>Ga0302319_10026167_pt1 | contig 10291 bp, 11 predicted proteins | sample Bog_T0_2_FD_203319 | JGI IMG/M metagenome (GOLD analysis project Ga0302319, IMG submission 203319) | Peat permafrost microbial communities from Stordalen Mire near Abisko, Sweden - Bog_T0_2 | ecosystem: Environmental > Terrestrial > Soil > Wetlands > Peat | place: Sweden: Abisko, Stordalen Mire...
TGTCGCCAATCCGGAAACTGCACTACTCCCAGTTCGCCACCCGGCCCAAGCACTCCACCGCCGCTCTGCTATGCTGAATGGTTTACCGGGCCAGGAGGCAGCCATGCCGGAGCACAGAGGGCGAAAGCACCATCAGGACCGCGTAGCAGAAACCCTGCGGCTTGAAATCGGCACCATGATCGACGGCGAACTCGTCGATCCGCGCATCGCCAACTGCTATGTCAGCGAGGTCTCCCTGAACCCCGGCGGCAAGTCCGCGCGCGTCTACGTGGCCGTCGACAGCGCCGTCCCCGACATCGTCAAGGCCGAGCTGGATACCATCGCCGGCCTGGAGGCTGCCAAGGGCTACATCCGCTATGAGTTGAAGGAGCGGATGGGCGTCCGCAACGTGCCGGACCTCGCCTTTCTCGCCGATCGCTCCGGCAGATTCCAGGCGCGCATCGTCGAGCTGATGGATCGCTCCCGAAAGCGGCAAAAGACTCCTGCCCCCCAAGAGGCGCCGGCGGAATAGGATCATTCCGCCCACCCCTTGAGATTCCCCGCGAATCTGTTAGCCTTGTCCCTGTCGAAACTTGAGCACAATTCCTGTGTCTCTCCCTGAGCGAGCCGAATCCGGGCCCCAGCTCAGCGAAGCGCAGCGAGTAACCCGGAATCGCCGCCTCGCGCGCCACCACATGCTTTTGGGCGCCCGCTCAAGAAATCGATGGAACTGGAGAGATGCTGGAAGTGGAGACTACCCTCGAACCTTCTGCTCCGGAACCCCTGAAAGGCCGCCACATTCGGCTGCCCAGTTGGGCCACCGCTTGCGAGGCAGCCGTCTTTCTCATTTTCACCGTCTTTTTTCTTTCCTACGGACTCACTCCCTTTTTCGGCGGCGACGGCCTCGGCCTGGTCGGCGCAGACGAGCCTCGCTATGCGCAAATCGCCCACGAAATGCTTGACCGCTTCGACTCCGCCCACACCCTCAAGGAGCGTCTCGCCGCCTGCGTAACCCCGTATCTCTACGGCCATCCCTGGCTTGAAAAGCCGGCCCTCTATTACTGGCGCGCCATGTTCCTCTTTCAGGACTTCGGCGTCCACGATTGGAGCGCCCGCCTGCCTTCCACCACCTTCGCCTTTGTCATGGCTGGGCTCATCTACCTGCACATGCGCCGCTTTCGTCCCGGCGGCCACATGGATGCCGCCCTCATCACCGTGGCCTGCGCCGGCATTATCGGCTTTGCCCGCGGCGCATCCACCGATATGCAGATGGCCGCTCCATTGGCCATCGGCCTGCTCGGCTGGTACGCATGGTACGAGACCGACTCAAAATTCTGGCTCTTCGACATTTACTTCTTCACCGGTGTTGCCACCCTCGCCAAAGGCCCGGTTGCGCCTTTCCTGGCTATCCTCATCGTCGCCGCCTTCGCTTTCCTCCGGCGAGAATGGTCCATCCTCTACCGCTCCCTGTGGTGGCCTGGCGTCGCCCTCTACTTCGCCATCGTCCTCCCCTGGTTTATCGCCGTCCAGCGTGAAAACCCAACCTTCTTCCGCGAGTTTTTCCTCGAACACAACCTCGAGCGTTTTGCCACCGACCGCTACCAGCACGTCCAGCCTTTCTGGTACTACGGCGTCGTCGTCGTGCTCGCCATGATGCCCTGGACCGTTATCGCCGTTCGCGCCCTTGTCGATGGCATCCAGACCTCGGTGGCCGAGTGGCGCCTCCGCCGTGCAAGTCTGTGCAAGCCCGCTCCCAACCGGCCCGGCGACGCTTTCCCTGAGTTTCTGGTCCTTTGGGCGCTCATTCCCATCGTCTTCTTCTCCTTCTCGCAGTCCAAGTTGCCCGGCTACATCCTTCCTTCCATCCCGCCCATCGCCATCCTCACCGGAGACTACCTCTTCCGCCGCCGCAAGCCGGGACTAAACCGCTGGGTCCTTATCGGCCATGCAGTCCTGTGCGCCATCATGACCATGGCCGCTCTGCTATTGCCGTGGTTTGTAATTCACGGCGCCAAAGTGCCCCCGGCAAAGGCCATCGTCGCCGCTGTCCTGGCCGCTGCGGGCGCTGCCCTGCTTATTCTCATCGTCGTCCATGCCTTTGGTGTAGCCCGGCTCCGCCTCGTCACCACCTGCGTCCTCGGCGTCCTCGTCCTCTTCCTCTATGGTGTTGGGCCATTCTTCGTCATTCCCCAGATTTCGCCCACCAAGCGCGTCATTCAACTGCTCGATCGCGCCTATTCCGCCCGGCCGCTCGCCGATCGCCTTGACTCCATTGCTCCCAGTGACGAGACCGTTGCCGTCTTCCGCGTCCGCCGCGACATCGAGTACGGCCTCTCCTTCTATCGCAATCGCGAGGTTGTCAACTACGAGCAATCCGGCGTCCCAGACGAGGAGCATCTGCTGGTCGTCAGGGTCTCAGGCCGCAACGGCGTCGATCTCCACTCCCTGGCCGCCCTCGACGAGTACCTTGAGGGTCGTCACTACGAGCAACTCTTCCCATGGCCTGAGCAGGGGTCGGTGGTCTATCTTGTTGGCAGGCGCTAGAATGATAATCCAATCTTCTAGTTGCACTTCGGCATAACTCATGCCATAGTGACCGGAACGCGCAATCCGGCCTTTCATGTCCTTTTTTGAAGCCAGACCTTGCACCTCTGCTGCTCTTCGGGAATAAAGCAAGACACACCTTGACCAATCCAAAGGAACCTCTCAATAAGCCGATGTTTTGAAAGGGCTCGACTTCAGTCGTGCCGCAGACGCAGCAAAATAAGATTGGGCTTTACAGGTTGCGGAAGAACTCGCGTACCGTGCAATTTACGCAAGCTTTGTATCAGGGCACGACTTCAGTCGTGCCGCAGACGCAGCAAAATGAGTGTGGGCTTTAGCCCCTGAGGGAACGCTGCTAAACCGAATCGGCGAATCCCCATAGGAAGATCATGGCGACGACTGCTTCCATCGAGATCCTCGACCTTCGGCACTTCGCTGCGCCCGTCCTCCGTCAGGTGCTCGAGGCCGAAGGTGAGTTATGGAAGCAGCGCCTGCACTGGGACTATCGCACCAGCGCCAGGCTGCTCATGCAGTACCTTGACAGCCACATGCTCCCCGGCTATGCCGCGGTCGAGAATGGCCAGGTAACCGGCTACGTCTTCTGCGTCTACGAGGAGACAAAGGCCGTCATCGGCGACGTCTTTGCTCTTCCCGGCCCCGCGGTTCTCACCCTGGGTTCTCCGCCGCCTGAGCAGTTCGCGGCAGCCGAAATCCCCCCTTCAGCCCGGGAAGCGGCGCCATCGGCCCACGAGATTGAGGAGACACTGCTCAAGCATCTTTTCGAAACGCTGCTCAACTCGCCGCAACTCGACCGCATCGAATCGCAACTGCTGCTGCACCCATCAGGCACGCACGCCAGCCTCTTCCGCCAGGCTGGATTCCAGGTCTACCGGCGGCTCTTCATGGTGCAGCCGCTTCAGGGGCACTTTAACCATCCCCGCGTCGACCTGCCCGGCGATCTGGAGCTCCGCCCCTGGCGCGACGAAGACCTGTCCCCCGCCGGCCGCCTCATCTCCGACGCATATCGCGACCATCCCGACAGCCAGATCAACGACCAGTACCGTTCCGTTCACGGCTCTCAGCGCTTCCTGCACAACATCGTCCGCTACGCCGGCTGCGGCACGTTTTCGCCGCAGGTGTCGCACGTCGTCGCCGAGCGGCGCAGTCGCGACCTGGTGGCTCTGGTGCTGGGCTCGCGGGTCTCCCCGCTCAGCGGCCACATCACCCAGGTCTGCGTTCATCCCCGTTACCGCCGCCGCGGTCTGGCCCGCATGTTGCTCTCGGTGGCTGCCTTCCACTTCATGCGTCAGGGAGTCAGCGAAATCTCCCTGACCGTGACAGAGTCCAATACCCAGGCAATCGACCTCTATCGCGACGAAGGCTATGTCAGCGCACACGCCTTCGACGCCGCCGTCTGGCAGCGAGAGGGCGCAATCAGGGAATAGGGAACAAGGAACAGGGAACAGAGATTGGCAGCCGGCGGAAAAACTCATTGCCTTGAAAGGGCACGACTTCAGTCGTGTCTCCATCAGCCTGCCGCTCACCCATGGTGATGAAAACAAGAAGGCTGGGTGCCCCCGGTCCCTCGCCTTTGGGGACCGGGGAGGCCGCGAATGGACCAGGGACCTTCAATCGGAGGGAGCAGGGGCATTCATGCCCCTGAATACAGCCCTTCGATACGCAGCCTTTAGGCCCGGGCTCTGTGTCAGGGCACGACTTCAGTCGTGCCACAATCGGCCTGACATGAACGTGGGCTTTAGCCCCTGAGGGAGTCCTTTTCCAATTCCGAGATCACCAAACCCAAGTCCCCTGCAAATTCTTCGGCGGTCGCAAAGCGGTCCTCGGGCTTCTTGGCCAGGGCGCGATCCAGGATCGCGTCCAATGCGGCAGGATAGGAAGTCAACGACGCACTGAGAGGCGTGTGCGGCTCACGGAGTGTCAGAAAAATCATCTCCGTGCGTGGAAGCCCGAAGGGATATTTCCCGGTGAGTAGGTAATAAAGCAAGACACCGATCGAGAAGATGTCTGAGCGCTTATCGAAATGCTGCTGGCCAGGCACGCTTCTCCACGACTCCGGGGACATGTAAGGGTTGACGTGTGTGAAACGGTGCGGAACACTGCAGACCCGCCATGCATGGTCGACGCCTAGATCGAGCACTTTTACATGGTCGCCAGTCTGCACCCATACATTTGCTCCCTTCAAGTCAGAATGCGAGATCCCGCGCTGGTGGCCATGCCCAAGAGCGAAGCAGACCTGAACGATGATGCTCAACTTCTCGGTCAGAGAAGCTCGCCTATCGCGAATTATCCGGTCGAGCGGCTCGCCTTCGACAACCTGCATGACAACATAAGGATTACCGCCATCCTCGCCGACATCGCAGTGTGCAACTAGGTTGGGGTGGGTCCCAAGGGCCGCGATGACGGAGCGAAGCTCGACAATAAAACGCTGCGCCAAATCCGGCTTCTCTGAAAACCCTGAGACAAACATCTTGATAGCCACTTCCCGCCCGAGGTCATCGATCGCACGGTATACATCGCTCTCGCCTCCGCTCCCGAGCTTGGCGGTGATCTCGTACTTGCCAATCTTCGGCGGCAGTTGTCCGTTCAAGATCTCTCCAATGGCCGAACCGGATATCACAAGCAGGCTATCACGCCATTTCCAACTCTGCGATGACTTGACCGAATGGTGGCTGGCCCCGGTCCCGGCGCCCTTTCCAGACCACGATGACGGTGCCGCCGGTCCCTTGCCTTTGGGGACCGGGGAGTGCATGTATCCACCTTCGCCTCTTCTTCCCTGGTTTTCGACCGTGCCACAAAGCCAATCGAATCAACCTGGGCTTCCGCCCCTGTGGGATGTTTTTCGTCAAATTCACCCGGAGTCCCGCATATTTCCTCATACTGCCAGGGAATAGTTGCCACTCAGTCATTGTCGAGTTATCTGATGGGGATCTGCAAAAGCACCGCAATGTACTGGCGCACTTTGGACATCGTGACTGCAGGAGCCTTTGAATGGAATTCAGCGCCACGACCGGCCCAGTCCATGCTCTTTAATTGATCCACAAGCACGGCCCCGTCAATACCTCCAACAGCTATCGGCAGGGTGAAGGGGTACGGCTTGACCTTGGTAGTCAAGGGGCAGACCACTGCTAGACCGCTGGCCCGGTTGTAGCGTATATCCGTCAACACCAGTGCCGACCTGCGGCGGGCTTGTTCGCGGCCAACCTGGGGATCGAAATCCATGAATACGATGTCGCCGGTATCCGGAACGTACGAGGTCACCATTCGACGGCTTCTCTTCCGATTTCCGCCCCGACCGAAACCTCTGCGTAGCGATTCTCAGGGGTGATCTGGGCCACCAATTCAGCCAGGGTCGGGATTTCTCCGATCCGATGAATCTGCACAACCCCATCGGCGCCCACTGCGATCTCCAGCGGATCGCCCACCTGAAAATGAGCGTCGTCTGCCACGGGCTTGGGAATCCTTACCGCCAGACTATTTCCCCATTTCAGCACCTGTGCCCGCACGTCCCCTCCTGTAGATACATTGTATCACCGCCGAATAGGCTTCAATTCCAAGGCAGCCGTTATATGACGATGCGCGTTCCACAGGCGAAGCCCCCCGCCCCACCTACCGGTACGACTCGTCCCGGTGAATCACGAACTCCGGATAAGCGCCGCCACCCAGCTCGTGCAGATCCATCCCGATCCGCTCGCCGTCCGGGTCAACCCGGAACGGAACCAAGCGGTTCAGCACCCAGAACGACAGATAGACCAGCGGCAAAATCACGCCGAACAAGGTCGCTATCCCCACCAGTTGCGCTACAAGCTGTCCATCCCGTGCCGAAAAAATCCCCGCGCCAACCAGCCCCAGCAGCCCCCCGGTAGCATGCACCGAGATCGCCCCCGACGGATCGTCAATGGAGACGGCGAGTTCCAGCACTTCAACCAGCAAGGGCGTAGCAATGCCCGCGATGACTCCAATAAAGAGCGCCTGAACCGGGGTGACCAGGGCCGCGCAGCCGTTCGACGCAACCAGTCCCGCGAGCCATCCGTTGGCGCACAGGCTGGCGTCCGGCTTGCCGAATCGGATGCGTGTGACGGTAAACGTGGATGCCAGCGCTCCTGAAGCGGCCAGCAGGGTGCCCAGCGCAGTCCCCACCAGAGCTGAGAGCGGCGCATGAAGCCAGACCACTGCGCCGGCTACGTTGAATGCGAGCCACCCCACCAGTGCCAGCAGGCAACCGAAGAGGATGTAGACCGCATTGTGGCCGGGTAGCGCGGTGGAGAAGCCTTCTTTGGGAAACTTTCCCTTTCGGGGACCTGCGATCCAGACCACGGCAAGGGCGCTCAAGCCGCCCAGGACCTGGATACAAGCCGCGCCTCCGGGGTCGAGAAAGCCCGAGCCGAGGGAGAAATTCACTCCAAGGTGCGCCAGCCACCCCCCTGCCCAAACCCAATGCGCCACCAGTGGAAACACAATAGCGGCAAGCACAGCCGCGACCGCGCAGCCGGCGGTGAGGCGCAGTCGGTCAGCGCCCGAACCCCACGGAACCAGGGCGGCCAGAACCACAGCCAGGAATTCAAACAGCAGCGCGAGTTGCGACTGGGCACCCCGGGAACTCAGGCCGCCAAGCAGCCAAGGACCCGCGCCAAGCCAGTTCCACGGCTTGCCGGCGAGGTTAAAGGTGTGGCTCGCGCCATCGGCCAAGCCGGTAAAGGTGGCGCCGATGATGGCAAAAACGATGGCTGCAACTGCAACGATGGCCAGGTTGCCCAGCAGCGCCTGGGCCGCTGAGCGGGAGCGCCCCAGCCCGGTGTTGATCAGTGCTACACCGGCGATGGCCAGCGGAGCCAGCAGCAGCAGAACAAGACAGAGCGCGAATGCAGCTTCCGATATTCCCGGAACGGCGGATGCCGGCGCAATGGGTGCCAGAACTGGATTCATCAATTGTCCTCTCCGCGCGCTTCCATGTGGCCACGTACCGCGACCACCAGCCCAAGGCCTTCCACGGCAAGGCCACACAGAACAAAAGCCGCCCGCGGGCCCGGAGCGGTAAACAGAACTACCGCGGCGATGGAGAGAAAGAATCCGGCTGGCAACACCAGCAATCCAGCGTATTTCATGGTCTTTCCTTTTCCTGCTTGTCAGGCCGGGTTACAAATACCTGGCTCAAGGTAGACCCGCCCTTCGGCTCCAATTTATGGTTCCGCTTCAAGCAGATCCGAAATGCGAGATGGTTTGCTGCCAGAGTGCAACCGGCTGCAACGCCTTTATGAATTCTAAAGCATTTGATTGTTACCATCGGGTCAAAGCGATGGTATGCGACGCATTTCCACCCACAAAACCTCTGTGCCCCATCCATCGCTTTTTTCTAGCGATGGGTGGGAGGCCACAAGCTCAACACACTCAGTTCTTCCTGAGCATCTTGACTCGCGCAGCGAGTTACGCCCTGAATGAACCTCAAATGCACCGTGCCCCATTCATTCGCGTGCTCTTGGCGAATGAGTGAGAAACCACAACCCTCAAGCACCCCGTTCATAGGGAGCAGCTTGACCCGCGTCGGCGGGTTACGCCTGAAATGAACATTCCGCACGGTAAAAAAACGCCCCGGAGGGGCCGAAGGATAATAGCCCAGGACAAGCGAAGCGCTGTCCTGGGTACAAGCCCCAAAATCAGCCTCGCGCCCTGTAGGGGCGCGGTGAAATGGCCCGTGTTCATAGGGAGGCGCTCAATGAAGTCGTTAAGCTTTGTCTTTGAATGGCCTGCAACAATGGATCGTGTTTATGCGTCTTGACCGAAACCGCAGGGCCATCCCCGTAATACTCGGCGCAGCCACGCTGGCAGCCGTCGCAGTGCTGCTTGCATGGGACGCTTTTCCCAGCCTGTTTCTGCCCCGCAGCCATGCCTTTCTAGCGTCATTTTCGCTGGCCGCCATTGCCATTGCGTATCTTGTGTACCAGATCCTGCATCGGCCCGCCCGCGGGGAATTCTTGAAGGCGATCCTGTTGGCGATTGCCTTTCTGTTCTGGGCAGCCAATCAGCTTTGGCCGGATTTGCCCCAGGCCACACTGTTCAACGACATTGCCATTGCCCTCTTTGTTTTGGATGTTTTTCTGGTGATGGTGGGCTGGCCGTCCACATCGCCCGACGAGTCCTTTGCCGAGACCTGCAGTGGACCACCAACGCGGTGCGGTCGCGCAGATTGCCCGTGCTGCAGATCCACGCTGGTCCCGCGTTAACCGCTTCCGCCAGGCCCCCGAAGGCATTTTGCACCGGCCAATTGTGATTTCAGGTATCGTCTCAGTCTGGACCTGTTTTGAAAGGGCACGACTTCAGTCGTGCCGCGAATAATGCATAGTACGCGCGGGCTTTAGCCCCCGAGGGATTCCCGCATAGAAACTGAGACAATTCCGGGTTTCTCACGCGCCTCGCTAAAAAGGCATGCGGCATGATATTTTGAGGCCAGTATCCCAGTCTCTGGTACGCAAGCCGCCAGGGTCCCGAGGGTGTTTTCCCTCGATTAATAATTGTCACAAGCGGTAGTCTTTTCAGTGAATTACAAATCTGTCTCAAAATAACTTTTTTTGAGAATTTGCGAAAATATCCACGCGCGAGACGCCCATTGGCTGCTATATTAATTCTTCGGGCTTCTCCGCCTCTCACCCGAAATTTGCCCAGGAATTATTTTTGAACACAACCCATGTGACCGCCAACACAACGGCGCGTCCAGAACGAACAATCAAACAGGGATAGGATTCATGGCGCAGATATTCGAACGCAGCTCCAATGCTCTGGCTCGCGCGAGCCTGGTGCTGACGGGGCTGATCGTTATCGCTGTGGGAGTCACGCTGGATGGCCTGCAACGCTCGCCCTGGGTCACGCGGCAAGGCCAGCGCCCCGACCAGCCCGTGCCCTTCAGCCACAAGCATCATGTGCAGGGACTCGGCATTCAGTGTCAGTACTGTCATGTGACTGTCGAGAAGTCCAGCTACGCCGGAATCCCGCCTACCAAGACCTGCATCAACTGCCACGCACAAATCTGGACCAACGCGCAACTGCTCGAGCCGGTGCGCGTAAGCTGGGCCACGGGCCAGTCACTGGTGTGGACCAAGGTTCACGACCTGCCCGATTTCGTCTTCTTCAATCACTCCATTCACGTGAACAAGGGCCTGGGATGCGCGAGCTGTCATGGCCGCGTCGACCAGATGCCGCTGATGTATATGCAAAACACGCTGCAAATGGAATGGTGCCTGGACTGCCATCGCAATCCCGCCAAGAACATCCGGCCAACCAGCGAGATTTACAACATGGCATGGGAGAAGCCGGCTGAGGACAGGCCGGTTTGGTGCTCGGTCGGCGATGAAAAGGCGGGCACACCAACCGCCCAGGCCGTGAATTGCGTAGCAAAAGACCCAAGCGAGGCAGGTGCGGAAATGGCTTCCCTGCAGATTCCGTCGCTCGGCGCGCATGGGCTCGCGGGAGATCTGGCGGGTGCTTCGCTGCCTGCCGTGCCGGTCTACAAAAAGTTCACCAGCCAGGACGAACTCGGACATTTTCTGGTGGATCACTACAAGATTCGCACCCCGAAAGAGCTGACAAGCTGCGAGGTCTGCCACCGATGAGTAAAGATATGTCTGCAAGAATACTCAATTCGGAGGGAGGCGGTGGTTTCAACCCCCGCATAGAGCCGGCAGAATCAACGCTTGCTTTAGCCCCGGAGGGAAATCTCTCTTCCAGCGCAATTTCAGAAGGCTTTGTAACGGGCGAA
>Ga0302319_10026173_pt1 | contig 10290 bp, 8 predicted proteins | sample Bog_T0_2_FD_203319 | JGI IMG/M metagenome (GOLD analysis project Ga0302319, IMG submission 203319) | Peat permafrost microbial communities from Stordalen Mire near Abisko, Sweden - Bog_T0_2 | ecosystem: Environmental > Terrestrial > Soil > Wetlands > Peat | place: Sweden: Abisko, Stordalen Mire...
AAGCCACGATCCCGGAGCAGAAGCACGGGACATATTTGCACAACTCCGCGAACCCGTGCGAAGGCAGCATCCAGAGAACTCCGGAAAACACGGCGGCCACAGTCCAGATCGCCCGAGCGGAGACGCCGCGCGAATAGAGCAGAAACAAAACCGGCAGAACGGCGTACATCTGGACCTCGAAAGGCAGCGACCACATGGGTCCGAGCATCGATTCGCGACCCGTGAGGTTCTGGATCAGCAGGATGTTCGACGCTACGGTGGGCCAGTCTGGCCTGGACCAGGGCAACCAGGGCGCCGGAGGAAAACGCGACACCAGAATAAACACGACGGCGACGATTGAAAGCGGATAGATCCGCGCGATTCGCCGAACGTAGAATCTCCGGAAGAGACGATCCGTTCCCAGTCTCTCCATCGAAAGAAACAAAACCAGGCAGGTGTGGACGAAGAAAACGACGACGCCGAGATGAGCCGCGGTGCCGACACCGTAAAGGTGCCCGAGCGACGCCATCAAGTGTCCGAAAAAGACCAGCATTACCGCGACCGACCGCAGGAAATCCAGATGCGGGTAACTGAGCGGCCGCCGAAGCCCGGTTCTTTCGCCTGGTTCAGCTCCCGGTGACTGAGCGATACTTACCTGGATTTCCGGCAATGAATTCCGCGCTTCCATCGTCCCCCGATGCATCCGGACGGCGATCATCTTCGCTGAAGTGCCGGACGCCCCTGTGTCGATGAACGACTTCGTATCGGCATCTCAGGCAATGTCGGCCTCGGCATAAGCCACCAGCGGCGCAGCGTGCCAGAGCCGGCGTTTTTGCTGGAAGATGACCAGAGCCGGAGCTATGCTGAGCAGGGCAAAAGCGAAATTAGCCGCTGTGACTCCCAATGCCCCCGAGAATCGTCCGAAAAAATATGTCGTCCCGCCCGTTATGACCGCACCGGCCACCGACATAACCATAAGCGGTTCCTGTTTGTGCGCCCGCAAGTACACCCCGACGAAATACACGCCAAAATCGACCAGCATCTTTCCCACCATAAACAGAAACGGCAGGGGTGGGAGTACCCGCAAGCGGTATGGACTGCCCGTTGCGTTCAGCGTGAGAACCCCGAGAACGAGAACGGTGCAGATCAGCAAGAGCACCGGATACGCCTGCTTAATCGTCCTGAAGAACAGACGATCGAGCGCATCGAACTCCCGTTTGGCAACGTAAGCGCCGAATTGCGGCGCCTTTGTGCTCACCCATGCGAGCCCGACGGCCTGCGCCGCCAATACGAGCGAAGTGCTGAGTCCCATTTGGCCCGCAGTCGCCGGGCCCTGAAACCTGAACAGGACCGGAATGGCCAGTTGGGACAGAAAATACCCGCTTAACCAGCTCACCGTGATTCTCCACTGGAAAGGCCAAACCTCAACCCGCCAGTTCAGAACGTCCTTAGGTGCGTTCGTACGTAGCAGGTCCGCGAAGTATCTCCGCTGGCGCGCCGCGATCCACACGGTGCCGCAGATGCATCCGACCGTCGAGACGATGGGCGACGCCAGCAGAGCCCAGCCACGCCACAGCGCCAGCCAAAGTGCGAAACTCGTCATGATGCTGGTTACCAGGCGCACTAATGCAACCCGTGCCACCAGCCCCGCTCCTTCCAGGAAAACGAAGAACGGACTGACGAACAGCATAATCGACTCGGCGACCGCCAGCCAGATCCAAGGTACGCGCCAGGATACGGAAGGGTGAGTCGCGCCCGCCTTCTGAAAAAACATCAGGCCCGCCGGCAGCACTCCGGCAAAGAACAGCAGAGCCGCGACCCCATACCACCTGAGCGCGACTTTCAGGAGCGCCGCGAGCCTGTGTTTCGCCCGGATGTTCCCCTCGACTGTGCCCTCCTCCGTCCAGACCAGATGGGCTTTCTCGTGGCTGACGCACTGCATCAGCGTATACGAGAAACCCAGTTCAAAGAAAATCTGGATTCCGAGTACGCTGCTGAAGGTGTAATAAAACCCTTGTTCATCCGGCAGAAGGAAGCGCACGATCGCGTATAACGTAATGACGCCCGCCAGGGTGCTCCATGTGCGGGCAAGAATCACATAGGCAACCGCCCGGTCGACCCCGGTAAATCTCGCCGCGCGCCGCAGGATGTTCGGAGAGCCCATAAGATTCAGCGGGAGGCCACTCTGAATCCGCGCCTTCCCGCCGATGCCGCTGCGGGTTTCCTGTCACCATGCGCGGAACGATGGAATAGCGCGTTTGAATCCGGGCAGACGCGCGCGATTCCACTCATCGGGATTTGAACCAGGAGGAAACGACCGATTTCGTCCGCCGAAGCCTGGGCATCAGGTGCCGGGTTAGCGGCCGCATATGCTCCGCCGCGCCGGATTTGATGGCGGCGAATCGCAACAGTATTCCGGGATCCGCCAGGAGCAGGCCGGGGCGCCAGTCGAGGTCCCTGACGAATCTGTCGTAGTCCTCCGGCGAGCGGGCGCTGAACCTGCCCGTCATAACCGCGAAACAAAGTCCGATCGCGGTCCGGTACCCGCTCGTGCGTATTTTTTCTTCCAGCTCCGGACAACTCTTCGCGACAAACGGATGGCGCATCGCCTTGTGCATCTGCAGATAGTAGATGGGAGTCCAGTCCAGGATCTTGTAATCTTCGTCGCAGACGCCCACGTAGTCCGATATCAGCGCCAGGCGAGGCGCGCCCGAACGCCCCAGCACGGTGAAGGCGAGTGCGAAATGCATCCACCCGTCGCCGCGTCCTGCCTCGAGCAGCTCGAGTTCGCTTTCCTCCAGATCGACCCGGCGGAGAACCTGCGAACTGATCTTTTGCTGCATGGACAGATATTCGATGCATTGCCGCGGATCGCTTACGAGAAAGACCGGGGAGTCGAAATTAAAGACCTTGCCGGTATGGGGCTGGCGGAAGGAACCGCTCAACATGTCCGGGTCTTCGTGTTTCAAAACCTCCAGAATCCGCTTCATCATTCCGGCGACCGGAAAGTCGTCGCTTCCCATCCACCAGATGTGCCTTGTCTTCGCCCGACGATACAAGCTCAGAAGGTTTCCGTCAAAACCCAGGTTAGTCGGCTGTCTTATGTATCCGACGACCACGTCCGTGCCCTGATACCGGGCTGTTAGCTCCTCTGTGTTGTCGGTCGACGCATTGTCGCTGACAAGAACCTCAATCTCTTCCTGCAGGTTGTCTTGCCGAATCTGCCGGGTAAGCTCGTCAAGGAGCCGCTCTACTTTGCCCGCTCGGTTGTAAGTGGGTATGGCGATTGTCAGCGGACGCATTCAGCCCGGGTGCCTTGAACGGACAGGCGCGGTCATTGCCGGAACCGCGCCCCGCTCATCGGGACCTCCTGCCGGCAAACGAGACAAAGGCGTTCCCTCGCTCGAATTCCTCGTCGGTAACATAGGGGAACTGGTCGTTAATGGGATGGCCCATCTCGAGCTTGGGCAGGATCTGCGCGTTCTCATTGAGCCGGCAATCGACGATACAGGGCTCGTTATTCTCGAAGACCGGCCCCTGAAGCTGCTCCAGCGTCGTAGCCTCCAGGTAGTCGATCCCGTACGCCTGAGCGATTTTGCCGAAATCGGGCAGGCTGTAACCTCGCCCGGAGGCTTCATACCGGCCGCTGAAATAGCTGTCCTGAAACTGCTTGATAATTCCGTAGCCGCGGTTGTTCAGAATGATCAGCTTTATGGGTAGCCGGTAGTGGGCCACGGTCTGTAGCTCCTGAATGTTTACCTGCAATCCGCCGTCGCCGATAAAGCATATAATCTGCCGTTCCGGAGCTTCCAGCGCCGCGCCGATCGCGGCGGGAAGCGAATACCCCATCGGGGAGTTCCCCGCGGCGGTGTACAGAATCTGCTCCGTCCTCTTAAATACCTGATAAACCCAGCAAAGGTTAGCGCCGCAATCCGCCACCACAACGGCGTCGCGGCGAATGATGCCGTTGTTGAGATGCTGCACTACGCTGTAGGGGGACATCTCCGGCCCCGCCGCGCGGCCCCGGACTTCCTTCCACAGATAGGCGGACTTCATCTCCGCGATATAGCGCGTCCATTCGGGAGGCGACACCGGACCGTCGGCCAGGCGATTGACGACCTCGGGGATTGCCGCCAGATTCAGCTGTAGTACGCCGTAATGGCTGCTGCCGTACTTCTTCAACTCCTCCGCGTCGATGTCGATTACCAGGATGTTGGCGACTGGTGCGAATTCTTCGGGCCGTCCGGATCGCTGGCGAGTGTCGAGTCGGCTGCCCAGGACTAGCAGAGCGTCGCAGTTCTGGAGGATATAGTTCGCTCCGCGGTTGCCGTAAACTCCGATGGGGCCGCAATAGAGGTCGTCGTCGTGATCGAAATACGACATCCCGCTCCAGCTCGACACGAAAGGCAGGCTCCGCTTCGTGAGCCACTCGACGACGGCTGCCGTTGTTCCCGCCAGGCCCAGGCCGGCGCCCAGCAGCACGAGGGGCCGCTTCGCCTTCCGGAACAGCCTGTCGATTGCGTCCTGCGCGGCCGCGATTTCCTCCGGACTCGATACTTCCCCTCCGGACGGCTCGTCAAGTTCCACGTACTCGCCACAATAGTCTTTTTGAATGTTCATCGGGATGTCGACGACAACCGGCCCCATTCGCCCGGAGACGGCGCACCGATACGCATTCCGGAGTTCCCTCCTGAGCTCCTCGGCGCTGTTGACCTGGACGGCGTACTTCGTGATGGGCCTGACCATGTCGACGATATTGGTCTCCTGGAAGCCCGCCTGCCGCACGTTGGCCCCCTGAAACGCGGCGCTCTCCGAGTTATTGACCTGGCCCGTCAGATGGATGGCGGGAATCGAGTCGAAATAGGAGCAGGCAATTCCCGTGACCAGATTGGTGGCGCCCGGCCCACTGGTGGCAATGGTGACTCCCGGTACTCTGCGGACACGCCATACCGCATCGCATGCCATCGCGGCCGCCTGCTCGTGCTGGAAGCACACATAATCCAGATCCGGATGTTGTGCCACGGCATCGATCAGGAACGCACAGGCGCCTCCGGTGATCGCGTACACTCGCTTGCAGCCAATCTTGTGGATGAATTCGGCAACGTATTCGGCACCAGTCATAATTGCATTCCTTTGGTTAGACCGTTATGGCCGCCGCAACGAGAACTTTGCTCTCGTAACGGAGCGGCGGCCATAACAAGCGGGGATACCAAGGGGCGGCAGCCCCTTGTCTAGTTAGAAAAGATTCGTCGACGGCGAATCCCGGCGGCAGGCCGACGGAACGTACTCTGTTCTTGCCCTGCCTGGCTTACTATGATCGCGAGCGTCGCCGCCGCTGGTTCCGCTCAAAACCGCTCCGTCAGGCCCACAACCGCCAGGGCGCGTTACCCGATCTCCACAGATCGTTCAGATAAAGGTATTCGCGGTAAGTGTCCATGGCGAAGAAGAAGCCCTCGTGGCGGTAAGCCATCAACTGGCCTTCCGCCGCAAGCTGTTCCAGCGGCTCACGTTCCAGCGTGCAGTTGTCGCCTGCCAGATAGTCGAAGATCTTCCCGTCAAAGACGAAGAACCCGGCGTTTGCCCAGCCCTCGAGTTGCGGCTTCTCCCTGAACGCGAGAACCTTGCCCTCGGGTTCCGTCTCGAGGATTCCAAAGCGTGAATAGGGTCGAACCGTGGTCATGGTTGCGATCTTGCCATGGTTCTTGTGAAACGCCAGAAGGTCGACGATGTTCACATCGGACACGCCGTCCCCGTAAGTCAGGAAGAACGTGTCTCCTTCAACGTATTTCCGGATGCGCTTGATACGCTCGCCAGTCATGGCCTCCTGGCCCGTGTCGGCCAGGGTGACCTGAAAATCCTGTTCCTCGTGAGCGCCTTTGAATATTGTGCGCGCGTTTGCACCGAGGAGGATTGTGAAATCGTTGTTCATCGCCTCGTAATTCAGGAAATACTCCTTGATCATGTTGCCCCGATACCCAAGGCACAGCGTAAAATCTATGAACCCGAAGTGGGCATAGAGCTTCATGATGTGCCAAAGAACGGGTTTGCCGCCAATCTCGACCAGAGGCTTCGGGCGGAATTCAGTCTCTTCGCGGAGGCGCGTGCCTTGTCCGCCGCAGAGAATCACGGTTTTCATCATTGTAGTTTTTGCAGTACGCAGAACCGCTTGGTATCCGGCGACGGCCGACGTATCTAGGTTTATCGGATGGCCGGCAAGGTCGTCATAGGGTATTTGGGAGCGAACGTGCCAACTCCTCCGGTACTGCGAGCATCTCTTCCGTAATCGGATGGGAGACCCGATAGCCGTGTCTCCGGAAGAGATCGGCGATGGCGCCAGGGCTTCCACCTGCGCGGGCGAGAAGTTCGTCGTCCCAGGATTCGCAAAGTACGACTGGCCGATGGGTCGATAACGTTCGTTCGCTGCCGAGCAGCACGTCGAGCTCAGCTCCTTCAGTGTCGATCTTGATAAATCCAGGCCTCAGTAACGATCTCTCGACGAGTTCGTCGACAGTGGCGCTTTCAACGTCTATCAGTTCGTATTGCGAGTCCCTGACCGAAGGGTGGACTAAATTGCCCAGACTCGAATACTCCTCTTTACCGGAGATCACTTTGAGCGCAAGTTTGCCGCTTGAACCCGACGCTGCGCCCTCGAATACGATCACATTATGATTGCAGTCGTTCCGTTCGAGGTTCCGGTGCAGGTATTTGAGAGCGCCCGGCGTTGGTTCGATCGCCAGGACCCTCCCGGGGGGCGAAACCAATCTGGAGAGAAGGACGCTGAACACACCGACGTTGGCCCCGATATCGATCGCATCGCGTCCGGGGTCGAGTGTTTTCCGAACGAGACTTGCGACTTCCGGTTCATAGTCGCCGTGAATCAGAATGCGATGCAGGATGTGAGACCGGCAGTCAATTTCAAATGAACCATTCAAGCTGGGCACTCTTACGACGAGGCTGCCCTCCTCGACGAGCCGAAACAAAGTCGATAAGTTGGTGGACAGGCGTTCCGTCCGGCCCTGACGCACGGTTCTTGCTAACCGAACCATCGGCATCAGCGACGTATGCAGGGCCGGGTGAGACTTGACGAATTGCCTGAGCGATGACATGAGAGTAATCCTGCTCAGTTGCGGGAAATTCCGGCATCCCTGGTTTCTGCTGAAATTCGCCTGGGCGAAATGTGCGTCCCCCCCACCACGTTTTCACCGCCCGCCTTCACGTCTGCAGCTATGCAAACTAGCCAGGCTCCGTCATGCCGGCGTATTTTCCGCTGAACGCGAATACGCGATAGGGCCAGCCGCAAGAGGCTACAAGGTCGCGGAAATGGAAATTGTCCTGAATGTCGTCGAACAAGACAACGGCGCGTGGGGAAAGCCTTTCCTTGACGCATCTCCACGCAAACTCGCGGCCACTGAATGTCTTATCGCTATCGTAATGAAACAAATCGATGGACTCCGTTTGTCTGGCTATCAAAGGCAGGTTGTTCTTATCCCCGTCGATCAGCAATCTCCACCGATCCTTGAGATGATCGTCCACGACACAACCGACATACCGCTCGGGATCTTTCAATCGGAAATAGGGGAAATCGCTTGAAAACAGGCGCCCATCGCCGTTTTTCGCCAGCGCCGTCAGGATGGCTTGGCTTGACCACCCGGCTGATACACCCGTCTCGACCACTGTCTGGGGTCGCAAATGACGCGTCAGGAAATAAAGGAGCGGATAGTGGCCCGGCCCCCCCAGATCGACCCCGAGCCTATCCAGCTTAGCCTGTGCGTCGCGGGCAATACCAGCGCAGACTCTCTCGGTCTCCTCCCATAGAACCGGGTTCATCGCCTCGGCGAATGCTGGCCACGATTCCGCCTTCGCGGAGCACCAAGCCGCGACGGCGTCTCTTTCGGAATTTCGGTGATGCTCGGTGACGCGCAGTAGGACTTTCTCCACCATCGTTGAGAAATTCCGTCTCTTTGCACTGTTGGCGGTGATGTTTAGTAGAGTCTTCATCGTTGTTGGAGGCCGATCCAGCCGAAGATGCGAAAAGCTGTAACCGGGAAATCAGGGCTCTCTGCCACCGGGTGACGTACGCTCATTGTACCGTATTCATAGTGCGCCGATTCGCAAGAACAAGCCAGCCACGGTTCTGAAAAGCGCGTCTCCGGAAGAACCGCGTTTCACCTGAAAAGTGCAAATCGAAACGGATGTGCCCACCCGCCGGGACGGCCAATCCTCAGCTTCCAGACAGGAACGAGCTTCGCGAGCACACTCATGCTGTATCGGTGGCTTTTGCACACGCTCCCGCTCTGCGAGTCACAATTCGAGCCGTGAAAAGGCTCGATCAGGCGACCGACTCGGCGCATGTACTGTCCTCATTTATAGCACAATGCCCCATCCTCGATTCGACGAGAGATGGCGCCCTCTGTTTCAAAATCGGATTCAGATAAGCGAATTGCGGTTCAAGACTAAATCTAATATAATCAGCGCAATACGTGGACAGGCTCCGCGCAGTTGTTGAGCTCATGGGAACCGATCTTGATCATCGCTCAAAATCCCATGGCAGATGCCTCTATGGGTCCTTGGGGCGTGCAGAGAATTGCCTGGCACAAACAAAGCCACCAACCCAATGAAAACAAAGCAACACACGCCAAAAACAAAGCCACAGAAACCCTGCTTGGCGGCTTTGTTATGGCCAGTAAAGTCGCATTTCGGTCCATTTAACCCATCGGTCAGCCAAGGCGCCGCTCAAGAGTCCGCGTGGTGTGGACCCGCCGGGTATAGAATGGGCGGCGAAAGGGAGCTAGTCGCGTTATGAATCGCCGCAACATCCTGAAATCCATCGCGGGCGCCGGTCTCGCCGGCCTGTTGACCCCGCGGGAAGAGAAGGCTCAGCAGGCCGTGGAAAAAGCCGTGCGAGGTCTTTCGCGGCCGAAGATCAAAGACATTACCGTAATCGAGACCGCGCCCGCCGGCGTCCGGCTTGACGTCGTCAAGATCACCACCGACCAGGACGGCCTCTATGGCTACGGCTGCGCCACCTTCACGCAGCGCGCCGACCTGATTAAGCCCGCTGTCGACCGCTACCTGAAGCCGTTGCTCAAGGATCACACCGTCGACAAGATCGAGGACATCTGGCAAACCTGCTACGACAGTTCTTACTGGAAAAACGGTCCCGTGCTCAACAACGCCATCAGCGGCGTGGACCAGGCGCTCTGGGACATCAAAGGCCGCATGGCGAACATGCCGGTCTACGATCTGGTGGGCGGTAAGTGCCGCGAGGCCGCCGAAGTCTACGCGCACGCCGATGGCAACGAGATTCAGCAGGTGATCGACAACGCGAAGCGCTACATGGGCCAGGGATTCCGCAATGTGCGTATGCAGGTCTCCGTCCCCGGTTACCAGGGCTACGCGGGTGGCGGCGGTGGCGGCGTGCCTGCGGTCAAGGGCCTGGCTCCGGGGCCTGTGTTCGAACCGCTGCCCTACATCCGCCGCGTGCTGAAGATGTTCGACGCGGCCCGCGAACAACTCGGCGAAGACGTCGGCTTGCTCCACGACGTGCACGAACGCGTCACTCCCAACGAGGCCGTGCGCTTCGCCAAGGATCTGGAGAAGTACCATCTCTTCTTCATGGAAGATCCGCTGTCGCCGGAGGACATCGCTTATTTCCGCCAGATCCGCCAGCAGTGCGCCACGCCCATCGCGATGGGTGAACTCTTCAACAGTCCGCACGAGTGGACTCCGCTGATTTCCGAACGCCTGATCGATTACATCCGCTGCCATGTATCGCAGGCGGGCGGTTTCACTCCGGCGCGCAAGATCGCTATTCTCGGCGAGCAGTTCGGCGTGAAGACCGCGTGGCACGGTCCGGGCGACGTTTCGCCGATCGGCCACATGGCCAACGTGACGCTCGATGTCGTCAGCTACAACTTCGGCATCCAGGAGTACACGCCGTTCAACGCCCGCACGATGGAAGTCTTCAGCGGATGCCCCGTTTGCGAAGACGGTTATCTCTGGCCCAGCACCAAGCCGGGCTGGGGCATCGAGGTTGACGAGAAGGCGGCGGCGAAGTATCCGTTCACCAACCCGGCCAACGGCCTCAACGGCGGCTGGGGCGAACTGCGCAAGGACGACGGCCAGATCATCAAGCAATGAAGTTGTTCCAGCACTGCGACCCTATCGCCATCGGAACAGCTTCAGCGCCAGCGTGAAGCTGACAATCAGCCACGCGCCCAGCACCGCCATCTCGGGCCCAAGCGCGCCCAGGCTCTCACCCTGAAGCATAATGGCGCGCAGTGCGTCGATCATCGCCGTCAGCGGCAGCAC
>Ga0302319_10026175_pt1 | contig 10289 bp, 9 predicted proteins | sample Bog_T0_2_FD_203319 | JGI IMG/M metagenome (GOLD analysis project Ga0302319, IMG submission 203319) | Peat permafrost microbial communities from Stordalen Mire near Abisko, Sweden - Bog_T0_2 | ecosystem: Environmental > Terrestrial > Soil > Wetlands > Peat | place: Sweden: Abisko, Stordalen Mire...
GGCTTTTCGGTCAGCGCGAAGAATTGTGCCGCAGATTGACGGAGGATCTGGCTAAGAATCGGGAATGGCTAATGGAATCGCTCCAGTACCCGATCGTGGCGGGGGACTGAAATGAGTGGCGCTGCACGCTCGCGCGCCGCTGAACAAGAGGTCCTCGACCCGTTAGATGAACCCCGAACCCGCCTCGATTTCTCGTTTTGTACTTGCCTCTCACCAAGTGCCGCTGCCGAGGCCTTGATCGGCGAACCTTCGCGGCTTGCTAAGAGACAACAGTGCATTACTCGCGAGGGGCGGCAGGATGCAGATAACCTGCCAGAAACTTGTAAACCTCAGCCCGCGAATCGCGAGCCAGCTTTGTATCGGTGCGATTGAAGTAATGGCCGCCGGGAGCGTTGTCGTAGATCCTGTATTCGAACTTCTTCCCGGCCGCTTTCAAGGCTTCGATCATGTGTTCAATTTCCAGAATGTTGACATCTTCGTCGTTGGTATTTCCATGAATCAGCAGCGGCGTTTCCAGGTTTTTGGCGTAGGTTACCGGCGAGCGTTTCCGATACTCTTCGATATCGTCCTGCACGGTCTTGCCGATGTGGTAGGAGGCTGAGTATAAGGACCGGTATCCGTCCGGTTCATAGCCCAGCCTCGACACCAGATCTGTTACTGGAACTCCCGCGTAAGCGACCGCATATTTGTGCGGGTGCTGCAGAATATTCATTAGAGTAATCAGCCCGCCGTGGCTCCAGCCGATCATTCCGACGCGGGCTGGATCCAAGAAGCTGTAGGTTTCCAGCATCCAATCCGTGCCGCTCACGATGTCGTCCACTTCGCGGCCGCCATAATCGATCTGTTCATAGAAGCGGCGTCCATAGCCGGTACTGCCGCGGTAGTCCGGCGCGACGATCGAATAGCCCTGCTGCACCAGTTCGCGGATCACATGCATGTCGGCGGTATCGAAGTTGGCGTGAATCCCCTGGTGCGCGAAGACGATCAGCGGCTGCTTATGGGAGCGGTCGAGCTTCTTGGGAATGAACGTATAGGCCCGGATGATCAGCGGATTGGTTGCGCCGGGCGCCTTCGGATTAATCACATGGGTGGGCGGCAAACTCGTGTATTCCACCTTGTCCACGGCGGCGATGTCCGCCAACTTCAGGTTCCACATCAAATCGTCTACTTCTTTCAGCACCTGATCGAGGCGGCTATCCGCGGTTGGCGCTGGCGTTGCCGGCGGGGCCGGCGTGGGGGCGGATGGCTGCTGCGCGGCTAGTACGATGGTGAAAACCGGAAGGATTCCAAGGATTCTGTTCATCACGATATACTAACGGTACATGAAATTGCCTACCCTGCCTGCCGCTTCCTGGCTGCTGATCGTGGCCGTAAATATGCCTTTGGCGACGGCTCAGGAGACCTCTCCCGTCATTCTGCGGAACCGGCCGGCGGCGCAGCGCTTCACTAGCGATCAGGTGGAAGCCGCGGGAACCGGGTTGCCCACCTGGATCGGGAAGTTCTCCTACAAGGGCAAGAACTATCACTACACGATGGTCGGCTCCGATCCTTCGAAGGGTTCCACGACCACGGTCCCGGTCTACATCGTACCCTTGAAACTAACGTTCAGCGATGGAACGGTGTTCGACGCCAGCACCGATATGATTAACGAGACGATTTCGGCCACAGAAGCGGTCATCGAATCCCCGATTTTCCAGAGCGCGCCGTTCACCGAAGGCACCATCGATGTAGGAACCACGCAGTACATCGATGCCTTCATGCGGGCGAATTTCTGGGATTCGGTTTCGGTAAATACCGGATATCACATGCTGGTGGGGAACCCGACCGTGCTTCCCGTACAAGCCTATACGGTCCCGAAGGGGTCCGGCAGCACCATGGCAGGTCCCGTGAAACCCTACAAGCGCGGCACGCTGGATCAGAATTTCATCGACGACAACATAACGCCGGAAATTTTCAAGGCATTCCCGCAGATCACGCCGGGTACCTTCACAATTTTCCTGACTTACAATGTGTTTCCCGGCGGAGCTTATGGCTATCACGACGTCTACGGTGGATCGTCGTCGACGGGCCTCACCTATGCTTATGTGTCGTACCTGGAGCCTTATGTCCAGCTAATCGACGCCGACATATCCACTTTAGCGCACGAGGTGGCCGAGTGGACGGACGATCCTTACATCAGCAATGAAACTCCCTGTGGCATTCTGGAAGTGGGCGATCCACTGAACTACGCCATTTTCGAGATCGATTTGAACGGCATGGTTTGGCATCCGCAGGATCTGGCTTTTGTCGGATACTTCTTCCAAACGCCAATTCCCTCGGTGAACGGATGGCTAACGTTCAAGAACACTTACATGACGCCGTGCGCAAACGGCTCTTGAGAGAAAAGCGTCCTGAACAGCGCGTGCTAGCATGAAATTTGTCAGGCCTCGGGCTTCGTGCAACGGGCGGCTGTGAACCCCGCCAGGTCCGGAAGGAAGCAACGGTAACGGTTTAACTCGTGTGCCGCGGATCACCCGGGGTCTGGCATATTCCGCCCAACGTCCCACATGTACCAAGTTATCGCTCGAAAATACCGGCCGCAGGTTTTTGCCGAGTTGATCGGTCAGGAGCATGTTCGGACCACGCTCGAAAACGCAATCTCGCAGCAGCGGATCGCCCATGGTTACATCTTTGCGGGTCAGCGGGGGACCGGGAAGACTACTGTCGCTCGCATTCTCGCGCGCTGCCTGAATTGCGTGCAAGGACCTACCGCCACTCCGTGCGGAGTCTGTTCGAGTTGCATTGAGACGCCGCTGGGCAATGCGCCGGACGTGATTGAAATCGACGCGGCATCGAATCGCGGAATCAATGAAATGCGCGAACTGCGCGATAACGTGCGCTACCGGCCGGCGCGCGACCGCTACAAAGTGTTCATCGTCGATGAGGCGCACCAGATTACCAGCGAAGCTTTCAACGCGCTGTTGAAGACGCTGGAAGAACCTCCCGAATGGGTTGTGTTCGTCCTGTGCACCACGGAAGTACACAAGATCCCGACCACCATCGCCTCGCGCTGCCAGCAATTCAGTTTTCGATCGGTGGACTTTGCCGAAGTTGTAGAACGCATGCGGTTCATCTGCGGTGAAGAAGGCGTGGAAGCCGATCAGGAAGTGTTGGCCGCATTGGCCCAGGCGGGGGAAGGCAGCGTACGCGATTCGCTGTCGGCTTTGGACCAGGCCATCGCCTGCTGTGGAGCGAAACTGGATCCGGTGGAGGTGCGGGGACTGTTGGGGATGTTCTCGCTCGATTCGCTGGATCAGATAACGCAAGCCCTGGCCAACGCGGATTCGCGGCGGATGCTGGACGTGGTGATGGAGCTGGAACGGAACGGACGCAGTCTGCAACATTTCTGCCGCGAACTGGCACGGTATTTTCGGAATCTGCTGGTGGCCAAAGTAGTAGGGGCGAATACGCGGCTGATTGCCGCCTCACCGAGCGAGCAGGAGCGTCTGGCGGAGATCGCCCGGGGATTCTCCGAAGAAGATCTGACCCGCTATCTGCAGATCACCTTAGACATCTTCAAGGATTTGCAAACTTCGCTGCAGCCGCGCCTGCACTTAGAGATCGGGTTGCTACGGCTGGTGCATGCCAGCCGCATGGGGACGATCGAAGAGGCTTTGGCCAATCTGGGTTCAGCCTCTGGAACGGCGCCCGTGGCACGACCGGCCGCGGTCCGTCCGGCTGCGGCGCCGAAAGTCAGCAGCGCACCGGTGGCCGTGGCTGCCATCACAGAAGGACCATGGCGCGAACGTCTGCATGCCAAGCTACTGGAGCTAGGCATGACCTTTACGGCCGACGCCATCGAACATTCGCAGATCGCCGAAGCGAATGGAGAACTGCAGTTCCTGACCCCGGAAGAGTTTCGTCTGGCGATGAGCGAAAAGGACATCGGCAGTGCGGTGCAGCAGTTAGCCGGAAGGCCGATGAGGCTAAAGATCCGCTTCGGCAACCCGGGTGAGCAAGCTGCGCCGCAGTCGATCGCCAAGCCCAAGGACGATGTTGCGGAGCGGGCTTTGGCCCACCCCGAGGTGCGCCGGTTTCAAGAGATGTTCCCCGATGCACAAATCCGCACCGTCCGAAATTTGAAAGAATAGGCAGATCCTATGAAACTACCTGGCAACATGCAGAACATGATGAAGCAGGCCGAGCAGATGCAGCGCAAGATGCAGGAAGAGATTGCGCTGATCCGCGTAGAAGCCACGGCGGGCGGCGGCATGGTATCGATCAAGATGGACGGCAAGAAAAACGTCACCGCGGTGAAGATCGACCCGGAAGTAGCCGGCGACGTGGAAATGCTGCAGGATATGGTCCTGGCGGCGATCAACGAAGCGGCCAAGAAAGTGGACGAAGAGATCCAAGGCAAAATGGGCGGCCTGTTAGGCGGACTCGGGCTGCCTCCAGGAATGTTCTAAGTTCCCATGCCGGACTTTGCCGAGCCCCTGGCGCGTCTGATCCAGGAGTTTAAGCGCTTGCCGGGCATCGGACAGAAGTCGGCACAACGCCTGGCGTTTCATGTTCTACGGACCAGCCGCGACGACGCGGCGCAACTGGCGCAGGCTCTTCTGGACGTAAAAGACAATCTTTCGGTGTGCGTGCGGTGCAACAATATCAGCGACAGCGAGATGTGTAATTTCTGCCGCGATCCCAATCGCGACCATGCGGCGTTGTGCGTGGTGGAGGAACCGCACAACATTCTACCCATTGAAACCACGCGGCAGTTCCAGGGCTTGTATCACGTTCTCCATGGCTCCATTTCGCCGCTGCGAGGCATTGGACCGGAACAACTGAAGATCCGAAACCTGCTGGAGCGGCTGCACGAAGGCGAGGTGAAGGAAGTGATTCTCGCGACCAACCCGACGGTGGAAGGCGAGGCGACGGCCATGTATTTGTCGCGCTTGCTGAAACCTCTGGAGATTAAAGTAACGCGGATCGCGATGGGTATTCCGGTGGGCAGCGACCTCGAATTTGCCGACGAGGTGACTATGACTAAGTCGCTCGAAAACCGGAGAGAAATGTGAGAACTACTGGCAGCGTTGTTGAACGGCTTGCAACGGCGGATTCAACTTTCGCACGATGCTAATGGGTTCGCGTGGGGCCGTCCGTTCCGGCTTCCCCGCGCTACCCGGCAGGGTGAAGGAGAACGTTACGCCATAGTCGTTGTGGGATTCGCACCAAATATTTCCGGAGTGGCGCTCGACGATTCTTTTGCAGGTGGCCAAGCCGAGGCCTGTGCCCTCGTACTTGCCGAGACCATGGAGCCGCTTGAAAGGATCGAAGATGCGGCGGCGGGATTCCTCGGGAATTCCGATCCCGTTGTCTTTCAAGGTAAACAGCCAGGTGTTCCCTTCCTGCCGCGTAGCCGATATGTGGACCACCGGGACGGGCGCATCGCAAAACTTGATGCTGTTGCCAATCAGGTTTTGCAACAGCTGCTTCAGCTGCGGACCGTTCCCGAAAATGGCGGGCAACTCGTTATGCGTTATTCGCGCGCTGCGGCGGTGAATCAGACTGTCCAAGTCAGTCAGGGTATCGGACATGATCTCGCGCATCTCGACCGGCTCGAATTCAACTCCACTCTCGATTTGGGTGTAGCCGTGCAAAGTGTCGATCAAGGCGCTCATCCGCTCCACCGCGCGGACCACCAGGCGGCAAGCGACGGTGATCTGTTTGGGTTTGTGTTGCTCCACGCTCTCCTCGATGAGAGAAGCGAATCCCTGCACGGAGTTTAGAGGTTCTTTAAGATCGTGTACCATAAGGCGGGCAAAGCTCTCCAGTGCCTCTTGCTGCTCGGCTACTTTCCTGCGGAGCGCGACCTGCTCCAGGGCGCGCATGGCGGACCGGCTGGCCGATTGCGCGGTGATCAACGATTTGGGAAGATAGTCCGACGCGCCCCTTTGCATGGCTTCCGTGGCCACCATCTCATCGCCCTGGCCGGTGGACATGATGATGGCGATATAGGGTTGCTTTTCATGCAATGCGGCAACCGCGGCCATGCCGTCCTGTCCGGGCAGCCGGTAATCGACAAAAGCGCAATCGAACACTCGCATTGCGCAGACCTCCAGCGCAGCTGGGAGGCTCTCCGCTTCAACACACTCACAGGATAGTTCGGATTGTTGCAGCGCCCGACAGATTATTTTGCGGTCACCCGCGTCGTCATCCAAGATCAGGATACTGAGCGTGTCTTGTCTCATGGTGGATCCCCTCTTCTTTGGTTAAGGCAATTGCACGATAGTCCGGTAACTGTTCATCAGCTCGACCAGAGTCAGAAATTCCCGGCCCGCGGTTGCCTTATCGATGTACCCGGCCACATTGAGATCGTAAGCCGACCGTTTATCTTCTTCGCTGGTTGAGGTGGTGAGGATGAAGATAACCGCCTGTTTTAGCTGGTCATCCATACGCATGGCCTTTACCAGTTCGACACCGCTCATTTTAGGCATGTTCAGATCGACGATCAACAGGACATGGCGCGGCGTTTTCGTTTGCCCGTTCTCGCCCTTCAACATCTCCAGCGCCTCAATTCCATTCACCGCCCGCTGGATGTTAACCGTACTAACCTTACGAAAGCCGCGGCGCACCGCGCCCGCGTCTCCGTCATCGTCTTCGACTAGCAAAATGTTTAACATTTTACAATCCTTTGGTTCTGGTGTAGTCATTGACTCTCTTCTGAATGTTGCTGCTTGGGCCAGGTAAAGCGGAATGTGCTGCCCCGGCCTTCACTGGATTCAACGTCGATGGTTCCACCAGCGCGCTCTACGTGTTTGCGCACTATCGCCAAACCCATGCCGCTGCCTTCAACCTGATCCTTGGGGCGCAGAGTTTGGAACGGCTTGAAGATTTGTTGGTGGAAGCGGGACGCGATGCCGGGTCCGTCGTCTTTCACTGAGAACACATATTGGGAACCGGTATCTTCCACTGCTACCTCGATATTTCCCTGTTGCTTGTGGTGGTGTTTGATAGCGTTTCCGATGAGGTTCATGAGAACTTGCTGGAGCGGCATTCTAGGAACTTGAATGGCGGCGAAGCCGGGGCTCACGTTCACCGTGAACGGGTGGGGCGCCAGCATTTCCAGAACGTCATGCACCAAGATATCGCCGGCGACCATTTCGGTCTGTGACAGCCGCCCGATGCGGGCATACGCAAGCAGGTCGTCCAGCAGTTTGTCCAAGCGGCCGACCCGGTGCCGCAGCATCCTCATGTTGTCCCGTGTTTCTCCGGAGAGATGCTGCTCCAAATCCTCCTCTAACCATTTGGCGCAATTGTCGATCACGCGCAACGGCGCTTTGATATCGTGGGAGGCGGCGTAGGCAAATTCCTCCAACTCTTTATTGGATACTTTTAGCTTGGCCAACATCTCCGTCTGCAGCGCTCCGGCTTTCAGCAAGGCTTCTTCCGCCTGCTTGCGCGCCGTATTATCGGTGGCGATTAAGAGATAGCCGAGGGTTCCGCCCGCCGCGTCCCTTAAAGCGGTGATAGATACGATGGCCGGAAAGTGGGTCCCATCCTTGCGGATATTGGTCAGTTCGTAGATGTCTTGCATGCCCCGCGAGGCCTTGAACACCAGCGCCTGGAAGCCGGGCGTGATCTGGGCGTCCAGCTCGAGACTCAACGCTTCAGCGTGCGCTACGACTTCCCCCGGGTCGGCTATGAAGGCCGGCGTCATCTGATTCACCACCTCGCTGGCCGTGTAACCCAACATGCGCTCCGCCCCGACGTTAAAGAGTTGAATGACGCCTTTTTCATCGGTAGCGATGAGTGAGAGATTCTCGTTGTTGAAGATCGCGCTCTGCAACGTTTCCGACTTGAGAAAAGCCGCATCCGGGAAGATTCCTGGGAAGCCAGGGACGGTGTGAATGCCGGCCTCACCGCCTTCTACTAACAATGTCGGGGAAATAGTCATGCGGCCTCTCCTTGTTTCTTTTGTTGCTTGGGCCAGGTAAAACGGAAGATGCTGCCCCGGCCTTGGCCCGATTCAACACCGATGGTTCCACCGTGGAGTTCGACGTGTTTACGCACCATTGCCAAACCCATGCCACTGCCTTCAACCTGGTCTCTGGGACGCAGCGTCTGAAACATCTTGAAGATCTGATCGTGGAAGCGGGCTGCAATGCCGGGGCCATCGTCCTGGACCGCAAAGACATAGCGGTCGGCACAATCTTCTACGCTCACTTCGATACAGCCTTGTGCCTTGTCGTGATGCTTGATGGCGTTCGAGATCAGGTTCATCAGGATTTGCTGCAAGGGCATGACATGCAGTTGAATACCGGCGAAACTGGGGCTTATGTTGACCTTGATCCCGGAGGGCGAGAGCAGTTCGAGGATATTGCGCAGCAGCACATCACCGGCAACGGTTTCGGTATATTTTCTATCCTCGGCGCGCCCGATGCGGGCATATTCCAACAGGTCGTCCAACAGTCTGTCCATGCGCCGGACCCGCCCCCGCAACATCTTCATGTGGTCCCGCGTTTCTCCCGAAAGGTGTTCCTTTAAATCCTCCTCGATCCACTGAGAGCAGTTGTCGATGACCCGCAGCGGAGACTTCAGATCGTGCGAAGCAGCAAAGGCAAATTGCTCGAGGTCCTGGTTGGCGGCGCTCAACTGCGCGGTGCGCTCGCTGACCTGGCGCTCCAGGGTTTCATGGAATTCGCGAATGTTCTGTTCCATCAGCTTACGTTTCGTTACATCCACGATGGCGCTGAGGACCATGGGTCCCTCATCCGTTTGAATAGGATTGAGACCTACCTCGATGGGGAATTCGCTGCCGTCCTTGCGCCGTGCAAACAGATCGCCGCCCAACCCCATGGCGCGCTCGCTGGCGCCCACCACGGACGGCCGCGCGAAGAAGTCGGTGCGGTGACCGGGATGTTTACCCCGGAAGCGCTCCGGCAACAGCATTTCGACGGGTTGTTCGAGCAATTCATGGCGGGTATAGCCGAACCACTGCTCCGTTCGAGCGTTGACGAGGGTCATCTTCCCCGCGCGGTCGATCATCACCATAGCATTTGGGGTGGATTCCACCACCAACCGGAACCGCTCTTCGGCGCGCTTAAGGTCTCCGACGTCGCGGAGGATTTTCGAGATTCCAATTACTTTGCCATGGCTATCCAGAATCGGCGATTCGATGAAAGAAACCTCGATGCGGTGGCCATCTTTGTGCAAACGCAGTGTTTCGAAACGCTCGGTCTTCCTGTTATTGAACGCATAATCCAGATACGCCTCGTCCCCCGCGCGCTCCGGCGGAATGATGAGGCTGATATGCCGGCCGATCGCTTCCGCGGCGGTATAGCCGAACAGTTTCTCCGCGCCGGAATTCCAGGAGGTCATTATGCCTTGGAGTGTTTTGCTGACGATGGCGTCTTCTGAACTGGCCACGATGGCGGACAGCAAAGCCGTGTTTTCATCCGATTTCGCGTGCGCGGCGATTTCGGATTTCAGATCCTCAATGGTGGTCCTCCACTGCTCCGGGGTGGGGAGTTCAGCGATTTTGGGAATTAGGTGGATCAACAGACCCGCCGTAGCGAGTGATAGGAGGGCTGTGGCCGCTTTGATGACCCCTTCGAAACGGTAGATGGGCACCAATAGAGTCACGACGGCAAGGATGTGCGTTGCGCCACAGCTCAGAATAAACCCCGCAAACAGAAGGAACATCCAGTGAAAAGCCAGATCTTTGCGCAAACGGAGCAGGAGCAGTAATGCCAGGGGGATGAGCAGGTAAGCGAGGGCTATCAATAGATCCGATATGACATGCAGCCAAATGATTCCGGCCTCGCGCAGACAAGCGGCATGCGGCATAAAGTCGGTTTCAAACAGTGTTTGGAGAAATTGCCCCATTAGTTCACCAGCGGGCATATCCGGTAAGGCTGCCCATGGCTATCCATCGTTCTTACGCTGAAAGTGTAGTGAAACGAGATTGCACAAACTCTCCCGGTTCCTCATCTAGTCATCTTTTCTTCTTATTCTGCTTATCGACCTGAGCGCCGAGACCGATAACGGAAAGTTAATGACGAGGTCAAAGATCTGGGGAAAGCCGGCTCAGAAACACTTCGCCGAAACAAGTTCCAAGGAGAGGGTACCCGCGTGGCACGGCTCTCAGTTGTGACGAGAGAGAAAGGAAGAGGCGTGGCTATGATGTACCGTGCTGTCCTCAGCCGTACTTGGTGCCGTTTTCTCTTCCTTTTCCTCCTCGTTTTTAGTTCTTAGGGGCGCCCCCGTATCGTTCCCGTAACCCAGAACGACAAGGGATCGTTGTAACGCTC
>Ga0302319_10026176_pt1 | contig 10289 bp, 9 predicted proteins | sample Bog_T0_2_FD_203319 | JGI IMG/M metagenome (GOLD analysis project Ga0302319, IMG submission 203319) | Peat permafrost microbial communities from Stordalen Mire near Abisko, Sweden - Bog_T0_2 | ecosystem: Environmental > Terrestrial > Soil > Wetlands > Peat | place: Sweden: Abisko, Stordalen Mire...
GGGAAGCCGTGCGAGGGGTCAGACTAGAGTCTGGACATTCCGTCCATGGGGTTTGGCAATTTGAGCGTTTCCATCATTGCTGTAGCGACGCGCCGAGGCCCTCTGGGGAGGGGTCTTTTTGGCTTTTCGTTTCGTTTTGGCTCAGTCGCAGGTGTTGATCAACCTGCTCCTTCGCCAAAGCCTCGCTAAACGTCAAAAATCCTCCCCCCGCGCCGCTACATCATTGGTGTCAACGCTCTAACTTAATTTAGGCGGATCAATGGAGTTGAATTGGGGGTGCTGGCCCAGTGCAAAAAATCGAATTTGCCCGCGCCATGTATGATGGTCAGTAGCCTGATGGTAGCATCACGTTCGCCGGGAAGACTCGTCGCCTGTGGCTCCGAATATCAGCGGCCCAAAAGAGGACGGCGGGAGGAGAAAAGCGGCCGGAGAAAAGCTTGACCCATTTCGGACACCCTTGTAACACTGCTGCCAGAGTGTCCCTACGCTCCGACAATTGTCCGACAATCCCGGATCACTGCCCGGCAATTATCGGAATGAGCGTTCGTTTATCAGAGCCTGTCTTAAAATTGCCAGGGGTGCGGCGGCGAGGGATTTTGGCGGTGGGCAAGGCGGCGAGGGCGGAGCATCCCCGCAGCGGGCTGTGACGACCGAGCCAACGTAGCCCACCGTCAAAAGAACCGCCGCCCGGAGGGTTTGTGCGCAAACCGCATCCCTCGGAATTTTCAGACAGGCTCTCAGGGCGGCTGAAATTGAACAACAGTAAGACATGAACGAATAAATCAAGCATGACACCAACAAGCTGGATTATGAAATTGATACTGGGTGGATTGGACTGGAGGAAGCGGGACGGGTACGAGACTAAAAAGTGAGCATCCCATACTACCAGGTGGATGCTTTCACGGGCAGCCTTTTCTCCGGCAACCCGGCGGGCGTTTGTTGGCTCACGGATTGGCTGCCGGACGCCGTGCTTCAATCCATTGCCGCCGAGAAAAACCTCGCGGAGACGGCTTTCATGGTGCAGAAGGATTCATGCTTTGATCTTCGCTGGTTTACGCCCGCCGTGGAAATGGATCTGTGCGGTCACGCAACGCTCGCCGCCGCTCATGTAATCTTTCGCCATCTCGGCTACGGCGGTTTCGTGGTGAAGTTTCAAACCCGTTCGGGCGCGATTACAGTGACGCGCTACGATGACATTCTGGAATTGGACTTTCCCGCCCGCCCCGGCGCCTGCGGGCCTGATTGAGGGTCTCGGATGCCAGCCGGTCTTTACCGCCAAAAGCCGCGATTATCTCGCCGTGCTTGAAACGGAACAGGCGGTCCGAAAGCTCCGGCCGTCCATGGAAACCCTCATACGCCTGGATTGCTTGGGCATTATCGTCACCGCGCCAGGCGATCATTGCGATTTTGTTTCGCGATTCTTTGCCCCGCGTGCCGGCGTTCCCGAGGACCCGGTGACCGGCTCGGCTCATTGCACGCTGATTCCCTATTGGTCACAACATCTGGGACGGTCAAAGCTCCGTGCGTTGCAGGTCTCCCCACGCGGTGGGGAATTATTTTGCGAGCATCGCGGCGAGCGGGTCGGAATCGCCGGCCGGGCCGTGACTTATTCCAACGGCTTTCTCCACGTCCCTTGAACTCAATCAAGACGGCCAAAGCAACTGCCATTGCTCACTATTGACACTGGCTGATTAATTTTTCATTCGCGGTCAAACCCTCGATCCGCCTGGCAACTGTCTCCCTGACCATTGCCCTGCACTGCCCCCCAAAATAGTCCACGCCGGATGAGTGCTACACAAAGCAAATAAAAGTAGTTGACAAAGACAACCTCAACGCTTACCATTGTTACCAACACAGTGAATACTGTCAATCACAATAAAACTTAAACCGGCAATAAAGTTCGGAACTCACGCACACCGTATTCCGAGCTACGCACCCAAAATATGACTCGCAACGATAAAATCGCCCGCCTGCCGCGCTCACTGCGCGATCAACTCAACCACCGCCTCTCCGCGAACGAAGACGGCGACGCCATCCTCGATTGGCTCAATTCCACCCCCAACGTCAAGGACCTCCTGGCCCGTGACTTTGCCGGCGAGCCCGTCAGCCAGCAAAACCTCCACGAATGGCGCCAAGGCGGCTTCGTCGAATGGCAGACCCGCCAGGATCTGTTCGCCGAAGCCGCCGATCTGACCGACGCCAACGGCGAATGGGACGCCCTCGCCGCCAATGACTTCACCGAACGACTGGCCGCCGTGCTGGTCGTGCGTTACGCCGATGCCCTGGCCCGCTGGAACGGCGGCGACGACGAGGCTTTCCGCCTCAAGCTACGTGACTTGCGTCGCTTCAACCAGGACCTCGCCGTCTTGCGGCGATATAACCAAAGCGCCGCGCGCTTGAAAATGGACCAGCTGCCCTTCTACCGGGAGGAGCCGCAACGCGCCGAAGCCGCCGCCGCACCCCGGAAACAGTCCGAAGCAGCCGCGCGCGCCGATGACGAACGCTTGAACCAGCCGCGGCGGGAAGCCGAAGCCGCCCAAACGGCAGCCTGTGCAACCTCAGCAACCTCAGCAACCTATGCGACCTCTGCGGTGGCGGCATCTCCTACGTGTGTCGCTGATAGAACTACCGCCGACCAAAGCGTCGCCGGTATTGCCGCGGTCGTCCGGGACACCAGATCACCCGCTCTGGATGCGGATCTGACAAGGAGTTGCGCCCCTGAGGTGCGGCCAATGGGGCTCCGGCCGGGGTTCGTCCCAGTGCCAGACCGAGGTTCGGCCGAGTGCGCTGCTGGTAAGAATATGGCGGTGGGCGCCGCCACTTTGGCGGCCGGCCTGATGCGCGCCAACCTCGTGGTTGATTTCGCCGCTTCGCTCAGTAACGCATTAACCGTAATCAAAGAAAAGTCCGTCCATGCCTCCGACCTGAAAGAGCGTCGCGCCGTGCAGTCCGCCTATGCCGGCAGCGTGGCCACCGTCAACCGGTTGGGCAAGGAAGCCGGATTGTTGCGCGCCGAACTGCCGGGCTTCGCCGGAGTCGACCGGGTGTACACCGCCGTCGAGGTGTTGCAGCGGGAATATCTCCGAATGAAATCCAACCTATTCCAAGGCTGCTCGGCCGCCATCGCCGTCGGCATCCCACAATTGCGGGACGCGGCGTGTGAGCTGCGCGAAACCTTGCAGCGAACGGCCGCCACCGCCGCCTCGCTGGCCGCCTGAATTCCCTGTCCCGGCGTCCTGGCTCGAGCCAGGTCCGGTAAAACCAATGCCAGGTTCGGCTAAAACCAAATTTAACGCTTTTCGCTTTGGCTTGGAGCGGGCGCGCAACTTGCCGCTCAACTTGCCGCTTGAAACGCGGAACCTGAAACCTGAAACTTTCCGCTCATGAACCGCATCGTTGCGAAATTTGCCCAACTCAAATCCGCCGGCAAGAAGGGCCTGGTTGTCTATATTGGCGCCGGCGACCCGGACTTGGCCGCCACCCGTGACCTCGCGGTGGCCTTTGACCAGGCGGGTGTGGATGTCCTGGAACTGGGCGTGCCGTTCAGCGATCCACTGGCGGATGGCTTGGTCAACCAGCTCGCCGCCCAACGCGGCCTGGAATCCGGCACCACCCCGCCGAAATTGTTGGCTACCGTCGCCGCCATCCGCCAGGACTCCCAGGTGCCGATCGTGCTCTATATATACTTCAACCTGATCCATCGACTGGGCTTGGAAGCCTTCATTGCGGGCGCGGCCCAAGCCGGGGTGGACGGCCTGCTGGTGCTCGACCTGCCACCCGAGGAATCGGACAATTACGAGGCCCTCATGAAAAAGCACGGCCTGTGCAACATCTATCTGGTGGCGCCCACCACGCCGGAGGAGCGCATGGTATACATCGTCCAACACGCCACGGGATTCATCTATTACATCTCGCGTGAAGGCGTCACCGGCATGCAGGCGCAGGTGGCCGCCGACCTCGCCGCGCGGGTCGCCCGGATTCGCGCACATACGACACTGCCGATCGCGATTGGCTTTGGCATTTCCAATCCAGATCAGGCCCGGCTCGTGGCCCGGGAAGGCGACGCCTGCGTGGTCGGCAGTGCCATCGTCAACCAGATCGCCGAACAGGGACGGTCGCCAGACCTGGTGAAAAACGTGGGCGCCTTCGTAAAATCCCTGGCCGAAGCGGTCAAAACCATTTAAACAATCCCGAAAATCGAACTCCGAAATTCAAATTCATGCCGAAAGCCATTATGAGTGCAAAAACCGTCACCAAACCCCAGGACCGTCAGGCTCAGAAGGACCGCTTTGTCGTCATCATGGCGGGCGGACGCGGCGAGCGTTTCTGGCCGTTGAGCCGCGAGCAGACGCCCAAACAACTGCTGGCATTGCTGGGCAAAAAGTCCTTTTTGCAGGAAGCCGTCGAACGGGTGCTCCCACTCGTACCCGCGAAGAACATCTTCGTCATTACCAACCGCGCCCAATTGCCCACCGTCCGCAAGCAGCTCCCCAAAATTCCGAAGGACAACCTGGTGGCCGAACCGATGGGACGCGACACCTGCGCCGCCGTGGCCCTGGGCGCCGCCCTGGTCGGGGCCCGCTCCACCACCGGGGTGATGGCCGTGCTGCCGGCCGACCATGTCATTCCGGACGCGAAGAAGTTTCAGCAAATCCTGGGCGACGCCTTTGATCTGGCCGCGCAGGGCCAGGCCATTGTCACCATCGGCATCAAGCCTGGCGAACCCGCCACGGGCTACGGCTACATTCAGACGGGGGTGGAATTGCCGGCGCCCCCCGGCCTCGGCAAAAGCAAAACCGCCTTTTACAAGGCGGAACGGTTCGTCGAAAAGCCGAACCTGGAAACCGCGCTGGAATACGTCAACAGCGGGCAGTACCGCTGGAACGCCGGCATGTTCGTCTGGAGTTTCGTGACCATCACCAACGGGCTGCAAACGTACCAGCCGGAGATGTTTGCCGCCTGCCAGCGCTGGTTCAAGGTGGCGGGCCAGCCGGCGAAGCTCGCCCGGGTGCTGGCGAAGGAATATCCGGGCATCAAGAAAATCTCGATTGACTATGCCCTGATGGAGAAGGCGCAGAATGTGGTCGTGGCGGACGGCGCCTTTGAATGGGACGATCTCGGCGCGTGGCCGGCCCTGGCGCGGCACCTCAAGCAGGATGCCGAAGGCAACGCCGCGGTGGGCGAATTCATCCACGTGGACGCCGCGCGCAACATCATATACGACGCCCGCACGAAGCACCGGACGCCCATCACGGTGGTGGGCATGCGCGACGCCATCCTGGTGCAAACGGACGACGCCGTGCTGCTGGCGGACAAATCACAGGCGCAAAAAATCAAGGAGCTGGTCAGGAAACTCGGCGCCGATGCGAAGTTCAAAAAATTGGTGTGAACGATTTTAGCTGCCGTGCCCGGACACTTGGAATAAACTAGAATATGATTACGAACCTTCAGATTCGGAATTTCCGAGGACTCAAGGACGTAACTTTGCGCGAACTGCGCCAGGTGAATTTATTGGTTGGTGGCAACGACACGGGGAAGACAAGCGTTTTGGAGGCTATGATTCTTCTCCTTGGCAATGCCAATTTAATCAAGGAGTTGCCTTTCACGTTTCGAAATAATCAATCTGGGGGTATTAATCATCAGCACGACTTGGACGACAAAGAAAATTTCTGGCCATGGTTGTTTTACGACCGAAACTCCCAAAACTCGATCGAAATTACGGGACTGACGGATGGTGGCCAAACGCTAACGTTGAGCTCGAGAATTGAGCGATGGGGACCGGTTGACAACCCACAAATTACAATCATCCTTCGCAATTTGCTAGAAAAGGAATCTGTTAAGGAATCTGATGTGTTGATTCGATTTAACCCAAAAGATGTTGAGGTGGCACAGGACCAAGCCTCGCCTGACAACTTTCGTGTGTCACGACTTTCTGTCCGTCCTTCGCCTCCAGTAGAAGACGCTGAAAAATATAATCAGATTGCCCTGGAAGCTGACGGCGAAAAACGTTTCGAAGAAATCATGCGCGAGGTGGAGCCGCGCTTAAAAAGGCTTCGTTATGCAAAACTTCCGAATACCAGTTCGCCACTGGTTTTTGTCGATCTGGGCCTGTCGCGCGCTGTTCCCGCCACTCAAATGGGGCAGGCTTTCAACCGCCTGCTTCACATCTACGCCGAAATTTTGACCTCACGAACCAATGTTCTGCTGATTGATGAAGTCGAGAATGGAATTTTCAGTGAATCACTGCCCTTGATTTGGAAAGGACTCTTCGCCATCTGCCAGCAACAGAATGTTCAAATCTTCGCCACGACTCACAGCCGCGAGTGCATCATGGCGGCGCATCAGGCGGCCGAAGACCGGAAGCAGGACGAATTGAGCGTGCAACGCCTTCAATTTGTTGATGGAAACATTGAAGCGATCCGGCTCGGCGAAAAGCATCTTGAGATGGCGGCAGAAATGGGCTTGGAGGTTCGTTCATGAGTACCGCGGAAAAGGACAGTATTGACCGGCCCATTACCACCGCAGGCCAGCTGCTGGTGGAAGGGCGTGTTCCCGAAATGTTTTTTCGTGAAATGGTGGCGGCGTGCGATTTGAAAGATTTGGTGGAAGTGAGAACTTTTGGGGACAACGGCAAAGACAATCTCCGAATTTATTTGGAGATCTTCACGCAAAAACCCGGTTTCAAACAGAAAGTCAAACGGCTTGGCATCATCCGCGACGCGGAAAACAATCCGGCTGACTCGGCATTTCAAAGTGTTAAAGCGGCCTTGCGCGGAGCACAGCTGCATGTTCCCGGAGAAATGAAGCAACTCGAAGGCGCGCCTTTGAGTCTTGGCGTTTTCATTTTGCCCAATTGTCAGGACGTCGGAATGCTCGAAACCCTCTGCCTGGCTTCGGCGGCTGAAGATGACCAGATTAAAGATGTCTTTCCTTGTCTTGACGAATTCTTTGGCTGCCTCAACAAGCAGGGACGCAACCCTGGTAATCCTGACAAATCACGGTTTGCGGGTTTGGCCCTGGCGTGTGACGTCATCGATCCACAATTAGGCCGCGCGGCACAACAAGGCAAGATCCCATGGCAAACGCAAGCTTTTGAACCGCTCAAGCTGTTTCTCCAAAGAATTGCCAGACCATAGTGGCGGCCGCGCCAGTAGTTATGCCCAAACGACCCGTTTTAGCCTTCCTCCCCTTCACGAACTTGCACTGGTGTAATGCCGGACGGAAAAACGCCAGAATAATTCCGACAACACCGCCCAGACCAATCCCACGCCCACCAATGTCAGCCACGCCATGGGATCAACGATTTTATCCGCCAGCACCCGGGTCGGCACATTGCTGACCAGCAACACGGGCAACCCGAAGGTGAACACAGCTTTGAATGCTCCCCGGAACGCCTCATCCGGCATCCGCGCAATGTTGAACAGATTATAGTAGCCCCAAACAATGCCCTGCGCGCGCACGGTCCAGAAACAGATGGTCGCCAGCATGAACATGAGCGAATAATGAATCATGATACCCACCACGCATAATCCGGAGAAGGCACCCAGTTGGCCCAGCGTCGGGTGCAGGTGCAACTGGATCGCGGCATAAACCATGACCCCCAGCGCAAACAAGGCGTTGACGAAGCCCCCCAAATCCACCACGCGCAGCGAAACCAGAAACCGGGTGTTCACCGGCAGCAACAGCAGGAAATCCATCCGGCCGGTGCGGACCAGTTCGGAGAGGTTCGTGCAGTTACTCAGGAAAAACGCCTGGTACAGTTGCTGGATGAAATTGCTGGCCCCCACCAGCAGCACCATCTGCCATTTGGTCCAGGTGCCCACCGATTCGGTTTGCGAATAAACGACACTCACAAACGTCAATTGCAGGCCGAACCAGAGCAGTTCCACCACAATCCATAAAATAAAATTGCCTTTAAAGGACATCTCGCGCGACACGGAATTTTTCCAGAGCGCGAGGTAGAGATCCAGATGGCGTCGGAGATTCATCAAGCGTGGCCACACCATGGCGCCTGCCGCGGTGACTGTCCAGAGGAAATCCAGGGACAGTAACCTCCGCCCAACTCAAAACGTCCTCTGGACAAACACCTTTGCCGGAGAGAAGATGCCTCCCGTTAACCAACCAACTCAATTCATAACTCCATGAACACACTAAAATCATTTGTCGCCATCGCCGCCATGGTGGCCTGTACCCTCCCCCTGATGGCCCAACAAAAGCGCGTCAGCCCCCATGAAACCGTCAGCGCCGTCATTGACGGCAGCCGGGTGATTGTCACTTATGGCCGGCCCTACACCAAGAATCCGAAGACTGGCGAACCCCGCAAAATCTGGGGCGGACTGGTCCCCTACGGCCAGGTGTGGCGCACCGGCGCGGACGAAGCCACCACGCTGATCACCCAAAAGGCCCTGGTGTTCGGCGACACCACCGTGCCCGCCGGCGCATATACTTTATGGACGCTGCCCGCCGAGGACGGCTCCGCCAAGCTGATCATCAACAAGCAAATCGGACAATGGGGCGTCGGCCCGGGGAGTTACGATGAGAAAAATGATGTGGCCCGGGTGGATTTGAAAAAGGACGCGCTGGACACACCCGTGGATCAGCTGACCATCGCGGTGAGCAAACCCGGCCTGTTAAAACTTTCGTGGGAGAACATCCAGTATTCCGTGGCCTTCACCGTGCAGAAATAGTCCTCCGCGCCATTCCCATGACCTCCAGCTTAAAGTGAAAACACGGGCTGATTTCATGCCGGCGTTCGGTGCGCGGATTTTGGTCTGGCTTGGTGCGCTGGTTTTCGCCGGCGCAGTCGCAGTCGCGGCCGCACAGCCGGGGGCGGGGGCGGGTTCCGCCCCGGCCATCCTACAGGAGCTGAAAAGCTTTCGCGAAATGGGGAGCGTCCTGTACATCGCGGCGCATCCGGACGACGAAAACACGCTGCTGATTGCTTATCTGGCGCGCGGACGCAACTACCGCACCGCCTACCTCTCGCTGACGCGCGGGGATGGCGGCCAGAATGTGCTCGGACCCCAGTTCGACGAAAAACTGGGGGTGGCGCGGACCCAGGAATTGCTGGCCGCCCGCCGTCTGGATGGCGGCCGCCAGTTTTTCACCCGCGCGATGGATTTTGGTTTTTCCAAGGATTACCGGGAAACCCTTGGCATCTGGGACCGGCAGCAAGTCCTTGCCGACGTGGTACGCGTCATCCGTGAATTCCGGCCGGACGTGGTCATCAACCGTTTTTCCACGCAACCCGGGGGCACCCACGGGCACCACACCGCCTCGGCGGTTTTGGGACTCGAAGCGTTCAAGCTGGCCGGGGATCCCTCGGCCTTTCCCGAACAACATCTGCCGCCCTGGCAACCCCGGCGGATTTTTGTGAACAATCGCGGCGGCGAGGGCGGTGTTCACCTGGAAATCAGCGGCGACGATCCGGTCCTGGGCATTTCATTGAGCGAACTGGCCGCCCGCAGCCGCGCCATGCACAAGACGCAGGGCTTTGATAACTTTCGCGGTTTCGGCGGCGGCGCGGGTCCGCGCACGGAATCCTTTCAACTGCTGGCCGGCGAACCCGCCACCAATGATATTCTCGATGGCATTGATACCACGTGGAACCGCGGGCCGGGCGGGGCGGAGATCGCCATACTGGCCGATACGGTCATTGCGGAATTCAATCCGCAGGCTGTTGCCGCCAGCGTGCCGGCGTTGCTGAAATTGCGCAGCCTGCTCGCGGCGCTGCCGGGGAAGGATTCCGTGGTGATGGAAAAAAGCGCGCAACTGGACCGCATCTTGCAGTCCTGTCTCGGGCTGCAAGTGGCTACGACCCTGGCGCAATCGGAAATCGTCCCGGGCGAAACGATGGCGCTGCATCATTCGGTAACGGTTGACGCCGGCATTCCGGTCCGCTGGGTTGCGGTACGTTATCCGGGGCTGAACCGGGAAATCCCGGCGGCGGTGGACCTGCAAGGGAATGTGCCGGCGACGCTGGATTCCGTCCCCGTGCTGCCGGCCAGCACGCCGTTGAGCCAGCCGTATTGGCTGCGCGAAGATCACCCGCCGGGCATGTTTGTGGTGGACGATCCCACCCTGATTGGCCGGCCGGAAAATCCGCCCGCATTTCCGGTGGAGCAGGTCTTTGAGGTGGGTGGCCAGACGCTGGTTATTCCGGATGAACCGGTCCAGCTCATCACCAATTCAGCCGGCCAGGAAATTCGTCGTAGGCTGGAAGTGGTTCCGCCCGTCACCCTCCATTTCGGTTCGGCGGTGGCGTTGTTCAGGCCGGGCCAATCGCATCC
>Ga0302319_10026180_pt1 | contig 10288 bp, 4 predicted proteins | sample Bog_T0_2_FD_203319 | JGI IMG/M metagenome (GOLD analysis project Ga0302319, IMG submission 203319) | Peat permafrost microbial communities from Stordalen Mire near Abisko, Sweden - Bog_T0_2 | ecosystem: Environmental > Terrestrial > Soil > Wetlands > Peat | place: Sweden: Abisko, Stordalen Mire...
CCTGCGTGAGCGCGGCGAGGATGCGCAGCTCGATCTGCGAGTAGTCGGCGCTGAGCAGCGTGTAGTCGCCCTCGCGCGGGACGAAGGCGCGGCGGATTTCACGGCCCGTCGCGGTGCGGATGGGGATGTTCTGCAGGTTGGGGTCCTGCGAGTTGAGCCGGCCGGTGCTGGTGGCGAGCTGGTAGAACGTGGTGTGGATGCGCTGGTCGCGCGGCGAGACGTAGGTGGGCAGCGCGTCGATGTAGGTGCCGAGGAGCTTGCTGGCTTCGCGGTATTCCATGACCTCGGCGACGATGGGATGTTTGGGTGCGAGCGCGGAGAGCGTGGCTTCGTCGGTGGCGTACTGGCCGGTTTTCGTTTTCTTCGCCTTGGGATCGAGAGCGAGTTTGCCGAAGAGGACTTCGCCGAGCTGCTTGGGCGAGCCGATGTTGAATTCGCCGAGCGCGTGCTGGTAGATCGATTGCTCGAGGCGCTTCATGTCGGTGCGCAATTTTTTGCCGACTTCCTCGAGCGCGACGGGATCGAGCCGGATGCCTTCGCTTTCCATCGCAGCAAGCACGGGCAAAAGCGGAGTTTCGATTTCGCGGAAGACTTTTTCCTGGCCGGATTCTTTCAGCTTGGGCTCGAGGATGGCGTGGAGTTGCAGGGCGAGATCGGCGCGTTCCATGGTGCGGCGCGCGGAGAGTTGCTCGGCGTCGGGCGAGGACATGGCGGCGAGGAAATCCTGCTGGCCTGTGGTTTTCTCGGCGGCGATCGGCGTGTAGCTGAGCAGCGACTCGGCGACGTATTCGAGCGTGTGGCGCAGGTCGGGGAAGACGACGGCGTGGGCGAGCGCGGTGTCGAAAATGTTGTGCGCGTCCGTGGTCTTCATCACGCGCAGCGCGGGCTTCACGTCGTGGCCGACGAGCAGGCGCTTGGAAAATGCGGTGGGGAGAAGATCGAACTTCTTTCCAGCGGGAAAATAATAGGCGTGATGCGGCTCGACCGAGAAGGCCGCGCCGCGCAGCTCACCTTCAGGCGTGAGATCGTAGGCCACGCCGATTTTTTCGTGCCCTTTCTTGATAAGTGTGTCGATTTCGCGCGGGTCGGTGAGCAGCGAATAGCTGGGCTTCAGGTCGTCGATGGTGCGCAGGGCGACGGGAACGGGCGGGGTGGGCGGATTTTCTGGTAGCCCGTGACCTCCGGGCACGGGGCTAGGCGACTTCTCGCTCTTCGCAGCGTCCGTCGCGGATTTCGTAGGCGCGCTGAGCCCCGCGCCCGGAGGTCGCGGGCTACCAGTTTGAGTTGCGCCACGTCCCGCTTTGAAATCGTCACCGTAGAGGCGGCGGCCGATGGCGTTGAACTCGAACTCGGCGAGGAGGGCCTGGAGCGTGGCGTCGTCGCGCGGGCCGATGCGGAGCTTTTCGGGCTCGAACGGCAGGGGAACGTTGACGTCGATGGTGGCGAGGCGCTTGGAGAGGATGGCCTGGTCGCGGAATTTCTCGAGCGACTCCTTAAGCTTGCCCTTTTGCTCGGCGAAATGGTCGAGCGCGTTCTCGAGCGTATCGTACTGCGCGATGAGTTTCTGCGCGGTCTTGGGGCCAACGCCGGGAATGCCCGGGATGTTGTCCGACGCATCGCCCATGAAGCCGAGGATGTCGCGGACCTGGTCGCACGTCTTGATTTCCCACTTGGCGAGGACCTCGGGCACGCCGAGGACTTCCGCGCCGTCGCCCATGCGGCCGGGGCGGTAGATTTTCACGCACTCGTTGACGAGCTGGCCGAAATCCTTGTCGGGCGTGACCATGAAGGTGACGAAATCCTGAGCGCAGGCCTCGCGCGCAAGCGTGCCGATGATGTCGTCGGCCTCGTAGCCGTCGAGCTCGAGCACGGGCAGGTTGAAGGCGCGGATGAGGCGCTTGACGTCGGGGATGGCGTCGCTGAGTTCCTCGGGCATTTCTTCGCGCTGCGCTTTGTACGCGGGAAATTCCTTGTGTCGCGCGGTGGGCGCGGCGGTGTCGAAGACGACGGCGAGGTGCGTGGGCTGCTGCTTGGTGATGAGCTCGAGCAGCGTGTTAGTGAAGCCGTAGATTGCCGAGGTGTTGCGGCCGGCGGAGGTGCGGATGGGATTCGTGGCGAAGGCGAAGTGAGCGCGGTACACGAGCGCCATGCCGTCGAGGAGAAAGAGCGTGTGTTCGCGATCGGCCATGTTGACAACTTGGGCCGGGATTTCGCCGAGGGCAAGAAGGTGTTTACGCCTCGGGCTCTGACTCGGGCTCTGACTCGGGCTCGGGCTCCTGCACTTCTTCTTCTTCTTCGTATGGGGGGTGCAGCGGGTCGAGGCCCTCGGGATGCGTGATGAGGCCGGCGGTGCGCAGGAGATTGTGCTCCAGGCGCGCGGCGACGGCCTCGGGCGTGAAATTGTGCACGAGTTGCGGGCCGATGTGCGCGGCGTTGTTGGCGAAGGGCACGAGCGGGCTGATGACGGCGTCGATGGCGTGGCCGAGCGTGTCGGGGTCGTTCGGAGGAACGACGATGCCGCACTGGTGCGCGTGGATGAGTGCTGCGGCGCCGACGCGGTCGGTGGTGACGACGGGCCGGCCGAGCAGCAGCGCCTCGGTCAGGCCGCGGTTGAAGGCGTCGAAGAGCGAGGGAATGACGACGGCTTGCGCGAGCCGGATCTGGCGGATGACTTCCTCCGGGCTGACTTTGCCGAGGTATTCGATGCGCGCGCCGAGGGTCTGCACGCGCGTGGACTCCTGCTGCTGCTCCCAGCGCTTGGCGAAGAGCTTGTTGTCCTCGGTGAAATCACCGATGACGGCGAAGACGGCACTGCGCTTGGATATCTCGGTTTTTGGCAGCGCCTTGAGAAAGACGAGCGCGCCTTTGCCCTGGTTGAGCGCACCGAGGAAGAGCACGCGGTCGGTGCGGGCCTCGACCAGGCGCGGATCTTCCGTTGCGGCCTCGAGAAATTGGCGGCTCAGGTTGGGATAAGCGACGCGGACCTTGGCGGCGAGTTCGTCCGGCGGCAGGGACGGCCCGGTGTAGGCGCCGAGGTAACCGGCGATCATCTCGGAGTTGGCGATGATGCGCGTGGCCTGGCGGAAGGCGAGCATGAGCGCCGCTTTCTCGGTGAAGACCGGCGCGCCTTTTTCGAATCGGTAGCGCAGTGCCTGGATTTGCACGAGGATGGGCGGCACGTTGATGCCGAGTTGCTTTGCGAAGCCGGCGACGAGGCCGTCCGGTGACTCGGTCTGCGCCCAGAGCACGTCGAACGGGCCGCGCTTCTTGAGGAAGTCGTCGAGCCAGTGGGCGTCGGTGTGGAGCTTGCGGTAGTGGTAGGTTTTTTTCGCGAGTTTGTCGCGCCAGCCAATGACGAAGCTGCGCTTCTTGTCGCGCGGCGTTAGACACACTTCCAGTTCGCCGATTTTGTCGCGGCGCAGCTTGCGGACCTCTGGGCTTTGGCTGAGCACGACGACCTCGTGCCCGCGCGCGGCCACGGCCTCCGCCAGTTGCCGCACTGGTCCACCCTCCGCGCCGAATCGCCGATTCTCCTCCCAATACCAGCGCGAAAGCAGGGCGATTTTCATTTCTTTTGCGAAAGGAACCAGGAATAGAGCGCGGGATTGCCGTAGGTCACATCCCATTTGCCGTGACCGGCGTTGGGATAAATCGTGAGCTCGGCGGGCGCGCCGAGTTTCTGCAGAGCGTGGGCGAGATCGGCGCTCGCGCCGGGCGGGACGACATTGTCCTTGGCGCCATGGAAGAACCAAATCGGGATCGTCTTGAGGCGCGGCGCGAGGCCGGGATCCTCACCGCCGGAAAGCGAGGCGACGGCGGCGACGCGCTCCGGATAGGTGGCGGCGAACTCGAGCGAGCCGAAGCCGCCCATGCTCAGGCCGGTGACGTAGATGCGCTTGGGGTCGACCTTATACTGCGCGGAAACCTGGTCGATCAATCGCGCGAGGCGCACCGGGTCCCACCACTCGTCCGCGGGGCACTGCGGCTCGATGATGAGCATCGGCTGCGGATGGCCGTTTTCGATCCACGTGAGCGGTCCCCATTTTCTGACCATCTGCACATCGTCGCCGCGCTCGCCGGAGCCGTGCAGGAAGAGCAGCAGCGGCATGGGCTTCGGGTCCGGGTCGTGGTTCTTGGGGACGTAGCTGAGGTACTTGTAGTCCTGGTTTTCGCCGAGGTGGCGGCCGAGCTCGGCCCACCAGGCGCGGTCGATGTAGTAATAGCTGAAGCCCTGCCAGCGCTTGGGATCGGCGGCGACGTCGTGCAGGGCGGCGAGCAGACGCGCGAGGTAGTTGTTGTTGACCTGCGCGTCGGTGAAGGCGCGCGAGGCGGCAGCGATGATGTTCCAATTTTCGCGCGCGGCGACTTCCGGCGGGATGCCGAAGGCGGGCGGAAGTTGGACGTTGAAATCGTAGGTGTTGAGCGGCCATGAATACGGCTGCGGCGTCTTGAAGAGCGTGACGTGCTGCGTCCAGCTTAGTCCGCCGCCTGCGGTGAAAGTCACGATAACGCCGTAGCGGCCGGGCGTCTTGGGTGCGGTGACTTCATTCCACTGCGCATCGAAATAGCGGACCGTTTGGCTGACGGGCCCGACGGCGGCCTCGACGAGGTCGCGGTTGACGAGGTCGATTTTCGGGAAGGCATCGCCGCTGAAGATGCTGTCGACCGTGATCGGCTGGGCCTTGAGCATCTCGATCCGCTTCTTGGCGGTGCCGGACTCCGGCGCGGAGGAGACTTGCACCTGAGCAACCGTGGGCGTTTGGGCCACGCACGTGAGCGCGGGCAGCACGGCGAGGAAAAGGGGTAGGAAAGATGTGCGCATAGGAGGAAACTTCTACATGACGTCGAGTTCGCGAACGCCAAAACGCTGGCGCAAGCTCATGACTTCCTGCCGGAGACGCTCGCGCATCTCGATGGCGTTGGGGACGCCGTCGAGCACGAGGCGGGGTTGTTTTTCATCGCCGCTGAGCACGGTGATGGTGCCGAGGCCGAAAAGCCGCTGGAAAAAGGCCTGCCGCGCGGAGGTGTCCTTGACGCGGAAGAGCTCGATTTCCTGCACTTCCTTGCTGAAAAGGCCGGAGATGACGCGCACGCGCTGCGTGGTGATGATGTACTCGATCATGTGCAGGTGAAAGTAGGCCCAAGCACTCTGCGCCAAAGCGACGATCGCTACTATGCCGAAGATGCCGAGGGCCCAATAGTGGTTATCGGCAAAGATGAGGGCGAGCGCGAGTGTAGCGGCCAAAATAATGCCCCAGAAGAGGTAAACGTGGAGATTGAGAATCTGCGATGGATGCCCATGCCAAAGCTCCTCCTCTTCCGCGGCCGAGACGGCGGTGAGCGGTTGGGCCGGCGCGGCGGGCTTGGCAGGCGGCGCCTTGGCCGCGGTGAAGCCGGGGACGTTGCGGAGCTGCACCCATTCGGTCGCGCCATCCGGCCAGGCCCAGTCGTCGGCGTCGATGGTTCCCTCCAGCACCAGCGCGCGGGCCTGCTCGAGGCTATAGGGCCCGAGTTGCAAACCGTCCTTGTTGATCACGATGGACATGGTTGGGGATTGGCAGCCCGGGGCTTCGTGCCCCATGCCACGAAGACTCTGCCGCCAAAAAGATGGGCAGAAGGATCGAGATAATCCATCCGAAAATCAGCCGCCGCCTCCCGCAACGGCCGCCAGGCTAGCTCGTTAAAGCGGCTGCGCGTGGCCCATTCCACGGCGCGGGCGTGAAACGTCCTCGGCGCGGCGTGAATATCGTTTATCAGATAACTGCCGCCGGGTTTAAGCACGTTCCATGAGGCCCGGAACACAGCTTCCGGGTCGCGCAAGGCGGTGAAACCGTAGGTGCAAAGGACGAAATCGACTGAGTCTGCGCCGGTTTCCGCCTGCAAGATCGCCGGTGTCAGATTGGTCGCGTCGGCTTGAATCAACGAAAGACGCGGCCCCACTGGCATGGTACGCCGAGAGGCGAAGCGAAGCATCCCCCGCGAAATATCGAGGCCTACAAGTTGACTGTCCTTGCTCATTCGTGACGCAAGCAAAGGAAAATTTTGTCCCGTACCGCAAGCCAGATCGAGGACGCTCGCGCCCGGAGGCAGGCTTAGTTTTTCCAACGCCCTTTCGCGAAAAGGGCGATAGATTTTCTCGAAAACGGGATCGTACGCCGGCGCGAGGAAATCGTAGAGAGGCACTCGCTGCCGAGGTGGCTTACGCCGTGCGCATCGGCATGATCACGTACAGGAACGGGCGCTTGTACTTGATGACGCCGGGGCTGAGCTCGTCGATGAAGTCGAAGAAGATTTCGTCGGAGTCGATGTTCTTCAGCGGGTCCATAAGGAACTCGGGATTGAAGGCGATGTTGAAATCCTTGCCCTTGTAGCTGACGGCGATCGATTCCTTGGCTTCGCCGACCTCGGGGGTGTTGGCGGTGATCTCGAGATTGTTCTTGGTGAAGACGAGCTTCACCGAGTTGGATTTTTCGCTCGAGAGCAGCGCGACGCGGCGCACGGCGTTGAGGAAGAGTTCGCGCTCGAGCACGATGCGCTCCTTGGCCTCTGCGGGAACGACCTGCTTGTAGTTCGGGTAGTTGCCCTCGATGAGCTTGGAGTAAAGGAAGGTGTTGCCGAGATCGAACGAGACCTGGTTTTCCGCGAAGCTGATGCTGAGCGGCTGGTCGTCGCCGAGGACGCGCTGCAGTTCCTGCACGGCCTTGGTCGGCAGGATGGCCTCGACTTCGCTGCCCTTGGGGAATTCGATGTCCTGCTCGACCAGCGCGAGACGGCGGCCGTCGGTGGCCACGAGCGAGAGTTTGTTTTCCTTGAAGCTGAGGAGCACACCGTTGAGGACGTAGCGGCTTTCGTCGGTGGAAATCGCATACGCGGTGCGCTTGAGCATGTCGCGGAAAACGCCCTGCGTGAGCTTGAAGGTCTTGGCGCCCTCGCCCTTCGGGAACGGAGGGAAATCTTCCTCGGGCAGGCCCATGATGCGGAAGAAGGACGAGCCGGACTTGATCGTCGCGACCTGCTTGGAATCGACTTCCAGCTCGAGTTCCGCCGCGGGCAATTCGCGGATGATGCTGAAGAGACGGCGGGCGGGAAGCGTGGTGGCGCCGCCCTTGATGACTTCGCAATTGACGGAGGCGCGAATGCCCGTGTCGAGGTCGGTGGTGGAAATAATCAGTTTGCCATCGGCGGCCTGGACCAAAGCATTACCAAGGATGGGAAGCGTGGTGCGGGTGCTGACGACGTTCTGGACAATCTGAAGACCGGAGAGGAGCGCTTCCCGCGCGATGACGCATTTCATAACCAGACGGTATTAAGAAGGTTTGGAGGAAAAAAACAAGGGAGTATTCTCCGTCTTATTACTGTGAGTAAGTCCAAGAGCCGCTGAAAGTGCCGCGCTGAAAGGAGTCTGCGCGAAAAGGAGCCTGTGAATAGGTAGCCGGGAACGCTCCAGAATCACAGGAAAGTCTGCGTTGTTCAGGATATCGGCAGGAAACTCGAATTTATTCACAACTTTGTGGGCGGATTTTCAGACGAGCCCGTTTTGTCGAGGATAAGGCCCAAGACAGTTCCGAGCGAGATGATCACAAGAAGGAAAACGGTCAGTACGCGGAGGGCGACGGGCAAGGTCCAGAGATCAACGCAAAGAACCCGCAGCATGGTCAACAAAAGGACGACCAAGCCGCACCAGCGCAGTCTTTCGCGCCCGCTGAGAAGGCCGGCAACGAAGAGGAACAACGCGAAAAGGGCCCACGCCAGGCTGAGATGCGAGTGCGCGCCGTGATGCGGCCACGCCCAGACGGAAACGAAATACCAGCCGGTGAAGACAGCCGCGATCGTGAACACCCAGCCTTCGAGGCGGGTGATGATTGAGGGAACGCTGGAGAGGATTAGGGGCTTTTCGGCGAAGAAGAGCAGAACGGCGAAGACGTTTAGGCCGGTGACGAGCCGCGTTTCGTGCGTGACGCAGAGGAGAATTCCGAGGGCGCTGAGCAGCATTCCGCAACGGATGCCGAAGGAATCGGCACGGCGGACGTTGAGGGCGACCAGCATGGTACCGAGGATGAAGAAAATGCCGATGTGCTCGCTCGCCGGTGCGAGGGCGAAGATCAGGCGGACGACGCCGAGTAAGGCGACGAGCTTATATAGGGAAGCGACGAAACTGGCTGCGTCACGTGCTTCCTCGGAGAGTTCGGGAAATAGCGGAAGCCCGCGATGCACGGCGCGGCCAGAGGCGTAGGTTACCGCCAGCGGAACAGCAGCCGCGAAGGCGGACCAGGCGTAGACGTTGGGATCGGGCGGGAAAAAGACGTGGCAGAGCGAGAGGAGGAGCAGGATTTGCCCGGCGATGGCCAGCGGCCAGACGCGCAGGAAGGCGCCATAGAGGAGGAACGCCGCGGCGAGAATACTTTCGGTGACCATCCAGCCTTCCGCGCTGCAATAGGGTTGAATGGTCAGGACGGCGCAGTAGACGAGCGCGAACGCGTAGAGATAACTGACAGGGATGATCCACACGCCGGGGAGGTTCAGGCGCTGCCGGGCCCACCAGGTGAGCAGGATCAGCGTCGACGCGGCGACCAGCGCCATGCTCCAGCCGGGGATCTCCTCGCCGGTCTCAACCGGGAAGAGAACAAGAGCGAGCGCGACGAGCATCAGGATCTGCGCGAGCGAGGGCAGCTCGAAAATCGAGAACTGGTAGATGGAGAAGGTCAGCAGGAGCGCGACAAAGGCCAGCGCGACGGGCAGCGAGGCGTCGGTGAAGATGCTGCTGAAGCCCGCGAAGATCAGCGCCAGCGCGAGCAGGCAGTAGCATGAGGTGGAAAAGACCGTGCTGCTGCGGGCGACCTTGCTGTAGCGGATATCCGCGCGCGAGGACCAGGCTTGGATCAGCATGATGAGCGCGCCGCCGAGGCCCAGGAGCCAGGGATGGTGCGCGTAGATCGCGATCTGCCAGATGGCGAATACGGTGGCGAAAAAGCCGGCCGCATAGGTGGCCGTGATGAGCACGCGGTCGCCGGCGAAGGCGCCCGCGATGCCGAGCAGGAGCGTCTCCAGCAGAAGGACGAAGGCGCGCGTGATGCCGGTGAAAACGATGACGACGCCGGCGGTGAAGAGCGCGAGACCCTGCGCGGCGTAGGCGGCCATGAGCTCGACCGGATCGTACGCGGCGAACCCGGCGAAGCGCGAGACGATGAGGAAAACGAGGCCGGTGTCGAAGAGCGTCCAGCCGATCGAGACAAGCCCGTAGCCGGAGATATAGGCGGTGAACGCGAGCAGGAAGGCCGCGGCACCGTTGTTGAGAGTGGCGAAGAAGAGCCGCTTGCCGCTGCGGAACGTGTGCGACGTGCAGAGGATGATCGCGGCGGTGAAGATCAGCCACGTGCCGACGAGATAGACGGCCGGCGGCAGGAAGGGCAGAGCGCGGCTGGTGTCGAGGACGAGATCGCCGTAGGAGTTGAAGATGAGCCGGTGGAAAATCGCGAGGTAGGCGCCGATCGCGCCAACCGAGGCCAGGGTGGCCCAGCCGCGCCATAATAAGAGAGAGGCGCACATGGCCGTAAGGATGAGGTTCATCCCCATGCTGAACCAGGCGGTCGGGACCAGCGCCATGCTGAAGTAGCCAAGGGCGATGGCGATGATGCCGATGGTGTGCGATTTGTGGCGCTCGGCTACGAAGATGGCGTAGAAGGTCCAAGTCAGCAGAATGATTCCGGCGAGGACGGGATGCGGAACCTTCGCGGTGGCGGCGAGCGCGCTGGCCTGAAAAAACGCGACGTAGAGTCCCACCAACCCGGCGACGAGCAGCAGGCGGCCGGCGATGGAATGGCCCGAGCTGCGGTCGAAGCGGTCGCCGATGTAGAGCACGAACACGCTGCCGAGCCCGATGATGCCGAAGCGGCCCAGGAGGCCGAGCACATGGTCGAGATGGAAAGTGAAGTCGAGCGTCCCGGCCAGGAGCGCGAAGAAAACGAGGGCGAAGACCGCGCCGAAGCGCATGGCCCAGCGGTCCAGGCCGACCGTGGCCTTGTGCTCCGCAGTGGGGATCGAAGGCAGGACGGGAAGCGACGGGAGTTCAGCATGGGCCGACGGGATGGGCGGCAGCTCGACCGGTTCAGGAGGGACGGGCGGGAGAAAAGCCTCCGGCGGCACGGGCGGCAGGAGGTACTCGAGGGCATGAACGCCGGTGCGGGCCTCCAATGCTCCCAATTGCGCCGTCAGCCGCTCCAGCGCCTGGTGGAGGGCAGACTGCTGCTCGCGTAGCGAGAGGAGCATGTCGCGGTCGTCGTTGGTCATG
>Ga0302319_10026181_pt1 | contig 10288 bp, 10 predicted proteins | sample Bog_T0_2_FD_203319 | JGI IMG/M metagenome (GOLD analysis project Ga0302319, IMG submission 203319) | Peat permafrost microbial communities from Stordalen Mire near Abisko, Sweden - Bog_T0_2 | ecosystem: Environmental > Terrestrial > Soil > Wetlands > Peat | place: Sweden: Abisko, Stordalen Mire...
ACTTAGGGCTTCACGACGAGGGTAAGGTCGATGAAGCGGCCTTTGGCGGCGTTGAAGCCGCGGGCTTCAAAAATTTTCCAGGACGAGGGAAACGTGTTGTCTTCTTTGGCGTTGAGGGGAGGAGGCGACGATGGCGGGAATAGATTGGGCTGGAGAGGAAATATGTCTTTTTTTTCAGGTGCGGGATGGATCCCCGTCGATCCTACTCTGGCTTTCCAAGCGACGGTGGGTAGGATCATGGCTTGCGGTCCCGGCTGGTCCAAGGTCTCATAAATCGCGTCTTGCGAGACAACGGTTACGAATTTATTTGAAACGCGGCGAAATTCCCACACGACGTTAGGCTCCAGATAGCCCGCCGCGGAGCAGTTTGTTTCGGGCGTCAAGGCGTTGCCGGCCTGCCGAACCAGTTCGCCGACGGGGGATGGTGTGGCGTGGCTGGCGAGGGCGATGGGGATGCCGACGAAGGCTAAAAGAAAAAAGATGATGGCGCTGACCCAGCCGAGTTCGGTCAGAAGACCAGGAGAAAAGCCAACTGACCACCTACGCCGCGCGAAGAGCAGGGCGAGGAAGGGAAACGCGGGGAGCGTGTAATGCGGGAGCTTCGTGACCATGAGGGAGAAGACGAGGATAATGAGCGCGGCGTTGAGGAGGAGGTAGGTGTCGGCGAGGTCGAGGCGCCAGCCATCGAAGATTTTTTTGCGGTGGATGAGAAGGAGTGGCCAGACGGGCAATGCTCCGAGCAGGAAGAAGAGTGGATAATAAAGGAGGACGCCGAGGAGGTATCCGAGCGTGGATGATGCCCCGTGGCCCTGGAGCCCGCCAACCATGCGCTGGCCGACGCCCTCGCTCAGGCCCTGGCGCCAGTAGTCGCCGTGGGTTTGGATGTAGGCGGGAATGGCCCAGAGCAGGACGAGCGCGAGGCCGATGAAAAAGCTCGCGATCAAGCCCAAGATTATATTTCGACCCGCACCGCGCGCACACCAGAAGAGAGGCAGGATCGGAATCAGCGCTTCGGGGCCCTTGGCGAGAAAGCCGCCGGCGACGCCGATGGCGAGGACGACGAAGCAGACCCGACGCGGGCAGCCGGGCGTCTTGGGTCGAAAGATGAGCCAGCCGGTGAAAGCCGTGAGCGTCATGAAGAAAATCAGGAGGGCATCGGCGGTGGCGACCCGGCCTTGCTGGATGGTTTGGAAGCAGAAGGCGTAGCTGAGCGCGGCGCCAAGGCCCATTTGCTCGCTGCCCAGGCGCGTGCCCCAAGTCATCAGCAGGCACGCGGTGGCGGCGGTGGCGAGGAGCGAGGGGAGTCGTGCGGCGAAGGCGTTTTCGCCGAAAACGAGATAGGAAATTGCCTGGCACCAGTAGATAAGTGGCGGCTTGGCGTAACGCGGAGCGTGGTTGAAAGTGGGGACGATAAAGTTGCCGCTTTGCAGCATTTCGCGGCTGGCCTCGGCGAAGCGCGGTTCGTCGCGGTCGAGCAGCGGCAGGAGCGCAGCCTGCGGCACGGAGAGCGCCAGGACGACGAGGAAGAGGAGCAGGCCCTTGCGCCAGTCGATGGTCGCGGGCGATTCGGGAAGCGTCGCGTTCAAGTCGATATGGTAGTGCGCAATTCCAAAATTGGACAAGATGGATGTCCTGAGAACGGCAGTAATTCTGCGGTCGGCAGCCTCTATGCGCGCTTCGACGAGAACACCATCAGCCCCAGCATCCACCCGCCGATGAGCAGCGCCGCGATCATCACCGCCGTGCCCCCGCCGCGCGTCCCGAGGCCGATCTCCGTGTCGTATCGGAGCAAGCCGAAGTGGCCGAAGAGATAGTTCCAATCATGGATGGTATTGCCATCGCCGCCTTCCGCCGTGACCAGCGGCAATTCCTGGGCGCGGGCGTCGGCCATGTAGACGCCGACCCCGATCAGGTTCGTGCTCAGCCATCCGAGGCAAAACGGGAGACCAAAGTATTCGCCCTGTCGCAGCAAAAGGCCCATGCAAAGGAGCGGAGCGGCGAGTTGCAGAAGAGTGCCACCTGCCACGTGCAGGACCTCGACGCCAAAAGGCCGCGTGAGCAAATGACCGCCCTCGTGGATACAGAGATTGATCGCCGCGAAGAGGCTGTAGTAATCGACCGGCTCCTCGTACTGTCGATAACCGACGTACGCGAAATAAACCAACACCGGCAACCGCAGCAGCGCCGAGCGGCCCCGGCACCACTCGCGCATATTGGCGAAAAAAACACCGTCGTGCCCCCCTAAATTCTCCGCACGGGATAGCTCCCAATCACGGCCAGAAAGTCGGTGATCTTTTTGATCCTGGTCAGCGCCTCGAAGACTTCACTGCTCCCGGTCGCGCCGAGAAATTCGATCATAAAGCGATATTCCTCGAAGCGACCGGGAATCGGGCGGGAGAGAATCTTGGTAAGATTAAGCTTCCGCCGCGACAGGATGTTCAGCACGGCGACGAGGCTGCCCGCCTTGTGCGGCAATTCGAAAACAAGGCTGGTATGAGTCGGCTTCGCCGGGCGCGCCAGGGGCGTTCCCACCACGATGAACGTGGTCTGGTTGGCCACCTCGCTGCCGACATCCCTGGTGATGACCTTGAGCCCGTTTTGCTCGACCGCCTGCGCGCCCGCGATGGCCGCCGCGCCTTTTTCCTTCGCCGCCAGCGCCGCCGCTTCCGACGTGCTCTCGACGATGACCTGCTCCGCCTGCGGATAATTTTTCGCCAGCCAGTCCCGGCTGTGATCGAAGGGCGCGCGGTGCGAATAGATCTTGGTGATGACCCCGGCATCCGCGCGCGCCATCAACGCCAGTTCAACCCGCATCGCCAGCGCCTCGCGGATTTGCAGCGTGGCGCTCTCGCCCGTCTTCGCCTGGCGCATGAGCTGGTCCGCCGTGTTCATGATCATGCCGCTCGATGCGTTCTCGATCGGCACCAGGATGTGCGAAAATTCCCCGGCCTGCAGGCGCGCGAAGGCCTCCTCCACCGTCGGGCATTCGCTCAGCTTTTCCTTCGGAAAACGGCGCGCGGCGGCCACGTGCGAAAAGCTTCCCGCGCGGCCAAAATAGCCGATGGATAACAGTGCCACTGATTTCTTCGCCATGGAAATGTGACTCTAAGCACAAATCACCAAGCTTGGAAGTGCGCGTTGATGGGCTATGCTGTCCGTCATGCGGACCGATTACCACTTGCATACGCCGCTATGCGGCCACGCAACCGGCGCACCGCGCGACTACGTCCTCGCCGCGCAACGGGAGGGCCTGGTGGAAATCGGCTTCTCCGACCACAACCCGATGCCCACGCAGTTCGACGACTGGCGCATGGCGCCGGACCAATTGCCGCAATACCTCGCGCTGATCGAGGACGCGCGGCGCGAATTCCCCCGCTACCCCATCCGCCTCGGGCTCGAGTGCGACTTCATCCCCGGCCACGAAGGCCACATCAAGACCCTGACCGGGCAGGCCAATTGGGATTACCTCATCGGCTCGGTCCATTACGTCACGCCCGACTGGGACATCGACAACCCGAAGCACCTCAAGCGCTGGAACGAGCAACCGGTCGAGGACATCTGGCAGGCCTACTTCGCCGCCTACACGAAGATGGTCGAGAGCTGCCTTTTCGATTTCCTTGCGCACCCGGACCTGGTCAAGAAATTCGGCCACCGCCCCAAGGGCGACCTCTCCCGCTTCTATCGCGAAATGCTCGACGCGGCGGCGGAGGCGGGCTCGGTGCTGGAGGTGAGCACGGCGGGGCTGCGCAAGGACGTGAAGGAGATTTATCCGAGCCGCGATTTTCTGGAGGAGGCCTATCGCCGCCACATCCCCATCGTGATCAATTCCGACGCCCACGCGCCGGAGGAGGTCGCCTACGAATTCGACCGCGCCTACAAACTCGTCACCGACATCGGCTACACCGAGGTGATGCAGTTTGAGAAGCGCCGGGCGATCCCGGTCCGGCTTGCCTGAAACCACTCTTTCCCGAAGATGAATCGCGACGATTTGAGTTTGATTTTCGAGAAGGCGCTGGCCCGGGCCTCGAATTTATTCGGCTACGAATTGAAACCGCAGTTGTCGCACAAGGCGCCGAGCATCGACATTTTAGATCTCGCCATCCGCGATCTCATGTCGCGCGAGCCTGACATCTACTTCCTGCAAATCGGTGCGCACGACGGCCTCAGTTTCGATCCCATTCACGAATACGTCCGCAAACATCATTGGCGCGGGTTGCTTGTCGAGCCGCAACCCGCCATTTTCCAAAAACTCAAACAGAACTATGCCGACGAAAAGCAACTCGCTTTCGAAAACTCCGCCATCGCGCCCAACGACGGAACGCTCGATCTTCATTGCTTCGAAAATGCGAACGCTGAAGACCACGCCTCAATGCTGACCTCCACGCGCAAACATTACCTCGCTTTAAATGGCGACGGCCATCGTGGCACACTCAAAACCATCACCGTCCCGGCCCTGAGCCTGAATAGTCTGCTCGCGAAACACCAAGTGGAACGGGTGGACCTGTTGCAGATCGACACCGAAGGCTTCGATTTCGAAATCATCAAAATGATCGATTTCGCCCGCATCAAGCCGGAGATCATTCATTACGAAAATAATTTTCTCAATCGCCGACAAAAGAGCGAATGCTCGCGGCTCCTCGGCAAGCAAGGGTATGCCATGCTGAATCTCGGGATCGACACGATCGCTTACCGCCAGCCCGTGCGGGAAGACTTCCATCAACGCGCTCAGCTCAGCAAAATCGCCCCGGTCTAGAACCTGGCCCGAAACCGGCAGAACCCGCTTCCGCGGTGAGTTCTAACCCGGCACCGCGTAAAGCACCGAGTCGAAGGTATTCCAGCAATGCGCCCGCAAATGGAATCGGTACGGCAAGTTCCACGATTTGATCAGGGCCGGAATGCGAAAAATATCATCCGCCTTGTGATAAATGCAGACGGCGAGTCCCGGCCTGTCGCGCTCGATCAGGCGGCGCATGCCAAGCAACGCATCGGTCTCCGCGCCCTCAACGTCGAGTTTCACCAGTGTGACGCGCTGGTTGCGCAGAACCTGGTCCGCGCTCAAAACGACCGTCCGATCGCCGCCGCCTTTCGTCAGCGCGCTCGCCGCGCCGAGGCCGCTCGAAAACGAAAGCGCCTCCGTTCTCGAACCCAAGCCACACGGAAAAAGCGTTGCAGCCAAATGCGGATGTTCCTGTTGAAGATAAGCCTGCAGCTTATCGAAATTCGCCAAGTCAGGCTCCCAGCCGTAATAGCTTTCGATTCCAAGCCCTCCCGCGGAAAGCGTTTTCAGTGCCTCCCCAACGCAGGCGCCTCCGTCAAGCAGGTGAACCGGCTCCGGCCAGCGCGGCAAATCGCGCGGAGCGTATTGGCAATCGAGTTGAGGCCGCGGGTGCGCCTCCAGCTTGCGCCCCAGTCGAAACCAAAGAATCCGGCGATAGATCTCGCGGCTCGTTTCGTCATCCCAGATCTCGACGCCCTTGAGAAAAGAAATCCAGTTGTCGAGATAGAATTGCGGCGGCGCCACCCAGTACCGGGCCGCCTCGACCTCCGGCATGGCGTCGAAAATCTCCATTGGCGTGACAATATGAGAAAAACCGCGCCGTCGCAGATTCGAGACAAGTTCCGACCAATCGACCATGTGATTAAATACAGTGAGAACCAGGACGCACCCATTGCGGGCAAATTCCGTCGACTGCGGATGATCCAGCGGATAAATCGTTAAACCGTCACGCACCACCGGCTCCGCCAGCTTGCCATCGATCATCGCCACCACGGGAATTTTCCGGGCGCGAAGCATCGTGAGCACCCGGCGTCCGAAGTTGCCCGCGCCGTAAAGCACCACGGGCATTTTCTCATCCAGCCATCCCGACGACACCCCGGTCGCTTCCTCCGCACGCGCCTTCAGCTCATCCAACGGGTAAGACGCGCAGTTCATAGCCAAGGAGAATCAAGCCCCCAACCCGGCTTGCGCCAGCAAATCGGCGCAGACCTTTTTCGCCTCGAAGTATTGCTCGGCAAGAGCACGCGCGGCGGCTTGGTGCTCGGCGTAGTGGTCGTTGATATCGGCGATGGCGTCGACGGCTTCTTCCAGCGTGGAGAAAGTGAGCACCCCGTCACCCGCAGGAATGTAGTCGCTCCAGCCGGTTTCCTGGACGACGGCGGGACGGCCGAGCGCAAGGTAGCAGGCGGTGCGGCAACTGAACCAGCCGGTGCGCCCCGCGACATAACCGTGCTTCGCCACGCTCCATTCCGCCTTCGACGTGCGCAGAAATTCGCGGTAACTGTGATGATCGGGCAGCACCTCACCCGCCTCAAGAATGGTCCAGCCCAGCGCGCGCAATTCCTCCGTCGGTCGCTTCGAGCCGATCCCCTGCCCCATCGCCATCTCCAGCCGCTGCGGCGTGCGCTGCGGCAGAACCTTGAACCGCTCGAACTCCAGGTCCTTCTGGCCGTAACCATTTCCCTGCCACTCGATCGGCAGGTAGCTCGACCAGTTCATCACCGTCGTAAAGCGGTCCTCCGCCGAATCAGCCTGCACCGGCCACTGATCGAGCGCGATCGGCTGCACCGTTTTCTTCCAGCGAATGCCGATGTCCGGCGCGAGGCAGTTGGGACCGCCCACGTTCAAGCCGAAGGTGAAGTGGCTGTCATGCGCCCGCACGCGCTTGGCGTAGTCGGCGTTCTTCGGATCGAGCAGGCCCACCTGGCAGAACATCGGGTCGCCATCGATGAACATCTGGTGCTTCACGCCGAAATCGTAGTCCTTCAGCCAGCCCGCGCTCGAGACATTGACGAGCAGGTCTGCGTTCTTGATCAGGTCGCGCGCGGCCGATTCGCCCGCCCCGTGAAAAGTGCCGTCGGCACCGTTGCGATAAATCCACCGGTCTCCGAAACCGAACTCGGTCATGATGCCGCCGAGGTAAGCCGTGTTGTAGGTGGAATCCTCGCCGTAGGTTTGCCGGACCGGATCGTAGGGCCACGCGCCCGAATCCTCCAGGTACCAGACGTCATGCCCCAGCGCTCGAAAGCCGAGCAGGTACTGGACGTAATCCCACGTGACGCCCCCAAAAGCGTACTGACCAAGAAGCCCGGTAACGACAATGCGCACGGGCTGCAGGTTGTCCAAAAAGTCCGCCCCGGTCACGCGGAAAGCATTCCTTTTCTGGAAGGTCAGGCTCCTGCCCCGACCCTGTTTGCTTGCAGGGAATCACCCCTCCCCTCCGCAAGAGCTAAAAATGATGAATGACGAGGTAATGACTGATCGGCTGATCCCCGGCGCGGATCGGGTAGAAACTCAGATGCACCGGCACCGCCTGCCGTGTCTCGCTCCAGAGCGGCACATAGGAAACGATGGCGCCCCGCTCAACAAAGCTCATGACCATCGAGACAAATTCGGGCGTCCACGCTTCCAGCTCCGACAACGATTTTCCGACCAGCTCCTCCTGGCTGTACTGCGTCGTCGAGGCCATCGCGGAATTCGCGTAGACCATGGAAAAGGAGGGCGTCTCGCCGCCAACTTCGAGGATCGCGATGGGCGCGTCGGCGTATTCGACGGAAGAGGCCACGAGGCTCTGCAACGGATCGACCTCCGGCTTCGCTTCCGCTGCCTTCGGCGCTTCGACCTTGGCCGGCTCGGATACACGCGGCAGCCGCGCGCTGCCCGGACCCGTACCGGACTGGGCCTGCCCCAGCAGCCGTTCCGCCACGCGCAGACGCACGTGAAGAATCTTCACGTTAACCGGCTTCGGCATGTAATCGTTCGCCCCGCTGTCGAGCGCCTCGTTGATCACGTCCACGCCTTCGTTGGCCGTCACGACGATGATATAGGGCGCGACATCCGACCCGGTGCCGTGCTTCTGGCGAAATTCGCGGCATAATTCGTAGCCGGTCATGCCGCTCATGTTGATGTCCACGATGATGAGATCAGGCACGTTGATCTCGCCCGAGCCGACCTTCTGCAAGGCCTCCTCCCCGCTGGCTGCCTCGCTGATTTCGTGGCGTACCGACTGCCCGGAATTGATCAACGTGCGCAACAAACTGCGGGTGGATGAACTGTCATCGATCAGGAGAATGTGCATCGCGCGGAGGTTAAGGGGCTGAATTCAGGAAAGAGGCTAGCTTCATTTCTTTTTCTTTGCACCAAACAAAGAACTCAATTTTTCCAGGAACGGCAGACCCTTGTCCCTGCTCTTGAGCTGCTTGACCACCTTGTCGTAGGTGATCGCGCCCTTGGGCACCGTCGCTTCGCCCCCGCCGATCTTCGGCATCGGCATCGTCCCCGTCGGCGAGAGCGCGGGGAGCGGTGCCGCGGTCTTCGTCCTGGGATCGGGCAGCGGGATCGTCTTCGGCTTGATGCGCGGACGGCGCAACTGAAAGCGGACGCGAAGCTCCAGCGCGCCCAGCGCCATCACGTCGCCGACCTTCAACTTGTCCTCCGCGACCGAGCGGCCGTTGATCTTGACGCCCGACTGCGCGCCCAGATCCCAGACGAAAACCGAGCCCCGCTCCAGGATCACCCCGCAGTGGAGCGCATCGACCGTCGGATGGTGCAGCACGACATCGCAATCGTCCGAGCTGCCGATGACGTAGCTGCTCTTGGTCGCATCGGAAAAAGTAAAGCCGCCGGGCAGGATCGCCGGATCGGTGCACTCCAGCGAAACCGTGTAGTGTTTAAGGACCGACTCCACTCCGACCGTCGACCCGGCAATGGCTTCCGGCGTGGCCAGGGCCTGGTCAAATTTTTCCTTCTCCCGCGCTTCCAGTTCGGCGCGATCCTGTAAATTCTCCGCATACAGCAGGGACGCCGCGCCCATGGTCAGGTGCAGCGTTTCATGATCGGCGGCCACGCCCGATTGCCAGGTCGTTTCCGCATCACCCCAGTCGAACAAACGGAACAGCGCGGGGATGCCTTCCAAATTCGAGAGCTGCGCGTGCACAATCAGGCGCTCGTGCGTGAATATCTGGCCCTCGTAGGTGCCGCGATGAAAATCGAGACGACCGGTGTCGCCACTGTCACAGTGGCGCTCGAGCGCTTCCAAACAGATATTTTTTACCTCAGCCATAGGTTCCGACTACTAAGTGATTACCGTATTACGGGGCGGGTGCGACAGCAAAAAGAATCGGCCCGCTCGGAATCGGGCTGCCCGCGCCCGGCTCCAGCGAGACGGCAAAACCGGGATTTGCCGTACTTATCGGCTTTACGGTAAAGGGCTTGGCGGAAGCGAGAAGGCCCGCGCAGACCGGCGTTGGGGCGTTCGGATCAAGCACCCACAGCTCGTAATTTTCACCCGCGGGCGGCGGCGGCAGATCCTTCCACGTGGCCACTCCTCGATACTGATAGGGGTCCCACGCCACGATGATTTGGGCCGAAGTATAAGCCGGATCCTTGGCATCGAGCGACACCAGGTGCAGGCCCGCGAGCGCATTGCTATCCCGCAACCGCGTGGCATCGAGGGTCGAAGCGGCGAGCTGCGACTTCAGCGCGGCGACATCCTGCACGAGAAAAATCCCCACCAGCATCAGTCCAGTCGCGATGGCGTAGGAAAGCCACCGCCGTAAAAGAAAGCCCGAAGACGCAGCGCGCGAAGCATCCGGCATCTCCGTGGCCATCGACGGCTCGCCGCTGTTTGCGCTCGACGTGGGTTGGGGCGTTGGCTCCATGGCGGGTCAGGGGCCGGTCGCGGGTGCCGCGTTCGTCGCCGGCGCGGCCGGTGTCGCGTCCGCCGGCTCGCTCACCGGGGCCGGCGAGGTCCCCAGGCGCAGGGAAGGCCCCGGAAGGTTTCCGGTCGAAGACGTCGAGGGCGGCAGCGCGGACGCAGCCACATCGAGGTGCTTCACCGGCGCCTGGTTGCACACATCGAGCACCGCCTTGACCTTGTCGTACGGAACCAGGCTGTTCGCGCGAAGAACGAACTCCTGATCGGGCGTCGCCGCAATGATCTTTTCCAGCTTCGCCTTGAATCCGGGCAGATCATACGTCGCGCCCTGGAAGTTGACCTTCCCATCCGTGCGCACGACGATTTTCATCGCGCTTGCGGACGCAGCCGTCGCAGCCGTCGCAGAGGCGGCGGCAGGCGTGGCGGGTGTGGCCTCGGCAGCGGGAGTCGCAGGGAGCGCAGGTTCCGCCGGGGCGACCGCCGCAGGTGCGTTCGTCGTGGCCGCGGGCGAGCCCGGCGCGGGCGGCGGGACGGCGACCGTCACATTCTTCACGTTGGCCTGGTCGCAGACATCCTTCGCGGCCTGCACATTACTATAAGCCACATTTTTGCCCGCCTTGATCACAATCGGCTGG
>Ga0302319_10026182_pt1 | contig 10288 bp, 5 predicted proteins | sample Bog_T0_2_FD_203319 | JGI IMG/M metagenome (GOLD analysis project Ga0302319, IMG submission 203319) | Peat permafrost microbial communities from Stordalen Mire near Abisko, Sweden - Bog_T0_2 | ecosystem: Environmental > Terrestrial > Soil > Wetlands > Peat | place: Sweden: Abisko, Stordalen Mire...
CGACGGATTTCTTCATCACGCGCGCGCTCTTCACCACCTGCGGTAAAAACATTTTTCCCGCGCCGAACAAATCGCCGACGACGCTCATGCCGCGCATCAGCGGGCCTTCGATCACCTCGAGCGGCGTCGCGTATTTCGAGCGCGCCTCCTCGGTGTCGGCATCGATGTGGTCGACAATGCCCTTCACCAGCGCGTGGCTCAGGCGGTCCTCGACCGGCAGCGTGCGCCACGCGGCTTCTTCCTTCGCCTCGGCCTTGTCCTTCTTCTTGAACGTCTCCGCGAACGTCACGAGCCGCTCGGTCGCGTCGGCGCGGCGATTGAGGATCACATCCTCGACATATTCCTTCAGCGTCGGCTCGATCTCCTCGTAAACGTCGAGCATGCCGGCGTTGACGATGCCCATGTCAAGCCCCGCGCGGATCGCGTGGTAGAGGAACACCGCGTGCATCGCCTCGCGCACCGGATTGTTGCCGCGGAAGGAAAACGAAATGTTGCTGATGCCGCCGCTCACGCGCGCGCCCGGCAGGTTCGCCTTGATCCACCTCGTCGCCTCGATGAAGTCGACCGCGTAGTTCACGTGCTCCTCGAGGCCCGTCGCCACGGTCAGCACGTTCGGGTCAAAAATGATGTCCTCCGCCGGGAAGCCCACTTCCTCGACGAGAATCTTGTACGCGCGCGAGCAAATCTCCACGCGCCGCTGGTACGAATCGGCCTGGCCGCGCTCGTCGAAGGCCATGATCACCGCCGCCGCGCCGTAGCGATGCACCAGCTTCGCGCGCTCGCGGAAAGCCGGTTCGCCCTCCTTCATGCTCAGCGAATTCACGATCGGCTTGCCCGCGATGCAGCGCAGGCCCGCCTCGATCACGCTCCACTTCGAGCTGTCGACCATGATCGGCACGCGTGCGATGTCCGTCTCCGCCGCGACCAGGTTCAGGTACTGCGTCATCGTCTTCTCGCCGTCGAGCATGCCCTCGTCGAAATTGATATCGATGATCGCCGCGCCGCCCTCGACCTGCTGCCGCGCCACGGTCAGCGCCTGGTCGATCTTGCCCTCGAGAACCAGCTTCGCGAATTTCGGTGAGCCCGTGACGTTCGTGCGCTCGCCGATCAGCGTGAACGGAATCTCCGGCCGCAACGTCGTCGCCTCGAGCCCCGCGTACTGCGTCAGCGTCGAGCGCGGCGGTAGTTTCCGTGGCGCGACGCCACGCACCGAGTCCGCGATGCACTTGATGTGCTCCGGCGTGTTGCCGCAGCAGCCGCCGACGATGTTCAGCCAGCCCTGCTCCGCGAAATCGCGCATCAGCGGGCCCATGTCCTCCGGCAATTTTGGGAAGCCCGTGGGCGAGAGCGGATCGGGCAGGCCCGCGTTGGGATAGCAACTGAAGTAGCACGTCGCCACGTTCGAAAATTCCTCCACGAACGACCGCATCTGTTCCGGCCCGAGCGCGCAGTTGATGCCGACACTCAGCGGTTTCGCATGCATAACCGAGAGCCAGAACGCCTCCAGCGTCTGCGCGTTCAGCGTGCGGCCCGAGTCGAAAATCGTCACCGAAATCTGGATCGGCAGCCGCCGCCCGATCTGGTCGAACGCCTCCTCGATGGCGAAAATCGCCGCCTTCGCGTTCAGCGTATCGAAGATCGTCTCGACCAGCAGCGTGTCCGCGCCGCCCTCGATGAGACCGAGCGCCTGCTGCTTGTACGCCGCCACAAGCTGCTGGTACGTCACGCCGCGCGCGCCCGGATCGTTCGCATCGCGCGAGATCGAAGCCGACCGCGTCGTCGGGCCCATCGCGCCGGCGACAAAACACTGCCGCCCGGGATTCGCCGCCATGAAGTCATCGCAAACCTTCCGCGCCAGCCGCGCGCTGGAGATATTGATCTCATCGACCGCGAACTCCAAATCGTAGTCGCTCTGCGAAATCACCTGGCCGCTGAACGTGTTCGTCTCGACGATGTCCGCGCCCGCCTGCAAAAAGCGGCGATGAATCCCCGCGATAACATCCGGCCGCGTGATGCTCAGCACATCGCCGTTGCCCTTGAGGTCCTTGTGATGGTTCTTGAAGCGCTCGCCGCGAAAATCCTCCTCCGTCAGCTTGAACCCCTGCAGCGTCGTGCCCATCGCGCCATCAATAATAACGATGCGTTTCTGGAGAAGTTCTTCGAGCGGATGCATGGGGAAAGTTAAAGGGAAAAGGGCGAAAGGAAAAGGACGAGTCTAAAAACATATCAACGTATCCAGATGCGTCAATGGATTAGTGGCCTCGCAAAATCCGCATTGCCGCGCGGGCGTACTCAGGCCAGCGTCGTACGCTCCACCATGGCCGCAAAATCCAAGGCGAAATCCCGCGCCCCACAATCCGCAGCGGGCGACTCCTTCTTCGCCAGCCTCGCGCCGGAAACGCGCCGCATGCTGCTCTTCGTCCTGCAGATCATCGTCATCGTCGAGGGCGCCGTGTGGGTCTTCACGCCCGTGCTCAAGGGCAACTGGATCGGCGACGACATGCTCTACATCACCGGCAATGCGCTCCTGCACCAGCCCGATCGCCTCTGGAAAGCGTGGTTCGTCCCCGGCAGCTTCATCGACTACTACCCGCTCGAGCAAACCGTTCAGTATTTCCAGTGGTGCCTCTTCGGCGACGACAGCCCTTTCGCCTACCTCCTCTGCAACCTCATTCTGCACGCCACCAGCGCGCTTTTGCTCTGGCGATTCTTCGCGCGGCTCGGCCTGCGCTACGCGTGGCTCGGCGGACTCCTCTTCGCCATCCACCCGCTCATGGTCGACTCCGTCGGCAACGCCGCCGAGCTCAAGAACACCCTCTCGCTCCCGCCGCTCCTGCTCGCCATGACCGCGTGGATCGACTTCGACGAGACCCGCCGTCCGCGCGACTACACCCTCGCGCTCGGCCTCTACCTCGTCTCCATGCTCTGCAAGATCACCGCCTTCTTCCTCCCCGTCATGCTGCTGCTTTACGCGTGGTGGAAGCGCGGCAAAATCACCTGGGCCGACGCCCGCGCTGCCGCGCCGTTCTTCGCCATCTCCGCCGCGCTTATCGGCCTGCAAATCCACGGCGCCCTCATCTACGCCGACGCCACGCACTACATTTCCCCGGGGCCCATCCACCTCGGCGGCCTCGGCGAACGCCTCGAACTCGCCGGCCTCTGCCTCGCCTTTTACCTCGGCCACGCCGTCCTCCCCGCGCCGCTCATGATCCACTACCCGCAGTGGCCGCTCGAGCCGCTCGGCCCGCTCGGCTTCCTCCCGTGGCTCGGCATCGCGCTCGTCCTTGCCGTGTGTTGGATCAAGCGCGGCACGTGGGGACGGCCGCTCTTCGTCGCGCTCGCCTTTTTCGCCCTCGGCATGGCGCCCTTCCTCGGCCTCATCCAAGTCAGCTACATGTGCCTCGGCTGGGTGTGGGACCACCTGCTTTATATGCCCATCATCGCGATTATCGGCCTCGCCGTCGCCGCGGCCGCGGGCATCGCCGCGCGAATTCCTGCCGGCTTGCGACCCGCCGGCGCGGGACTTCTCGCGCTCATCGTCGTGCTGCTCGGCCTCCAGACCCACTCCTACGCCACGCTCTTCGCCGACCAGGAACAGCTCTGGCGCCACAATCTCCGCTACAACCCCAACTCGTGGATGGTACACAACCTTTACGGCGACCAACTCGCGCACAAGGGCGATCTCGCCGGCGGCATCGCCGAGCTGCGCGAATCACTCCGCATCAATCCCGACTTCGACAACGCCGAGATCAGCCTCGGCCTCTTCCTCTTCAAGACCGGCGACCTCAAGGGTGCCATCGCCGCCTTCCGCCGCTGCCTCGAGATCAACCCGGACTACCACGCCACGCAACTCTTCCTCGCCCTCGTCCTCGCCCGCGACGGCCAGCTCGACCAAGCCATCCCCCAGTTCCGCGCCTTCCTGCAATTCTTCCCCGAGTCCGCCGCAGGCCACATGGGCCTCGGCCAGGCGCTCGCCATGCAGGGGCACATCCCCGAGGCCATCGCCGAGCTCCAAACCGCGCAAAAGCTCGACCCCACCAACGCGCAAATTCCACCCCAAATCGCCGCCCTCCAGGCGCGCCTCAAATAAATGGCCTTCAACCTCCGCGAACGCGCCCTCGGTTTTCGCCATGCCGTCAGCGGCATCCTCCTCGTCATCCGCACGCAGCACAACACGTGGATCCATCTTGTCGCCACCCTCGCGGTCGTCATCGCCGGCAAACTCCTCAACGTCTCGCGCGGCGAATGGCTCGCGCTCGTCATCGCCATCGGCCTCGTCTGGACCGCCGAGACCCTCAACACCGCCATCGAGTTCCTCGCCGACGCCGTCTCCCTCGAGCGTCGCGACCTCCTTGGCCACGCCAAGGACGCCGGCGCGGGAGCCGTCCTGCTCGCCGCCATCACCGCCGCGATCATCGGCCTCATCGTCTTCGTGCCGCACCTGCTGGCGTTGGCGGAAAGATAGCTTGGCCGAAAAGTTCACACGGAGGCACGGAGAACACGGAGAAGGGGAAGAAATGGAGAGGAGGCACTCAGGCACAAGGCCTTTCCAACCCTCCGTGCCCTCCGAGCCTCCGTGTGAACCTTCCCCTCTTCAGTCCTCCGCGCGAAATTCTTAGGTCACCCCGTCACGCTCAAATCCCGGTCCAGTCCCGCCTGGTGCGTCGCCGAAATCACGCCCGGCGCAATCGGCGCGCGCGGAATTTTCCGTAAGGCCTCGCGCAACACCCGCAGCAATTCCACATTCTCCACGCGAACAAAAAGCGGAATGCCCGGACACGGCGCCGCATGCTCCGCAATCACGCCGCGATAATTTCTACCGGTCCACGCATCCACCCACTCGCCCGGCGGCAGCGTCACGCTCCGCTTCGTCGCGCCGCTCGCGATCACCGGCGCGACCAGCAAATCCGGTCCCAGCAACCACTCATCATTGATCGTGTAGAGCGCCTCTTCATCAGGCGCCGCAAACCAAACCGGTCGCAACAACGGCGCCGTCCGTCCGCGCGCATGCTTCGCCAGATACGGTTGCAGCGCCTTGTGCGCCTCCGCGTACGCCTTCACCACCGCCGCCGTCGCGGGAGCGTAGTTCCACGGAAAATACGAGAACTGCACCATCGGCATAAACACGCTCGCCTCCGTCCAGCGCACCATCAGTTCATCCGTGGGCAGGGGACAGCCCGACACCATCGTCTGCACGCGCCCCGGCACCATGTCCGGAATGAAAATGTCGTAGCCCATCAGGCTGAAATGCAGGCCGAGGATGATCATCGCATGCAGCCCGTTGTCCGCGCCCCAATGCGAATCCTTCCCGCCCTGCCGCCACAAAATATCGCGCCGCTGCGAAAGCCACGCCGTGCGCGTCTCGCACTGGCCGGGTGCGACCTCCTCAAAAAGCGCCAGCAACGCATCGCTGTAACCGGACTCGCCCTGGAACGCGTGCCACTGCGCAATGTCCGCCGCCGGCTGATATTTGTAATCGCCGCCGTCGATCTTAAACCCATCCGCGCCCAGCGCCTGCAGCTCGCGCAATTTATTTCCGTACCACTCGTGCCCCGCCGGCCCGGTCACATCGACCAGCCCCGCCGTGCCGCCCCACCAGCGCATCGTCGCCGCGCCCGCGCCGTCCTTGCGCGGAACGAGTGCCTTCACGCGCGACAATTCCGCGAACGTCGCCGCCTCCTGGTTCACGAACGGCGTCACCCACAGCCACACCTTGAAGCCCAGCCGGTGCAACTCCTCGAACATCGCGCGCGGATCCGGAAAATCCCGCGGCGCGAACGCCAGCTCGCCAAAGCACGATTCCCACCGGTCATCAATGATCAGCCGCGAGCACGGGTAACCATTTCCTCGAATCTGCCGCGCCATATCCAGGATGCGCTCCTGCGTGATGCAGCGCGGATACTGCGTCCACGTGCAGAAAAAGCTGTCGCCCAGCAAATCCTCGCCCGGCGCCGCGTCGAAACCGCCCAAGTGCCGCATCGCCGCCGCGTGCGCCTCCACCAGCGTCTCGCCTGCGAAGACGCGGATCGTCGTCCCATCCGCCGTCGCGCGAATCTGCAGCACGCCGCTGCCCTTTGCGTTGATCGCCACGTCCAGCATCGCGCGCGTGTCCGCCAAGATCGCGAACCCCGCCGACGCCAGCCACAGCGGCGACTGGATATTATTCACCGCGAACGCCGCGTTCGAAAGCTCTCCGCTTTCCAGCGGCCAAGCCTGTTCATGGTTGAAGCCGTGCCCATACCAATGCCCACCGCTCTTGAGGTCCACGCTCAGCGTCTGCCCCGCGCGAAGTTCCAAAGTGGCCGGCCCATCCCAATGTCCCGCCGCCCCATCGAGTAAATAAGAAAGAGATCGCATGCGAACCGCCAGTTTACGAAATCAACCCGGTGCTACGAAGCACGAAAATTGGAGGGACGGGCTCCTGCCCGTCCGTAACGCGCGGCTTTGCGTGCAGCTTCGGACGGGCAGGAGCCCGTCCCTCCAAAAATCCCTCAGTGCCCTCCGTCCCTCTGCCGTCCTCCGTGTGAAATCCGCCTCGCAGCTCAATGCGTCGCCAGCCTCGCCTGCGCGATCTGGTACCCCGAAAAATCCTGCAGTCCCGTCCCGATGCATTTCTGGTAAAGGTCCGCAGCGCCCGCCTTGTCGCCGGCGAGATCGCGCACCGCCGCGCTGAAAAAGTAAGCCTCGCAAAGCTGTTTGTTCGTTTTCAGCGCGGCGATGGTCTGCGCGGAAGCGAGGAAATCCACCTCCGTCATCTGGCCGGAGAGGAACTTGCCGATGTTCGCGTGCCAGGCGTCGAGCCGCGTGCCTTCGCCGGCCAGGTAGGTGTTAAGGTCCGCCACGGCCGCGGCTTTCTTGTCCGGCGATTCCATGCCGACCAGGCACGCGTAGAGGTGGGGCAGAATGTCGTCGTGCGCCTTCAGGTCGAAGGCTTTTTGAAAATCCGCGGCTGCGGCGGCGCTTTGGCCGCTCGCGTAATAAACATAGGCGCGGTCGAGATAGTAGCCCGCCGCATCCGGCTTCTCCTTGATCGAATCCGTGTAGTCAGCGATGGCCCCCGCGAAGTCGCCCTTGTGGAACTTCATCCATCCGCAAATCACCCGCAAAGAGGGACTCGGTTTGATGGCGTAACTGGCTTCCGCATCGGCCAGCGCGCGATCCCAGTCATATTTCTTTTCCTCGGCCAGGGACCGGTTGGAAAGAGTGATCGCGTCCCTCGGCGCCAGCTTGAGCGCGGCGGTGTAGTCGGCGATGGCCGCGTCCGTGTCTTGCTTGGCGACCTCGACCATGCCGCGATTGTTCAGCGCGATGGCATTGGCCGGGTCGAGCTCCAGCGCCTTGTTCAGGTCCACCAGCGCATCGGTGAAGTAGCCCGCGTCCTTCTCCGCCAGCCCGCGGTTGCTGTAGAATTTGCTGTTGTGGCCGTCCAGTCCGATTGCCTTGGTGAAATCGGCGATAGCCGCGCGCGGGTCGAGCTTGGCGAGCTCGACCATGCCGCGGCAATTGAGCGTGAGGGGATCGGAAGGCTCGATCTCCAGCGACTTGCTCAGGTCGGCGATCGCGTCGTCGAGCTTGCCCGAGTCTTTCTCGGCCAGTCCGCGGTTGCCGAAGTAAGTGGAGCGCGTGTCATCCAGCGCGATCGCCTTGCTGTAATCCGTGATGGCATCGGCATAACGCTTCTGGTGATACTCGGCCAGCCCGCGATTGTTGAAGAGGATCGCCCGGCTGCCGTCGAGGGCGATGCCCTTGTTGAAATCATCGATGGCCCCGGCGCTATCGCCGAGGCGGTCACGCAATTCCCCGCGATTGCCCAGCGCCAGGACCAGGTTGGGATTGATTTCAAGCGACTTGTCGTAGTCGGCCCGCGCCCCGGTGAAATCGCCTGACGCCGTCTTGGCCAGTCCGCGATTGCTGAAGGCCTTGGCGTCCCACGGATAAATCGAAAGGGACTTGCCGAAATCGGCGATCGCCGTGGGGTACTCATGCTTCTTGTACTCGACCAGCCCGCGGTTGTTGTAGGCCACGGCGAGAAACGGGTTGAGGCGCAGCGCGAGGTTGAATTTGTCGAGCGCGGCATCGTATTGGCCCGCGTTGTAGAGCCGCAGCCCGGTGTTGTTCACATCGACGGAAACGCTGTAGAGCACGCGGGCCGCGACCAGCACGCACCCCAGCAGTACCAGAAGAATCACGCCGATAATGCGCAGGGCCTGCATGCGCGGATATTGGCAATTGCCGCACCGTTGGCGAGAGGTAAAGCATCGTAGCCGTCCCGCCGCGGAGGGATGGACTTTCCTCCGCGACGGCCAATCCTGAAAGGATTGCATCACTCAGCCCAAGGTTGGCGCACCAGCGCCTACCCTGGGTAATCTGCAAAACGCAATTCAACCCTGAATGGGTTGAATCGCCCCGCATATCGCCTCGCGCGAGGGCGCGCCGCCGCTGCCCCGCGCCCGCGTTCCGTGGTGAACCGGCGCTGGCTTAGCGCCGGAGATTTACCACTTAGTGATGGCCGCCACCGCCGCCACCGCCGCCACCACCGCCGCCGTTTCCTCCTCCTCCGCCACCGCCATGTCCACCGCCGCCGCCGTTTCCACCACCACCACCGCTCGCGTGACTGACGCTGCTATGCGTTGCACCGCCCCCGGAACTGACACTCGCGTGACTGACGCTGGCTTGCGCGCCGCCTCCACCGCGACTGACGTTATTACTCACTGCGCTTCGGTTGGAGCTGGAGAAACTTGAATTGTTTCCACGATTTCCACCGCCGTTGCCGTGATAACTATAGTTGCCGCCGTGCCTTCCGTAGTAGCCGCCGCCCCAGTAGCCATTGTACCAGGGATACCACCCGGGTCCGTAGTAGGCGTAGTAAGGGTACTCGTCCGCATCATAGTAATATCCGGGCGGAGGCGGCGGTTGAGCCGCGAAGCTGATAAAGACTCCGGCCTCAACCGGTGTGGCCAGGGCCATTGCCACTATTCCGGCCGCTAAGAGTGATTTTCTTTTCATAAATTATTTTGAGTTTTCCAAGGTGACTGCCGACGCGTACTCCGAATGAATCGGCTGAGTACCGTTTCTTTTCTTAATGCAGTCTACGCCGTGGAGGGGCCCATCGCTATGGGGTGTAGACCCCACTACTCTGTCCTCTGTGCGGAATGCCGGCCGTTCGCAGGACCTTACGTCCACCGATCCATCCGTGAATCGAGCGTGAAGACCTGGCCGGAGACGTGGTCGAGCCGCGCGAGGAAGGCGATGGCGCGCGCGGCGTTCTCCGGCGTGTTGAAGCGGCCGAGGACGTGCTCCTCGCGGATTTCCGCGAGCCGTTTCTCCGGCACATGCGCCGTGAACTTCGTCTCAAGAAAACCCGGCAGCACGATGTTGCAGCGCACGTTGCGCGAGCCGTACTCCTTCGCCACGCTTTGCCCGAAGCCCACGAGGCCCGCCTTCGCCGCCGCGTAGGCGCTCTGCCCGCGCGTGCCATGTTTGCCCGCGCGCGAGCCGATGAGCAGGATGTGCCCGCTGCGCTGCTTCATCATGAGCTTGATCGCCGCGCGCGTGCAGAGAAACGCGCCGCGCAGGTTGGTGGCGATGACCTCGTCGATGTCCGCCATGCTCAGGTTCACCAGTGCGCCATCGCGCGTGAGGCCGGCGTTGGCGATGAGGACATCCACGCGCGGCAGCTTGGCAAAAAAGGAATCGACCTGCGTTTCATCGCGCACATCGAGCTCTGTGCGCGGCGGCGCGTATATTTTTTCATCTGGAAGTGCCGCGACCATCGCCCGCGCCAATCCGCCGGCGCCGCCCGTGATCACAACGTGAAGAGGATCAGCCATCGCGCGGAAATTCTAGGGAAAAGGCCAGCCGCTCACAAGCGCGCCGTCTGAGACGTCGCTTAAAAAGACAGCCGATTCTACTTAGACTAAAAATATACGGTTTTCAGGCGAAATAGGCTCACGCCTTCTTGCCCAGGTCGAGCAGCTTCTGGTGGATGCCGCCGAACCCGCCGTTGCTGAAGACCACGACCACGTCGCCCGGCTGGAGCAGTGGGTCGAGCCTGGCCACGATCGCCGCCGCGTCCGGCTCGTAGAAGGCCTGCGCGCCCGCGGCCTTGATGTCGGCGACGACCTGCTCCGGGTGCAGCCGCTCGCTGGCCGGGATCTGCTCTAGCGCCGCGACCTGCGCGACGAAGACGCCGTCGGCCAGCGCCAGCGCGGCGGGCAGCTCCTTCTGGAAGACCGCGCGGCGCGTCGTGTTGGAGCGCGGCTCGAACAGCGCCCAGATGCGGCGGTGC
>Ga0302319_10026184_pt1 | contig 10287 bp, 5 predicted proteins | sample Bog_T0_2_FD_203319 | JGI IMG/M metagenome (GOLD analysis project Ga0302319, IMG submission 203319) | Peat permafrost microbial communities from Stordalen Mire near Abisko, Sweden - Bog_T0_2 | ecosystem: Environmental > Terrestrial > Soil > Wetlands > Peat | place: Sweden: Abisko, Stordalen Mire...
CAGCTAAATAGCTCTGCCCATAGTTGGCAAGAAATGGAACGTTCTTGACTGCATTCATAAGTGAGCTTCGGATGGGAACCGGATAGATATACCGTCCGTACGCTCCCCGCAGCACCGTGCCGTATTTGTTTCCGAATGGTGTGTATGCAACACCCAGTCGAGGACCGAACGTGAAATCCCGGTTCGCGATCAAGGCGGTCGGTTGCCCAGCCTGTTGAGGAGTCTCAACGACAACGCCAAGGTTAGCGAGATTGGTAGCAATGGCCTGGGTTGTGTAGCCTTCGGAGATATAGGTGGACATGGGGTTAGGCAGAACGATTGCATCGTTCTTCAAGTCGAAGCCTTCGAGCAGGCCGTATTTCGTCCACGCGGCTGGGTGAGCCTCATAGCGGAAGCCGAGGTTCAATGTTAGGTTTCTGGTTACATGGTAGTTATCTTGAAAGTAGCCGTCGAACTCCATGTCGTGGTAGTGAACCCAGGGCGGCTCCAGGTTTACCGTGTAGCTGGCCGCTGCGCCGAGGAAGAAGTCGGCATCGCCGAAGCCCGTGTTCGGCGTCGCGGTGTAATTCGCGCCCGATGCCGGATTTTCCAGGGCACTTGCATAAGCGCCGAAGGACAGGTTGTCACTGTTACGGTCAGGAAGATAGGCGAACCGCTCGTGCCGGTACCTGGCGCCGAACTGCATCTGGTGCTTGCCGACGGTCTTGGTCAGGTTCTCGTCGATAGTCGAGATGATGGAGTCTTGTCCGTAGCCGCCCTGATTCCCTTCATAGAGCGAAATGAGGGTGCTGTAGGGCGAACTCCCGTAATAACCGAATTGAGGAAGGCCGGCCTCTCCAAAGTTGTTTGGCAAGCCGAGTTTCGACTCATAATCGACGTTTCCGGTATTGAGATTGCCAACAAACTGTTTCTGCCATACCTGGCTCACAACGGTTTCACTGAAGAAGCTTGGGGAAAAGACGTGGGTGAAGCCGAGAGCGCCAGCGTAATTGAAAAATGGGTACACTGTCAGGCCGCCGTTAGCCCCCGCCTGCAGGCCGTCGGTAGCAATTGAGACCGGAAAATTGATCGGGCTGTTGGTTATCGCTTCGTAGTTCGCCTGCGTATTCGATGTGTACCGCAGGTATGCCTTGTTGGTCTCGCTGAAGCTGTGGTCGAGGCGGAGGGTAATGGTTGGAACCACCTGATAAATCGGGGCGGGAGCGTTGAAATTCGCGGCCACCAGCGGATCGTCCGTCGTGGTGGGCAATGGCGTGATGTCATAAACGACCTTGGAGGCGGGGGACTGGCGCCCGAGGGGAATCTGGTTGGGAGCACCGGTGGCCGAACTCGGGAAGGGAGCTCGGCAATATTGGTTCGCGGTACCCGACCCATTGCAATTTGCCGATGCAGCCGTCGTCGCCGGGTCATAGAGCCGCTGCAGCACGCCGGCACCGTTGAGCAAGCCGCTATAGTCTCCCGCTTTCATTGCTGCCGTCGGAACCGCCACCAGCTCGTTCGTGATTTGCGCCAGCGAATAACGCTCGTAGGCGAAGAACCAGAAGCTCTTATCCTTGCCGTGGTAGACCTTCGGCACCACAATGGGACCACCCGCTGAGGCGCCAAACTCGTTGCGCACCAGGTGAGGCGCAGCAAAGTTTGTGGGATTCTGGCGGGCCCTTGCGATGCCCACCGCATTGTTCCGCGCCGTTTCAAACATGGATCCGTGCAGTCCGTTGGTCCCGGACTTGGTCGTAATAATTGCCGTGGCCGGCTCCGAGTACATGGCGCTCGTGTTGGTTGTTTCTATCCGGACCTCTTGTACCGAGTCCGGATCGGGCAAATTTGCCTGCGTGTTGGCGTTGTTCCATCCGCCAAAGTTGCGGTTCACCATGGGCACGCCGTCCGCCACATACTCCAGCGCTTCTCCCATCAGGCCATTCGCGCGTTGTCCACCGCTGGCCAGCCCCGGTGTGGATTCTGTTGCCAGCGTCAGCAGCAGCCGCCCATTCATCGGCAGTTGGTTAATCCTGCCGCTTTCGAGCGTCGAAGCAATGGTGCCGTTGTCGGTCGTCGTCAACTGCGTGACATTCGCCTCAACCTCAACCTGCTCGCTGACCGCCCCCGTCGTCATCGTCGGATTGATGTTCGCCGCCTGGGCCACAAGCAACTCCACCGAGGTCTTGTAGGTCTTCATTCCCGGCGCCGTCACCGTCAGGTCATATTTCCCGGTGAACAGGTCCGGTACCTGGTAGAACCCCACGCCATTGCTTTTGGTATTGGATGTCGCGTTGGTGCCTTCCTGAACCACGTGGATCGTCGCCCCCGGAATCACAGCGCCGGTTGGGTCCGTCACCGTGCCCTGGATTGAACCAGCGCCGCTCTGTGCCCGCGCACTGCTCGAACACAGCGTCAGGCACAACGCCACGCCGAAGAGCGCCACCCTCCATTTGCACGTTAAGTACCTCAAATCTCTGGCCAAAGTCTTCATGGGAATGCTGCCTCCTGAACAGCGTTCGTTGACTATTCCTCGTATCCGCTCGGTCCAATTCGCCAAGAATTTCAAACTGAACATTTCTTTCGAATCGAACTTCCCAAATCGAAGAGAACAATCAATCTCCACAACCACGCTGGACAAGTAAGGTACGGTTCGTTACCGTAAGGCACCGGTCCTTACGTCCAAATCAGCCTGACTATCCCCTTTGTTATCTGCACTTCTTTCAGCGCCCACAGTGGCAATCGCTCGCCAGGCTCAATGGCGAACATCTTCGTTTGCTATAGTGTTGGGGCGAGGTCCGGCGCCGCTGTATGGACAATTCATCTGAAAAAAGCGAGACGCGGGCCGCTCTTTCCACTCCGCCTCCCCTCGATCAAAAGGCGAAGCAGGTCATCCTCCATGAGTTGGAAAGAATCCTCAAGAGCCAGCCGTTCCGGACCACCAGCCGCAGCAGGCAGTTTCTCTCTTACGTCGTCCACAACTGCCTCGACGGGCACCTTGAAAACCTCAAAGAACGCACCATTGGCGTTGAGGTCTTTCAGCGCCATCCCGATTACGCCACCGGAGACGACCCGGTCGTCCGCGTCAACGCCGGTGAAGTTCGACGCCGCCTTGAGCAGTACTACTACGCAGCCCCGCCCGACACGCCCGTCCGCATCGAGATCCCCGTCGGCTCTTACGCCCCGGAGTTTCGCTGGACCACCGCGCCCGTTTCCGCGACCACTCCTGTCGAACTCCCACCGCTACCGCCCCCACCGCCCCCGGCAGCCGAAGAACCGCTTCCGCCGATTCCGGAAACACCAAATCCACCCCTTCCGCGCAAGCCGCGCCGCTGGGTCTGGCTCGCTGCCTCTGCAGGCGCTGTACTTCTCCTGGCTCTGCTCGTCCTCTCGTTCAGCCTCCGGCAAAAGCAGGCCGACTCCGCCATCGATTCATTCTGGGCGCCCGTCTTCAACACCCAGCGGCCCGTACTCGTCTGCCTCTCAAAGTCTGTCGTCTACCGCCCCACATTCGACCTCTACCAGAAGTACGCTCAAACCCACCCCGGAACCTTCCAGGACGAGTTCAAGAGATTGAATGAGCAGCTCCCCCTCGATCCGGACGAGAAACTCGCCTGGAAAGACATGGAGATCTATCCCGAGTTCGGCCTCGCAACCGGCGATGTCTATGCTGAAGGCCTCATCTCCACCCTCCTCGCTCAGAAGGGCAAGCCGCGCGACCTGAGAATGGGCAGCAACTGCTCCTTTGAAGATCTCCGCGACTCGCCCTCCGTCGTCATCGGCGCCTACGACAATCGATGGACCATGCAAATGGCCTCGAATCTTCACTTTGCCTTCCAATGGGATCACGGCGTCCAGCAGTTCCCGCACATCCGCGAAAATGGCCCTTCCGGCCGCTTCTGGGCAGCCGAGGTCGGGCCCCACTATCGCTACTCTGTTGACTACGGCGTCGTCACCAGGCTCGTCGATTCCAGCACCGGCCAGTTGTTGATCTCCATTGGCGGCCTGGGCACAGCCGGCACCCAGGCTGCCGGCGAGTTGATTTCAAACCCGGATTACCTCGACCAGGCTATGCGCGGCGCCCCCAGGGACTGGGCCAAGCGAAACCTCCAGGTCGTCGTCAAAACCAGGGTCACCGATGCCACCCCCGGGCCGCCTCAGGTCGTAGCCACCTACTTCTGGTAAGCCCGGATCTCCGGGGATTTCTTACATGCTTCCGTGTAAGAACTTCTCTCCTCCGCCCCGCTCACGCTCTCAGCAATTGCCTATCTCCTTTATATCTATCAATTTATGGTTTGGAACCCGCATTGCTTCACTAACGTCAGTTCGCAGCACATTTGTCCACCTCGCAAAGGAGGAACGACATGCATTTCTTTCGTCTTCGTCTGGTTCTCACGCTATTGCTTGGAATCACTCTCATTTCCCTTGCCTCCACTTATTTTGATGTGCTGGCCCACAAGCACACCCTGCGCGCCGACCTCGCCCGTAGAACACAGTGGTACGCCGCCGGCCTGCAGCCCCAGGTCGAACAGCATCTGGCCACCGATGCAAAGCTCGATTGGCCAGGCATTCTCCAGTCCTTGCGCCGCCAGTCCGACCAGCCCACCCTGGCCGCTTTTGACACCTCCGGCAATCTGCTTGCCTTCGCCGGTAACGATACCCTCCCCTTGCAGTCGCTTCCCAAAAACCTCCTCCAGCGCACCATTAATAGTGACAAGGATTCAAGCGTCATCGCCAGAACCGCGAATCCCGCGGCGGCTCCGGGCTCCGGCCCTGGCTTTCCAGCCAACATCTTCTCCCTTCTCGTCCCCTCAACCCACATGTGGTTCGAGGAGTCGGTGCCGCTCCACAATGGGCCCCACACCGTGGCCCTCCTGGTGCTCGTTGTTGACGCCAACTACATTCGCGCCGAGGGCTTCGACGTATGGAACCGCAGCTTCCTGCGCATCCTGGCCATGGTTCTGCTCGTCGTCGTTGTCACCCTCGTCATGGTCCGCTGGTTCATGCAGCAGCCCATCGCCCGCGCCGCGGATTGGATGCGCCGCCTGCGCCACGGCCAGGCAAACGTTGAAGAGGGAGCCAACGAGTTTGGTTACCTCGTTCCCCTGGCAAGAGAGGTCACCTCCCTCGCTGAGACCCTGGCCCGCGCCCGCCTCTCCGCTGAAACGGAAGCCAGGCTCCGCGACTCCGCCGAACGCTTCTGGACCGCCGAACGACTTGCCGTCCATCTCCGCGAGCGCCTCGACAATGGCAGGCTCCTCGTGGTCTCAAACCGCGAGCCGTACATGCACACCAAAATTGCCAGGGAGACCCAGTGCATTGTTCCGCCAAGCGGCCTGGTCACCGCGATTGAGCCCGTCCTGCGCGCCTGCGACGGCACCTGGATCGCCCATGGAAGCGGCAGTGAGGATGCGGCCTTCGTCGATGCTCACGACCGCCTCCGCGTTCCTCCTGAAGAAAGGCTCTACACCCTGCGCCGCGTCTGGCTCAGCCCGGAAGAGGAGGCTGGCCACTACGAAGGCTTCTCCAACGAGGGCCTCTGGCCGCTTTGCCACATCGCCCACACCCGCCCCATCTTCCGCGCCGGCGATTGGAGCTACTACCAGAAAGTAAATGCAAAGTTTGCCGAAGTCCTCCTTGACGAGATGCGCGGCATGCACAACCCCGTCGTCTTTGTGCAGGACTATCACTTCGCGCTCCTTCCGCAGATCATCAAGAACGCCCGGCCTGACGCCCGTATCGCCATCTTCTGGCACATCCCCTGGCCCAACCCTGAAACCTTCGGCATCTGCCCCTGGCAGGCTGAACTCGTTCAGGGACTTCTTGGCGCAGACGTCATCGGCTTCCATCTCCAGTCCCATTGCAACAACTTCCTTGCCACCGTCGACCGTACCCTCGAGGCGCGCACAGACTGGGAGCACTTCAGCATCCTCCGCAACGGCCATCACTCCGCCGTGCGCCCTTACCCCATCAGCGTTGCCTGGGACGACCACCAGCCCCCCGCCGAGTCCACGGACGGCTTTGAAAATCCACCGGCCTCGCGCAACAGTCCCATCTCCATTACCACGCCGCTCTCCGGCAATGGCTTCCGCTCCCCGGCCGCCGTCGGCGCCAACGGTTACCACGAGCGATCCCTCCATCGCGAACTCGACATTGAAGGCAAGCGCCTGATCCTCGGCGTGGACCGCATGGACTACACCAAGGGCATCGTCGAGCGCCTGCTTGCCATCGAGCAGTTGCTCCAGGACCACCCCGACTACATCGAGCAAATCGTCTTCGTCCAAATCGCTTCACCAAGCCGCACCACCATCCCCAGGTATGCTGAGCTGCGCCTTCGAGACGCTGCGGTGGAGACCGATCATCCTCATTCAGCGCAACTGCAGCCATGCAGAAGTCAATCGCTTCTATCGCGCCGCCGACATCTGCCTCGTCACTTCGCTTCATGACGGCATGAACCTCGTTGCGAAGGAGTATGTGGCCGCGCGCAGCGACATCGACGGCGTCCTCGTTCTCAGCCAGTTCACCGGGGCCGCGCAGGAGCTCAAAGATGCGCTCATCGTGAATCCCTATCACACCGTGCAAGTTAGCGAGGCCATTCATACCTCCCTCCGCATGAACCGCGCTGAACGGCGCTTTCGCATGGAGCGGATGAGGCGTCACATCAAGGACCACAACGTCTATCGCTGGGCTGCGAACATACTCACCGATGTTTGTGCCGTGCAGGTTGAGGACGAGTTCCTTGAGGTTTCCCTCAATCGTTCGCGGCGCATCCCTGCATAGCATCCGCGAGCCGGACCCGCGTCACTGGTCCGGCTCGCCGTGCATGTGCCTCGCTCGCCAACCGCAACCACCGTCTCATCCAATTTATTGAGGGACTTATGCCGGCATTTGTTGCGTCTGACAAGCTTACAGGGGATCGCAGAATTGAGAACCACGTGAGCCAGTTCTTCCGATCCGTATCCGAGGCCGCCGAAAGCGCGCTGCTGCTCGACTTCGACGGAACCCTCGCGCCCTTTCGCATTGACCCCGCCACCGTCAAGCCATGGCCCGGCATCCGCCAGCTCCTCCAGCAAATCCAGGACGAAGGCCGAACCCGCATCGTCGTTGTCACCGGCCGCCCCGCCCAGGACGTCGCCTCGCGCCTTATCCTTCGCGCCCCTCTTGAAATCTGGGGCCTTCATGGCTCTGAACGCCTCTACCCCGATGGCTCAATCGACCGCGAAGAAATCTCCCCGGACCATCGCGCCGCACTTGCCCAGGCCGGCAGCCGCCTCCGTGCTGAGAACTTCGGCGCAGATATGAGGGCCGGTATCAGGATTGAAGAAAAGCCCAACGCCGTCGCCGTTCATTGGCGCGGCTCGTCCCCGGACGCCGCAACCCACGCCCGCAAGCATGTCGAGGAACTGCTCCGCCCCTTCGCTCGCAGCGCCCACATGCGCGTCCTTCTCTTTGACTGCGGCATTGAGCTGCGCGCCGGCCGCAACAAGGGCCACGCCGTCAAGGTTCTCATCGGCGAACTCCCTGCCCACGCCCCCGTCGCTTACCTTGGCGACGACACCACCGACGAAGACGCCTTTCATGCGCTCGCCGGCAGAGGTCTATGCGTGCTGGTTCGGCCCCACTTGCGCCCAAGCGCTGCCTCGCTCTGGTTGCGCACGCCCACCCAGCTTCGACGCTTCCTTGCCTCCTGGCTCATCGCCGTCACCCCATGAGCTTGCTTGAACAGATGCCATCGATTATCGTTGACCCCCAGGCAGGGAGGCCGCCGCTGACCACCGAACTGCAATCGCATTCCGGTGCAGCGTCCGAGTGGCTTGGCGGCCAACTCGCAAACCACCCCGTGGTCAAATACATCCTCCAGTCATGGAACACCCTCACCCGCTCCATGAGCGAGGACTCTTCCATCACCGACGTCAAAGTCGCCCCCAACTCCATCCTTTACTTCCCCGCCGATCTCCCCCTCACCAACGAGGTTGCCGAGCTCTATGACCGCTCCCACGTCCAGGTCCGCTCCCTCCCTCGCATCATCGAGCAGATGGGCGACGTAAAGATCCACGACCTGCCCGCTCCCGGCCTGCTCTATCTCCCCAACCCTTACGTAGTCCCCGGCGGCCGCTTCAACGAAATGTACGGTTGGGACAGCTACTTCATCGTCCTCGGACTCATTTGCAGCAGCCGCTTTTCTCTCGCCCGCGGCATGGTCGATAACATGCTCTTTGAGATTCGCCACTACGGTGCGGTCCTCAACGCCAACCGCACCTACTTCCTTACCCGCACGCAGCCGCCCTTTCTCACCGCCACCATCCTCGCCGTCTACGAGTGCAGCCAGTGCTTCGACCCTCGCGAGTCCAGGCTCGAATGGCTCCAGTCTGCCTACCGCCTCGCGGCAAAATACTACGCCGCCCTGGTCCAACCCCATCGCAGCGCCGGCGCCACCGGACTCGCCCGCTATTTCGACATGGATTCCGGCCCCATCCCTGAGCTGGCCGACGACTCCGCTTATTTTGAAGACGTCATCGAGTGGCTTCTCGCCCATCCCCAGCAGGATCCCGGCTTCCTTGTCAAAGCGCCCGCGTGCCCCGGCAAAACCTACAGCGACCACAGCTCAACCGCCATCCATCCCGGAACCGGAGGCCGTCGCGAGCCTGCCTGCGTGCGCGGAAACTCCCTCACCGACGATTTCTATCTCGGCGACCGAGCCATGCGCGAATCCGGCTTCGATTCCTGCTTCCGCTTCGGTCCCTTTTGCGGAAGAACCCACCATTACGCCCCCGTTTGCCTCAACAGCCTCCTCTTTCGCTACGAGCGCGACATGGCCACCTTCGCCGCCAAACTCGACCTCGCGGGCGAAGCCCAACAGTGGAACGACCGTGCGGATCATCGCGCCGCCGCCATCCAGAAATACCTTTGGCGCGCCGACGAAGGCCTTTTTCAGGACTACGACTTCGTCCGCGGACAACCCTCGCCCTACAGCTACCTCTCCGCCTACTATCCCCTATGGGCAGGCCTCGCCACCACCCAGCAGGCCGCCGCCCTCCGCCAAAACCTCCACCAGTTCGAGCGTTCCGGCGGCCTCTCCATGAGCACCCTGGCCACCGGCATGCAGTGGGACGAGCCCTTCGGATGGGCGCCCTGCAACTTCATCGCCGCCGAAGGATTGAGAGCCTATGGCTACCTCGCCGAAGCCCGCCGCATCTCCCGCGCCTTCATCACCACCGTCGATATCAACTTCGCCAGCGACGCCACTGTCCGCGAAAAATACGACGTCGTCAGAAGAGATGCCGAAATCCAGGTCACAGCCGGCTACAAGGAAAATGTGATCGGCTTCGGCTGGACCAACGCCGTCTACCTCTTGATGCAAAAGCTCCTGCTCGATAATTCCGACCAAAAGTAACCCCCGCTTGCCCCCGGCCACTTCCCGGCACTTTCCCCCCGCGCAGCAAAGAAGTTTCCCGTTGTGTACTCAAATTGCCCCAAAATTCCATCTAATTCATTTAGAACCAGATTTACTCCTGGGGTTTGGCAAACAGCCGCATCGGCTCACACCAACACTCGTCTGAAATACGGGTGCGCCCTCACATCTCGAATTCATCCCGACTGTGTATCATGTTGCCTGTGTTCCTCCTCAGCTCTTGAAGGGCACATGCTGGTCTCTCTGTCGATGCGCGACCACCTCACAGGCCTGAAAATCGATATGGATGACGGGCACGTTGGAAAAAGGGGAATCCTTCGCCATGGCAGAACAGCTCCATACCTTCCGTCTCCCTCTACCGGTGAGCTCTCGCAGGCCCAATGCATGGCATTTCTTCGCCCCCCTGCTTCTTACTCTGGCCTTCCTGGCGGTCCCCTCCTCCGCGCAAACGGTTACCACCACCATCAGCGGCACGGTTTACGATCCCCGCACCACCACCAGTTCCCTGCCCCTGCCCAACGTCCTCGTCTATGCCACCACCAGCGCCGTTGATCCCCTCACCCCCGGCGTCCAGTGCCTCACCTCCACCTCCTCCACCACCCCCAGCGGAGCTGTCAGCTTTACCAACACCGCCGTAGACGGCACTTTCACCCTCGCCAACATCCCCGTCAACACCTCCTACACCCTCGTCATCCAGGCCGGCAAATGGCGTCGCCAGTTCACTGAGGCAGTCGCCGCCGCTCCCCTCACCGGCCTCGCCCTCCACATGCCGTCTGACCACACCCAGGGCGACATCCCCCTCATCGCTGTCGCCACCGGCTCTGTCGACGCACTCGAGTGCGTACTGAAAGACATGGGCATGGCCGCCACCGAGTTCACTGACGACAACGGCACTTCCG
>Ga0302319_10026185_pt1 | contig 10286 bp, 10 predicted proteins | sample Bog_T0_2_FD_203319 | JGI IMG/M metagenome (GOLD analysis project Ga0302319, IMG submission 203319) | Peat permafrost microbial communities from Stordalen Mire near Abisko, Sweden - Bog_T0_2 | ecosystem: Environmental > Terrestrial > Soil > Wetlands > Peat | place: Sweden: Abisko, Stordalen Mire...
CTCTCCGGCCAAGTTTGCTACGGTGCGCACATTCGCCCAGCAGATCACGCACGTCACCGGAGAGGCACTTCGCAATCTTGCTCCTTTCGGCGTGAAGCAGGATACGAACGTCGACCTGAAGACGCTGGACAGCCTGACCGACAAGGACCAGATCCTGAAGGCGCTGAAGGCTTCTTTCGATTTTCAGGACAAGGTTGTTGCCGCGATCACGCCGGAGAATGCGTTTGCCCCGACCGGCCCGCGCGGCTCAAGCGTGGTATCGATGCTGATTGCCGTGATGAACGACGACGGCGACCACTACGGCCAGATGGTTGAGTACCTGCGCATGAACGGCATTATCCCTCCCTCGACCGAGCGCCAAATGCAGCAGCAGGCCAAGCCTGCGGCCGTGCCGGCTAAATAGCCGTCATCCACTTCGCCTCACCTGGTACGGGCGGCCGCGCAGCAGCGCGGCTGCAAACTCCTGCGGACAATTAAAATGAATAGACATCCGCAGGGATGGCGGCATTGTGCGTATATGACAAAGGATCTCAATCCATGAGCGCAGGCCCGCGCATCCTCATACTCGGCGCTGGTGGCCAGCTTGGCCGTGAGCTGCAGCGCAGCTTCGCTGGGCCCGGCTCCCTACTCGCTGCGGATCGCAGCGTGGTGGACCTTGCCGATGGTGCGAAATTGCGCGAGTTGATTCGAGGCGCTAAGCCAACAGTCATTCTCAACGCCGCCGCCTACACGGCTGTCGACCGGGCTGAATCTGAACCGGAACAGGCCCGCGCAATCAACGCTGCCTGCCCAGCAATTCTGGCCGAAGAGGCGAAGGCGCTCAATGCGCTGCTGGTTCATTATTCGACGGATTACGTATTTGACGGCAGCAAATCCGGCCCCTGGACGGAGGAGGATGCAACCAACCCGCTCAGCGTCTACGGTTCCAGCAAGCTGGCCGGCGAGCAGGCGATTCAAGCAGTGGGCGGTCGGTATCTTATCTTTCGCACCAGTTGGGTCTACGGGCCGCAGGGCAACAACTTTCTCTTCACCATGCTGCGGCTGGCTGGGCAGAGCGACAAGCTTTCTGTTGTGAACGACCAGATCGGCGCGCCGACTACATCGATCGAATTAGCCGATGCGACGCGAGCGATCGTTGATGGCATCCTCGCCGAGCGTTTTGGCGCAACAGAAGACTGGGCCGGGATCTATCACATGAGCTGCGCTGGATCGACGTCGTGGTTCGGATTTGCGGAGGCCATCTTTGCACATGCCGTGCAGCTCGGCGTAAAGCCGCCGGAGCTCACACCCATCTCCACGGAAGCTTATCCGACTCCTGCACGACGGCCGCGCAACTCCGTAATGTCGAATGAAAAACTTCATGCTCGCTTCGGCGTTCAACTTGCGCCGTGGCAGGCGGCACTGGATTCTGTTTGCGATCAGATAGCAGCCACCAGCAATGCGGCAAGGGCCAAGCAAGTATGATCGCCCAATTCGATGCCGAGGGATTTGTTCTAGCCGGAGGCAGATCGAGCCGGATGGGCGCGGAGAAGGCGCTGGTTTCGTTTGCTGGGGAGCCTCTGATTACGCACGCTCTGCGCATTCTGCGCAACGCGGGATTGTCGGCATCGATAGCAGGCGCTCGTGCGCCGCTGGAGAGATTCGCGCCCGTTGTTCCCGACGATGAGCCGGGCAACGAGTCAGATAAAATTTCAGGCAACGGTCCGCTGAGCGGCATCTGTGCCGCGCTGGCTTCGACCTCGGCGCATTGGGCGGTGTTTCTGCCGGTTGATATGCCGCTGCTTCCATCTTCTCTGGTGACACTTCTGTTGCACGAGGCTGTGGAGGGCGGGGCAGTTGCCGTTGTGCCTGAAGTGAATGGGTTCACGGAGACCTTTCCGGCGGTTGTGGATCGGGCGTTACTCCCTGCGCTACGGACGGAACTCGATGCCGGCCGGGCTGGATGTTTGTCCGCGTTGAAGACAGCGGCTGCGAGTGTGGATGGACGCGTAAGAATTGTGTCCGTTGATAATGCGGTGCGCGATGGAAGACTCGCCCATCCCGATGCGCTCGATCTTTCACTTTGGCTTCTGAATATCAATCGGCCTGAGGATCTGGCGCGCGCCGAGGCTTGCCGTTGCTGATCGACGGCAAGAGAGGCTTGTTCCAATTGCGAGTTGCGCGATCCGTATAGTATCAATATCTTTGCATCGAGGGCTAATAAAATATGGCGTTTGCCCAAATCGAATCGAACGATAACTCCGCATCGAACCAATCAAGCGGTAAAACAGTGTGGGGCGTGGTGCTGCTGGCCATCGGCTCCGGCATCCTTGCGGCTGCGCAACTGGGCAAAGTCTACATCGGTCTGCCGTCCATCCAAAGTTCGTTTTCGCTGAGCCTGGTCGATGCATCCTGGATGCTCTCGGCGCTTAGCTTCGTTGGCCTCATCATTGCCACGCCGGCGGGTTCGTTTGCAGCGAAGCTGGGGACGAAAAAGACAGTGGTCGCGGGATTGCTGATTATTGCAGCGGCAAGCGCAGCGGGCGGCGCTGCCTCTTCGGCAACCTGGCTGGTGATTACGCGGGTGGTCGAGGGGCTCGGATTTGTTATGATCATCGTCGCGGCTCCATCGCTGATTGTCGAGGTGACGGAGCGCAGGCATATCCGCTTTGTGCTGGCGGCATGGGCGGGATTCATGCCCGCCGGCATCGCGCTGGCTACCTTGCTTGCGCCGTTTGTGTTGTCGCACTATTCCTGGCGGGCGGTTTGGTTTATTGACGCGGCGATTTTAGTCGTCTTTGCGCTGCTGCTGTCAGTCATGCGAGCGCAGCCGCTGATAAGCAGCCGCAGGTCTTCAGAGTTTCGTCCCTGGCAGCAGTTGGGAGCGGTCCTTACCGCACCGGGGCCGGTGCTTTTGGCACTCATCTTTGGCACCTACACGTTCCAGCACCTGGGCATCATGGGCCTGTTGGCATCGGTACTAATTGAGAATTACGGCGTAAGCCCGGATCGCGCAGGTCTGTTTGTTTCCACCGCCATGACGGCCAATATTCTGGGGAATCTGGCTGCCGGCGTGCTTTTGCAGAGAGGCGTGAGGCGCAGTACGCTCATCGGCAGCGCCAGTCTGGTCATGATCGTCATGGCTTTTGGAATGTTCGCGGCGCATCTTCCGCTATCCGGCGTCTATGTTTGCTGCTTTCTTTTTTCCTGCGTAGGGGGCATTATTCCCGGCACGGTACTGAGCGCACCTCCGTTTTACGCGCCCAGCACGGAGCTGATTCCAGCAACCAACGGCCTGCTGGTGCAGGGCAGCAACCTCGGCATCGTCTTTGGGCCGCCAATCATCAGCGCCCTCGCCGCCAAGGCCGGCTGGAGTTGGGTGCCAGCGCTGGTGCTGGTTGCCGCATCCACGGCCACTGTGCTGGCATTTATCGTCAACCGTTACGCGTCTTCGCGCATGGAAGATGGGAAGCTCGAAACGTCAGACGTACCGCTGCATTAATAACAGGAACGCGTAGATTTATGCTCTCCCTGGTCTCAAAAGCGAGACCAGGGGCACCCAAGTTTATGGTCAGGATAACAAGAATACGCGGTCGCGGAACTGCGAGCGTTGACGGCGTTTTGAGATCATGATTGTGCCGCTTATGCGATAGTTGATATTGTCTGAGGCGCCAACGATGGAAACGAAAAAGCGGTTGGTTGTTGGCGTGAGCGGTGCAAGCGGCGCCATCCTGGCCATCAAAATCCTGGAGCGGCTGCGCGAACTTCCGGAGTGGGAGTCGCACCTGATTCTGAGTACGGGCGCGCGACGCACCATCGCGCTTGAAACCGACTACGCCATCGCGCAGGTGGAAGCCCTGGCTGCGAAAAACTATCCCCTCAACGATATTGGCGCAGGCATTGCCAGCGGCACATTCAGGACCGCGGGAATGGTGATCGTCCCTTGCAGCATGAAGACGCTCGCCGGGGTGGCCAACGGGTTCGCGGAGAATCTGCTGATGCGCGCCGCGGATGTAACGCTCAAGGAGCGCCGGCCGCTGGTCCTGGTCCCTCGCGAGACGCCGCTCAGCCGCGTGCATCTGCGCAATCTTCTGCTGGCATCCGAGGCCGGAGCTGTGATTCTTCCGCCGATGGTGAGCTACTACAACCGACCGGCTACGATCGAGGATGTGAGCCAACAGATGGTCGGACGTATTCTCGATGTCTTCAACATCTCAGCGCCGAATTTTCATCGCTGGAAAGAAGAAGGGGAATAGGTGTTCGATTTCTACCGGCCCTGAAACCGGGGCGCGCGCTTCTCGTTGAACGCGCAAATCCCTTCTTTTCGATCTTCCGTTGGTATGAGCCGGTTATATGCCTCAAGCTCCACTCTGTAACCGCTTTTCAGATCAGTTTCATCTGTCGCGGCGATGGCGCGCTTCATTTCGAGAACAGCCAAAGGCGCATTTGCCGCAATCTTGCGCGCAACCGCGAGAACCTCATGGAGCAAGCCTTCTGGCTCGCAGACCCGATTCACAACACCCCACGCAAACGCTTCGGCTGCGGTGAATGCGTCTCCCGTAAGACAAATTTCTTTGGCGCGCCTGGCGCCGCAGGCACGAGGCAGTGTTTGCGTTCCCATTGCACCGGGAATAAATCCCAGCTTGGCCTCCGGCATTGCGAAGGTGGCATCGGCGGCGGCGTAGGCAAAGTCGCTGCCCAGAACCAACTCAAGTCCGCCGCCGAATGCAGCGCCATTGACGGCGGCGATCACCGGCACCGGGCAGTCAATCATCGCCTCCATAGCCCGCTCCAGGATTTCGTGGTGCTCCCGCCACGTTTCCACCGTCAGCCCATTGCGCTCCTTCAGGTCCGCGCCTGCGCAAAAGGCCTTTCCGGCCCCAGTGAGCACAACGCACCGTGTGCTTGCTTCGGACTCAATCTGCTGCCAGAAAGTCAGCAACTCCGCCATCATCGTTGAGTTGATGGCATTCAGAACTTCCGGCCGGTTGAGCGTCACCAGCAAGATTCCGGGTTCTGGAACATCGTGCTTCAGCGTTTTGAAATTCATTTCAGAGAACCAACTCAGATGCTCTCGCAGTATTGTAGTTGCCCAGCCGCACTGACTCTGCGAGACTGAAGTTGAGTATAAATACGTCAGGAAGGCGATAGGCCACGGTGCAAAATCTTACCCACGAAGGTCTTACCCATGAGGGAAAGTTAGACCGATTGGCGGAGGTCGCGGTCAAGGTCGGGTTGGGCCTGCAGGATGGGCAGGAGCTGGTGATGACGGCATCGCTTGATTCGGCCCCGCTGGCCCGCCGCATCACCGAGCAGGCCTATCGCGCCGGCGCATCGCTGGTAACAACATTATTTACAGACGACGAAGCCACGCTGATGCGGTATCGCCACGCACCCGATGCGAGCTTCGACTGCGCGGCCAAGTGGCTCTATGACGGGATGGGCGCGGCCTACAAGAGCGGCTCGGCGCGTCTGGCCATCACAGGCGGCAATCCGGCGCTGCTGTCGAATGAAGATCCGGACAAGGTGGGCCGCGCGAATCACGCCACCTCGCAGGCTTACCGCCCGGCGCTGGAGCTGATCACCCGCCACGCCATCAATTGGACCATCGTTGCCGGTGCAACCCCGGCCTGGGCGGAAGCAGTGTTTCCCGAAGAGGATCGAGAGAGCGCGCTTAGCAAACTTTGGGATGCGATCTTTGAGATTACGAGGGTCCTGGGCGACGATCCGGTAGCGGCATGGAAGGCGCACGATGCCGAGCTGCATAAGCGCAAGGACATGCTGAATGAAAAGCGCTACGCGGCGCTGCGGTATCGCGGTCCCGGTACGGATTTTGAGCTTGGCCTGGCCGACGACCATCTTTGGATGGGCGGCGGCACAACGGCCGGCAATGGGCTCTACTGCATTCCCAATATGCCGACAGAAGAAGTGTTCACCACCCCGCACAAGGATCGAGCCCATGGGACGGTGACGGCAACCAAGCCGCTGTCACATCAGGGGACGATGATCGAAGGCATCGCGGTGCGTTTTGAAAAGGGCCGCATTATCGAGGCTCGGGCTACGAGAGGGCAGGAGGTGCTGGAGCGGTTGATCGACACGGATGACGGCGCGCGCCGCCTGGGGGAAGTGGCGCTGGTGCCGCACTCCTCGCCGATTGCGGCCAGCGGATTGCTCTTCCTCAACACGCTCTTCGATGAAAATGCAGCGTCGCACATCGCGCTTGGGCAGGCTTACTCCTCCTGCGTGCGCGATGGAGATCGACTGACTCCCGAGCAGCTTGCGGCCAGGGGGGCAAATGACAGCTTGATCCATGTGGACTGGATGATTGGGTCGGGTAAGCTGGATATCGATGGCGTGACGGCGTCGAATGTTGCCGAGCCGCTGATGCGCCAGGGGGAGTGGGTTTAATTCGCCGTAATCGAGGGTTCGCGCTTTTCCTGGTCTCAAAACGAGACCAGGGGCACCCATCGAGAGTTCGATTCCAATGTCTATATAAAATTTCACAGCGCCCGGTCTTTACCCCGGGCTATTTTCATATCACCCTTCCAGGGTGAATGTTGGAATTTGGTAGGCGAGGCAGGGCTCGAACCTGCAACCACCGGCTTAGAAGGCCGGTGCTCTATCCAGTTGAGCTACTCGCCCGCACACTTTCTATTCTAACTTTTATGTGGAAGTTTTGGATGCGGCTTAGGCTGGAATTGCACTGCCATCGGTTGCGGCAAGAAAGCGAACGACCATCGCCTCGGCCCAGTGCGTCTCTTCGCCTGGGTCGCCGGAGAGGAATGCGCAATGGCCGCCGTGGCGGTTTTCTATATATTGAATGTGCGGATTCGCCAATAGCCGCGCGCGTGTCTCGGCGGAGAGGCGAATGAAAGGATCGTCCGCTGCGCTGAGGATCAGGGTTGGTACGGCGATTCGATCCGCAACGCGGGCGCTGGCTGCACGGTAGTAGTAGTCGTCGGCATCGGCAAATCCGCAGTAGCGCGACACAATTTTGTTATCAAACTCCCGAATCGATCGTATGGGGCCAATGCCTGCGACTTGATATACGCTCGGAAACAACTCCGCTTTGCGGCGCAGGCGGCGCATGAGCCCGCGCACAAAGCGGTACTCATAAACGCGGTTTTGAGCCTCGTGAAGGGCATCCGCGCTTGGCGCCAGGTCAATGGCCGGGCAGACTGCGGCCACGGCGATGAGCGGAGCGCGGTTGCCCCACTCCCCGGCGAGCTTGAGCACCAGGTTGCCGCCCATGGAGTAGCCAGCTAGAGCGACGCGCTTCAGACCGAGTCGCGCGGTGAAGTGTTCCACTACCGCGCCGACGTCGTCCGAACGGCCAGAGTGATAGAGCGTAGGGGTCAGCTCTTCTGAGTCGCCGCAGTTACGCATGTTCATGCGAACGACGTTCATCCCCGCCTGCCAGGCGCGGGTGGTGATGCCGCGAATGTATCCGGAGTTCGACGAGCCTTCGAGGCCGTGGAGCAGCACCAGTGTGAGACGCTCCGCACGGATCGCTTCAGGCTGCCAGTGGCAGATGCAGCGTACGCGGCTGCCATCGGCAGGATCGACTTCGACAAGCTCTTCCGTGCTGGGCAGATCGAGCGGAGGCCGGGGAAAGAAGTTTCCAACGATGGTTTGCAGATGGCCGCTCGACAGACCGCGGCGCGGCTTAAAGGGAAGGAACCATGCAGGCATTCCGGTGCGAGTAGTCAAAGCGCCATTCGTTTCTGTAGCCGTTAGAATCTGCATTCCCTCAGGGGCTAAAGCCCGCGCTCATTTTGGTCAGTTTATGTATGGGCTGAAGCCCGTACCCTTCAAACGGATAGAGTGCGCGCCATCTTTCCAGGCTTTGTCGAGGCTCTGCCTTGCTCAATGGGAACCTGAGTGTTGAGACGAGCTGTAACCAGTGTTCCTTCCGGGAGCGGCATCGGCATCCGCGCCGGTAGGCAGGTCCATATCCTTCTCCGGATTGTAGTGGTTCTTCGCCATCCACTCCTTGAATACTGCGGCGGATTCTTCGACGACTTTGTCGTCCTGATCGTTCCAGAAGTAGGCAAGACCGGGCCGCATGGAGGGCTGCAACTCGCAGGCCTCGGAGTTCCAGGGCTTGCCGGCCTGAGGGACTAAAATCTCCAGAACCTTGTTCCTCTTCTTCCAGCGGGCCGGATAGGTGGCATATCCGCCAGATGCCAGCAGCGGTTGAATGCAGCTGTAGGTGAAGAGAAATCCCTGCGGCTGGCCGTTTTCAAACAGATCCGCTGCGCCCTGGCCTTCGATGTAGTCGGCCATGTTCTCAGGATTCTTGGCCGCGTAGGCCTTGTTCGCATCGGGGCGGGCGATATTTTTGAGAATATGTACGCGCAGCGGATAGTTGTCCGGATTGGGGCCGCCCGCGGATGCAGTTGTTGCAAGCGACAAACAGGCCGCGAGGGTGCAAAGAAAGTAGAAAATTGTACGTTGCATGGGATTTCTCTCCGGGACTTCCGTTCACGTCTATTTTACGCATGGTCAGGGTTGTGACCGTGGCGATTTATAATCCAAGGTCTGATAGAGGAGACAGGCGTGACCTTGAATACGAAGAAAATTCCAGCGCTTATTATAATGGCGGGCATGATGGCTCTTTGCGCCACGTTGCATTCTGCCGCAGCGTCAGGCCAGGCGGCCAACGCCGCACCTCAAACTAACACGAGCATCCCTGCTTCTGTACCTGCACCCAAGCCCGAGTATGTCGCCGCCGGCACAGAGGAGGCGCTGAAGTTATTGCGCCTCATGGACGCAGACAACAGCGGCAAGGTCTCTCGCGCGGAGTTCATGGCGTTCATGGCGGCTGAGTTCGATCGACTGGACATCAACCACGATGGCGAGTTGGACCTGAAGGAACTGAAAAACTCGCGGGTAGTCATGACACAACGGGGCGGTTCGCGCAGGTAGGTGGTTCCAGGAAAAATTGCCCGCGTAACTTTGTGCCCCCGGCTTCAAAAGCGGGCCCCGGGGACACCCAGAATTATGGGATGCAGTTCCAAATTACTTGATCGTAGTGCCTAAAATCACAATCTGGAAAAATCGACGAACAGATCCCTGCTTGCTTCGACTGGTATGCCTTTCTTTGTTGCGGGCAGAAATTTGTAATGCATGACGGCGGCAACGGCTTTTTCGTCCGCGCCAAAGCCGATTCCTCGGATCACGCGCACGGATTTGGGCAAACCGTCAACGCCCACAAGTACATTTACCCTGACGACTTCCACCATTGGGTGCTGGATAAACGGATTTGCGAAGTCGGCGTCAACGACGTGAATGGGGATGGGCTCGGTGTAGGGCAGGGGCTTGCCGTGCTTGTCTTCAAACGCGGACTCCGGAGGCGCAGGCAGATCGCGCTCGGCGATGAGAATCTGCGGAACGGCCTCGCTCATGTTGGCGTGGAAGACGACGCGCACGTCGATCCACACCGGCACGGGCTTCTCTCCCAGTTTGGCCGGCGAAAACACAGACCGCTTGACCACCGTCATCGAAGCCTGGTCGCAGAAGTCGCCGTTCGAGTGCAAGAGTTGGATGTGGTCGGGCTTGCCGCTCGCGTCAATCACCATAGCCAGAACCGTCATGCCCTCGAGTTGCTTGGCCGGAACGCCGGAGGGGTAAGGCACGGAAAAAGTCTTCTCCAGCACCGGCAGCGAAACCTCAGGACCTGTGTAGTAGATGCCGTCCCTGTCGGGTGCCTGGTGGATTTGCCAGATCGGTGTGTCTGCCGCGCGTGCCGTAACGCTTAAGATGGCCAGCGTCAACACTGCCGTTTCAAACTTCCATTGCCGCATTCGATTCTCCAAAACACTCCCGCGTTTCTGTCTTGTTTCATTCTATGCAAGCAACAGGATTAAAGTCGCGTCATGGAAATCTGCAGAGTGGAAGGCAACTGCGTAATTACGATCGTAGAAGCTGTGAGATAAGGAAGATGTGAGGAATTCATTGCGATTAATCAGTTACTTGTCGCCAAACGGCTCTCGCACAAATCAGACCATGAAGACTCGATATTTATGTTATCGATATGGCGCACTCATGTAATACTCATATCTTTTCTAAAAACACTCATAGGATCTTTACATGATGGGTCTTAATTTTTAGGAAGCACCCGGAGACGGGTTCAAATGCCGAGCCAGCGTATCGGGTTTGCGCATGTCTTTGAGGTAAAGAAGAAATGAATCTATGCAGATAAGTAAGTACAGATTCTTCATTTTTCCTTAATCAAGTCGCATTTGATCTTTTGACAGATGAGCCTCGGGAGCAGCACAGGAGAATCCTGTAGTGTGCCGTTTTTT
>Ga0302319_10026188_pt1 | contig 10286 bp, 12 predicted proteins | sample Bog_T0_2_FD_203319 | JGI IMG/M metagenome (GOLD analysis project Ga0302319, IMG submission 203319) | Peat permafrost microbial communities from Stordalen Mire near Abisko, Sweden - Bog_T0_2 | ecosystem: Environmental > Terrestrial > Soil > Wetlands > Peat | place: Sweden: Abisko, Stordalen Mire...
AGTCCTGGCAACGGTCAGGAAATCTTTGGAATTTGAACTGGCGGTGACCAAAGAAGTGGCCAATCCATTTGGTTATGCGCGGGAATTCGTGCAGAGCACCAATGGGGTGCGGCGCACGGCATTTTTCGAACCGCACGACACCGAGACGGGGTTGTGGTGGCAGGGCGAGAATGCGCGTCTGGGTTCCCTGGCCGCCGCCGCGCGCCTGGGGGCGGAATATTTTACGAATGACCCGGCGTTTTGCCGTCAGCTCCAGACTTACGCGTGGAACCAATTGAACTGGATTTTGGGGCTGAATCCCTATGACAGTTGCATGATGCAGGGCGTCGGCCGGAACAACATCTTCTACATGTATTTTAAATCCTATGAATACAACAACGCCCCCGGCGGCATCTGCAACGGCATCACCGGTGGCCGCACGGACCCGGACGATATTGATTTCAACGTTGGGTTTGCCGTGACGGGCCAGGATGAGGACTGGCGCTGGGGCGAACAGTGGCTGCCGCACGCGGCGTGGTACTTGTACGCGACTTCCCTTAAGCATTGACGCTACTCAAAATCCACGCGTCCGGAATCGAACGGCGAAAATGACGAATGGCGAATGATCTGCCGCCCAGATCAGGCTCACTCGAAGGCACTTTTTACCGCCGGAGTGGTGGCGGGCGCGGGCCGATGGGTGCGCTCCGCCGCCACTTCCGCCGCGGTCACCTCCAGGCCGGAGTTGCCAAAGGAATTGTAAACATAGGTCAAAACATTCGCGATATCCTGGTCCGTCAGCGGAAACGAAGGCATGTTATTGTTGTACTTCAGGCCATTGACCAGCACCTCGCCCTGCCGGCCAAAGACCACCGTGTTGATGGCCCGGCTCTTGTCGCTGTTCAAAAAGTCCGAGCCTGCCAGGGGCGGAAAAACATTGGGCCGGCCCAGTCCGGTGGGCTGGTGACACGCCGCGCAAATGGAAGTAAAAAGCTTGCGGCCGGCCTGGATTCGTTCGGGTTTCGATTTTGCGCTCCCGGGTGGCGGCGCCACGCCCTGGGGCGCCCCGCTGGCCACCCAATCACGGATCGCCAGGCGTTCCTCCGCCGAGAGTTGGAGTGATTCCGGGCTGTTGGCAATGGGCATGGATTCCTTGTAATAGGATCCCTTCCAACTGTCCCACACCCGCCGGCGAATCTCCCACCGGTCGGCGTAGGCTGTTTTATAGTCCAGCCAGTTATAAACAAACCGGGATTCCTGGTTGTGACAGCGGGAGCAATTGCCCATGAAAATAGGCTGGATATCCCGGAGATAAGTGGGCGTTTGGCTGACCGCGTCAGCCGAGGTGGCACTGCTGTCCGGGGCGGCTGCCGGCGTGTTCTGCGCCCCGGCTGCAACCAACAGTCCCATGGCGAGCGACGCAGTCATGTTCAACGGGATAAAACGCATCCGCCGCCGGCGGTTCGCAAACAAGGAGGTGTGCATGGCAGTGATTCTTTTTTGGTTATGATCGAATTGCGTCGGCTTAAAATCCGTAAGAAATCTGCAAAATCAACTGGTTGGATGGCTGCGTCGGGTCCGAGCTGTTGATAAACTCGTAGTCGGCTTCCAGGAGCAGGGCCGTCGTGACATAATAGACACCACCGATTGTGTACTGGTCCGTCGTGTTGCCCAGTCCGTCACGCAGCGCGTCATAGCGCCCCACCAGTTCCAAATTGTTGATGCCCGGCAGTTCCACGTTCAAGCCCGCCAGTTTGTAACCGGCCTGCACAAACCAGCCATTTTGGTTGATGGTCCCCAGATCGTCACTGCCGTAACGGGTGGCGATATATTCGCCCTTCAACTCAAAATTCGGTCCCAGGTGCAACGCCGCGTCTATGACGCCGGCCATCCAGAGGTGGTTCCCGGCATTGTCCCATTGGCTCACAGCGGCGGAGATGCCCAGTTCTAAATCGTACCGCGGTTTAAAAGGGATAAACACCGCCAATCGTCCGCCGCCGGCGGGACTATTGTGCAAATTCGCCACCGCTCCATCAGACCTGAGACCCACGTTGCCGCCCAAATCGAGCGAGGCCGCGTCGCCGGTGCCATCGGACGAACCGGGACCGTTCACGCAATAAAATGAATAGTTCAACAATTTCCCCGCGTCGCCCAGCGGCACCGCTCCGCGCAACTGCGCGCCCACGCCGCTGCCCGGCAGGAGTGCGTCCACTGCCAGCGGATCATCCGGAATTTTATTGAGCCAGCCCGCGCCGCGCTCGCTGTAGGTGCCCAGCGGCAGCAGCATGTCCCCGGCGCACAGGATCATGTAATCGTTCAGCACATAATCCAACTGCGCAAAACTTAAATTGAAGGTGGTCGTATAATCACCGCCATTGGGCGAGTTGTTGGCAATCGTCGTGTCAAAACCGGCTTCAAACAAAATATTGTCTCCGCCGCGGTAGAGAAATATCGGCGCAAAATCGGCCAGCACAAAGGCGCCGTTTTGGTGGTCGGCATTCACATATTGAAACTCCGCGTCGCCCAGCATCTGGAAATTATGGTTGACCGTCGCCTCGTCAATCGGCACGCCGGGCGTCGGTTCCGCCTGCGCCGCCGCGGCCGCCGCACTCTTCTGTTCCGCGTCTTCGGCCGTCTGCTGGGTGGCCGAGAGTTTGGCGCGCAACTCCTGGATTTGCTGTTGGTCCTGCTCATGGGCCTGTTCCACGAGCTTGTTGGTCTGCGTCAAACTCTGCACCTGCTCCGACAGCTTCTGCACCGTGTCCCGCAAGGCGTTGAAATCCGCATCGCTGACCGCGGCGGGCGTCGTGGACGGCAGCGCCAGCAAAAGGGTGCCCACCGTGAGTCCCGGTCCAAACAGCCGGCGGCCTGGTTTCGTGTTTTTATTCATGCGTAGTTCGGGTGAAAGTGAAACCGTTCAACGGCCGCTGTTTTCCTGGAGGTATTGCAGGATGAGCCGGGCCTGCTGTCCCGGGATGTTCGCGCGCACTTGCATGTGCAGCAAGATCGTCTTCCATTGCGCCCCGGTCCGCTCGGTCGGGTAACGCTCGGCGTGGCAACGGTTGCAATGAATCGAGTACAGCTCCGCGCCGGTCAGTTGCTTTTTGACCGGGGCCTGGCCGGTGGCCGGGGCACTGGCTTGGGCGGCCGCTGAATTGGTTGACGAGGTGTCCGTCGGCGGTTGGGCGCCGGCCGGGCGGCCCACCAGCACGCCCATCAGCACAACGGCAAGCATCATGCAGGGCAGGGCCTTCGGTGATTTGAATATTCTCATGTTCGTTCCACGTTATGGTTGACCGTTCGGTGTCACTGGTGCGGCCGGGTGCCGGCTATAACCGATATTGATAAATTGGTTTCGATCTTATACTGGGAGAAATCCTTGACTCACCATCGGTTGTCTAATGCTAAACATTTCTTGCTCTGCTTTATATGGCAGCATTGGTTCCCGGGGGGCAATAAGCCGGCAGACCGCCACGTGAAGTGGTGGGAATTTGTAACGGGGAAATATGGTTGGTGGACGACTGCCCTGGGAGCCGTGGCAGCGGTCAACCTGCGGAAGGTATCAACTCGTTTGCGCGCATCGGACAGGCCGGGTTGCGGGGAGGCCGGAAAAGAGCGGTCGGAGTGCTCAGGCCGGCTGCGCGGGTGGCGGGGAGATTTTTTTCGCGGGCAGGGGCGCGAGCAGGGTGGCGCCTTTGAGCAGGCGGCAGAAATCCTTCTTGCTGGTGTGCTGGTGCGTGCCGTCGGTGAACCGGGGGCTGGTGGCGGATTTGTAGCCGACGGCCAGCCGTTCCAGGTGGACGATGCGCACAAATTCATCGCCGCATTTCCAGACCTGGCCTTGTTGAAGTTTCATCGGAAACCAAATGCATCTCTCATGATTTTAACTTCACGAGAGATGGCAATACGAACCGTTATTTTTTCTTGCCGGCAACCTGCTTGGCGGCGACGGCCGCACTTTTCTTGGCCGTGGTTGAGTTGGTTTTTGCCGCTTTTTGGCCGGACTTCTTTTGGTTCGCTTTCGGGGATTTATCTCCCATGGTTATGCCTTTCGTTGACCGCAGTTAACTCGCCTGCGGAATATTCGTTTCTCCGCAGGCAATTGTTATTATGCCTAATGAAATGATGATTGTAAATGATTGTTGCAATGGTGCTTTCAGTCTCGTGTCGTTGTGACCATCCTGGCGACGACTCAATTCCCAAAGTCTGCTGGTTTTTTAAACCCGCAACCTTTTCCCACTTGACATGCAACCAAAAGGTTGCATATTATCGGTCGTGATGGATGCAGTCTTCAAGGCCCTGGCCGATGCGAGCCGCCGGAAGTTGCTGGACCAGTTGTTCAAGAGCAACGGACGGACGTTGACGGAGTTGTGCGCCGGCCTGGACATGTCGCGGCAGGCGGTGACCAAGCATTTGGTTTTGCTGGAAGCGGCAAACCTGGTGGCCGTGGTCTGGCGCGGGCGCGAGAAACTGCACTATCTCAATCCGGTGCCGATTCATGAGATCTCCGAGCGCTGGATTGGCAAATACGAGCGCCATCGCCTTCAGGCGTTGGGCGATTTGAAAAAGGGTCTCGAAGAACAACCTGAATGACATCATGAAAAAATCGAAATTCGTTTATGTGACCTACATTCGCACCACGCCCAAGAAGTTGTGGCAGGCGCTGACGGACCCGGAATTTATCCGCCGTTATTTCTACGGGACCACGCATGAGTCGGAGTGGAAGCCCGGCAGCTCCTGGAAAATGGTGGCGCCCGGCGCAAAGGTGGTGGATGCCGGTGAGGTGCTGGAGGCCAAACCGCCGCGCAAGCTGGTGCTGAAATGGCGCAATGAATTGAAGCGGGAACTGCACGCCGAGGGCTTTTCGCGGATGACCTATGACATCGAGAAAGAGGGAACTTGCGTAAAACTTACGGTGACGCATGAGATGAACCGGTCGAATTCAAAATTGATTGAGGCTGTGTCAGGAGGTTGGCCGCCGATTTTGGCAAGTTTGAAGAGCTTGTTGGAGACAGGGGAATCATTGGTGGAAACACGCAAATGGCCCAAAGGGCTTTAAACAAAAAAACAAAAATAAAAACCATATCAAAAAACCAAGGAGACATTATGACCACGACCACAGAAACAAGTGAGTTTATTTATGCAACCTTCATCCGCACGACGCCGGAAAAGCTTTGGGAGGCGTTGACGAGCGGGGATTTCAGCGAAAAATACTGGTTTGGCTATCGCGTCGAATTTGAACTGAAGGTCGGCGGAACGGTGCGCATTCATCCACCCAAGGGCCGGGAGAAATCAGGTGACAAGACCGGCAAGGTGCTGGTGTGCGAGCCCTTCCGCAAGCTCGAGTACACGTGGGTCGGCCAGTGCAGCCACGACGCGGGCGACCAGCGCAAGGAGCCGTCGCGCGTGACGTATGAATTGACGCCGATGGGAGCCCAGACGAAGCTCCGGCTGATTCACGAGAATCTATTGCCGTCGGACGTGGAGAAGGACCCGAACAAGTTCCAGGGCATCAATAACGGCTGGCCGGCGGTGCTCAGCAGCCTGAAGAGCCTGCTGGAAACGGGCGAAGCCATCGCGTTTCCGATACCGCATTAACGAAGCGACCCCCGGTATGGAGGCCATATATGAAGACATTTGAAACGACTTATTGCATTGGGCCGATTGATTTGCCGTGCAGCGCGCCGCGAGCCGTGACCGACGGCAACTCAATACTGGCAACAGTGGAAGTGGCCGCGCCTTCGGAACGGGTCTGGCAGGCGCTCACCACCGCCGAGGTGGAGCGGTGGTGGGGCTCGGAAGACACCTACCGCGTCGAACAATGGTCCGCCGACCTCCGCTTGGGCGGTCGCTGGAGCCTGCTGGTCCGGACTCGTGATGGGAAGACCCATCCGGCCAGCGGGACGTTTCTGAAGATAGACGCATCGCATAAAATTGTGCAAACGCGAAAATATGAGTGGAACCATCCCACGCTGGGCTGGGTGGACACGATTGTGACTTATCGGCTTCAGCCCATTGCCACCGGCACCCGGATAACGGTGCGTCAGGATGGCTTCGCGGGGCGGGATGATGCCGCCGATGAACACGCCCAAGGCTGGGAGAGATTTCTGGGCTGGCTGGCGGCGTACTTGAAACGAGGATTTTAGTTTCCGGAGGCGGCGAGCGCAGAGTGGGGGAAACCACTTCACGCCGTCGCATCCGGAGATTTCGGTAACTCCTCGGGCTCCCGCCACGGCCCTGTTAGAAAAAATCACTTGACATAATTATAACTTAGTGATAATTTGGTGCCAATAATAAACAACGTTCTCTGAAAATTGAGTGCCGAAGCCCATGCGGAAATACCGCTTGGGCCGCGGGCAGCCTTGTTCCCGGTGGGGCCCAGGCGGTCAAACGGATTCTTCCCGTGATTGGGCGATAGATCGGCGGCAAGAAGTGTGCTGGTTGGCCGTCTATATTTCGTTCCATTTCGCCGGGCAACCGCCCCCTGAAACTGGTCCCGTAACGCCTTCACCTACAAGTGAATCCAGTCTAATAAAGCCAGATAAAGGGGGAGATGCTCTTGAAGGTGCAACCATTACACAGCCATTTATTCGTTTGGTCGGCAGGGACGGCGCCCCCGTCTGGCTAAATGTTTTGACACTGCCGGAAGCGTTCGAATACAGTTTCTCGGTTCAAAACCGTTATTTTTTTCCAATTTATTTATGCGAATGAAGTCGTTTAAGCCGAGTTGCAACCTGAGCACCATCCGGGACGGGCGCGGGGCCATCTTTTCATTTGTGCCGCCGGACCCCATTCTCGAATGGACCCACCAGTTCATCAAGGCTGGTAAAATCCGCGGCAACCATTGCCATCCGGAATTTGACGAATACATCATGCTCGTTGACGGCGTGGGCGTGGAGGTGGAGGTGAACATCAAGACCGGCAAGGAACATTTCATTTACATGACCAAGGGCGAATGCATTTTTGTGCCGCGCAACACGTATCACGTTTTCCTGGCGGTGACGGAATGCGAATCGGTTTCATTCCTGACCAAGCGCTGGGATGACTGCAAGCGGCCAATCATCCATCACAACCTCGGGATGGGTGAGGGGGATCACGGCGACCCGAAAAGCGAGTTTTACAAGCAGCAAAACAAAGACAGCCGCCACGCGAAGTGAGTATGGACGCCGTCCAGTTTGGCATCATCGCGTGTTCCAGCATTGCGCGGCGGCGTTTTCTGCCCGCGCTTAAGCTGGCCAGCGGTGTGGAACTGGCTTGCGTGGGCAGCCGCGATGCGGCGAAGGCTGCGCAGTTCGCGCATGAATTTGCTGCGCCGCGGCATGGCACCTACGAAGACGTGCTCGCCGATCCGCAGGTCAACGCCGTTTATATTTCCACGCCGCCGACGTTGCACGCGGAGTGGGTCCATAAGGCCGCCGCCGCCGGAAAACACGTCTTATGTGAGAAGCCGGCATTTCGCACCGGAGCCGAGGCGTTGGAAGCTGTCAAGGCTTGCCGCACCGCCGGCGTGCGGTTGATGGAAGGCTATGTGCCAAAGTATCATCCGCAGCATTCACGGGTGCGGGCACTGATAGAAGAAGGCCTGATCGGCACCCCGCGGTTTTTTGAGGCGGAATTCACCTATCCGCGTCCCACTGGGGCAAATGATATCCGGTTGAAACCCGACTTATTGGGCGGTGTCCTGCATGATTCGGCCGGTTATCCGGTGGCCGCGGCAATGATGCACATGCCGGGTGACCCGGTATCGGTTAGTTGTGTGCAGGGGCGTGATGCCGCAACGGGCGTGGACGATGCCTGCTCCATGACGCTGCAATTTTCCGGCGGGGAGATTGCGAACCTGTACGTGGCGTTTGCCGTGCAATACCGTTCGCGCTACGCCGTGGCCGGTGAGAATGGGCGGATCGAGTTGGAGCGCGCGTTTGCCGTGCCGCCGGACATGAGCACGACCGTTTCCCTGGAAACCAACGCGGGCTTGACGAAAATTGTCCTGGAGCCGGCCGACCAGTTCCGCCTCATGATCGAAGATTTCGCCGCCCAAATCAGCGGCGGCGCGGAAATGAAAAATTACGAAAACGATTTGCTGCGGCTGCAAGGCGTGATGGATGCGGCGGCGCAATCCGCCCGCGAGCGGCGCACGATTGAAATCAAAAATTTATGAAAGTTCTGGTCACCGGCGGCACGGGATTTTTGGGACGGCATCTGGTTCCTGATTTGCAACGTCAGGGCGCGGAAGTCACCATCATCAATTCCAAAAACTGCAACCTGGTTGAGAAACACAACCTGCTGCAATTCAAGGACACAAAGTTTGACCGGATTTATCATCTCGCGGCGTGGACCAAGGCGGGCACGTTTTGTTTGTATCACAAGGGCGAGCAGTGGATCATCAACCAGCAGATTAACACGAATGTTTTGTGGTTCTGGCGCGAGTTTCAAGAGAAGGCCATTATGATTTCCATGGGCACCGGCTGCGCCTACCCGCCCGAACTCGAACTTAAGGAGGAGAACTATCTGGTCGGCGAGCCGGACCGGGACCTGTACACGTACGCGATGACCAAGCGGATGCTGTACGTGGGGCAGCAGGCCTTGAATCATCAATTCAGCATGCAATACCGCCATCTGATGCCTTCGACGCTGTTTGGGCCCAAGTTTGAGCGCGAGGACACGCATTTCATTTTTGACCTCATCAAAAAAATTGTCGCCGGCAAAACCCAGGGCGTGCCGGTGTCGCTCTGGGGCACGGGCAGCCAGATTCGTGAATTGATCTACATTGATGACGCGATCCGGCTCATTAACCTGGCGGTGGAACATTGTCCGAACGACATCCTGAATCTCGGCAGCGGCCACGGCCACACCATCCGCCAGTACGCGGAAATGATTTGCGAAATTGTGGGCTACGATCCGGGAAAAATCATTTACGACACCACGCAGTGGCAGGGCGTTTCCAAGAAAGTTTTTAACACGGAAAAGATTCAGCGGCTGTTCCCGGACTTCAAGTTCACGGACATCAAAATCGCGTTGGCGGAGACCATCCGGTATTACCAGTCATTGCCGCCGCAAGCGGCCCATTAATTATGGAATGTTTATCAAGTGCGACGGAGCGCGGCTGGGTCGAAGACCAGCCGCAGCCAGGTCAGAGAAACATTTTAGAACCACGCCTTATTCTTTGTTGATTACCCCGAATTGATTTATGCCATGCCGCGTTTGCCATAGCAACAAGCTTGAAATGTTCCTCGACCTCGGCGCGCAGCCGCATTGCGACAGCCTGCTGCTCCCCAAGGACCTGCCGCACAAGGAGCCGTATTATCCGTTGCAGGTCTGTTTCTGCCACGACTGCACGGCGGTGCAAATCAATTACACGGTGCCGAAAGAGACGATGTTCGAGGAATACCTCTACGTCTCCGGCACCACGCAGACCTTGCGCACGCATTTTCAAAACAGCGCCGACCGGCTGGTAGAACGGCTCGACCTGAAAAAAGGCGACCTCGTCGTGGACATCGGCAGCAACGACGGCACATGGCTGGCGTGCTACGAAAAATACGGCCTGCGCACCCTTGGCGTGGACGGCGCAAAAAATCTGGCCGAGATGGCCAACAAGCGGGGCGTGGAAACGTGGGCGCGATTTTTCAATGCGGATGTGGCGCGCGAAATCATCGCGCAAAAGGGCCGCGCAAAACTGGTGACTGCTGCGGGCGTTTTTTTTCACCTGGAAGAGTTGCACAGCGTCACGGAGGGCATTGCGGAACTCATTCGCGACGGCGGCGTGTTTTGCGTGCAGGCCATTTCGCTGGCGGGAATGCTGCGCTACACGCAGTTCGATCAGGTTTATCACGAGCATTTGACCTATTGGACCGTGCATTCCCTGGACCGGCTTTTTTCGGAATATGGCCTCGAGATTTTTCATGCGGACATGCTGCCCATTCATGGCGGCTCCATGGAACTGCTGGTCGCCCCGTGCGGCGCGCAGAAGATTGATATGTCCGTTGAAAAAATGCGGCGCGATGAAAAGGAACTGGGCTGTGACAAGATAGAGACATACAAGGCATTTGCAAAGCGGGTCTGGGAAATTGAGCGCGAACTGATGGCCATCCTGCGCGATTACGCCGCGCGTGGGAAAAAAGTTTATGCCTTCGGTGCCCCCGCCAAAGGGGCGACATTGCTCAATTCATTTCACATTACCACCGACCTGGTGCAGTGCGCCGTGGAGGTCAATCCGCTGAAAGTGGGCAAGTATATTCCCGGCGCGCGCCTGCCGATTCTGGACGAGAAAAAGACAGACGTGCCGGATGCGTACCTGATTCTGGCATGGAATT
>Ga0302319_10026189_pt1 | contig 10286 bp, 12 predicted proteins | sample Bog_T0_2_FD_203319 | JGI IMG/M metagenome (GOLD analysis project Ga0302319, IMG submission 203319) | Peat permafrost microbial communities from Stordalen Mire near Abisko, Sweden - Bog_T0_2 | ecosystem: Environmental > Terrestrial > Soil > Wetlands > Peat | place: Sweden: Abisko, Stordalen Mire...
GGGTGACATAGGTCTTGCCGTTGCGCGTGGATTTGGTGGCTTGAACAAACACGTGCTACTACATATACCTATACAATCCTATATATCAAGATCAAAATGATTTTAAATTAACTTATCACTTGCTACGTAAATGTGCTTTTATTGGCTTTTTCATAAAATCAGGGGAAGTTAGGCTATCGGTCCACGCGCAGCGTTTTGGAGTGCGGCGGCCCTCCGCCGCTTTTTCGACGCCCGCAAAAAAATCCCACGAAAATCTGGGAACCAAGTTTAGCCGTCGCCCAAGGTAGGGCGCGTCACTCCGTGCGCGCCGTCTTCCCTTGCTGTGTCCCGATCGACAACCTTCTCATCAAACGGCAGCACTATGGGGGCTATACCATTGACAACCCGGGCGCTTCCTCCATGGAGACTACGAATAATCGGGTTCGTATGTCCTTTCACGGGGGGAGAGATTTCCCGAATCGAAGTTTGCGCATTGAACCCCTGAACCTAATCGGCGCCGTCGCGGTGGAACATCGGAAATCCACCGAGATATCCCCACGCGGCACCCTTCTCAACGAGGAGAGGGCAGGGGTGGGGAGTGAGGCCACGTCAGTCGTTGAAAGAAAATGTGTGAGGTTCATCGGGTAACGTGTGCGAATAATCAATTTCGAGGTCATGCGGGCACAATTCTATTCAACGGCAACGCTATCATTTCCCAGTCCATTATTTTGCAATGCCGCCAGAAATGCCGCGTAGTTCTTGAGTGGACCGCCGGCAACACTCCCGCGCCTTATCAATTTCGCTTTCTTGTTGTGATTTGTGGATTTGATGACCAATAAGTGGAAACTATGTGCATCTCCTCCACGTTCGTAATGGACGACATATTAAGCTCCATCCGTGAAGCCCCAAATTAATCGTTTAGTAGGAACCGTTTCGTCACTGACAACACATCCTTTTGCCCAAGGTTGTCCGGGTTCTGCCAGCCTGCCGTGCTCGTCCGCGCATAGTGCAAAAACGGCTGGGGGAAGATTAGTAGCTGCGGGAATTTGGCGAGAATTTGAAGCCACTAGCAGCCGATTCTTCGCTTTGGTGTTAAGCAAATAGACCTTAGCTTGACATATTGTGCTTCCGGCAAAAAAGGCCGGCAAACATGCAATCTGAAATAGTTTATTCATCGATGTTCCTCATGAGTTCTTTTCAATGGTACACGGTTTCGCGACTGTAAAGAATAGGCCGGAAAAACCGCTCTCATTTTTCCTCCTCTCCGCGTCTCCTCCTCTCCGCGTGAACTTTAACCCCGTTGCTCCCGTGGTTCATTTCCCCCAAGGCCCCACTCCGCCCCCGCGGCAAATGCCCCAGATGAAATAAAATAAATTCCTGCAGAAACCGCCGCAATTCGGCCGCCTGCGCGCTGCTCAATTTGATTCGCGAAAGGCTATCCCAATCACTGGTTAAAAGCTTTTGCGTGATCTGTTTTGCCCCCGGAGAGATTTGCGTTGTCTCCCAATCCGGCTCCAGCCCCAGATCCTGCAGCAGTTTCAATTCCAGGGCGAAAATCGTCTGCGGCGCCGGCGGGCCGGCGCAAATGAACTTCGCAAACCCTAACAGGAGCTCGTACACGGACGGAATCGGCGTGTCCGTCTCCGTGGCCAGTTCAATCAGGTGCGTGGCATACCCGGCTTGCTGCAGCCGGCCCATGTCTTCTCGCAAGGACGGAAAGGTTTCCTTCAGATTCACTTCGCGGAGGGTATGAAGGTCCGAACTCCGGCTGCGGCTGAAAGAAAAATCTGCCCGATAGAAGAGATCAAGTTTGCTCGCAAACGGTGATTGCGGGCGGCGAGCCCCTTTCGCCACCGTTGCCAGCCGGCCCAGTTCCGGCGTCAGCCAATGCACAATCAAGCTCGTTTCCGTCAACAGACGGGTGCGCAGGACAATGCCGGTCGCCGTTTCGGTCATTTGAACCGCGCGTTTGTTTCCGGTGAGATGGACCCCAGGCTGACAATATATTTCACCCCCTCGGAAACACTCATGTTAAGCTTCATCACCCGGTCAATCGGGACCAGCACCAGAAAGCCGGACGTGGGATTCGGCGTCGTCGGAATAAAAACACAAACCAGTTTTTCCTGGATCTTCGTCTGGAGTTCGGCCGGTTCTTCGCTGGTGAGAAACCCCACCGAGTACATCCCTTCGCGCGGAAATTCCACCATCACCACCGTTTTAAAGGAATTCTTGTTGCCGGAAAATGCTTCATTGACCTGCTTGATCGCCCCATAGAATTTGTTGAAAATGGGAACGTTTAACAGCGCCGTGTCCATCCATTCGATCACCCGTTTCCCGATATAATACCGGGCCAGCAAGCCCACCAGGGAAATCAATGCGACCGCCAGCAGCAGCGCCAGCGCACTCCAGTACCAATACACGTTGCCGGCGCCATCGTCGCCATGGGTAACGGCCTTCGGCAGGAAAAAAAGGAGAACATCCGTGAGGTTGGAGACGGTCTTGAAAAGCCACATCAGTGCCGCCACTGAAATAATTCCGGGCAGCGTCACGGCCAGACCGGTTAAAAAACTGCGGCGCCAGCGGGCAAAAATCGTTTTTCTCACGCCACCATTTTACTGTCGCCTGCCAGTTCGGCGAGTAAAAATGATTTCTCCAGCCAGCGCACCAACCGGTTTTCCTCCCGTTTCATTGCCCGCCGCAGATCCGGTTTCAAATCATCATAACCCAGCAGGTGAAGCACTCCATGCACCGCATAGCGCACTACCTCCGATTGCCACGCCGTGCCAAATTCTTGGGCTTGCTGAATCGCATCCTCCACGCAAATAAATAGCTCTCCATGCAAAGGAACTCCGCCCCTTGGCTTTGGCTGGCCGGGCTCAGAATGATCAAAGGTGATGACGTCGGTGGAACCCGTGTGCTGCAGAAATTCCCGGTTGATCTTCGCCATTTCCCGCGCATTGACGAGGCTGATGCCGAGTTCTGCTTCGCTGACTTCTAATTTCTCCAAAACCACCAGCAGCATCTGCCGTAATCGCCGGGTGTTGATTTTTTTCGTCCGCTGCCGGTTGAGGATGACCAGGTTCATGCCGCCTTCGGCTTGCCTTTGCCGCGATGTTCTTCGTACGCCGAAATGATTCGTTGCACCAGCGCATGGCGGACGACGTCGGTTTTGTCAAATTCCACGATCGCGATGCCTTCCGTATGTTTGAGGGCTCGGTGCGCCTCCGCCAGACCGGAATTTTTGTGCGGCGGCAAATCAGTTTGCGTTTCATCGCCGGTGATCACCGCTTTGGAACCGTGCCCGAGTCGGGTCAAAAACATGAGCATTTGTTCCGTGGTCGAATTCTGCGCTTCATCCAAAATGATAAAGGCATTGTTCAAGGTTCGGCCCCGCATATAAGCCAATGGAGCGATCTCAATGGTGCCGCGCTCCATCAATTTTTGGATTTCCTCCACCGGCAGCATGTCATGCAGCGCGTCATGCAGGGGCCTCAGATACGGCGTGATTTTTTCGTAAAGATCCCCTGGCAAAAAACCCAGCGCTTCTCCCGCTTCGACCGCTGGCCGGGTTAAAATGATCCGGGAGGTGTTCCCTTCGCGGAGACTCGACAGGGCCATGGCGACCGCCAGGTAAGTCTTTCCCGTTCCAGCCGGTCCGATGCCAAACGTAATGTCATGCTTGCGGATTGCATCCAGGTATTTCTTCTGGCCCACCGTCTTCGCCGTCACCCCCGCCTTGCGATCGTGCGTTTGCACCCGGTCGCTGACCATCGCCTTCAACGTGGCCGCTCCCTCATGCTTCACCACATTCAAGGCATGCACAAACTCCCGGTTTTTGACCATGGCGCCGCTCTTCAACATGCTTTCCAGCGAGCTGAACAATTGCCGGGCGCGTTCGATCCGCTCTGCCGCCCCCTCCAGCTTGATCCAGCCGTCGCGCGCCGTCGCCTTGACGCCCAGCTCCGTCTCCAGCATCTGCAGGTTGCGCGATTCGTTGTTAAAGAGCTGCTGCGCAAAACGCGCATTTTCGTAATGAAGAGTTTCGATTGCCACAAAAAGCAGGGTGTCCGGAGTGATTTATTTGGCCAGTTGCGCCCGTACCTTCGCCGCCACCTCGGCCAGCGCCTGCGGGATGACCCCCGTATCGGCGATTACCGGCATGAAATTCGTATCGCCCGTCCAGCGGGGCACGATGTGGATGTGCAGATGTTCCGCAATGCCCGCGCCCGCCACCTTGCCCAGGTTGATGCCCACATTAAATCCGTCCGGTTTCATGACCGCCTTTAACGCGTTGATGCAACGGTTGGTTAACTTCCATAAGTCCGCCGATTCCTCATCCGTCAACCCGTTGAAATCCGGCACTTCCTTATAGGGAACCGTCAGCAGATGGCCGCCATTGTACGGGTAGCGATTCAGCAGGGCAAAGCAGGTCCGGTCACGGGCAACCACCAGATTGCCGATGTCGTCGCTCGATTGCGCAATGCTGGCAAACAGGCCCGTTTCCAGCTTCGGCCGGGGCCCCAAAATATATTCGATGCGCCAAGGCGCATGCAGTGAATCCATGCCAGCAGCTTAAACAGTGCGCCGGGGAAAGTCAAAAAGGGAGGTTGCCAGAGTTGCCGGAATCGGACCGGCTCAACCAATAGCACCCCAGCTCCGGCGTTTTTTACTTCCCTATCAGCCACCACCACAACCGCAACCAACCAAGCAGGCCGTTTCGGGAATTCGCTTCCGTGACGCCGGAGGCGTCAGAGACAGTAGCCGGAGGTCGAGCGCAGCGTACCTCCGGTAAAAGTTCCGAAGTAAAATAGCACCCCGAGGCGGTGCCAGAAAAATTGCCTTGGGACCAACGTTTACGGAATTGTTTTAGGTTCCATAATTCAAAATTCCTCCTTCATAATTCCCTTTTCGCCTCCCTGCATGCACGCCGCCCCCCGGAGCCCCACTCGCCAATTGTTTTGTGAACGCTTATTCGATGTCGCGAAGCGTTTTGGACTGCGGCGGAGCCCCGCCGCTTTTTCGCCGCCACCACCAGTCCCGCTTGAATACGTTCCGAACGGTGACGCCTTTTCATGGTGAGATGGATCGGCTACGGCAACCTGAAAGTTTGCCGGAAAGCAACCAATAACCTGAAGACGTATGTCCTCTCCAGGGGGCGAGAAAACCGGTGAGGGCGAGCTAACCTTTGCGCCAAAGCGCCTATATTTAAATTCGTCGGTTGGAACAAATTTACGATAAATAAAAATCAACGCCGCTTTTGTTTTCGTAACAAATATTTGGCAAACGACCAAAGCCCCGAAAACTTGTACGACGGGTCCACGTACTTCTCGATCACATAAAACGCAAAATAGTACACCCGGCAAAAACTCCAGATCATTAGCGAAAGAAAAAGCATCGTTCGCCACGCCGGGTTCTCCAGATAAACCAACACCCCGCATGCCGTCCCAATGACGATGAAAAGTAAAAACTTCACCCACATCCACCGCGGATTCGAGAGGTCCTTCATCAAAGATTTCCCTGAAAAATGAGCTTCGCGCAACGAACCCCTGAACCTGAATGAAGCTGCCGCAAAGGGTCATCGGAAATACCCGGCAATATCCCAACGCGGCGCCCTCTCCTCTCAACGAGGAGACTATCGCTGCTTGGGAAAGCAGCGAAAGGAATTCGGCGCCGCCGGAGGCCCGTGAGGGCCGAGCGAGCGGGCGCGAGCGGGTCCGCGGCCGGGGTGAGGAGTGAGGCCACGTCAGTCGTTGAAAGATAACGTTTGAGGTTCATGGATAACTCCCTGTTCCCTTCGGGCTTGCACACGGACCATGAACGTGATTGAGTTGCGAAGTAGAGCCAACCAACGGCGGATAATTCTCCCTCGCCCCTCAATGGGGAGCGGGCCTGCGTGCGGGGTGACATAACGCCAATCATTGATAAAAATATTCTCTGCGGTTCACGATCGGTCCTTCATGGAAACAAGCTGAGTATGGAATCAGCCGCGCGGCCCGCCGCGCCCGGTTGCCCTAGCGAGGCGACTATCCCTGCCAGTTGCCCTTTAATCTGGGCCCGCAACGCCCCATCCTCCAATAATTTCAGCGCCGCCTCTGAAATGTTCGCCGCCGTCGCCTCGTGCTGCACAAATTCCGGATACACTTTCTCGCCCGCCAGCAGGTTGGGCATCGTCAGTGATTTCACCGTGATGATCCGCCGCACAATCTCGTAAGTGATCGTCGATGTCTTGTACAGCGTCACCGTCGGCACCCCAAAAAAGGCGCATTCCATCGTCACCGTGCCCGTCGAGGCAATCGCCACATCCGCTTGCTGCAAGGCCCCCGCCAGATCACCGATCTGAATATTAACCGTGGCCCCCATGGTCGTGGCCAGCTCTTTCAGCGATTCATTGGGCACTACCATGTTCGCCGTGGCGTTCGGCAACTTTTTCTGGATTAATTTCCACGCCTCCAGCATCGGCGGCAGGTGGCGTCGAAGTTCGCCGACGCGGCTCCCGGGTAACAACAGTATTCTCGGCGGCCTTTGCGAATTGGGCCACGCCGCAACGTTCTTTGCCAGATTCCCCAAGCGGTCAATCATCGGATGCCCCACAAAATCCACGCGAAACTGGGGCACGCGTTGGGTATACCATGCTTTTTCAAACGGGAAAATGCTGAGCAGCAAATCATAATCCGCCGCCATGCGCTCCGCCCGCTTGGCCCGGGAGGCCCACACCTGCGGCGAAACAAACTGAACGATTTTCGGATTCCAATTTGCCCCCGCTTTCCGGGCTTCGCGTCTTATCGCCTCCCCGAGACGCAGGTTAAAACCGCCGTAATCGATGCCGACGACCACGTCCGGCTTTCGCTCTAACGCCAGCGCCAGCAACTGGTTCAAAAAACGGCGAAACTTGAAATAACCCTTGAGCGCGTCGGTGATGCCAATCACGGAATGCTTCGTTAAATCAAACGCCAGATCGACCCCCGCCGCCGCCATCTTGGGCCCGCCCGCGCCAAAGAAAACCGCCTCCGGACATTTCCGCCGCAAGGCCGCCGCCAATTCAGCCGCCAGCAAATCGCCGCTCGTTTCACCGGCGATGAACATGAATGATTTGGGCATCATGCTGGGTGTTCGGATCGTGGTTTTTCTGCGCTACTTTGTCTGCTGGGTCAGCCGGGTAATTTCAAGTGCCAGATCCAGCGCGCGCTTCGCGGATTCTCCACTCACCACTGGCGCGTGTTTTTCCCGAATGCAATCAATGAAACTCAGCAATTCGAGCTTGAGCGGCTCGTCCTTGGTGATCGGCACCGGCTCCCGCACAATCTTCTTGCCGCCAAATTCGCTCACCACCGAATTGTTGCTTCCCGCCAGCGCGAGCAGCTTCGTCAGCGCCGAACTTTCATTCTCGCCGCTCCGGGCCATCCGATAAATGAATCCTTCCTGCGTCCGATAATCCAGCGAGATATAGCTTGGCGATTGGCCGCCGCTGAAGACGCGAATCTTCCGCATCCGCTCGGCGCTTACCCGGCTTACCGTCAGATTTGCCACGCAGCCGTTCGCAAAACGTAACCGGGCATTGGCAATGTCCTCGCTTTTGCTCAATACCGGAATTCCCACCGCATCCACCTGCGTCACCGGCGACTTCACAAACGCCAGCACGATGTCCAAATCATGGATCATCAAATCCAGCACCACGCCAACATCCGTCGAGCGGGCAGGGAAGGGCGATAGGCGATGGGTCTCAATGAAGCGCGGTTCCGGCGCGGCGGCGACCAGATAATTAAATACCGGATTGAACCGTTCTAAATGTCCCACTTGCAGCACGCAGTTCTTCTGCCGGGCCAGTTGTACCAGTTCGGCCGCGCTCTCCGTGGTGTCCGTCATCGGCTTTTCCACCAGCACATGCTTGCCCAGTTCCAACAATTGTTTGGCGATTTCAAAATGGGTGACGGTGGGCGTGACGATATTGATTGCGTCACTCGCCGCCGCCGCTTCCGCAATCGAGCCAAAGACCCGGGTCTTGTTCTTCTCGGCGATTTTGGCGGCCACCTGCGGTTGGCTGTCAAAAACCCCCGTCAATTCCACCAACCCGGCGGCGGCCAGTTCTGAATAAATACGTACGTGATGTTGTCCGAGCGAGCCCGTGCCCAGAACGGCCACGCGGATTTTAGGTTGTTGTGCGGTCACCCCCTCATTTTGTCATTAACCCGCCTTTGCTAAAAGCCGAAAGCGCAACGGACAAAATTCCGCCTTCAAAAAAAATTCGTTCCCCACCTTTGCCCCGCCGCGAATTTCCCTCACCGTGCTCAGTATTTCCCCCATTCGGAAACCCTTTGACCTGCCGAAAATTTCGTGTTTCCCGCTAACGTGCACTTTTTTAAAACCATGCCATAATTCGAATAAAACCCTCATGAGAAGTTCCCTGTTCCATTCCGACCCGCTCACGGCCCATGGAGACCCCACGGGAGATGATGAAATATGGTGAAAGAGGGTGAAGGAGGCTGAAAACCAAGGGGTTAGAAGGTTTTATTGACAACAACTCCATCCGGACGGTTTCGAGCGATGAATGGAGTTCTTGAAAAGGGTGCCAACTCAGGGAAAATCGAGGCGCGGCCGGGAGGTTGCAGCGGGGCTGCCGAGGAGGTGCAACGGGGCGACTAGGACGTCATTTTTCCTGGACGGCGATCTCGCCCACTTTGAAGATTAAAGCCTGCAAGTTTGTTTGCAGTTCGAACCGGTTTGATACCTCTCGAAGTTCCATATCTTCGAGTTTGTCCAGGGTCCAAAGTTTCACGTTTGTTTCGACGTTGCTTCCGGAGGCAGAATATACCGCGGCGTTCTGTTTTAATTCCAGGCGAAGCAGGTCAACGTTGCTCTGCAATTCGGCCACCTGGCCGCGGATCTGGGCCACGGCCGGATCAGGCTTATTGCAGCCACACAAAAGCGCGGCCGCGACGAGGGTAAAAAGGAGGCTTTTCATCTTAATTTGGACGCTTATCGGCTTCGACCTGGTCAACGGCCGGTTTGCTGCCGGAATTGGCGCCGGTATTCAGTTCGTTGGCTCCATAGGTGCTGACGAGGCTGGAAACGACGTTGTTGGTGAATGTGACGCTCAGGAACTGGTTCTGAACGTTCGCGCCGCCGGCAAATGCGCCATAGATCGGGATGAAAGAGGATCCCTTTGCCGTGGCGTGGGCGTAAATATACTGAAACGTGATGTTGCCGGCCCCGTCCCTGGTGATTTGATCTGGTGAGCCGACGAGCTGGATGACCTGGTCACGCGTGGTGATGCCCTGCTTGATCTGATCAACTTTGGATTCGTCGAGTTTTCGGCCGACTGAGGCACAGCCACAAATGAAGGCTGCAATTCCGATTACGATGATTAATTTTTTCATAAGATTCCCACTCCCGAATGTTAAGGTTTGAGCCTTGTTTTTACCCAATTGCGAATATTATGGCCAGACAAATTTTCCTTAGTTTTTCATCGACTAGACCACGGATGTCCAACCCCCAGGCGGAATATTAAGGGACGAATGAAAAACGGGCACAAAGTGACAATGGAACCGGAGCTGGAACAAATTGCCGGAGACCTGACGGCTTCGGAATTAAAGGCGATGGCGCGCAAAATGCGCCGATGGATACGACAATTGGAGATCAAGGCGTTCATTTTGGATCGTGACGCCGGGCCCCGTCGGCGAGTTTCTTTGCCGCGAGTGTCGCGGCGGCATCTGATTTTGAACTAGGTTTGGATTTTTCCGTGGTTTTCCCCTGGTTTGAATAGGCGGACGTATCTCTCTGAGAGGCGTTAAGCCTGCGATCCAGATTGACACGGTTGGGCGCTGACACTTCTTCCACTGTGGTCTCGAAACCCTTTACACGCAGCAATTCTGCGATCGCATCACGCAGCCATTGCGAACGAGGTGTTCCACCCCGTGCCAATTCGATTTTTTGGGCGACGGTTGCTGACACCCAAATGCCGATAAATACCTGATCGGCCGCGCGCTGGTTTGCCATACCCAGTGTTTAACACCCCTCAAAATATTTTTCAAGGAAAGTATTGACGAGGTGTTAAACTGGGTGTAACTTAGTTACACATGACAGCCAAATCACAAAAACGCGCCGCTTATCGGAGGGGAGATCGTGTGTTTATTGGCACGTGGATTCCGCTGCGGTTGGCGGAGCAGTTGGAAGCGCTAAGCATCAAGGAGGATTCCGACCGCAGCAAAATAGTTCGGAAAGCCATCCAGATGAGACTTCAGGAGGTTGAGCAATGAGCGATGAAGCAAACAATGAGGAGAAAACGGTAAATCCGACCGACGAATGGCGTC
>Ga0302319_10026190_pt1 | contig 10286 bp, 6 predicted proteins | sample Bog_T0_2_FD_203319 | JGI IMG/M metagenome (GOLD analysis project Ga0302319, IMG submission 203319) | Peat permafrost microbial communities from Stordalen Mire near Abisko, Sweden - Bog_T0_2 | ecosystem: Environmental > Terrestrial > Soil > Wetlands > Peat | place: Sweden: Abisko, Stordalen Mire...
AGACCTAGAGCGATTTGGCGACTGGCGTCGTCGTCATGCTCCTCGTGGGCCATCAACTGAGCGATCGCCAGACGAACAGTGACGCGATCTCTGTCAGGCATTGTCAGCGCTCTGCGGAAACGGAGCATGGCGGCGTTCTGATCGCCAAGGTGACTGAGAGCCTCCCCGGTAAAAATGAATACCTCGGGCGCGTCGGAGCTGGGCGCGGTGGCGGAAGCCGGCTTGAGCATAGCGTGCTGCTCAGCCAGTTGCACGTAGTGCATGGTTTGGTCGGTGTTCTGGAGCTGAGACCAGGAGCGCGCGAGCCAGGCGTAGACGAGATCGTCTCCGGGGAGAAGTTTTTGCGCGACTTCCAGCTCATCGATGGCGTCGTGATAGCGGCGCTCAGCGTAGAGGGTTCCGGCAAGCGCCAGGTGGAGCGAGCCATCGTTCGGCGTGAATTTGAGCGCCGCGCGATATTCGCCAGCTGATTTGGCCAGCGCGCCCTGCTGGCCGTAGGCGGTTGCGCGGATGAGATGGATGGGCTGTGAATCGCCGAGATTCTCCTCGGCAAGCTGGACCTGGCGGAGAGCCAGCTGAGGTTTATGCAGGTCGAGGCTTGTATACGCGAGGCCAAGGTGCGCTTCGCCATTCTTGGGCTCGCGCCTGAGGGCCGATTCGAAATCCGCAGAGGCTTCGTGCGGGAGACGCAGGTCATGAAGCACGTAGCCGCGATTGACATAGGCGGTGACGACTTCAGGATCGCGCTGCAGGGTGTCGGTGAAGTCCTGGCGGGCCTCAGCGAGCTGGCCGTTGTGTTTGTGCACGTAGCCCGCGAGGAGCGGAATGTCCGGCTCCTTCGAGAGGATTCGATCGTATTTCGAGGTCAGATTGAGGAGCGCGTCGTATTGATTCATGTGGAGGAGGTCGTAGCTGAGGTAGACCACGACGTCGCGATCGCTGGGTAAAGCGCGGATCGCTTCGGAGGCGACATTGGCCGATTCCTGATAGTCGCCGCGAAAGCTGAGATATCTTTCTTTTTCGCGAAGCACCTGCGGTTCCTGCTGCATATCCGTGGTGACGCGGTGGAACCAGAGACCAGCGGCATCGAGCCTGTGGGCTTCGATGTCGGCATTCATACCACCCGCAACGATCAGCGCATTGCCGGGGGCGAGGGTGTATCCCTTGCTGTAAGCAGTTTCCGCTTTGGTGAAGTCGCGACGCGACGTATACATGTCGCCGAGGGCGAGCCAGGGGATATACAAGGTGGGATAGGCTTGAGCGAGACGCTGGAAGTATTTCTCCGCATCCTGGTCGCGGCCGGCTGCGCGGGAAGCGTAACCAAGAGAAGTGAGCGCGAAGCGGCTGTTCGGGTCGATGGCGAGAATCTTCTTATAGACAACAATGGCTTCCTCGGTTTGGCCGAGCTTCATGAGCAGATCGCCGTCGAGCTGCAGGCTGTTGGGATCGGTCGCGTTGATGGCCAGCGCCTCATTCATGTCGCTGCGAGCACCGGTGAGATCGCCATTATTCATCCGGATCAAGGCACGCAGTCGCAGAAACTGTGCCCGATCGGAACCATGCTCTTCGAGCGCGTTGATAGCTGTCTGGGCGGTGTTCAGCTGCTCGTGGGCGGCGTCGGACTGGCGCAGGCTTTGGTACAGCTCCCGCAGATCCATGTGGAGCTGGATGGGATAAAGGGGGCCTTCGACAGGATCGGCCGGCAGGTGCTGGAGGGCGGCGTTGAAGTCCTGAACGGCGTCGGTGTTGCGTTCCTCGATGCGGGCGATCTCGCCGCGGACGGCATGCAGACGATAGTGATTGGGGTCGATCGCCGCGGCGCGCTCGAGGAACGTATTCGCATGCTGTATGGAGCCGACGGCCACTTCCGCCTGGGCGGCAGACAACTGGAGGTTCAGGTCTTTGGGGAGAGCGTCGGCGACCTCAGCGTAGAGTTTGGTGGCCACTTCCTGCTTCCCATCAAGCTGGTAGGTGTAAGCGAGCTCGGCCTTCACGTCGGGACGGGGAGAGCGGATCGACTTGAGCTCGGCGATGGCATCGGCGTAGTTGCCGGTCTCGCGGTAGTAGCCGGCGAGCGACCGCTCCACATCGGGATTGTTCGGAGTGCGCGCTCTGGCGAGTTCGAGGTAATGATGAGCGAGATCGAGCTGCTTGAGGTGCTGGTAGGTGATAGCGAGGAGCAATTCGGAGCGCGCGCTGGGCTGGAAGCGTTCCGCAGTGCCTAGGGTTTCGAGGGCGTCCTGGTAATCGCCGGAACGGATTTGCAGGTCACCAAGCAGCAGCGCATCGTCGATCTGCTTTGGATCCTGAGCGAGGACCTTTTTCAGGAGATCCTCGGCTTCTTTCGTGCGGCCCATGACGCTGTAGCTCTGGGCGAGGCCGGAGAGGCCCTCTAACGAAGACGGATTGAGACGAAGGCCGCGATTGTAGGCTTCAACGGAAAGGCCGGGCTTGGAGTCCAGGCGCGCGGCATATCCGAGGAGAAACCACAAACGAGGATCTCCCGGGGCGGCCTGGGCAGCGCGCTGCGCGTAATCGACGGCCTGTTTATTGTCGCCGCGTTTCAGCGCGGCTTCCGCAGCGCCGGCAAGGCGAGCGTTCTGAATGTTCGATCCCCACCCGAGCGATTGTTCCTGCGACGTTGACTGCGAGGGGGGCTGGTCAGGTTTGGGCTGCGTCTTGGTCGAACCGTCGGAACCTACCTTGTAGTTCTGCGCGGCGAGATTACAGGCGATCAGGAGCAGAAAAACACCTGCAAATCTCAGATAGCCAGGTCGAGCAATCAAGTTGTCACCGGCGGATCGCACAAGAATGACCGGTTGGATGCCATACGCGGGGAGCGCGTTGGCTTTTTGGAAGGCAGTTGGGCGTGTTTATCAGGCAACCAGGCGTATAGCGATTCGAATCCAATGCAGTTCGCGAGGCATTTCATTTGCAAAGACAGGAAGCAGTGGCACCCGTAAATCGGCCCATCCCCTTGAGCTTCATCTTCCTGGCGGTGTTTGCAGTTCATTTACCGCTTTTGCTGATGGAAGTGCCGTTGAAGTCGTACGACACGAACTTCCATATTTTTTTTGCGTCACATTATCTTCAACATTGGTTCGATCCATGGAACGCGAAATGGTATGCGGGATTTTCCCAGACAACCTATCCGCCGTTGCCGCAGCAGTGGATCGCCCTGGTTTCGAGCATTACGGGACTGGATATGGCGTACATGGCGGTCCAGTTGGTCGCCATCCTGCTGCTGGCGCTGGGGGTTTACCGGTTTGCGTTGCTGTGGGTGAGCTCGCGCGCGGCGTCGCTGGCTGCGCTGGCCAGCGTGTTCCTCGGCTCGGAGAGTTTTCTGATCTATTCAGCCGGCCAGTTGTCCACGACCACGGCCGCGCCACTTTATCTAAACGCGTTGCCCTATCTGTTTGAGTGGGTTCGCGAAGGGAGATGGCGGTCGTTTGTGAAAGGGGTCGCGCTGTTTACGGCGGCAGCCGCTGCGCATCACGCAACGCTCCTGTTCGGCTCAATGTTCTTTGCAGTGCCGGTGCTGGCGCTGGTCTGGATCGATCGACAGGAGGGAGAACGGGTTTCGACCTCGACCTTTGTAACCCGCACTGTGGTCATGACGGTCGTGGTGGGCGCAGCGGTGGCGTTGGTGCTTTTGCCCTTTTGGATCGCCCTGATCCACTATCCGGTGACACAAACACCGATTCCGCACCCCAGCCGCGCCAATTACATACTGAGCCCGCAATGGGGGCTGAACTACTTTGTCGTGCCTTATGGCGCGCTGATTCTTGCCCTGCCGTTCATCTTCATCCGCGGTTCGGCGGTAGGGCGTCTGCGTCCCTTGCTGCTGGGCTTCTGGGTCGCGTTCCTGGTGGGATTGGGAGGAACTACGCCGGTCGGTCATCTGCTTCTGGGTCGTGCATTTGAAGTTCTGACCATGGAGCGGTTCAGCTACTGGGCCACTTTGCTGGCGCTGCCGTTTGTCGGGCTTCTCGCTGCGGAGTTAATCGATCGCTATCGGGGACGGGCCGTTGCCGGCCTGACGATCCTGGCGGCGTTTAACTGCGCACTGGCGGTTGCGTGGTCGACGTATCGGCCGGCCGATGCGGAAAACTTCAACGTGGAATCCGTTGCGGCGTGGCTGAACCGTGATGGGCACGATAACTACCGCTACGTGACTCTGGGTTTCGGCAACAAGATATCGAGGCTGGCGGTTCTGACGGACGCGAGCAGCGTCGACGGCGAATGGAATTCCGGGCGCATGCTGCCGGAGCTAACGGCGCACGGCGGTGGCGCGCTGACCAGCTCAAAGTATTTTGGCAAAGAAGGCCTTGACGCGCTGCACGCGGTCCTGGATCACGCGGACCGTTATGGATTGAAGTGGGTATTTGTGCGCGATCCGTACTACGAACCGCTGTTGTCGTTTGGAGGATGGCGGCGGGTGGATGCTCTCGAGGACCGGACGATTGTGGTGTGGGGTAAGGACGGCGTGCCTCCGGCCGCACCGGTGAATGCGCCGCAGATTCCCCCGCACTGGCAGGGTTTGATGTGGGGAACGCTGCCGTTCGGCAGCAGTCTGCTGGCGATTCTGGTGGTGGTGCTGCTGCCGGAGAAGCAACGCAGGCCCGCGGGCGTGCAGCCAGTGGTTTCGCACGGAGATTTGGTATCGGGAAGGCTGGTTTCGTGATGGGCGGACGTCTTCTTGCCGTGGTTTTAGGACTCGCGACGGTCGTGCTGGTCGTCGTGGGAACACTATGGCCCGTTTCGGCAGCCGCAGCCTATGCGGGACTGGGCGGGGCCAGTCTGGAGCGGTCTTCTTCGACTCCGGAAGGCGCAGTCAACAATCTCGCCAACGCAATGAGTCACCAGGACTGGCAGAAGGCGTACTCCCTGCTGAGCAACAGACGCGAATTTACCGAACAGGATCTTGTGCGCGACCTGACGGGCAGTTATCCCAGTCTGCGCACCTATGCGACGCTGGACAATTTTCAGGTGCGTCCGCTGCATGCCTCGAATGACGAGGCGCTGGTGCAGTTGCGGCTAGGGTGGTCAACGGTGGTGGGGACGTTCCTCGATACCCGCACCCTGAAGGTTGTGAGAAACGGAGATCGCTGGGCGCCGGTGTGGCCGATCGTGAAGGAGCCGCGGATTCCGCCGCAGGTGATTCCGGTGACCTACCTGCGCTGGGATGTGATCTACCGCGGTCCGGAAGATGACTGGGGCGCGCAGGATGTTGAAGCTCCGCACGTTCGCATCGTGGACATGCACCCGATCGAGCGCGCTGCCGGTGTGGTGGTGCTGGGGGAACTGCTCAACGAGGACGTGGTTCCGGCGTATGTCTCGGTAAAGGCGACGCTGCTCGGGAAGAACGGCGCGGCGATCGCCAGCGAAGATAGCTTCGACAAGATTTCGCATCTGCTGCTGCCCAAAGAGGTCACGCCATTTCTCATCACCTTCCCAAACGTGTCGCTGTCAGATGTGGACAGCATTCACATGGATCCGACGTCGAGCCTGGTGGCTGCATCGGCCGATCCAGTGGTGGAGATTCAGGATCAGAAGCTGAGCCCGGCGCCTGATGCGTCGTTCAGCGGGAACCTTGTGGACGAGGGCGGCGAGATCGTCAACATCGCCCATGTTCTTGGGACTTTCTACGACAAGAGCGGTCAGGTGGTCTGGGTGGCGGATCAATATGTCGATCGCGCGTTGCTTCCGCAAACGCCGGTGGCCTTTTCCATACCGGTTCCCGAGGATCTGGCGAGGAAAGTGAGCAGCGAGCGCGCCATTGTGGCGACTTACAGCCCAGGCGGTTTTCAATGAGCCCCGGACGTACATTTCTGCTCGCCAGCGCGATGTGCGCGGTGGGGTTTCCGGCTGCTGGGCAAAGCGGCCAACTTGATCTGCCGAAAAATGTTCTAGTGGGGCAGGCGTTTTCAATTCCTAACGCCGGCAATGGCCAAGGTGTGCTCTACATTGTGGGGCCGAGCGAGGCGCTGCGAATCGATGTTCAGCCGGGCCAGGCGATTGTGATCCCGGCCGGCGATCTGGACAATGCGGGGCATTTCGTTGCTGTGCTGAGCAGCGGATCGTCGACAGAAACGGGCGAGTTCGATATTCTTCCTGCCAGCCAGCCGGAGGCGGTGAGTTTTCTGGCCAAGCCGTCGCGCCTGCCCGTCGATCTGCAGAGCGGAATCACCGGTGCCGTGTATGTTTTCGATGCGTCTCAGAATCTGATTACGGCGCCGACACCAGTGTCGTTCCAGCTTTCCGTTCCCTCGGAGGCGGTGCAGACGAGGACTGTGGTAACCAAACAAGGTGCAGCATGGACGGAGATGAATTCCGCAACGAAAGAGGGTAACGCGAAGTTTGTTGCTCAGGCGGGTGACGTTTCCGCCACGCGCGTCATCGAACAGGTTCCGGGCGATCCCTGCGCGCTGAAGATGAACGCCAAAAAAGTGGGCGAACAGATCGAGCTTGAAACCGATCCTCTGCGCGACTGCAACGGCAATGCGGTGACAGACGGAACGATCGTCACGTTCACGGAGAGCTGGAACGGGGGTCAAACGACGGTCGACGTACCGCTGAAACACGGCATTGCGGAAGCGCAAGTGCCTGCAATCAATGGCGCTCGAATCTCGGTCGCGACCGGAGTGGTGATGGGCAATGAGATTCGCTGGAGCAACCGATGAGGCGGGGCGTAGCGATTCTGTTCATCTGGTTAGCCTCAGTGGGCGCCTTCGGGGCGGACCTGAGCGCGGATCGGGGGATGGTGAAGGTTGATCCCGCGATGACCCAGGGGTCCCGCCCGCTGGCGAAAGAGACGGCCAATGCAGTCGTTCGCGACTACCTGGAAGCATGGCAGAACCTGAGCGCGGCGCTGGAGCAGAACCGCGCAGACCTGCTGAATCAGGATTTTGCCGGGACCGCTAAACAGAAGTTCACGGAAACAATTCAGGAGCAGGCGAAAGCCGGCATTCGCACGCGCTACGAGGTGCGTTCGCACGACATCCAAATTATTTTTTACTCGCCGGAAGGGCTATCCATTCAGCTGGTAGATGACATCGAATACGATGAGCAGCTTCTCGATCACGAGAAGGTTCAGGCGACGGTACAGGTGCATGCGCGCTACATCGCAGTGTTGACACCGGCCGAAGTGCGCTGGAGAGTACGTGTACTCCAGGCCGAAGCGAAGTGAGTTACCTGTCAGGCAACCGAAGATCGAACGACCGCCATGCAGAGCAGTCCAGAGCAAGTGCAACAGCGCATGCGCTGGAACTGGGAATTAATCCAAGGAGGAAGTCAATGATCTCGGTCGTTGTACCAATCTTCAACGAGGAAGAGAACATCTTTCTTTTCCACGAAGCCGTTGCCGATGCGTTGAAAGACGTCGGCGAAGACTGGGAGGTGGTCTACGTCAATGACGGGTCGAGAGACTCCTCGCTGGAGCTGCTGCGGGGTTTACAGGCCAAGGACTATCACACGGTCGTGGTCGACCTTTCGCGGAACTGGGGCCACATGGGCGCGATCTCGGCCGGTTTGCAGACGGCACGCGGCGACGCCGTCGTGCTGATGGATGGCGATTTCCAGGACCCCCCCGAAGTGTTGCCCGAGTTGATTGAGGCATGGCACAAGGGATCGCAGGTAGTGGTAGCGGTGAGGAGGAGCCGGCAGGAGCGGCGCAAGGTGCTGGCGAAGTTGTTTCCGCTCTTTTACCGCGTGCTCGGTGCGCTCTCGGATTTTCCCATCCCACTGAATGCCGGAATTTTCGGCTTGATGGATCGGCAGGCGGTCGACTCGATCAACGCGATGCGGGAAAACAACCGCTATCTGCCTGGCCTGCGGGCGTGGGTGGGTTACAACAACAAGGTGGTCTATTATGACCGTCAGGATCGCGCGGCCGGGGATGGAAAGCTCACTTTCATCAGCCGGATTAAGTATGCAATGGATGCGATTACCAGCTTCAGCTACAAGCCGCTGCGGCTCTGCTTTGCGCTGGCGGGGCTGGCTTGCGGCATGGCTGCGGTTCTGGTGCTTTCGAGTCTGATGTCGAGCAGCGCGTTGAACTCGGTGGGCTTCGGCGTGGCGTCTGCCATATTTGTGGTTGGCGGCGCGGTCCTACTTTGTCTCGGAGTCCTGGGTGAGTATCTGGGCCGCGTGTATGACGAGGTGCGGCACAGGCCGCTATCGATCATCAACAAGGTCTATTATGCCTCGGATATGGCTGGGGCGCTCGGCGACAGCGAGGAGTTCGAGGAGCCAGCGAAAGTCCTGCGGATAGCGTAGTAATTACTTTGAAGCAGCGGGCGGCGGTCCGGCCGGGCAGGAAGGTATGCCTGGCTCGACCGCTGTTCCTTCCTCATAGTCATTCCAGGTTTCAATCAGCAGGAAGGGCAGCGGACCGTCGGCCGGAGCGTATTGCCGCCAGAAATTCAGCGTGTCGGGAAATGTTTTGCCGCAGCGCGCGGAGATATGGCGGTTCAGGCTCCACGAAGCTTTGCTGTCATCGAACTGAGACCAGGCTCCTCCCACCGCGATCTTATCGGGATATTTGGATTGCATGGTGCGGTAGAAGTCCGCGAGATAATCGTCTCCCCAATTGCTGCCGTCCGCCGCCCAGCCTTTTTTCCCGGGTTGCACCCATGCGTAGAAGCCGTCGAACGCGTTGGCATACGCGCCGGGCAGGTTTTCGTAGATCAGCAACGGGGCAGGGTTCCACTTGTTCAGATCATCGCGGACGCGGTTCCAGTCCGTATGCATGCCCTTGGGAAAGATAAAAATGACAGGGCGTCCCTCGTATTCGAGATAGGCCTGGCGGCCGGGCGAATCGGTGGCGAGGTAGGTATCGTGGAACGTTTTGAAGTCTGCGAGTGCCTCGTCAGTCGCCCCGTCGTCGGAGTCGGTCTCGTCGTACATCATCGCGACTTTGAACTTCTGCTCGGCGGCGATGGGCTGAAGGAGGGCGTAGGTATGGTCGTTGAAGGGATCGCGGTCGCCATACCAATCCACGACAAAACCGGAGATGCCCATGGCACGCGCCCTGCGTATCTGTTTGCGGAGTTCGACTGGATCGTGGGACGAATAGCCGACAGAAATGTGATTGGGGTGGCCGAACCATGGCTCATAGACGGCGAGAAGCTGAGGAGCGCCTCCGTCATGCTTTGGTCTGAGCCGGGCGGCCTTCTGCCATGCCGGCGGGGAACATCCGTGAGTGAGCAGGAGAAGGCAGAAAAGTGCGGTGTTTAATCGATCCATTCCTTGAGTAACTTTTAGACGCCTGCGTGCCGAGAGTGGTTGTTCAGGGTGCTGCAAATAACGGGGTCCGACACGTTGTTTGAGAGCAGCCGCACTGTGGCAGGTCGCATCCAATGCTCAGTTTAAAAGCGGTTTCGAGGCGCGCTGGCGCCTCATTCCATCAAACAGGAAAATCTCACCGCGGCGGAGCCTGAAGTTTTGGAGAATAGCCCAACAGACCGAACCAGGACACTGCATGCCCGCATCCTGTCGGGCAGCTTCATCCTCATTCTGGGTTCGGGACTCGCCACCGTAACGAATTTCGCATACAACATGGCGGTTGCGCGATTCCTGGGCCCGACGGGTTACGGGCACGCCACCGCGGTTTATACGCTGCTCATCCTGATATCGGCCGCCACGCTTTCCTTTCAGATCGTCTCCGCCAAGGTTGTGGCCCAGCAGAGTTCGACCGATGCCAAAGCGGCCGTCTACCGGGGATTCCATCATGCGTCGTGGTTGTGTGGTCTGGCGATCGCACTGTTGCTGCTGATTTTTCAGAAACAGATCGCCGGTTACCTCAATCTGCCGAGTGCAAGTCTCGTCGCCCTGCTGGCAGCGGGAGTAGCGTTCTACGTGCCGCTGGGCAGCCGGCGAGGGTACATCCAGGGGCTGTGCGGCTTCCGCAGTCTCGCGACAAACCTGGTGCTGGAGGGAGTGGTCCGGCTCTTTGGATCGCTGCTGCTGATCAAGCTGGGCCTCGGAGTCCGCGGGGTGGTAGCAGCAAACGCGGCGGCAGTCGCGGTAGCTTACCTGGCTGCGGCGCCGCGCGCGGTTCCGCGGATCGCGAACCCGCTGCGATTTGGCGATGCGTATCGCGAGACGATGCAGGCCCTGATTTTCTTCGCGGGCCAGGCCATGATAAATAATTGCGACATCGTCCTGGTGAAGCATTTCTTTCTGCCGACATCGGCAGGGCTCTATGCGGCGGTGGCGATGGTGGGCCGCGTGATTTTTGCGTTTTCATCGGCAGTCGTCAATTCGATGTTTCCGCTGGTAGCCGG
>Ga0302319_10026191_pt1 | contig 10286 bp, 8 predicted proteins | sample Bog_T0_2_FD_203319 | JGI IMG/M metagenome (GOLD analysis project Ga0302319, IMG submission 203319) | Peat permafrost microbial communities from Stordalen Mire near Abisko, Sweden - Bog_T0_2 | ecosystem: Environmental > Terrestrial > Soil > Wetlands > Peat | place: Sweden: Abisko, Stordalen Mire...
GACGCGCCACAATGCAAGCAGAAGCGATGCGAACGCAAACAGCAGACACAGAAACACGGTCGGTTGAAGAAGCAGCGGTCGTGGATCGGGATCGCCCGCCGAGCGTCTGTGCCACCAACCCATGGCAAAATCGAGCGGCGTCTTGATCGTCATCAGGAGGACCGCGATAGCCATGGACCCCGCCAACGATCCGGCTACACGACGAAAGATGGCGCGCGTTAGATAAATGCCCGCGATGAAAGTGGCAACTGAGAGGGAAAGCAATAATGTCAGCTCTGGCGCCACCGTCTCCGGGCGTGGTGAGTTGTGCTGCGTAGCGTCCAGCGCGACTCGCGTTCCCCACTGGGTTGCGATCACTCCGGCTTCGAGCGAGAGTAGGATCAAGAGAGCCGCCGCGAGTGCAAGGGGATGCCGGCGAACGAGCCGGCTCAATTGGCGCCAGACGCTGTCCTGGTGCGCGTTGATGGGACGGTTCTCCAGATGCCGCCGCAAATCCTCGCTGAGCGCTTCTACCGAACTATAGCGGCGCACGGGTTCTTTGCGAAGTGCAGTAACGGTGATGGAATCGAGATCGCCGCGCAAGTTCTTTCGAAGTTTGTTCAACTCGACGTCACGCGCGCGGCTGACTGTCTCGGGAGTAATCGGCGGCCTCTCGCCCTTAATATCAGTCGTTGCGACCACATCGCTGGGACGAGTGGGCTCTTCTTCTGAAATCACTCGCGCAATTTCATGAGCGGCGGCGCTTCGCACTTTATAGGGCCGATGCCCGGTCAATAGTTCGTAGAGAACGACTCCAAGAGAGTAAACGTCAGTGAGTGTGGTGATCGCCTCTCCTTTCGCCTGCTCTGGACTCGCATACTCGGGAGTCATAAGTGGCAGCATGGTCAGCGTGGACGCCGGCGCTTCCGTCTGCGTGGCATCCAGAAGCTTTGCGATGCCGAAATCGAGCAGCTTTACCGTGCCATCGGCCGTTACCAGAATGTTGCCGGGTTTCAGGTCGCGATGCACGACAAGCCGTTGGTGAGCATATTGCACGGCGCTGCACACCGTGCGGAACAATTCCAGCCGTTGGAGGATGTTGAGCTTGTGTTCATCGCACCATCGGTGAATCGGCTGGCCATCCACGAACTCCATGACGAAGTAGGGCGTGCCCTCTTGTATTGCCGGCATCCATCAAGCGCGCGATATTCGGATGATCGAGCGATGCCAGAATCTGACGCTCCAGGCGGAACCGTTCCAGAATTTGCCCGCTATTCCTTTCGCTGGACAGAAATTTGATGGCCACCTGCTTGAAGTAGGCGCCGTCGGCGCGCTCGGCCAGATAGATTGATCCCATGCCACCGCGCCCGATTTCACGAATCACTTTATAGCCGCGCAGTTCCTGGCCCTGCATGGAGCGCGCGGCGTTCGCCATCGATTCCAGAACCGGGCCGACCGGACCCAGCGCGGGATCAGCGAGCCACTGCGGAAGGTTCTCCCTCACGGTCAGGAGACGCTCTACTTCCCGTCGGAGGTCCTGGTCAGTACCGCACTCCCGATCCACAAAGCTTTCGCGTGCTGCCGTCGGAGCCATGTCGACGGCAGCTTCGTAAATCGTTCGAATTCGCGAAAGGCTTTCCGGTGTCACAAAACCTCGCTCTGTGGGGGGTATGATATCTCTGTTCGATCAGAGAAACGTTCCCACGTGTTGAGTAGCGCAGTCTGCGAGCAAAACAGCTCATGATCGTCCGATGGGAGGGATGCCTTGGAAGAAGGCTCTCATACGATTACGGGTCTGCTCCACGATTGGCGCTTGGGTAACCAGAAATCCGCCAGCCAACTCATGGAACTTGTCTATGCTGAGTGGCACAAAATTGCCTCGCTAGAGATGCGCCGCGAGCGAGGCGAACACACGTTGCAAGCTACAGCTTTGGTGAATGAGGCGTACGTTCGGTTGTGTGCCGGGTCCGATCTCCCACATTGGAACGATCGCGCGCATTTTTTTGCGGTCGCCGCGCAGCAGATGCGGCGAATCCTGGTAGATCATGCCCGGCGGGTACAAAGTGAGAAGCGTGGAGGAGATCAGGTCAAGCTCGAACTCTTGGAAGGTGACGGCGGAACGGTTGGCTTCGACGAGCGGTTCCTGGCCGTTGACGAAGCGCTTACGCGGTTGTATGCGCTGGATGAGCGAGCGGCGAACGTAATTGAGTTACGTTTCTTCGGAGGATTGAGCGAGACAGACGCGGCCGAAGCCCTGGGTATTTCATTGGCCACCTTAAAGCGTGACTGGGACTTCGCAAGGACCTGGCTGGCGAGCCAACTGCGTTAGTCGGTCGGGCCGGTCATGCAGGCTGGCTTTTTCCGGGGGAAATTCGGTCGCGGCACCGCAACTCTCGAGTCGAGCCCGCACCACCAGAAAACCGTAGGCATGGATGCCGCCCACGAGCGGCGAGTCGGCAAAGCAGTCCTTGTCTTTTGGCCGCTCAACCGCTTCGGCTTGCTCCATTAGTTCGTCTCTGCAGCGAAGCTTAGCCGCACGAGGCCGAAATTGTAGCCGCAAATTAGCTCCACAATCCCACTCTTGGCCAACCCCATTTCCAGTCACAAACTGAATTTCCCTTATTTTCAACAACTTCCCGAAAACCGCTTGATGAACAGTGCTACACTAACGTTTACGGGATGAGTTTACCCTCCCGTATCTCAGCTTCAAAAAAGCGCTCTGACCCGCCGTGGTCTCAGGGCGCTTTTTTATTTCCCCAAAAGGAGAATCATGCACATGTCTACCCAAGCCCAAATCGACGCCAACCGCGCCAATAGCCAGCAATCCACCGGTCCCAAAACCGACGCCGGTAAAGCCACAAGCAGCCTCAACGCCGTCAAACACGGTCTCACCGGCGCCACCATCTTTTTCACCAATCCCGCCGACGCCCAACGTTACAACCAGCACGCCGCCGATTACCAACACCTCTATGAACCCGTCGGCCCCGAAGAAAAATCCCTCGTTCAATCCATCATCGACACGCGTTGGCGCATCACCACCGCGCCCCTGCTCGAATTCGCCGTCATCTCCCGCGGCTCCGCCAACATCATCGAAACCAACCCCACTTACTGGACTCAACCCGAACACCAGACCGACCTCTTCCTCGAAGTCCGCCGCCAGAACGAAAAGGAACTCCGCAACCTCCAACTCCAGGAACACCGCCTCGTGCGCCGCTGTGAACGCGAAACCGCCCAACTCCAACGCCTCCAAACCAATCGCAAAGCCAACGAAGAGCACAAACTGGCCGAAGCCGCCAAAACCGTCCTTCTCGCCGAACACCGCGACCCCAAAGCCGAAGCCGTTCCCATCCCCGGCATTGGCTTCGATTTTTCAGCCGAGCGTCTCCACGCCTACCTGCGCTGCCTCAAGCCCGCCCAAAAGCAATCTCTCCTGCAACAAGCCCTCGCCGAAGCCGAACAAACACCGAAAACCAGCAGCGCAGTTGCTTAATTCATGACCGCCGGCTGATTCGTTCAGGTCTTATCTGTGTTTATCAGTGTGAATCAGTGGCTCGTCCTTCTTCGCCGCAACGCGTTCGAAGCCTCGGAGCCCTCAGTTCTTTGAAAATTTAATCCTTCAGTTTCCCGCCACACCCGAAGTGTGTCCACGGTCGGCAATTTGGCCCCCGGCTTCTCTCTATACTTGGAATCGAAAGGTCCCTTACTCGTGTCTTCACCTCTCGATCTCTACGTTGAACAAAACGAAGCCCGCTATCTAGACGAATTACTCACGTTCCTGCGCATTCCCAGCATCAGCACGCTCCCCGAACGCAAGCCCGATGTGGCCCGCGCCGCGCAATTTGTCGCCGACGCCCTGAAAACAGCCGGCGTTGAGCACGTGGAGATCATCCCCACCGGCAATCATCCACTCGTGTACGGCGATTGGCTGCACGCGCCCGGCAAACCCACCGTACTCTGCTATGGCCATTACGACGTGCAGCCGCCCGACCCTTTGGAACTTTGGAAATCTCCGCCGTTTGAGCCGGCCATTCGTGACGGCAACATCTACGCACGCGGCTCTTGCGACGACAAGGGCCAAATGTACATGCACATCAAGGCGGTGGAGGCGTTGTTCCGCGTTTCAAACGGCAAGCTTCCGCTGAATGTGAAGTTCCTCATTGAAGGCGAAGAAGAAATTGGCGGTGAATCCATCGCCCAATACGTGCCTCTTCACAAAGACAAGCTGAAAGCCGACGTCGCGCTGGTTTCCGACACCGAAATGTTTGCCGATGGCGTGCCCACTTTGTGCATCGGCTTGCGCGGCTTGATGTATTTAGAAGTGGAGGCGCGCGGCGCGGCGCGCGACCTGCACTCCGGCGTCTTTGGCGGCGCGGCGCCCAACGCAGTCTTCGGCCTCATTGAACTGCTGTCGAAAGCCAAGGACGCCGATGGCAGAATTCAAATCCCCGGCATTTACGACGACGTCAAAACGCCCGATCCTGCCGAAGTAGCCAGTTGGCAAAAGCTGCCCTTTTCAGAAAAAGAGTTCCTGGAATCGGCGGTAGGCGCCTCGGCTTTAACGGGTGAACCCGATCGATCGGTGCTGGCGCGCGTCTGGGCTCGGCCCACGTTTGAAGTGCATGGCATAGCGGGCGGCTTCACCGGAGTCGGCGCAAAAACAGTGATACCGGCCACTGCGTCCGCCAAAGTCAGTTTTCGTTTGGTACCGGAACAAAAGTACGAGAAAGTCCTAGCGCAATTTAAGGGATGGGTCCGCACCAATACGCCCAAAGGCATTCAAACGGAGGTCCGCATGCTGAGCGGTGGCAACGCGATCCTTGTCAATCCCAACCATCCCGCAATCCAGGTGGCGGCTAAAGCCTTTAGTGACAAACTCCAGAAGCCCACTGTCTTTACACGTAGTGGAGGATCGATCCCGATTGTAGGCGATTTTGCCCGGGCTTTGGGTATACCAACAGTACTGATGGGTTTTGGCTTGCCCGACGACGGACTTCATTCGCCTAACGAGAAGTACCGGATAAGCAACTACTATGATGGTATTAGGACAATCGCTTACTTCCTTGACGAATACGGAAAAACTCGGTAATAAGTAAGAGGGCTTACACTTCTAGGAAGTTTTTCGGGGATTATAGTTTGAGGAGCAAGTGTGTAATCTTGTTCCGGCATGGCGGTAGCGGTAATGACAGTACCAACCATCGACGTGCGGACCTTGCCGTCCGCGGCAGTAGCGATAGCAGTAGAGGAGCCGCCCCCCGAGGCACAGGTAGTCCGCTCCGCTGGCATAGTGTCGGTGGCCGTATCCATAAGCCGCCTCACCGGGCTAGTGCGCGAAATGGTGATGGCCAATCAGTTCGGCGCCGGCTTTGCCCACGATTCGTTTCTGCTGGGTTTCCGCATTCCTAATCTGTCGCGCGATTTATTTGCCGAAGGCGCCCTCTCATCCGCCTTCGTTCCCACATTTACTACTTCGCTGGTCAAGGGCACCAAGATGCAATCGGGCGAGCTGGCCAATCTGGTCACCAGCGCCATTATTGTGGTGGTGGGCGCGCTTTGCCTCCTTGGCATGTTTTTCGCGCCTCAACTGGTGTGGTTGTTAGCGCCTGGCTTTACCGCGGTTCCCGGCAAGTTTGAGCTGGCTGTTCATCTGACGCGCATCATGTTTCCGTTCCTGCTGCTGATTGCTTTAGCGGCGCAGGCTACGGGCATGTTGAATTCTCACGGCAGCTTCGGCATTCCAGCCATCGCCTCTATCTTTTTCAACATTGGCTCGGTTGGTTTTGGTTTGCTGATCGGTTACATTCTGGGGCCTTACCTGGGTCTTGTGCCCATCGAAGGCATGGCTTACGGCGTGGTCGTAGGTGGCGCGCTGCAGTTCGGTTGGCAGCGCGCCAAATTGCACAGGTTGGGATACCGCTTCCGCTTTGTTTGGAACTGGTCTCATCCCGGGCTGCGCCGCATTGCCGGCTTGATGCTGCCCGCTATCATTGGCAATCTCGCTGCCCAGACCAATTTGATTATCAACACCAGCTTTGCCTCACAGCTTTACGACCCGGTGCGCGGGCACGATGGGCCGGTAAGCTGGCTGGGCTTTGCCATGCGCTTTGTGCAAGTGCCGCTCAGTCTGTTCGGCGTGGCGTTCGCCTCCGCCATGCTGCCCAGCGTGGCCCGTAGCGCCGCCGCCAACAATTTCAACGAATTCCGCAAGACGCTGGCGCGTTCCTTGGGCATGGTCTTCTTACTCACCATTCCTTCGTCGCTCTTGCTCATCACATTGGGCCAGCCGTTGATTGGCGCCGTTTACCAGAGCGGCCATTTCAACTCATACGACACCGCACAAAGCGCGCTCGCCTTGAGTTGTTATGCATTGGGCTTGGTGGCGTTTACTTCGGCGCGCATCTTGAGCCCCGCATTCTACGCCCTGTCCGACGCCCGCACGCCCATGCTGGTCAGTGTTTTCTCCATTGCCATCAATGTGGCGTTGCCACTGCTCTTCCTGCGCGTCTGGCACATGGGATTTTCCGCTTTGGCGCTCACCACCGCCTGCGCCGTTGGGATTGAATGCCTGATCTTGGCTGAGTGCCTGCGCCGCAAATTAGGCGGCTTAGAAGGCCGCTACTTGCGTGCCTGTTTCGGCCGCGTCGCTTTGGCCTCCGCCGCCATGGCTTTGCCGTTGTATCTGCTCCATCGCCACTTATTCACCGCCTTTACCGAAACCCGCTTGGCCTACTGTGCTGAACTCGCCATCTTGCTCCCGATTGCGCTCATTCTTTTCATTGCGGCCGCGCGCGCCCTCAGCGTGCAGGAAATCGACTTCGCCTTAAGCTCGTTTGTGGTTCCCACCTGGAAAAGGCTCTCGAACAAGCGTGCTAAAATTTAGAATTAATGCTCCAAGATTTGGTTCTTGCGCTGCGTCTTCAGGCGCTCGACCGTAAGATTGCGACTCTCGAAACCGGGATAGCCACTCTTCCCAAACACATCGCCGAGATTGAAAAGCGGCTGGAAGCTCACAAGCGCCGCTTGGAGGCCGACCGTTTAGCTCTGGCCGCCAATCTGCGCGACCGTAAGAAAATGGATGGCGATATCCAGCTTCATCAGGCTAAGATGACCAAGCTGCGCGAGCAGATGGCTGCCGCCAAGACCAACGAACACTATAAAGCTTTCCAAAACGAAATTGCCTTTCTGGAAGGCGAAGTTCGCAAGTGCGAAGACAAAATTATCGTTCTCATGGAACAGTCTGAGCCGTTGGAGAAGAACGTGAAAGCGGCGGAAATCAGCCTGAAAGCCGAGGAACAGGATGTCGAGGCCGCCAAAATTGCAGCCCGCGACCGCACCGCGATCGATCAAAGAGAAGCGCTGGAATTAAGGGCCGAACGCAAAACCATCGCCGACCAGATGCCGCCCAAGCTGTACACCGAGTACGAGCGCGTCCGCAAGAAGACCAAGAACACGCCCATTGCCGATGCCACCGACGGCCGTTGCAGCGCTTGCCAGATTGCCTTGCGTCCGCAGTTCTTTCAGGACTTGCGGCGGCAGGATCAAGTAATGTTCTGTGAAAGTTGTTCCAGGCTGCTGACATACAACCCGGTGATAGACGTCGTAGCGGATGCGAACGCGTCGCAGCAGATTGCCTAACCCAACGCGGCTTATCTGCCCCGGCTGGACATCGCCACCGCAGCGGCAGCTCCCGAGTTCGGATTGACCTGTAGCGAAGATTCGTCCACCGCCTCAAAATCCCCCGCGTTGTACAGTATCAGCACGTGCAAATTATCATCGCTCCATCTTGGGTCGGGCGCGCCCCCAATGCCTAAAATGCCGAAGCCGTTGTCGGATAGGAACATCCCATATTCCTTCAGCGTTTGCAAGATGACATGGTTGATGGGCGAGACCGGCGAAGTGGTCGTTGGATAGATGGTTGTACTCACGCTGGCCTTCAGCCGGAAACGTTGCCCCATGGGCGGGTAGGCGGGGTTGTCGGAATAGGATGCAAAATGCCGGGCCGGCCAAACAAACTCCTTGCGCGTAAAGGGCACGGTGAAGCGCAATGCGTGATGCAGTACGCCGTCGGTGGCCAAGGCCTGCTGCACTTCGTCATAACGCACCAGCCCCGGGAGTATGGGCAAACCAGCGGCATCCGCCGACGTCCACCCAGCCGGCCGCAGCGGACCATTTTTCGTCAGATCGAACACCGCGCCGCTCCCGGCCTCCCAGCGTCCATTTTTTTGCGGATAGGCCGAGAACATCTCATACAGCTTGCACGCCCCGCTCTGCAGAACCAGCACGTGCCGGTCGCCTTTGCTGTTCAATCCGCCCTGCACCGGCACATCGGCGGGAACGGGATACGGGCCTTTGTCACTCTGATTTTCGGCCTGCGTGAAATCGACGCGAACCGGTGGCTGATCGGCCGGCACCACTACAAATGGAACGCCGTTCGGTGCACCTTCGTAAACCGTACCGAAATCGGGATGCAGCGGAAGCTTCTTGCCTCCCTCAGACTGTATATAAGCGTCGGAACGAGGGTCGATGGGAAGGTTGTCAATCCGGGTATTCCAGATGTTGTCCGCTGGAAAAATCGTGCATCCTCCAAGCGTGGGCGGGGTTGGGGCTTTTGGCCCCTGTGGGAAAGCGAGCAATACCAGAACGATTCCGGTTGCGGCGAGCTTCTTATCAACGGTAAACAGGTTGAGGTGCACTGCAACTCTCCTTTTGCAAATACACTGGTCATTGTACAGATTAAAATTCTGAGCCGCGACCGTGTGCGTGCGCGGCCACACTCCTCAGTTCGCTTTTTGCGGAGCGAGCGTGTCTAACTCATGCTTGCACTGTGCGGCTTGCGGGGCCAGGTGGCACGCCGCCTCGAGATGTATGCGCGCTTCGTCAAGCATGCCAAGATGTTTCGCTGCAATCCCCAGCCCGAACTGCGATGGATAATCGTTGGGCGCAACCTTTACCACCTGCTGAAAGCTGTTGCGCGCTTTGGCGTAATCATGCTGATCCAGATAGCACCCAGCGAGATCGCGGCGTGCGAGTGTGTTCGTGGCATCTTGCGTGAGAACCCGCACAAGCAACGCCACGGCTTCTTGCAAATGCCGGTCTCCCAGTTCTTCAATCGCCTTCTCATAGAGGTGAAACTCAGCCAGCCGGTCTTTCGGGTCGGCCCCACTGCCGCGACCGCCGCGCTCCTGTGGCCCATGTGCGAGATAGCCGAGCGATGCCAAGAGCTTCTCCGTTTCGGGCGTCGTACCTCCCGCTTGAGTTATTCGCCGGGAGATGTGACTCGCCAGCACTTTGCCAAGCTCAGCTCTGAGAGTTTGCGCCTGATTCGGATTGGAGAGAACAATATTATTCCTTTCAGCCGGGTCTTTCGGCAAATCGTATAACTCAGGCTTCGGCGCTTGAATGTACTTGTAGCGGCCGTTTTGCACGCTGCGCAGCGGCGCCCAGCCAAACGAATCGTGCGTGTGCAGGCTCTCGCTATAGACGATGCGCGCACCCGGAGTCAACAAACTCGTGCCTTCGAAAGAGGCGGGTGCGGGTAGATGCAAGAAGTCCAGAATGGTGGGCGCTACGTCAATCAATCCTCCCGTTTGCGGCGCGCGTTGTGGGCGGCCGCTGGTGCCCGTGGGCCAATGGAAGATCAACGGGACGTGCAGAGTGCTTTGATAGATGAAATAACCGTGACTAAGTTCGCCGTGATCTCCCAAACCTTCACCATGATCGGAGAATAGGACGGTGAGTGACTTGTCCCACCAGCCGCTCTGGGTGAGTGCGGTCTTCAACCTGCCAAGAATGTCATCTTCCAATGCAAGCTGCGCGTCATAACGGGAAATGCCCTGGCGTTCGGGAACGCTGTAAGGGGTGTGGAGTTCGAAAAGATGAATGAATACGAAGGCCGGCTGCCCTTTGTTCGTGGCCAGCCAGTGCAGGGCGGCCCGCACAGTCAGCGCGCCGTCTCGCCGCTCGTGCACGGCGAAAGACGAGCCCGGCACGCCTCCGAAAAACATTTCTCCCGAGACTGGCGAGAATGCGGCGAAGTTGAATGGGCTGTCGTAGGTGTCAAATCCTTGATCCAGGCCCATTTCCTTTTCCAGGAATACGCTGCTTACGAATGCCGCTGTCTTATAGCCGTGCGATTTCAGAACACCGGCCAAAGTCACTGCGCCCGGAGGTATCTTCTCGGCATTCTCTTGAATCCCATTCTCAAAAGGGTAGGTGGAGGTGAACAGAGAGGTGTGGGAGGGCAGTGTCAAGGGAGTTTGACAGTTTATGTTTTCAAAGACGGTACCGCCGGCTGCGAATGCGTCTATATT
>Ga0302319_10026194_pt1 | contig 10285 bp, 10 predicted proteins | sample Bog_T0_2_FD_203319 | JGI IMG/M metagenome (GOLD analysis project Ga0302319, IMG submission 203319) | Peat permafrost microbial communities from Stordalen Mire near Abisko, Sweden - Bog_T0_2 | ecosystem: Environmental > Terrestrial > Soil > Wetlands > Peat | place: Sweden: Abisko, Stordalen Mire...
CTCGATTGTGGCTTTGGAGGACATGCAGGTGAAGCTGCCGGGGGGAGTGCGGATTCGCATCAACCTGGACAGGGCGACCGAGGAGATGCTGGCGGGGATCAAGAGCGCGGCCGATGCGGCTCCGGGACCGGGCAAGGTGATGGTGCATCTGGAAAAGAAGGGCGAGTACGCCGTGATTCTGGAGCCGGAAGGCATGAGCGTGGCGGCGGACAAGGGTTGGGTGGAGCGGGTGGAAGAGCTGGTGGGCAAGGGGTCGGTGCAGGCGGTGGGATAGAGTCAACCCCACCGCAGGTCACGCGGCAAAGGCCTGGTTGTTGCGGTTTACGCGCTGAGAGATTCGGCCGCCGACTGGATGCGCACGATGCGGTAGATGTCGGCGCCGACGATGATGAGGCCGACGATAAGAGCCGCCGGAAAGAACGTGGCCGTCCACGAGTTGATGGCAGGTGCGAAGGTGGCGGTCTTCTCCGGGGAAACGCCGGCGACTGTGACTGCGGTCAGGACGTTGGCCTTCATCAGCCAGCAGAAGAGCCCCGCTCCGGCAGCATCGGAGAGCAGGCGCAGGGCCGCGTGCCGCGTGGTCCAAAAGGGATGCATGAGTTTGGCGGCGGCGAGCGTGGCATTGACCAGCGCCAGCAGCAGATAGGCCCAGAAGAACCAGAGCCATTGCGCGTTGAGGGAGATGCGCACCGAGGCGCCGATGAACACTTCGGTGGAGTGCGCGTAGACGGCCCACCAGGCGAAGAAGATCAGGTTGACGGCCAGTTCGATGGACGAGCCGCTGCGCGGAATCTGATTGAGGTTGCGGACCGGGGGCAGCTTGCGGGGGGTCCAGTTGTCCAGGAAATGTGACTTTGCCTGCACGCGCTCCAGGATGGCGAAGAGGATGGTCAGGGCGCCAGCGGCGACAAACGCCATGGACCATAGGTGCCCCGCAATGGTTGCCAGGGTCATGAACCACTGCGGACGCGGCTGGCCGGCCGGGAAAGTCGCAGCCGAGATCAGGATCGTAATCGATACCCACAGCCAGGGGATGAGATAGACCAGGACTGCCACTTTCAAGCAAAAACGGTAGACCGGAAAAAGCAGCGGTCCGATCAAGGACTCCTGGGGCAGAAACCGGTTGGCGACGAAGATGGGCCGGCCGCGCTGCTTGAGGATGGCTTCGATTTCGGCTTCGGTGAGCTTGCGGCCAAGTTCTGCTTCGCGCTCCTCGACCTGGGCGTGAATGTCGGCGGAGAGTTCGGCAATAATGTCGTTCTTCTGACGCTTCGGGAGCCAGAATTTGACGGCTTGCAGATAGCGTTCAATCATTTCCATGAGCTTGCTCCTTCAAGACTTGGTGTATGGATGCGTCGATGCTGCGCCACTCGGCGAGCAACTGGTCGAGGACCAGGGCGCCTTCGCTGGACAGCAGGTAGAAGCGCTTTTTGCGCTTTTCCTCCTCGCGCCACTGGCTGGCGAGGAGGCCCTGCGTCTCCAGGCGGCGGAGGAGGGGGTAGAGGGTGCCTTCATCGATCTCCAGGCCGTGCTCGGAGAGGGTTTTACGCAGGGTGTAGCCGTACTGCTCCCGGCGCAGCGCCGCCAGGACGGCCAGCACCAGGCAGCCTCGGCGGAGTTCGAGACGGAGGTTTTCAAAGGGTTCTGGATTCATAGGGTTGTACCGTGTCTTGCATAGTGTGTCATGCATACTGTGTAACACACTGTACTAGATGTCAAGAAGATTTTTTTTTGGGGGGGGGTATGCGGCCGGTGCGGGCGGGGACCGAGTTCCAGGGAAGTGGTCGAGTTTTGGGCTGGGCGAAGAGCTTTTTGCAGGCGCCGAATTTCGCAGGACTCGCCCGATGGGTTTGGCAAGCAATCCAGAATGCCAGAATCACCCGAGTTCTGCCGGCTTACAAGGGTGTCAGGTCGGTAACTGCCGAATAAGTGACAATTCAGGCGCAATCCAAATCGAGGAACATGCGTCGTTTTCGGGACTGATTTAACCTCATGTTATGAAGGCGTCCGACATCATCGACGAACTAAAGACGTTCTACAAGGACGGCGTTGAATACCGCTCCCTTGAACGCCACCTTACAGAGGCAGATGTTGAGCGTTGGAGCAGCGAGTGCGGCTGGTCTCGATCCCAACTCTTTGACGAGATTGCTCAGCGCCTGGCGCTCGGCTACAGCGCTTCAGAGCTATCCTTCGACTTTTGCGACGTGGTGGTGAACGACCTCGCCGGTCCCGTTACCAACACAAGTGGGACCGCGCCTCAAATCTTCTGGGAAGTCTATTCGGCATTCGATGAAGGCGAGCACTATCACGGCAACAATCGAGATGAAGACCCTGTGGAGGTCTATACCCGCCCGATGATTGCTCGGGTGGTAGAAGGTCTTGGGACCTGTCCGGTTAACCAGCCGTCGGGTTTGCACCAATAACCGAAGGCGTGTTCTTGAACATTTTCTGAGACTTCAGTTCGACTCCGGTAGAATCACCGCCAAGCCGGTGGTTACTGTTTCGGTAATTTCTTCGCGCGCGTGGGTGCCGCGATCTGCGGGCAGGGGCGCTGGTCGGGGTGGGGCTATCTCGTAGAATTGAGGCTTCTCTGGATGGAATACTGGAAGATGAGTATCAATCTTGCTACGGCATCTGGGTGAGACTGGCGCGAAAGTTGGCTTTGGACGCGAGGAGAGTTCAGCAGGGGCTGAAGCCCAACGTCTCTTTTCAGCAACTTGCGGCACGACTGAAGTCGTGCCCTGTTACAGGGCCGCAGCGTGTTGGCCACTTTGACCCCTTGCCTCAGCAAAGTTGACATTCATCTGCTGGAGTTCGGGCAGGCTCCGCGGACGCTGGCGTTCGAGCGCGACAGATGACTTGAAGAAATAATTGCTAGCGCACTGCAAGGAAAAGAGATAGGGATGCTATATCGGCGATTGGGAAATGGGCCTCTGGAAGTTTCGGAACTGAGTTTTGGGACCTGGCTGACGGTGGCCGGGGGGATTGGGCGGGAGCAGGCGACACGGTGCATTCATGCCGCGGTGGAGCATGGGATTACGCTGTTCGACACGGCCAACCAGTATGGGGCGGGCGAGGCGGAGCGGGCTTTGGGCGAGGCGCTGAAGGCTTTTCCGCGGGATCGCTATCAGATTGCGACCAAGCTCTATTTTCCGGTGGGAGACGAGCCGGACAAGGGGTTGTCGGCCGCGCAAATCCAAAAACAACTTGACCGGTCGCTGGAGCGGCTGGGGGTGGACACGATCGACCTCTACCAATGCCACCGGTTCGACAAGGAAACTCCGCTGGAAGAGACGATGGAGGCGCTGGACGGGGCGGTGCGGTCGGGCAAGGTGCGGGCCATCGGCTTCAGCGAGTGGACAGGGGAGCAGATTGACTCGGCCGCGGCGATCGCCGGGGCGGGCGGGGGGACGGCGTTCTCGTCGAGCCAGCCGCAGTACTCGATGCTGTGGCGGAAGCCGGAGGGGAAGGTGTTTCCGGCGTGCGCGCGGCATGGAATCGGCAACCTGGCGTTTTCGCCGCTGGCGCACGGGGTTCTGACGGGCAAGTACAAGCCGGGTGAGCCGCCTCCGCCGGGAAGCCGGGCGGCCAGCGAAGAGATGAACGTGTTCATGGAAACGGCGGGAAGGCATTTCCGGTCGGATTTTCTGCTGCGGGCGGTGGAGCAACTGAAGCCGATGGCCGCGGACCTGGGGCTGACGATGGCGCAGATGGCCCTGGCCTGGGTGCTGCGGCGGCCGGAGGTCTCTTCGGCGATTATCGGGGCGTCGCGTCCGGAGCAGGTTGCGGACAATGTGCGGGCGGTGGGGGTGAAGCTGCCGGCCGAGGCGCTGGCGGCGATCGACCGGGCGGTGGGCGGGGTTGCGGTTTGGGAGTGAACGGCGCGGGGGGCGGATGCTGTCCGTTTATTGCTTGCGCAGCAACGTCACCAGCACCGGGAGAAGCGTCCGCGCCAGGATCTCGGAGCCTTTGGCGGTGGGGTGGATGCCGTCAGCCTGAATGGCGCCGGGGACTTTGACCAAGTCCTTGTAGAGCATGGGAACAAAGGCCGCGTGGTGCCGGGTGGCGAGGTCGCGATAGATCTGTTCGAATTGCAGGATGTAGTCCTGCCCGTAGTTGGGCGGGAGAGTGATTCCGGCCAGCAGGACCCTGATGTGGGCGTTTTCAAGCGTCGTCAGGACCTGATCCAGGTTGCGGCGGGTCTGTTCCAGGGGCAGGCCGCGCAGGCCGTCGTTGCCGCCGAACTCGACGATGACCACCTGAGGGTGCAGCAGGAGCAGCGAACGCAGGCCGGCTACAGCGTCCTTGGTGGTGGCGCCGCTGGTTCCCTGGTTCGACACCGTGTAGTGGTAGCCGCGAGCGTTCAGATCGCGCTCAAGGGCGTCGGGATAAGCCTGGCCGGATTGCAGGCCGTAGCCCGCGGTGATGCTGTCGCCAAAGCAGGCCAGAACGGGGCGGCTGGCGGCCCTCAGCGGGCTAGCCAGAACCATCAAGCACAGCGAAACAATCAAGCAGCGGCAAACGTACACAGGAACAGTGTAGCGAAGAAACAGGGATCAGGGGTCAGGGGCCAGGGATCAGGGGAATCGACTGGGGCATCATCAGGAGGAGACCAATGGGGACAAGGCAGCAACGGAGGATCTGCTTGCTGACGCTCGCCGCTGGGGTTGTTTTCTTAGTCGGCTGCGCCACTCAACCAGGGCCGCACGGCGCAAATTTGCCAGGGTTTTTCTCGGGACTTCTGCACGGCTTCCTGATTTTGTTCAGTCTTATCGGAAGTCTGTTCACGGACGTGCGCATTTACAGCTTTCCGAATGCTGGCCGTTGGTACGACTTCGGGTACTTCCTCGGCGCGGCGATGTTCCTGGGCGGGGCTCGAGCCTCTCACAAATCGAGTTTGAACCGGTGCACGGATGTTGACAAAGGGAGATAGCCAGAGTGATTGAAGTTCGGGACGCAAGAAAGTGGATTCAGAACGGCGCGCGACGGGTGGAGATTCTGAAAGGGATCTCGCTGGTGATTCCGGCCGGCCAGTTTGTGGCCATCGTGGGCGCCAGCGGCAGCGGCAAGAGCACGCTGCTGGGTCTGCTGGCGGGGCTCGACACGCCCAGCTCCGGCGAGATATGGCTGGACGGCGTGCCCATCCACAACCTGGCGGAGGCCGAGTTGGCCGCGGTGCGTGGCGAGAAGATCGGCTTTGTCTTCCAGTCCTATCAACTGATTGCCACGCTCACGGCTCTGGAGAATGTTCTGCTGCCCTATGAGCTGAACCGGGAGGGCAGCGGAATCGGGCGGGCGCGGCAACTACTGGACGAAGTCGGGCTGAAGGAGCGGGTGGACCATTATCCGGTGCAACTTTCCGGCGGCGAGCAGCAGCGGGTGGCGCTGGCGCGGGCCTTCGTGGTTGAGCCGCCGATTGTGATGGCCGATGAGCCGACCGGGAATCTCGACTCCGCCAACGGCAAGCTGGTTTTGGACCTTCTGCTGGAGCGGAACCGCAAGGCGGGCACCACGCTGGTGCTGGTGACGCACGACCAGGAAGTAGCCAGCCGCGCCGACCGCAAAATCGTGCTCAAGGACGGGCTGGTGGTGGAGGACAGCCTGCCCTTTCAAGAGTCCATTCAAGCCGCGATTCTGGATCAGGAGAAAGTGGATCAGGAGCAAAATGGCTAAGCGCGCGTTGAGCTGGAAGCGGGCGGGGGCCATTGGCTGGCGGGATTTGCGTTCCGCTCCGGGCAAGTTTGGCTTTGTGGTGCTGTCGGTGGCCGTGGGCGTGGCGGCGCTGGTGGGGGTGCGCGGATTCAGCGAGAGCTTTCGGCGCACCCTGAGCACGGAAGCGCGCTCGCTGATGGCCGGCGACCTGAGCGCCCGCATCTTCCACCAGCCCACCGGCGAGGAAAAGGCCAGGATTGCCGCGATCCTGCTGCCCGGAGCGGGAACCACTGGAGCCACGCGGACGGCGACGCGGACTACTTGGGTCACGGAGACCGTCTCCATGGCTTCGGTTCCGCCGGACCCGGTGCCGCTGCTGGTTTCGCTCAAGGCCGTCGACCCCGGCGAGTATCCCTACTACGGCCAGGCCGAGCTGGAGCCGGCGATGAGCCTGGACCGGGCCCTCGACGGCGACTCGGCCGTGGTGGCCGAGGAGTTTCTCATCCGTCTGAATGCCTCGGTGGGACAGACGCTGCGGCTGGGGGGAAGAAACTTCAGAATTGCGGCGGTGCTGAGGCAGGAGCCGGATCGCATCAGCGCCGGGGCGGGCATGGGACCGCGGGTGATGATCTCGCAGGCGGCACTGGAGCGCACCGGTCTGCTGGCGCCAGGCAGCCGGGCCAGCCAGCGGCTGCTGATGAAGCTGCCGGCCGGAGTGGATGCCGTGGGTCTGCGCAAGAAGGTGGAGGAAGCTCTGCCCGACGCGCAGGTGATGGATTTCCGCGAGGGCAACCCCGGGCTCAGCCAGGGGCTCGACAACTCGACCGCGATTTTGAGCCTCATCTGCCTGGTGGCCATGGTGCTGGGCGCCATCGGCGTGGCCATGGCCATGCACGCTCACCTGGAACAGCGCATGGACATGCTGGCCATTTTGAAGGCCGTGGGCGCGGGTTCGGGCGATCTGCTGCGCATCTTCCTGTTGCAAACGCTGGGGCTGGGGCTGGCCGGAGGCCTGGTGGGCGTGGCCGCCGGGGTGGGCGTGATGGCCGCGCTGCCGGCGGTCTTCGGCAACCTGCTGCCGGTTCATGCGCAGCTTGAGTTCCCCTGGCGGTCGATTGCCGCGGGCCTGGGAACCGGCTTGCTGACTACACTGCTCTTCTGCCTGCCGCCGCTGTTGGACGTGCGCGCCGTCCGGCCGGTTCTGGTGCTGAGGCGGCTGGTGGAGCAGGGGCCGGGGGGTATCGGCGGCTGGTTCAAGCGCTGGTGGGCGCGGCGGCTGCAACTGGGAATCTCCGTGGTCGTGGTTGCGGCCCTGGGCGGCATCGCCTGGGCGCTGTCGGACTCGGCCAAAGTGGGCGGCTGGTTTGCGGCGCTGTTCGCCATGGCGCTTGTGGTGCTGCTGGCGCTGGCTGCCGTGGCGCTATGGACGCTGCGCCTGGTGCTGAATCGCGTGCGGCTGCGGCTGCCGTCGTTTCTGCGTCATGGCCTCGCCAATCTCTATCGGCCGGGGAACCAGTCGGCGGCGGTGATGGCGGCATTGGGCACCGGGGTCATGCTGATTCTGGCGGTCTTCCTAATGCAGGCGGCGCTGCTGAGGGATTTGCGCGAGACGGCCTCGCCCAAGCTGCCCAATGTCTTCGTGATCGACGTCGCCACCGATGAAGTTGCCGGGGTAAAGCAGTTCTTCGCGCGCCAGCCGGGCGTGAGCCAGGCCTCGGGCCAGGCTTTGGACCTGATTCCGGTGGTGACGGGGCGCTTTGTCTCGCTGAACGGCAAGGGGCTCGAGCAACTGAAGGAACAGCATTTTCCGCGGCGGATGCTGGAGAGCGCCGAGCTGACCTGGGCCGATGCGGCTCCCTTGGGCGACAAGGTCACCCAGGGCAAATGGTGGAGCGATGCGGGCGTCTCCGAGCTGGCCGTCAGCGAAGGCGTGGCCCAGCGGCTGCACCTTGGCGTGGGCTCGGCGGTGGAGCTTGAAGTGGGTGGAACCGTGCGGCCGCTGAAGGTGGCGGCGATCTATCGGGCCGACGGGCAGCACCTGGGGGCGCGGGTTTCGTTCGTGCTGCCTTCCGGGCAAGCGAAGGACGAGCCGGCCACCTGGTACGGGGGCGCGCACGTGGATCCGAAGCAGGTGGGGGCCATGGAGCGGGCGCTGTTCGCGGCTTATCCGACGGTGACGGTCATCAACCTGGCCGATGTGCTGGCGCGGATCGAGAGCGTGGTGGACCAGATCACGTTTGTGGTGCGGTTTCTGGCCGGATTCTCCATCTTCGCGGGGCTGATGATTCTGGCCTCAAGCATTGCCAGCACGCGCTTCCGGCGGATGAGGGAAGCGGTGGTGCTGAAGACGCTGGGGGCCACGCGGATGCGGATTGTGCGCACCTTCAGCGTGGAGTTCAGCGTGCTGGGCCTGCTGGCCGGCTCGGTCGGCGTGGTGTTCGCCAATTTGCTCACGCGAGTGTTGCTGCGCAAGCTCGAAGTGGGCTTCCACATCGAGTGGACGGCGACGCTGGTTGCGCTCGTGGGAACCGCCGTGCTGGCTACCGCGACCGGTTGGATCGCCAGCTACCGGATTCTCGGGTTGCGTCCGCTGGAAGTGCTGCGGGAAGAGTGAGAAGAGCAGGGAACAGGGGTTAGGGGTTAGGGGTTAGGGACGAGGGACCCGGGGCTCCCGCCTTCTTTGGCGCGATTCATTTCCTTGGGGCCTGGGCCACCCGCCAAACATTGGGTCCGCTTGGTCGATGGTCAGCGGTCTACGCTCGGGTGCTGCTTGCAGCGGAAGGCATTCGCGGGAAGCCGGAATCATTGACTCATTGACTGGTCTTCACCACGACGCAGCCGCTCAGTCTGTATCGCCACCCCTCATGGTGACTTTCTCTGATGACGACAACCTGCTCGGGCAACGCCACGCCGTCTACGGTCTGGTAGGAATAGGTGAAGATCAGGCGGTGGCCCGGCTCGGAGCTCCCGTCCTCACCCATGGTCCATGAGGTCAAAAGGAACCCCTGCTGCCCCGGCGCGAAGGAGGTCTCAAAGCGCTCGGATTGAGGCGCTTTCAAGGCTGCGCTCTGCAGGCGCATATCGGGGCCAAGAACCATTTCGATATCGGAGGTCTGCATCTTGAAGGCAAGCTTGTAGCCCGACGAGGATTGGTTGAAGGAGACCTGCGTAGCGGGATTCGGAAGGATCGTGTTGGTACTTGCGGGCAACCAGCTATAGAGGCTCTTCTGCACCGCGTGCTGGAGCAGGAACTCGGCCATGCCGCCATGGGGAAGCTTGCCGATTGCGTCGTCGGTGAGTCCGGAGGAAACGGTGACGCTCTCTCGCGTCACCACGACTCGGTTTCGAATCGGCTGAAAGAATTTCTCGAGTTCCTCGTCTGTCCCTTCATCTCCTACGCGAGCCGTGTCAGTGAAGTGCTCCTTCCAGTTGAAATCGACAGCGCAATCGAAGGACTGCAAGTTCCTGTTGAACGGAGCGTCGTATTTCTCGCGCGCTTGGGTGAGCAGCGCCTGGTCTGTCTTTGTCGCTTGAGCGTGGCACAGCAGAGCGCAAAAGCAGAACACGATCGACGCAGGATAAATCCGCATTGCATGATCTCCACTGAATGGAATGAGGGCCGAGTGTCGCCAGCATACATCAGGGAGAAGAGAGTGGCCAACTCCGTTACGGAGCCGGCTCATGCTTTCTCCCTTGAAGCTGCGTTAATGCAATGTGAGAGTGGAGTGTGAGTGGAGTGTGAGTGTGGAGTGTGAGTGTGGAGTGTGAGTGGCGCTCATCATTGGTTCTCAAGCATGGACGATGCAATCGCATCCGGGTCCACTTTATACGTTCCTGCCGCGATCGATTCCTTTGCCGATGAGACCCTGTCCGCCCGAACTTCAGGCTGCTTGAGGGCCGCGGCGACCAAATCTCCAACCGAATTGATTGTGGCGCTGTCCTGCGGTAGCTGATCGACCTTCTTGTCGGGCGCGGCGGTTTTGCTGGATTGGGCTTTGTTGCTCCCCAAAATCGCTGTGGCAGAGTCAAGTGAAGTGGCGCCGATGTTGGTGTTGATGTTGATGGTCATGGAAGAAGTCTCCTTGGTCAGTTATCTATCGGGCGTCATCGCCTTCGTTTACAGAGTCCTATGGTGCTCATTCTTAGCCAAAGTGGTAACCGCTCAATTGGTTACCTGCTGGTTGGGCCGGTTGGCCGGCAATCCGGAAATCACTCATCCCTCGGTTCGGAGCCAGCGGGCCCGGATGCTCAAGGCCCATTTCGATGCTCGTTCGGGGACGATCAAAAGTCCTCGGTGGATTCGGGGGCGGGGAGCACATCGTGTTCGCGGGCCATCCACACGTAAAGGGTGGGCAGCAGGAAGACGCCGATGACCAGATTGGCTAGCAGACCGCCGACAATGACGATGGCGAAGGGGCGCTGAGAGTCGGAGCCGATGGCGTGCGAGAGGGCGGCGGGCAACAGGCCCAGCGTGGCCACCAGCATGGTCATCATGATGGGCCGCAGGCGCAGGACGGCGCCCTCGACAGCGGCTTCGACGATGTGCTGGTGGGTGGAGACTTCCATGCCCTTGCGGCGGGCGCGAAGCTGGTTGATGAACTCGATCATGATGACGCCGGTCTGCACCGAGACG
>Ga0302319_10026197_pt1 | contig 10285 bp, 8 predicted proteins | sample Bog_T0_2_FD_203319 | JGI IMG/M metagenome (GOLD analysis project Ga0302319, IMG submission 203319) | Peat permafrost microbial communities from Stordalen Mire near Abisko, Sweden - Bog_T0_2 | ecosystem: Environmental > Terrestrial > Soil > Wetlands > Peat | place: Sweden: Abisko, Stordalen Mire...
TGACGCGTTTGTCGCCGATGGCGGCGGCGATCGGGCCGGAGAATTGCTTGAGGGCCTGGAAGGTGAGGTCGGCGCGGTCCTCGCCGGCGGTGACGGCCACGCGGCTGAGGCTGGCGGCGGCGGCGGCGGGCGCGGCGGAGGGTTCGGCGGCGGCCAGCAGACGGCGGCCGCCCCAAGGCAGGCCCAAGGCCAGGCCGCCCAGGAGGGAGGTTTTGAGAAAATCGCGACGGTGGAGAGACATGTGTTTCATAAAGTTAACCCGCGGTTCGCAGTGGCATTTATGTTATCGGTCTGTTTATCAAGACAGGCTTATGGAAAAAGGCGGCGGCGTCAAGCGGGAAGTGGGGCCGCAAAAAAAAGCTGAAAAGCTGAAATGCTGACACGCTGAAACAAAAACAGGGGGCTTTTGACCACGGAGGCACGGAGGTGCGGAGGAAAAATGGCTTATTTAACCGCAAAGAACGCAAGGAACACAAAGAAAGGAGGGGTTCTTAACCACGGATGACGGATGACGCGGATGAAGATCTGAACGTTTTACAGAAGGAAACGAAGGAAACGAAGGGGGGCGGGGAGTTTTGGACACGAACGGGAAAAAGGGGAATTGGGGCCGGTTTAAAAAATGGTCGCGGTCCGGCGGGAAGTGGTTCAAGACAGGACGGGGTTCCATGCCGGCGCCGAGGCGCTCGCGACGGCACGCGCGGAATGACACGCCCTACCTGCGGTGGGTTTCGGGTCTCGGGTTTCGGGTCTCGTTTCGAGTTTCACCATTCGATCACGGCGGCGGCCCAGGTGAGGCCGGCGCCGAAGACGATCAGGAGAATCAAGTCGCCGCGCTGGACCCGGCCGGTGGTGACGGCTTCGTCGAGGGCGATGGCCACGGAGGCGGCGGAGGTGTTGCCGTAGCGGTCCAGGTTGATGAAGATTTGTCCGGGGGTGGCCCCGAGGCGTTCGCCGACGACATCAATGATCCGGCGGTTGGCCTGGTGCGGGATGACGCATTTAATGCGGGTGATGTCAATCTCGCAGCGGCGCAGGGCCTCCTGCGCGGCGCTGCACATGGCCTGCACGGCATTCTTGAACGTCTCTTTGCCGTCCATGCGGAGGAAGTGGAGCTTGTCCTTGACGGTGGCCGCGGAGGCGGGGCAGCGGCTGCCGCCGGCGGGCATGGAGAGCAGGCCGGCCTTGTTGCCGTCCGCCCCGAGCACGGTGGTGAGCAGGCCGTGGGAATGGTCGCGGCTTTGCAGGATGGCCGCGCCCGCGCCGTCGCCAAAGAGCACGCAGGTGTTGCGGTCGGTCCAGTCCACGATGGAGGAGAGTTTTTCCGCGCCGATGACGAGGACGGTGTCGTAGGTGCGGGACATGATGAACTGCTGCCCGATTTCCAAGCCGTAGATGAAGCCGGAACAGGCGGCCTCGATGTCAAAGGCGGCGGCGCGGCGGGCGCCGAGCTTTTGCTGCACGAGGCAGGCGGTGTTGGGGAAGGGCATGTCCGGGGTGATGGTGGCGACGATGATGAGCTGGAGCTGGTCGGCGGTGACGCCGGCCATTTTCATGGCGCGCCCGGCCGCATGGGTGGCGAGGTCGGAGGTGAATTCGTCCTTGGCGGCCAGGCGGCGCTCCCGGATGCCGGTGCGGGTGATGATCCATTCATCGGTGGTCTCGACGGATTTTTCCAGGTCGGCGTTGGTGAGGACCCGGGCGGGGACGTAGGAGCCGACGCCGGTGATGGAGCAGGGGCGGCCGACATAGTTGTGGAGGGCGCGGGGGCTTTTAACTTTGGCACTCATGCAGGAGACGGACGGGGGGTGGCGGCGGCCAGTTGTTCGCCGGCCCGGGCGATTTCCCGGACAATGGTTTGATTGACTTGGTGCTGCAGGGCTTCCCCAGCGACGCGCAGGGCGGAGACCACAGTTTTTTCCCCGCCGGAGGCATGGGCTTTGTAGACGGCGCCGTTGAACCCCAGGAGCGGGGCGCCGCCGTAGACTTCCGGGTCCATGCGCCGGCGGATGGTGCGGAACGCCTCCTTGGCCAGGAAGGCGCCAATCTTGCGCTTGGTGTTCTGGGTCAGCTCGCGTTTGAGCATGGAAAACATGGCGAGGGCGAGGCTCTCCGAGGTCTTCAACACGATGTTGCCCACAAAGCCGTCGCACACCACGACGTCCACGTGGTCCTTGAACAGGTCGTGGCCCTCGACGTTGCCGATGAAATTCAGGTCGAGTTGCTTGCAGAGCTTGAAGGCTTCCAAGGTCAGTTCGTTGCCCTTGGAATCTTCGGTGCCGATGCTGAGGATGCCCACGCGGGGGTTGTTGCGGCCGAGGACCTCGCGGGAATAGACGTTGCCCATGACGGCGAACTGGGCGAGGTGAAAGGGCTTGCACTCGATGTTGGCCCCGGCGTCCAGCAGGACAAATTCATTGCCCTGGCGCGGCATGACGGTGGCGATGCAGCCCCGGTCCACGCCGGCAACGCGGCCGATTTTGAAGGTGGCGGCGGCGAAAATGCCCCCGGTGTTGCCCAGGGAAATCAGGGCGTCAGCCCGGCCGTCATGGACCAGTTCGGCGGCGCGGCCGATGGAGCTGTCCCGTTTTTTGCGCAGGGCATTGACGGGCTTGTCGTCCATGGTGATGACCTCGGCGGCGTGGACCACGCGCATCCGATGGTCGCGGAAACCCCGCGGGGGCAGGGCGGCATGAATGGCGGCCTGGTCGCCCACCAGGTAGAGGGCGGAGATTTTTTTATTGTTTTTGAGGGCCTGGGTGGCGCCCGCAATGACCACGCCACAGCCGTGGTCCCCGCCCATGACATCCACTGCGATTCGCATAGATGACGGTATGCGGAAGGTGCTTCCGCGTCCCGGACGTCCCTCAAGCGCCGGCGGTGATGGTCAGCACCTGGCGTTCCTTGTAGGTTCCGCAACTGGGACAAACCCGGTGGGGCATGTACGGCTCGCCACATTGCGGGCAGGTGCTGACTTGCGGCAGTTTCAACACACTGTTGTAAGCCCGGCGCATGCGCTGCCGGCTCCGGGATGGTTTTCTTTTTGGGACGCCCATAAATTTATAAAATCAACAATTACAATTTCAGTTTGTTCAGTTCCGCCCAAGCGGACGCTTTGGCTTCAGGTTTTGCGCCGGTCCGGCGGCCAGGCCTGGCCGCCACGGTCTTCACCCCGGCACAATCGGGTTTGCACAACGGATGTTGCGGCAATTCAAGCAGCATATCTTCCCGCAGAAAGGGAGTCAAGTCCGCATTATCGTTGTCCAGGGTGACGGCCTCCTCGCCGGTGAAGGGCAGATGGAGGGTGTAGGGGTCCAACACAAGGTCGTATTTGAAGGGCTGGAGGCACCGGACGCATTCGCAATCCACCGTCACCTGCAGGCGGCCACGCACCAAGAGCGCATCCGGGAGCAGTTCGACCTCCAAATCATGGTGCAGGGGGGAGCGGACCTGGACGATTTCATCCTTCAGGTCCAGATCCAGGTCGGCCGGGGACAGTTCCCCGCGCAGGACGGCGTTCTGCTGGGCCAGGGTGCGGAGATTGACGGTGAGGTTCATACGGGAGGGAGTTTTTGGGCGGCAAATTTCTCGGCCAGCGCTTTGCGGACATGGACGGGCACAAACACGGAGACATCGCCGCCCAGGCGGGCGATTTCCTTGACGATGTGCGAGCTCAGGAACGTGTAGGTGTCCTTGGGCATCATAAAGATCGTTTCCACCTGCTCGTTGAGCTTGCGGTTCATGAGGGCGAGCTGAAATTCAAATTCAAAGTCCGACACGGCCCGCAGGCCGCGGACAATGGTCCGGGCCTTCTGCTGGACGACATAATTCACGAGCAGGCCGTCGAAGGTGTCGGCCTCGACGTTGGGGAGATGGACGACGGCCTTTTTCACCATTTCCCGGCGTTCGGCCATGCTGAAGAGGGGATTCTTGTTTTCATTTTTGGCGATGGCCACCACCACCCGCTCGAACAGCTTGGCCGCGCGCTGGATCACGTCCAAATGGCCGTTGGTCAGCGGGTCGAAACTGCCGGGATAGATCACGGTTCTCACGCGGGGAGGGTGGCATTTTTTGAGCCCCTTGACGAGCAGGAAAATCAGCGGGAAGACCAGCCGGGCGCTGGACACCGCCTCGGGGCGCGGTCCCGCCTTGCGGGACCGATTCAAGGTGCGAACAGGTATGAGCGGTTTGATTGGCCTATCTGCTTGCGGACGTTGAAGCGCCGTGAACGGCGCGCTCCGACTGCTTTGCAATCGGGGGCAGTGTCAAGGTGCGCCCGGCTCAGCCGGGCGGGGGGGTCTGCCAGGGCACTTCGAAAATGCGGACGGCGGTGCGGATGCCTTTGACGGTGACGGCGGGCAGTTCGACGCAGGTGGCGGCCAGCGCGGGGTCCAGGCGCAGCAGATGGGAGTGGGTGGTTTCGCTGATGATGATGCGGCCGCTGCCGGAAACGCCCTCCAAGCGGCTGGCCAGATTCACCTCGCGGCCGAAGGCGGTGTAGGTTTTTTGTTCGCCGGAGCCCATCAAACCGACGATCACCGTGCCGGTGTTGATGCCGGTGCCCAGTTGCAGGGCGCGGAGGGGCGGTTTGGGCGGCAGGCCGGCGGCGCGGCGCTCCAGATTTTCGGCCTCGCGGGCGGCGTTCTCGGCGTGGCGGGCCTGGTTCAGGGCATGAATCGCGCGCTGGGCGTCGAGCGCGGCCCGGACGCAGGCCAGGACATGCTGATCATTCCCGAGGGGCGCGCCCCAGAAGGCCATCACGCAGTCCCCGATATATTTGTCCAAGGTGCCCCGGTGGGCGATCACGGCGTCCGCCACGCGCGAGAGGTACACATTCACCGTCTCGAGCGTCTCGCGGGCGGAATCGTCAAAACACTGTTCGGCCGCCTCCGGGTCGAGCCCGTGCGCCCGCACATGCCCGACCACGGCCTCCTGCATTTCATCCGTGAGGGTGGTGAAGCCCCGGATATCGGCGAACAGCACGGTGATTTCGCGGCGGCTGCCGGCGATGGAGAGATTCTCCGCCGCCAGCAGTTCATTCACCACGTCGGGGGAGAGCATTTTGGAGAACACGGCCTTGACCCGGCGTTTTTCGCGCTCCTCGATCAGGACGAGATATACGACGAGCGCGCCATGCTCCACCAGCATCGCGCCGACCACGGGAAAAAACAGCGGCAACCACCAGCGCCAGGCGACATAGGCGTAAACCGTGAACGCCGTATAAGCCAGAATCAGGCCCGCCACCGTCAGGCTGGCGTAGATGATGCGGGCCCGCAGTTGCCAGGTGAGAAACGCCACGGACAGGCCCAAAAGGCCCACCAGCCCGAGCTCCGCCGCGAGGGTGGTGCGGTGGATGAACCGGCCGGTGATGACCGAATTGGCGACGTTCCAATAGGTGCTCACGAGCAGGGTGTCGTTTTCCAGCGGGGTGGCGCCACGGTCGGTCAGGTCGTTGCCCTGGGCGGCGGAACCGAACACGACGAGTTTGCCTTGGAAGTCATTCCGCAAGCCGTTGGTCTCACCGAGCAGCCGCTCCTTGTCCTGGCGCAACAGCGCCTCCACCGGCGCGCGGGTGATTCTGGGATCGTCCGGGGTGAGCCGCCAGTCCACGTAAAAATATCCGTCGGCATCCACCGGGATGACCCGTTGAATCCCGCCGGCGCCGGACAGGGTGATGCGGCCATGCGGCAGGTCCAGGCGGGCCGTGTGCAAGTCCAACTTGAGTTCCTGCGCGGCCAGCACAATGCCCATCTGCCAGAGGGGCTGGTCGGTGAAGGCTTGGGCGCGGGGGGCCGTTCCGGGCGGCAACTGGTCGCCCACAAAATCGGCCAGGGCAAAGGTGTTGTCCGCAGCGACGGGCACCTCGAACACGTTGGTGGAACCGGTTTGGGGCAGGATGATTTTACCCGGCCGGAAGAGCGCCCGGGACAGGTCCGCCTGGATGTCCGGGTCGGCGGCCGCCTGGCGGAAAAGGGGGTGCCAGCGGCGGACCAGGTGAAAGGCCTTCACGCGGCGCAATTTGCCGTCGGCATCTCTTTCCGTGGAGGCATCGCCCAAGGCGAGGACATTGGTGGCGAAGAGGTCCGGCGGGGTGAGGCCCGGTGTGGCGGCGATCAACACGTTGCCGGCCTGCCGGGCCTGGAACGCAAAATACTCATCGGAATCCATCCGGCCGCCATTGGCGAGGTCGGCCTGGGGATGATCTTCGCGCCGTTCGCCGAACAGGACGTCGAAAGCCACCGCCCGGGCCCCCTGGGCGGACAACTCCTCGACGACATGGCCGTAAATGAGCCGGGGCCAGTAAAGACCGTAATGATAATTTAAGAAATTATTGGTTTTAACCTCCCGGATGCTGGAATCCTCCATGGTGACAAAGGCGAGGTTGGAGGCGGTGGGCGCGGAAAATTTCAAGGCCGCCTGCGCCCGGAGGTCGTAGGTGTACCGCTCCAACTGCTCGCAGAAATCCCCGGGCAACAACCGCACCCCGCAGACGAAGGCCAGCACGGTCAGCGCGAGGATGACCGGGGTGCGCTTGAGGGGTTGCAGTTTCACCCCCCCTGCATAAATAAAAAACCAGAGCAACACAAGGCTGCTCTGGTTTTAAGAATGAGTTAACCGGTTAACCAACCACTATTGCACGGTCGAGGTCGGCTGCGTGGTGGTGCTCGTGGTGGTGGTGGTCGTGGAGCTCGTTGTAACAGGCGTGATGGTTTGGGCCGTGCTCGGAGAACTCGGGGGGTTCGCCGGAGCGGTCTGGCTCACAGTAACGGTGACGCTGGGGGCAAACACGTTCTGCAAAACGGTGACCACGCTCGGGGAAAGAGCCGACACAATGGCCTGCACCTGGGTGTTGAGCTGCTGTTGAGCCGCGGTTGGTGCGGTACCGGCCGGCAGACCTTGAACCGTTTGAATCACTTGGGCCAGCAAAGCCGGAGTGATAGTGAATGTGTCGCCCGCCGGAATGGTGACTTGCACCGGCTGCAGCGGACCGCCGCCGGGGGCGTTAACCGGATTACCGTTGGCATCAACAACAGAGAAGGTAAGCCACACGGTTCCAGAGGAAACGGAGACGGAGGTGGTGGGACCGCCATCCGTGTCCAGTTCAATCTCAGTGCCACGGACGGCCGCGACGCCATCGGGGATTTTAATGAAATACTGCGAGGAAGGACTGACCTTCTTGACGCTGGCAAAAATACGGCCTTTCTTCAGATTCAGTTCCGCATCGCTCACTTCGGAGGAAGTCGCATCGGAAACAGAAAGTTTGTCAATGCCCAGCGTGGTCTTGGGCCGGAGGGTGATGGTGTTGCGTTCCTCGCGGGGCAGAGAATTGGGAATCGAGCTGGCCCGCGGGTTGTGCAGTAAAAATTCCGCCGTCTCATCGGAGGAGGTTTTGCCAACCAAAATAGCGACGATGGATTTGTCACCAGTCTGGATGACGGAACCGGCGCCGAGCACTTTGCCCAACACGAGCGGCGTCCACGTTTGACCGCCATCAATTGAATATTGAGCCGGTCCTTGAAGGCCGGTCACGGTTACCACCCCGGGTTTGTCATTGTCCGCCTTGGCAGCCAGATTGAACAACATGACGGACCCGCACACCACCCCCGCCAGCAACAACTTATAGTTTTTCATAGCAATCTGTATTAATCGTCTTCCGTTAAAGCTTTACTTCATCCCCAGTATAGCCGTTGAGGCGCGGAAGTCAACCATCTTTCTTTCCTTTTTTTACCCCCCTCACCCCCTTGGCCGGGGGGCGGAACCCGCCCGGGAGGAGTCCGTCAAAACATGCTGGTTTACAAGACATTACCTAAGCCAACGCCACGTTCCATCCGGGTCAATGCAGGTCGCCGGCATCGATGGCGATTTCCCGTTCCACCACAGGCAGGGATTGGACGACGATGGAATTGTCCTGGTACCGGAGGGTGCGGGAGCGCAGGAGCCAGATTTGGGCGGCGGTGAAGTTCCGCTCCTCCAGGTAATGAACGCCCACGTTGGCGGCGACGTAATACCCGTTGGGATCCAGGCGGTCGGCCTCCTGGTAAAACGGCCAGGCCTGGTCGTATTGCCCCAGAAAGTCCAGGGTGTTGCCCTGGCGCAACCAGGGCAATTCCCAATGCGGGTTGAGCTGGGCGCTGCGCCGATACCAGCGCAGGGCGCTGTCCAGTGACGCCGGACTGTTGGTGGGATCCTCAAAGCCGATGACGCGGTGACATTCCCCCAGCTCGTAGGCGGTGACCGAGTTCATGGGCTCGTAGGCCAGCGCGGTCTGGAGCGCCCGGGCCCGGGCGGGCGAATATCGGCCAATTTGATTGGCCCGGGCGAGCCACGCGGCCTCATGGCCCAGCCGGTATTCCTGCCAGCCGAGGTAACCCATGCCGGCGGCCAGCACCACGGTGGCCGCGGTCTTCACGGGCAGCCGGAGATTGTACCAGCATCGCCCGGTGGCAAACCGGAGGCTGCTGCTCAAGAAGGCCAGCAGCGTGACCGCCACCAACGCATCGGCGGGAACATGCAGGATGAAATCCACCAGGCAATGCACCGCCAGCGCGGCCAGCCCCCCGAGCGCGCCCAGAAAAAAGGCGAACCGGGTGCTGAGGCTGCGCCCAAAATCCGTCTCCGCCGGCCGCACCCGCCCCCAGGTGCGCGCCACGCCGGCCAGCAGCAGGCCAACCCCCGTCAACGCGATCAGCCCGCCCGCCAGGCCCCAGTCCGTCAACAGGTTGAGATAATCGCAATGCGCCCAGCCCGCGCGCAGTTGCATGGTCTGGGGCCGGTAGGCATTAAAATAGACGTCAAAAAGTCCCGGGCCCACCCCCCACCACGGGTGATCCCGCCACATGTGCCAGCCGGCCACCCAGATTTTCGTGCGGATGAAGACATCCAGGTTCAGCCCGGTGTGCGGATTGTTGATGTGTTGCGCGAAGGTGGCCGTCGCGGCCAGATAATGGGTCACAAACCAGGTTCCGCCCGCCGCCAGGACCGCCAGGCATGCGCCGGCCGCCAGGCGGTGATTGCGGTGGCCGATCAGGACCAGCAGCACCAGCAGCAAACCCGCCAGCGCGGCGGCCCAGCCCGCGCGGGAAAACGTGACCGCCACGCCGCCCAGAATGACCAGGAACGAATAGCCCAGCAGCACGCGCGTCAAAGGCTTGATCCGCCCCACCAGCAGCAAGGACAAGACCAGCGGCAGGATCATGGCCAGGAACGCGCAGAAATGGTCTGGTTGCAGGAAAGGGCCCGAGGCCCGGCCCGCCTCCCGCGTGGCCAAGGCCCACACCCGGGTGGAGTGGCGCAGATATTGAAACACCGCATAACCGGAGGCGGCCATCGCCACGGAGATGAGCGTGTAACTGATGATTTGCATCAGGTCCTGATGATACAAATGGTTGAGGATGGCCAGGAACAGCACGACGAAGACCAGCACCTGGATCAACTCAAGCCGGGCTTGGTACTCCACGTCCGCCGTCAGGTAACGACCGATGGCGTACGCCACCCAGACCAGCACCGCCCACACCACGGGCGGCCAGAGAAATTGCGGCTTGGGGCTCACGCACAAGCGCACCGCCCACAAGCCCATCACCCCGATGGTCAGGGCCTGGACCACCAGAAACTCCCAGAGCCCCACGCCGGCATAGGCCAGCGGGGTGAAAATTAAAAGGGTCAACACCAGCCCGAAGATTCCCCGGCGGCAGCCCTCATCCCACGCGTCTTTGTTCATCCCGGTTGGTAATCCCCCTTTCCTGTCGGTCAATAAGCGCGGATGGCGCCTTCATGGCTCAAGGGCAGGAACAGCCCATTGCCGAGATATTGTATCTCCAGCGCCGACTGATAGCCGCCGGCCAGGCAACCGTTGGTGCCCGTGGTCGTGGCCCCCTGGCCGGAGGTGTACAGGTCGCCGTTGTAGGCGGCGGCGGCCAGCTTGCTGCCGTCCGCCGAACACGCGACCGCCGTCCACGGCGCGTCGCCATTGCGCTGCAGCCAGGTCGAACCGGAATCAGCGCTTGTGAAGACGTAGCCCGGGGCCGCGTAAGTCGAGGAATAGTAACACGCCGCCAACCGCGAACCATCCGACGAGGAAGCCACCCCCGCCCAGTTCTCGGAAATCAAGGAGTACTCCTGAAACCACGTCGCCCCGCCGTTGACGGAGCCGTAAATCCCGCCGTTGTTCCCTTTGGCGGTGGCCACCAAGCGGGAGCCGTCCGCCGAGGACGCCACCGCCGTCCAGTAATTCGCGCCCGCGGCTGTTTGTTGCGTCCATGTGACGCCGGAGGTGCCGGACGTGTAAATG
>Ga0302319_10026198_pt1 | contig 10285 bp, 5 predicted proteins | sample Bog_T0_2_FD_203319 | JGI IMG/M metagenome (GOLD analysis project Ga0302319, IMG submission 203319) | Peat permafrost microbial communities from Stordalen Mire near Abisko, Sweden - Bog_T0_2 | ecosystem: Environmental > Terrestrial > Soil > Wetlands > Peat | place: Sweden: Abisko, Stordalen Mire...
AGGATCGCGAGGACTGCTTAAGATGATCGCTATCTTGACCGCTGTTATCCAATTAATCGAACAATTAACACAATAAGATTTTGGAAAGATCCATTCTTCTTAACTTAGATACCGGACTCTCGATTACTAGTTTGTCTCGCAGTCCGCACGAATGCGCCACGCAACAGCAAATCCGCAACCTTAATCAAGTGAAGATTTAGAGGCTTCGCAGCGTCAATTATAAGTTGACATGAAAGGACCCATGACCATGCCTCGCTCAGAAACAAGGTCGAGCTGTTGCGGTAGCGAATGAACCGGCAACCCCTCGAAAATTCCAGGTTGGAATTCATGTTCACCTTTCATCTGAAGTTGTGTCATTTATGACTATACAAACCATGTAACGGGAGAAAGCAAGAGCGGATTTGAGGTGGTTTTGAGTTTCTGGGGAGAAGATAGGACGCAAATCCTTCAAGCACTGTCGACTACACTCAAGGAGTTCAATGGTACCAAACAGCCGCCGATGAGGGCTGGTTTGACGCAGACGTCGCTCTCGGGAAGCTATATCAAAATGGTCAAGGTCAACCGCTTCCGCGTTTGTCGGAGACTGTTTGGTTTAAGTTATGCTGCCATCAGCGTGGCTTCCCGCATAGCATAGTAGTTCGCCTCGGCCTCTGCGGGCGGGATGTTTCCGATGGGCTCCATCAAGCTTCTGTTGTTGAAACAATCGACCCAGGAAAGCGTGGCGAGTTCGACTGCTTCGAATGATTTCCATGGCGCCGCCCGTGGATCAGTTCGGCTTTATAAAGACCGTTAATCGTTTCGGTGAGCGCATTGTTATAGCTATCTCCGACGCTGCCGACTGAAGGCTCGATAACGCTACGAGCTATCGGAGAAACAATGGGTTCGGATTAGCCCGTTAATAGCTGGCAAAGCGTCAGATCCAGGCCGGACGGGCACTGATAATCGATTGTTCGTGAATGCTGTTCTTTGGGTGATCCGCTCGGGTGCCCATTGGCACGATTTGCCCGATCGGCATGGCAAGTACAAAACCGTCCATAAGCGCTTCACCCGTTGGGCCAAAACAGGCGTGTGGAAGAGGATCTTTGAGGATCCGACGAACGATCCTGACAATCAGTATCTGATGCTGGATAGCACCGTGGTTCGCGCCCATCAGCAGGCAGTGATCGGAAAAGGGGGGCCAAAAATCAGGCTCTGGGGCGCTCCCGAGGAGGATTAACCACCAAAATTCACACCCTCACCGATGCAGAAGGGCGCCCCCTTCGCTTCATGCTGACCGGCGGCGAGGCACATGACGTAACCACGGCGGCCGACCTGCTGGATGGTCAAACCGCCGATGGCATCATCGCTGATAAAGCGTACGATACCACTGCGCTGCGTGAAATGATCGAGGAAGCCAATATCGAGGCTGTAATCCCATCGAAGCGAAACAGGAAAATCCAAATCCCCCACGACGCCCAAGCCGACAAACTCAGGAACCGGATCGAGAGGTTGTTCAATAAGCTTAAGCATTTTCGGCGCATCGCCACTCGCTATGACAGAAGAGCAGCTTACTTTCTCGCCGCTATTCAGCTCGCATCAAGCATGATTTGGATGCGATGAATGTCGATTCGTCCTAGTATGCAGCAGGTCATGATAAGGTGCCGGACGGCACAAAGCCGGAGCGAAGAAAAGCACAAACTTCCGAGCACACTACGAAACCCCCCCGACCAGGGTCTCGCTCGAGACAATGCCGCAGTAATGCCCGGTCGCGTTAAGTGCCTCGCTCTGATACCCCCACACACACCACCCACGGCATGGACGACGGGCATCGGGGCTCGTCGCAATCAAAAATTCTCAACAGCCGGTCGCCCCCGAATTCGAGCGGTAAAATGCTTCTAACTTATCAATCACCTCTGGCCACTCAAATGTACGCGCCCAAGCGCGCGCCGCTTCACTGTATTGGCGGAAGGATTGGTTCCTGATCATCGAAGCTATTACGTCCCGCAACGCCCCCGGGTCGCCCGGTGGAACCAGCACGCCAGTACCTTCAGGCACCACGTACGGTATCCCGCCTGTCCGGCAACCGATTACCGCCAAACCATATCGCATGGCTTCGATATACGGCATCCCGAATCCCTCATATCGCGACGGCATCACGAATATATCACTGCTTGCATAAGCCGCTTCCAGCGCCGTTTCCGTGATATTGCCCAAAATCGAGATCAAGCCAGGAAACTTGGCTGTCAAATGCTTCCTGCGCGCCTCCGAAATCGTGCCGATTACGCGAAGCGATATCTGCTCACGCAACGGCTGCTCAAGGCCCTCAAGCGCCGCCTCGAGCACATCGAAACCCTTTCGATGATCATCAACGCGGCCCACAAATAAAAACCTGATCTTCCCAGAGAGAAGAACATCGCGGTCGCACTTCGGCGGCATCACGCCATTTGGCAAAACGGCTAGGCGTTCTGGCGCCGTAATTTTGAACTCCTGCTGGAGCGGTTCGTAATCATAGGGCGTCTGCATAAAAATTACTTTGGCAGTGCGCAACGGTATAACGTTCATCCGACGCATCAACAATTTTCTTACCCAGTCAAGTTTTAGCTTGCTGCTATGAAAATAAAGTGAATAAAAAAAGCTGCGTCCGTAACGAGCGCAAAACTTAGCACCCGGCGCCGCCCAAGCCGGCGCGCCGATATTATGGGCATGCACAATATCCGGGTCGACGGCTTCCAGTGCGCGTCGAATCCCTCGCACAAAGAGACCGCTTCCGGACGGATAAGCAATTAACCTAGTCGGTGGATTCCGTATAAACACCTCCAGACGTATAATCGTGAAACCGTCGACAACCTCGCGTGACGGCAGGTGTGGAAAATCGCCGGTCGGGTAGGCAAGTCGGCTAGTTATTACGGTTACATCATGACCCGCCGCCGCCAGGTAGGTCGCATGATTTAACATCACCTTCTCAATGCCAAAATTCTGCGGCAAAAAATAAGGTCCGATAATCGCAATTTTCATCGTCTAAGCTGATCAAATTGGTCGATGGGGGGTATTTTGGGCCAACCAATGCATAAGACCATACTAAATGGTTCCAGTTGAGCAGTCCTTTGCCCCATCGCGAACTACATTCCTGCGTGCAGAGACTAAGTCCTTAACTGCTTGAGCCGCCACCCGGATATTGACGCCAAAGAGGATTACATAGTTTACGATCGCAAAAGAAAATCTAATTAGGGTCGAACCGAGAATTGCCCAACCTGCGCCGCTGAGGCCAAATCGCGGCACTAGTATCAGAAGCAGGGGTACCGCACAGGCAAGTCCGACGATTTGCTGTAGCGAAGATCTTCCGGGTCTGCCGAAAGCAGAAAACCCCTGCGCCAACATCCACGTAGCACCGCCGAATATTGCTTCCACAACGAGCACCTGGAAAACCCTAGTCGCAGGCAGAAAGCTCGTGCCGTAAACCAACTTCAAAAGAAATGAGGCTCCAAATATCATAGGGCTCGCAACCAAGCTCATAAAAAACAGAACAAGGAAGCAAACCGGCAGGAAGAGGGCGGCGCCTCTCGTAGGGCCAAGCGAAACTAATTTTGGGAAAAGAACATTTGACAATGCGCTGGGGATAATGGCAAATATTCTTGCCGAGCTTAGAGCAACAACGTAAAATCCCATATCCTCTGGCAAAAGCATCGCGACGACGAGTACGCGGTCAATTTGATCAGATATTGTTCCAACCAGATCGCCTCCCCAGGCACGTACACCATATGAGATCAAGGTTCGAGCTGAAGGCAGTAAATTTCGTAGATTCGGATGTATGTTATTTGCGACCCAGATCGCGCTCCATATTATGGATGGAAAACTAGCGAAGAGGTACGCTACCGCTACAGTATAGACCGTTATGTGATGAAAATAATACAGTGCCGCAAGAAAACTAACGGTCAGCAACCCGGGCATTATTCGAAACTTGTTGAATAGCGAGAACTTCTGATCGGCCTGTGCAGCAATCGGCAGTAAAATGCTGATTGAGGATAGAGGTGCGGCGAATATCATGAGCTTAGCAAAGCCAATAATGGCTGGGGGATAATCCCTCAACCAAATAGGAATGCCAAATATTCCCACAATTATGGACAGAAGGCCTGACATGCACCCGATTAAAAGCGCTGCGCCAAGCAGCTCAGCGCGCCTTTCCGGTTCACGTCTGATGCAATAAAGCAGGGAAACCGGCACCCCGAATGTCAACGTGTACGCAAGAAATTGCGGCCACATCATAACGGCGGCCAACTCGCCGCGGCCATGGGGCGCGAGAGTATGCGCCGTTATGATTCCGGTTGAGATATTAATGACTTGGATGAGAACGCTAGTCGACAAGGTCTGCAAAATCGAGCCAAGTAGACCCTGACCGGAAATAGCGCTGAGAAATGTTTTTTTCAAGGCGCTTCTATCTTGCAGTCGCTACGGGCTTGACCGATTCTCGCCACAAAAATATATAAATCATTGTACAACATTGTTCGCAAATACTTTATCCTTCCTCCTAAAGCGCCAGAGTCATCGTGGCCACAACCGTCGGAATACCCGCGATGCCCGCTGGACTGTGTCAATCGGGCATTTTGGAAGTCCGAATCCGCCGTAGACAAGCGTTTTAAACGTGCCACTTGGCAGGGCTTCATTTTATTACTCGCGCTAAGGTTAAGCAAGATAATACGCTACGAAGTTTTTAAAGAATTACATCGGGTTCGAAATGCCATGATATCAGCCTATCCTGTCTGAAGCTATCCAAGGTCGATATCCACTAGGAAATAACGCTGCCGAACGCAACCAATCTCTTGCTTAAAGCCGCTCTTTCCCAAGAAAACTATGCCTTTATCAAACTCGGTTGGCTTGGATGCCACTATCCTATGCTGTACCGCCAGCAACGGAACGTCAGGACCAGGTCCCGTCCGATCAGCCCCAGCATCTAACGTAGACGAAAATCGGCTGGAAGGCAGTGGTCGCGTTGAAGGAGCGCCGCCGAAATGGTCGACGCCGATCTCGTAAGGCATCAATCCAAAAGCTGATCGGGCTGGCCACCCTGCTAACCGGTGCCGATCGTTTCGTCGGACTTGACGCGATGCCGCCGCGACCTTCACCGGCACCGGCTGGCGAGTTCTGCCTCGACCTGAATGCAGCGGGCTGTGCGGACCTCGATCTTGTCCATAGTGATCGGGTATTGGAAGCGCTACCGGAGAGATACGCATCCGGAGCGATTGTTACAATTACGGTATTGACACATCCAACTCGCGGTAGAATCTCCGGAAATCTCGGCATGCGGTATGATTTCGGGCATGCCCAAATCACTGCCATCACTTGAACCACCATTCATAAAAGGTCAGCAGCCATCTCTCACTGGATACAATTTTGAGCCACCGTCATGAGTTGATCGAAATTGGCAGCTATAATACCAACCATCACGGCCAATGACCCATCCGCTCACCTCGTCATGGCCGTGCTTGACACGGCCATCCACGCCTTTGCTTTTGAGAGCCGGAGCCGCCGTGAGTCACAGCCCACGCTACTTGGTATAAAACCCTTATGGAAAGGATTCCGATCGGATTTTGGTGGATTCGAGTTTGGCTAATTCTCCGCAAGACGGGCATTTGATAAGAAAACCCGCAGGGAATGCGCTGCGGCGGGTCAGTTGGGCTGTCTGTTGAGAACAGGAGCGGAGCGGCATACTGGCCGTGAGCACACAGCTTGGCGACGCGCGGAAACGGTTATAGGCGCCTCAGATGACAACCACAGCAGCATTCACCTCGGCAAATGGCAGTTCGGCAAAAATTTACCGCCGGTATACGCGGTCCAGGTGGTGGACTGCCCCAGAAGCGGGATCAGCAGATAGCCCCGCAGGACCAGATTGTTGGATGCATCGAAGGACAGCAGCATCGGGTGGGAAACGCCGTTGCGAGGGTCCAGCACGACGCCCTGCCAGACCGGGCCATTATCGCCCGCACGCTCCGAGGTGGTTTGCAGGATCGTCAAATCGCACTGCGGCTGGCCCTGCCAATCCAGCGGCATCGGGTCGTTCGGATGATCGAAACGGATGGCGGCAATCTCCCCGCAATAGCCGTCCCCGCAAGGCGCAATTTGAATCACCGAGCCGCCGCCCGCCGTCACCCAATCGCCGACCGGTGTAGAGGGACTTGCCGCAACCGCAGCCGGCGGCATCCAACAGAAAGATAGCAAAGCAATGGCGATGCCCAGCCTTTTCATCACGACAATCCCCCCCAAGCCGTTTTGGCCTAATATGGGGCCGATTTCATGTCTTGCCCAGAAACGCCCGAATCGCCGCCGCCGTCGCCGCCAGGCCGCAGCGGATAATCGGCGCCTCGGCCGGAAAAGCCGTGAAAACCCGGCCAGGCGCCTGCCGGTCCAGCAGCACGAACACCCCCCGGTCATCGCCCCGCCGGATCAGCCGGCCAAACGCCTGCCGCAGCCGCAGCCGTACGATCGCGTCATCATAATCCTTCGGCTGGCCTCCAGAGAGATGCATGCGCCGCGCCCGATGCAAAATATCCGGCCGCGGCCAGGGCGTGCGCTCAAACACCACCAGCTGCAACGCATTGCCGGGAATATCCACCCCATCGCGCATCGCATCCGTCCCCAGCAGGCAGGAATGTTCCTCGGCCCGAAAAATATCCACCAGCGTCGCGTTATCCATGGCATCGACATGCTGCGCATAAAGCGGAATCCCGGCCTCCTCCAGCGGCGTGGCGATGCGTGCATGTACCGCGCGCAGCCGCGAAATGGCGGTGAACAGCCCCAACGCGCCGCCTTGTGACGCTTCGAACAAAGCCCGGAAGGCGCCGGAAAGTGCGGCGATATCGGTGCCGTTGACATCGTTGACGACGAAAATACGGGTCTGACTGGCATAATCGAAGGGCGAGGCGAAGGCCGCGCGGATCGCCGGCGCCGCCAGATGCGCGGCCCCGGTCCGGGCCTCGGCGCCGGCCCATGCGGCTTCATTATCGGTGCCATCGCGCAACGTGGCCGAGGTCACCAGCATGCCATGCGCCGGGCTGGCAATCGTCTCGATGAAGGCCTCGGTCGGGTCCAGCATGTGCGAGAGAAACGCCACATCCCTGTCGCCATCGGCATTGCGATCGAGCCGCAGGAAATGCACATGGCCGGGCCGCATGCCGGGCCTGGGTGCCGCCGCTGGCATCGCATCCAGCATCCGGCGCCAGGCGGTGAGCGGGTCGATGCCGCGCCGTTTCAGCGACCTTGCCGCCCCTTCCAGGCGCTGCCGGGCCGGCTCATCCAGCGTTTCCGCCTCGCTCTCCAGCCGCTCCAGAAAACGCTCCCGCAGCGCCGCCAGCGGAACGCGCAGCCGTTCCAGCGCCCGTGACAGCGCCGCACCGGTCTCCAGCACATCGTCTTCGACGGGATAAAGATCCACCTCCACCGGCATATGGCCGGACAAAGCCGGTTCCGGCGCGCGCGCCCGGGCCTGTAGCCGCAACGCCTTCAAAAAAGCTTCGCCAGAATTCTTCGGCGCACCCGCCTCGGCGATATCTTCCTGACCGAAACGGGCCGCGAACATCGGCGCCGGCAACGCCCGGGCAGCGGTTAACACCGCGTCCAGCTTCGGTTTCAGCGTGTCATCGGCGGCCAGAATATCCTCCAGCCGGCGCGCGATGCCGCGGGCCCGCGACCTTGTCCCCTCCGCCCCCAGCAGCCACCGCCGCAGTTCCGCCATTGCCGCACCCGAGAGCTCCACCGAAAACGCGCTGTCGGCGGCATCGAAAATATGGTGCCCCTCATCGAAGACATAGCGGGTCGGCACATAGGCGTCATCCAGCCCGCCCCACACCGCCTGCGCCATCACCAGCGCATGGTTGGCGATGACCAGGTCGGCCACGCGGGCGCGCCGGATCACATGCTCGATGGTGCAGCGCTTGTAATGCGGGCAAGCGGCATGAATGCACTCCCCGCGCCGGTCGGCGATATTGGCCAGCAGCGCCTGGCCGAACAATTCGGCGAACCAGCCCGGCAGATCACCGCCCATCAGATCGCCATCGGCGCTCGCCATCGCCCAGCGCGAGATCAACCCGAGCGGGACGGTAAATCGCTCGACACTCACCATGTCCTCATAATTGAGCAGGCAGAGGTAATTCTCCCGGCCCTTGCGCAGCACCACCCGCCGCCGCGATTTTTCCGGCGCAAGGCGGCCGGCCTCGGTTTCGATCTGCCGCTGCAAATGCCGGGTAAAGGTGGAAACCCAGACCGCGCCGTGATTTTTTTCCGCCCAGATACTGGCGGGCGCCAGGTAGCCAAGGGTCTTGCCGGTGCCGGTGCCGGCCTCCGCCAGCACCAGATGCGGCGCGCCCTCAACCGAACGCGGCGCGAAGGCGGCAGCAGCCGCGGAGGCGTAATCCGCCTGCGCCGGCCGCTGCTCGGCGCCCGGTCCCAACAAGGTAGCCAGCCGCGCCCGAGCCTCGACCTGGGCAACCGGAAACGCCGAGGGCGGCGGCCGCGGCGCCGCATCCTCCCATTCGGGAAGCCGCTTCCAAAGCCGCAGCGCCATGCCGTCCGGCGGCGCGGCGGGCGCCCCCAAAGCCGCCAGCACGTAGCGGGCCCAGCCCCAGCCCATCAACCCCATGCGGGCCGCAAGACCCGGCGCATCGCGGTTCATCGGCAGGGACTTGCCCAACACCAGCCGCGCCAGCAAAACCTCGGCGATCGGCGCCAGGGCTGCCGCCGCCTGCTCCTGCGAGGCCGGAATTTCCATCTCCAGAAACCGCGCCAGCCCGGCCGCCGTCGGCGCCGCCGATTGCGCCGGACAGACGAAGGCGAACAGCTCCAGAATATCCAGCACCGCGACGGCAGGGTTGCCCAACCGCCGCAGCGTCGCCGGCCCATGCACCACCAGCGCCACCGCATCCCCCAGCGCCTTGGCCACCCCGCCGGGCTTGACGGAAACAAAGTCGCCATCGGTGGTCAGCAGGGTGGCTTTGCCATGGCCGGCGATCAGCGCACATAAATCCGGCAAAAACGGCGGCATACGTCAAAGTATAGACGTCCCTCCCGTTTCGCCATAGACGAAGCGCATTATGAACGAACAAGCACCAACCGCTGCAAACGCACAAATCAGTTGGCCCTTCCGCGAAGCCGAACGCGTTGTTGAGAGATTGCAGCAAAAAGGCAAAACCCACGCCTTGTTCGAAACCGGCTACGGCCCTTCCGGCCTGCCGCATATCGGCACCTTCGGCGAGGTTGCGCGCACCACCTGGGTGCGCCGCGCCTTCACCGAACGCACCGGCCTTCCATCCCGCCTGCTGGCCTTCTCCGACGACATGGACGGTTTGCGCAAAGTTCCCGACAACGTCCCGAACAAGGAGATGCTGAAGCAATTCATCGGCATACCGCTGACCAAGGTCCCGGACCCGTTCGGCACCCATGCGAGCTTCGGCGCGCATAACAATGCCAGGCTCCGCAGCTTCCTGGATTCGTTTGGCTTTGACTACGAATTTGCCTCCTCCAGCGAATACTATCTCTCCGGCCGCTTCGACGACGCGCTGCTCCATGTGCTCGCCAATCACGACCAGATCATCGACATCATCCGCCCGACGCTGGGCCCCGAACGCCGCGCCACCTATTCGCCGATTCTGCCGATCCACCCGCGCACCGGCATCGTCATGCAGGTGCCGATCGAAAAAGTGGACGTGGAATCCGGCACCGTCATGTGGACCGACCCGGAAACCGGACTCCGGTTTGAAACCGAAGTCACCGGCGGCTCCGCCAAGCTGCAATGGAAAGCCGACTGGGCAATGCGCTGGTGGGCGCTCGACGTCGATTACGAAATGTCCGGCAAGGATCTGATCGACAGCGTCAAACTCTCCTCCGCGATCGTCCGCGCGCTCGGCAAGGAACCGCCGGTCTGCCTGACCTATGAATTGTTTCTGGACGAAAACGGCCAGAAAATCTCCAAGAGCAAGGGCAACGGCCTGTCGGTCGAGCAATGGCTGAAATACGCGCCGCCGGAATCGCTCGCGCAATTCATGTATCACGCCCCGCAGCGCGCCAAGCGGCTGTTCTTCGACGTCATCCCGCGCGCCGCCGATGATTACATCCACAACGTCGCCGCTTTGCGCGACGCGGAAGACCCGCAAACCAACCCGGCCTGGCATATCCTGGGCGGCAAAAGCCCGGATCGCGCCGGCAGCCCGATCGGCTTTACCATGCTGCTGAACCTGGCCTCCGTCATCAACGCCGACAGCCCGGAAATGCTGTGGGGGTTTATCCGCAGCTACATGCCCGGTGCCAGCCCGCAAACCTA
>Ga0302319_10026200_pt1 | contig 10284 bp, 6 predicted proteins | sample Bog_T0_2_FD_203319 | JGI IMG/M metagenome (GOLD analysis project Ga0302319, IMG submission 203319) | Peat permafrost microbial communities from Stordalen Mire near Abisko, Sweden - Bog_T0_2 | ecosystem: Environmental > Terrestrial > Soil > Wetlands > Peat | place: Sweden: Abisko, Stordalen Mire...
CTTAATATTGCGGCCCGCTTCCTTGCTCCCCTCTGTTTCAAGGGCTTTCGACACTCCGCTTCGTACGGTCGGATCTCTCCTCCCGACGGGAGTCTGCTACCGGGCGCTCCGGCGCTTACCCGGACGGATCTTTCATCCGCCAGAACATCGCGTCTTCGTTCAGGACGCACCATGCCTGCCATTGTAATTCCCGTCCCGGCACCCGCGCCAGTGGATTTCGAGGGCGCGTCAAGGGCTCGACGCACGTGCCCGGTGCGGAGATCAATCTTCAATTCGCGGACCGGTCGTCTCGGCGTCGGGCAACCGGTACCAGCGAACCCCGCCAGCGTCGCTCCGCGCTAAGTACCGCCGGCCGTCGCCCACGGCATACATGGTTGTGACCGCGCCGGTGCCATCCGCGCGGCGCGAAGTCTCTACTAAGAAACAGGTCGGAGCGGCTTTCAGGAGAACGGCGTCGACGGTCATCTCACAACCATTATCAGGGACAAAAGAATGCGCCGGGCATTGCGCGCAAATCAGCTTTCCTCGAACCCGGAGTTCGCAAACTTCAACGTCCGGCAGTTTTCGGTGACCGTTCGGACCACGTTGTCGGGCGCGCCGGATGGAATTTCAGCTTCGATTTCAATCGTGATATTCACCTTAGCGCCGAGCAGGCCGCTGAGATGTTGTACGACGGCGCTCGCGATCTGGTCAACGTCGCGCGGCAGCCGGGTCGCATCGACACTGGCGGTACCGTGAAAACGCCGCAAGGTGATTTTTCCCGGTTCTGTGGCAAAGCCACTTCGGGGAGACATCGGCGGCACGACGCCTTCGCCGATCATGCCAGGCGCACAGATGCCGCAGCAGCCTCAGGCGACGCCGCCATGGCCGCTGCCGCCGCCGCGGCGGCCTCTTTATCTCGCTGGGCGGTCGCGACCTCGGGCTTCACCACGACGCTGTTCGCATCTAATTGCACCGACGGCCGACTGCCGGCTTCAAGACCTCGGTACCGGTCCGTCGCCGCATCGTACAAATCCGCGTAAGCGAACGTATCCTCCGCCCACGTGAGCCGGCCGGCCCCATCCTGAATCGCATCCAAAATTACCTGCGCATTCTTCACCCGCGGCAGATAAAGATACTTGGCGAAGTCGTCCACCAACTGCTTAACGCCGACGTGATTCCCCCGCCACAACGGGACTTGATCGATCTCGAACCGCAGGACGGCGCCCGCCATGTTCGTTACGAGCAGACCATCGTTCTTAAGCTTTTTCGAGGCGCGTTCCGCCAGCCACTCCTGTCCCTGCAGTCTCGTCTCCTGCCACTCCACCGGGGGGAACGCCTCGCCTGGCGCCGGTCGCTTCTGCCCGGCCACGAGCAGCCACACGTAGGTCTCCGGGATTCGACCCTTCACTGCTTTGTCCGAACTCTCCAGTCGCTGCTCCACCTGGTTGACCTGGAATGGGTCCAGGTTTAGCGACTTCTTTTCCGCCTCGATCGACGCCCAGGCCATGTAGGAGCGAACCGCTTTATCGAGATCCACCAACCGGGTTCTGTCAGCCGCAAGGAAGACCAGCATATTGCCGCAGTTCCGGCCCGCCGACCCCCGGTTGAGGATCTCCGCAGCCGCCGCGCGGCCCGGACTGGAATCCGCCTTCGCGCTATGGGGGTAGTCCGGACTCAGGATTACCAGCTTCGCTTCGGGTTCATCCACCACGTCACTCGCGCCCACGGGACACGGGTGAACTTTCGCGAAATCGCCCCGGTGTTTTTGCTCTTCGGCGAGTCTGCCCCGAATCGCTTCAACGACATCCTCGGGATGATACCTTTCCGCGCGCTCCTCGGCCAGCCGGTTCACGCTGGGCTGCGTTGCATACCAGTAGCGGCTTCCATCTACGTAGAGGTACGTCGCCTGGTCGGCCAGTTTTCGCAAGGCGTCGCCGAACGTGCCCGATGTCTCGCCTGGCTGAACACACCCCAATTTAATCTGGCGATCTTCCAGACCCTTCTTCGTCGCATCCTGAGTGGGTGCGGAGCCGAGATAAAGCGTGCGAGCCACGCGCCGGGCGGCGGAGTAGCGCCCCAACATCGGATTCTCTCTGTCGATTTTGAGCGGCAGAGAGTTCGGCCCATCGATATCCTTTTCGATAATGGGGTCCCAAATCGGCGGCAGGTAACGTGTGAGTTCGCTCTGGACAGCGGGCGCGTCCACCGGAACGCTCGCCGGGAGGATCATGAGCCCCTTATCCTCTCGCTCCCAAAGGGCATGAATCACCGACGACATCAGACGCAGCACGCCGCGCGTGCGCTGGAATTTATCCAGAGTCGACCAGTCGTTATAGAGCCGGTCGAACAACTCCGGATGGATCGGATACGCCGCTTTGATCCGGCGCTCATATTCCGACTTGCCGGCCTCGGTCGGAAACTCCTGGGCGTACTTGCGGTACTCGTCCGCGAATGCCTTAACGACCGCGTCGCGAGCGGTGAAGAGATCGGCGTCCCGGATCGGCTGGAACAATCGCCGGCGGACGATCTCAAAGCCCTCTTCCGCGCTGGCCGGGCGCCAGGATGTTTCGACCCGCTCGATGACGTTCTTCAAACGCTCCAGCGCGGCCAAACCACCCTCGCCGCCAATCTCATTCTGCGACGCGGGGATGCTTACCACCAGTAAGGTTTTGTCCGCCAGCTTCGCCGATTCGCTCAACGTCTGCGCGAACGTGAAGTGCGCATCGAAGTCGCCGGCGGGCAGGTCGGATTTATTGTAGAGCTGCCGCGCATAGGCCACCCATTCATCGATCAGGATCAGGCAGGGCGAGAATTTTATTGAGGAGCAGGCGCAGGGAATCGCCCGGGCTCACGGCCTTCTCGTCCGCGCTGCGCACCATCTCGTAACCTTCTTTGCCGCCCAGTTGCCACGCCAACTCGCCCCAGAGGGTCCGCACCAGAGTTCCATCCGGCTTCTTGTGAATGTCGGCCGGAGACAAACGGTTGCCCACCAGCACCGCGCGCCTCACCTTGGGAGGCTGCGAAACCCCGGCCATTTTGGTCACCGTTTCGAGGCTAGGGAGCTGGCCCGCGGCTACGCCGGCAAACAGATGCCACAGCGCCAGCATCGAGTGCGTCTTGCCGCCGCCGAAATTGGTCTGCAGCTCCACGACGGGATCGCCCCCGTTTCCCGCCAGCCGTTGTAATGCGTTGGCAAGAAGCTTCTGCAACCCCTCCGTGATGGAAGTGCGCCGAAAAAACTCGACCGGGTCCTTGTACTCGTCCGAGCCCTCGCCCAGATACACCTGCCAAAGATCGGCGGCGAACTCGGCCTGCTGATAGCGGCCCGACGCCACATCCGGGTGAGGCGTGACGATTTCCCGCCATGGTCGAAGGCCGGCCGCCGGTTTGCCTTCGACGGCGATGCTCGATTCCTTCCGCTTCTGAGTCCTCAGCTGTTCATCAAATTTGACGCGAAGAATCTCGGCCTTCATCTGGTCGACAGCTTCCACCTGCTCCGCCGCGATGGCCGTCAACAAACGGGAAACGCTGTCGATGGCGCGGTAAGCGTCGTCAGTCGAGAAAGCCTTATGGTGGGCCCACTTGTTCCGCACGTCGCGAAGTTCGAATGCGACGTTGCGATCCGAAGGGCCAAGCAGCTTCCGGAAGCAATCCTGCCACAGCTCGCACATCACCTGCAGCAGCGCCTGGGTATCCCAGTTCAGCCCTTTGCCGTCTCGGCCCGCGCGCTGCCAGTCGGGAAAGCTCGGCCCCGCGGCCTCCATCCACCGATCCTTGTACGTGGCTTTCAGCTCGCGTTCCACGTAGGGGCGTAAACCATCCCTCAGAAGGTCCAGGGATTTACCGACTCGTTCGCTGTTTGTGATTGCCATTACTCCGATTCACCTGTCTCACCCATCGCCGCCTTCGGAAGTCTCTTTCCAATCTCTGTGCGTACGAGCCGGGCGAGCGCCAGACCGCGTCCCGCTTCGTCGGCGTCCGGCTCGTAGGGAGCCCCCGGATAGCGGAAACGCCAGGCGTATTGAGAGAGCGCAATGGCCGGCTCAAGGGCTAGCCCGAGGGTTGCATCGATCTCGGCGCAGGCCGCCGCCAATTCACCTAATTCGTGTGTCTTGCGAATTGGCTTCTGGTTCCAGGTGAGAAACCCTTTCAGCAGTTTCTCCGCAGTCTGCTGGCAATGGTAAAGCGCCTCGGCCGGAAGCTCAGACACACATATTTCGGCAGCGCGCAGATCGTTCGATGCACGCAGGACCCACTGGCGCGTTTCGTCAAGCAGCCATTCTTCCGGCGTCATAGAGCAGTCGTCCCTCCCGCATCACCGTCGCCGGCAGCGACGCTACCACGAATGCCGCCCGCCCTTCGAAATCGCTCAGCCGCCACGGTATAACGTCCTTCGACACACCGAAGCCCGAGAGGCGCGAATAGACTTCGCTGCTGCGCATCACCGATTCGGGGGTATCGTCAGGCACCACCACCACGAAATCCAGATCGCTGTCCGGACCCGCTTCGCCGCGCGCGTCTGAACCGAAGAGATAAATTCGTACCGGCCGATAGAACTCGACCAGCCGCTTCGTCATCTCTTCGATCACTTCCTGTTTCGTGAGTTGGACTTGCATTGCCGTATTTCCCCGGAATTATCTCAGTTCAAACTCTTCCGACGCCATCGACGGCCACGCGACCACGAGGCTGTTGTAATAGCCCGCTTCTTCGGCCCAGCCCTTGCGTTCGCACAGCGTGTATAGGCGATAGGCGAGGTCACGGGCGATCTCCGCGATTCCGCCGATTTTCGCCTTCAGGTTCGCGGTCTCCTGTTCACCTTTTTGATCCAGACGGCGGATCAGGTGCTGGGTCACTTCCCAGACGGTCAAGCGGACAACCGTAGATGGGTCCCATTCCTCCGGAAGCTCACTCCGGCGCAACAGCCTTACCTTTCCGGAACGTGAGTGGAGGATACCAGCCTCGGCAAGATGAGAAATGCTGAGCGCTTTCGCCGTGGCCAGGACTTCGGCCTCGCCATAGAGGCCTTCATCAAATTGATGCTGCTCGAACCATGCCAATGCCCACCGTGTGTCTGGGTCGAATTCGCTTTCCAATTCAGAAAGGACCTCGTCGAGACCTTGGTTGATCAGCGACAGTGCAGTTCGGACTCGCATCGGTGAACCATCGGTTTCGAGCACCTTTGCAAACTTCGAGAAGACCGCCATTCCGGGACCAATCGCAGCCTGGGCAAGATCGACTGGTGCAATGTTCCCCTTTTGAAGGTTGCGCAGAGCCTGGGGAGGTTCCTTCTTGAGAGAGCCGATGAAGTCCTTGCGGGTCGTAATCGGTGCGGAAGCTTGCCGTGGCCGGCAGGCAAGAACTATAGAGGAGGCAAGAGCGTTTGTCCCAATCGCAATACTACGTGCGGACCGTTCGCTGCGCAATGGCCACGTTGCTGTGACCTGGAAGCCCGCCCGTAGCAGTCCCTCGAGCATCGTCTCCCATCCCGTAGAGGCTTGTGCGGTTACACCTTCGTTTTCTCCGTCTTCGTCAGATTCCGACTGCTTAAATGCGTAATACACCGTCAGGGGAAACGCTGGGTTCTGCACCCTGCTCATTTGGCTGAAAGCTTTACCGAAACCTTCCTCAAAAAACTTCTGAGCGAGATCGTTGCTGCCCTGGAAACGGTATGGCGTGGCGACCAGTTCCTGCTTCTTAGGGACCAGAAGAGTGCTGAAAAGTTCTGGCTTCAACGAGCCGAGGCTTCTTTGCAGCCAGACGTAGAAATAGTCAGATAGGTCTGCGTATCCGATGTTGTCGTAGTAGGGCGGATCGGTCGAGAAAACTGGTTCCTTTACCTCTGGCGCCAGGCAACAAGCGTCCAACTGCTTTACGCTACCAGCGACTGATGCTGGCAAGTGCGTGATCGCTCCGGCCAAGTTTTCCGCGGTGTCCCCGAGATCTCCAGCCGCGTTGGCGAATGGATTCACCTCGGCGAAGTCCCATACCATGGGCAAGGCTTGTCGAGCGAACACATTCTTGCTTTGATCACGCGTCGGAGACCAAACCGCAAGGCCGGAGTGGGTGTTCGTCAAACGACTAACCAAAAGCGCCAGATAGCACGAGACGTCGTTGGCGTACTCTTCACCGCCCCCGTCCCTGAGGACCTGCGTCCGTGCTTCTGCCACTAGGTCGCTGAAGGCGGTGAGAGCTACGAGTTGCCGAGGTGTGAAAAGGTCTCTGAATCGCCGGAGTCCGTACGGTATGCACCAGAGATTGCGTGGGTCATTGGCCAGTTCCTGCTCGGGCGCCCAGCTCGGTTCGGCACCCTCCGATGCCAGAATGTGTTCTCGGTTAGGAGAGAGGTAGACTCTCTTTCGAGCGCCATCCGCGACCATTGCGATCATCTGCATCGCCATGCGACCATTCGCGCCCTCGTCCTTCACGTGCTGGTCCGGGCACGTTTCTCGACACACCAAGCAGCGAAACTTCGCGCCTCTGCCCACCTTCGGTGAGTCTGAGACCGCGCCGTCACCGGTCTTGACGGAAAACTCAATTGTCTTGCTGACGTGATCAATGATCGGTTCCACCCACGCCTTGCTCCCGGCCCTTGAGGACAAGACAAAGGACTTTACGAGAGGCATCCGTGCGCTACAGGCGGGATTCGGGCACACAATTGTCCTCGCCCAAAGCCATGCGATTACTGTTGCCTCCCCTCCGCCGTGTTCCTTCGGAAGCTTCGTCTTCGGATAGAGGTATCCAACCCTTTCTAGGGCGCGGTCGCGCATCCAGTGCCCGTAGTACCGAACGTCCTCCGCCAGCCCGCGAGCCCCGGTCCACATCCCTTTTCCGCTCATTTTGGCGTTAGCGGCCGGATTGACTGGCGGCTGCCCCGCATGCTTGGGGGGAATTTCAATCAGAGCTTTCGTAATCAGTACTGCAACTGGATTGAGATCGGAGCCGTACGCCGCGAGCCCAAGTCGCTGTGCTTCGAGGGGGATCGATCCACCCCCGCAAAATGGATCGTAGATCGGTGGCGGATTACCGCCGGTAGATTTCAAGATCTCAGCGTGCGCCCCATCAAGCACCGATTGGTTACTTGCGTTCTCCCAAAGCACCAGCCTTTCAATCAATCCAAACAGCCGCTGCCGCTCTCGATCTTGGTCGGGTTCGGTCGGAAACTGCTCGGGAAGGCTCGCCGGGTCGTCTACTAATGAAGCAAACAGGACAGCACGGCACGCTGCCAGAGGGCGCCGCGCCCACCAGAGATGTAGCGTGGAAGGGTGTCCCTGACGGATCGACTTCTCTCGCGCCGATTCCTTGTTAATGGCCTCCAGCGGCAGCGCGACTTCGATAAGTTTCTTCTTCATCGATTCTCTTGAGGTCACTTCAGCGCGATACCAGCAGCGTTGTCCACCAGGTTGCGGAGACTGGTTATTTCCACCACGAGCGGCGACTGCGGCGAACTCATGCCGGCGCCTGTCCTCTACTGAGCAATTCCGCCAGTTTGTAATTGATGCTCTCCACGGCGAACTCCGGCTCCTGCTGGAACGGCTGGCGGATATAAACCAGATTTTGCCGACCGTCCTCGACCTGCCCGACGGCCAGAATGAAGTCGTCCGGTTTGTTCAGAGCCGTCAGAATTTCATTGCGCGTAACCGTGACCGTGAGCGCGCCGGCGACCCGGCCCTTCACCTCGATGAACCGAAGTTTTCCATCGGCCTGAACCTTCGATTCAATGTCGTAACCGCACTTCGCCCGGCTCACGTCTCGCGGTTGGTTGCCCAGCCGTTCCTCGGCATCCATCACCATCTGCATCGCCAGCAACTCCATCTGCTTCCTGGCTGCGGCGGAAGCGGCGCTGCCCTCGTCCTCAGGTTGAGAGAGCGGCGGGAGCAGCTTATTGACCAGCCCGATCGGCACCACAATCGCGCCGCCAACGGCGACGGGCGGCAACGGAGCAATCTGGCGTTCGAGTTCGAGTTCCGCCATCCGCCTCTGAAGGCGGGCCTGTAATTCGTCGGCACGCTGGCGTGCTTTGCCGGAGTTGATTCTGGCGTTAATTTTGCCTGCCAGCTCCTGGTCTTTCAATTGGTTGGCCCGGTGATCCCAGTATGTGATCTCCTTCGTGAGCCGGTCTTTTACAGCCGCCATGGTCCGCGTAACCAGATCCTCGCGGCGCGCTCGGACTTCGCCGAGGTGTACGGGAACGAGGTCGGCTATGGCATGGCCGACAATCGCCGATTCGAGATCGGTCTGCAGCCATGCCTGCGACTCCAGAGTGGGAGCCAGGCTGGTTCGTTCCAATGGCGTCGCAGGCCGGTAATCGAGGTACGGCGCATATCCGGCGTTCCGGGTGCAGCCCGTGGAGTCGGTCTCAACGAACAGCAATTGCCGGGAGACCACGCGGCGGTTGCCCGCTTTGTCCGTGCGACCGTCCTGGATTGTGTGCTCCAGATAGAAGAGAGCCCGGACTTCTTCGCCGGAATCGTCAGGGTCCACCAGGATCGTGCCGCGCTTCAGAAGGTCGCGATTCCGTTCGAGGGTGAGATCGATGGTCGCGCTGAGCAGGGGCTGGCCTGGGCAGACGAATGTAGCCAGCGGCTGGCCCGGAACCGCGAGGAGGGTTTTGTCGAAAGTGATTCGCTCGTATCTCCCCAGCACTGGCTGGCCGGTGCCAATCAGCCGGTCCCGCTGCCGGATCAGGGCAGGGACGTGGGTGATCTCGTAGCGCTTCGATTCGCGCTCTCTGATGGATCCGCCGAGCAGGCGGAATGCCTCCAGGAAAAACGATTCGACGAAGTGCGGCTGGAGACGCCGCGCTTCGGACCGCTCCATATCTTCGCGAATCCGCTGGACCTGAGAGGCATCCATACTGTCGTTCGCCAGCGCCCGTTCTTCGAGGAGTTCCTGGCAATGCTTGCGGTCTGTCAGGTTGTCGACGATCTGATGCAGGCGGGCTTTGACCTCTGGCTGGTCACCATATCGGATTGCTTCAATGAGCAGGTCGCGAAGCCGCTGTTCGCGGAAGAGCTGGCCCATGATGTCGAAAACGCCGCCGCCGAGTGCCTGCCGTTCCAGTTCGAGCTTTTCGAGGAGCTGTTTGTAGACGTCGCCTTCGCGAGTCTCTTCCGCGAGCAGATTCCAGAGATGGCAGACTTCGGTTTGCCCTATGCGGTGAATGCGGCCGAAGCGCTGTTCCAGGCGATTTGGATTCCAGGGCAGGTCGTAATTGACCATCAGGTGGGCACGCTGCAGGTTGATCCCTTCGCCGGCCGCGTCAGTGGCCAGGAGAATCAGGACGTCCTTGTCCTGCTTGAACGCTTCCTGCGCTTTGGAGCGCTCCTCGCGGCCCATTCCGCCGTGGACCGTTACCAGCGCTTCCGGCGCGCCGAGGAGGGAACGGAGCCGCTCGCTCAGATAGTTCAGCGTGTCACGGTGCTCGCTGAAAATTACCATTTTTCGCCGGTGGCCGTGAGCGTCGAACATCTCGGCCTGGTTTTGAAGGATGGAGGACAGTTCCTCCCACTTCTTGTCCGTTCCGCTGCGGCGGACCTTTACGGCCAGGGCTACGAGGTTTCGGAGAATTTCGATTTCGGCCTGGAGCTCGACTATGGTGCGCGCCGCGGTGGCTTGGTCCACTACAGTTTCTTCGGTTGCCTCGACTTCAGCGTCGGGCGCGTCGTCGAGATCGTCGAGGTCCTCGTCAGTGAGGTCGTCCAAGCCCTGCGGGGGGTTCTCCTGGAGGTCCGCGCCCCGTTTCAGGATCTGTTCCTCGCGCAGGCGCCGTTCCAACCGCTCGCGGCGACGCCGGAGGGACTGCAGGATGGCCTCAGGCGAGGAGGCGAGGCGGCGCTGAAGAATGGTCAGAGCGAATCCCACCGTTCCCTTCCGGCCTTCGCCCAGGGAGTCCGCTCGGTTGAATTCTTCCCGGACATAGTCGGTGACGGCCTTGTAGAGCGTGGCTTCCGCGTCGGACAGCTTGTAGCCAACGGTGTATGCGCGGCGCTCGGGGAACAGCGCGCGGCCGTCGAACTTCAGCAATTGCTCCTTCACCAGTCGGCGCATCAGGTCGGACGCGTCCACGGTATGCACGCCGTCGCGGGGGCGGCCTTCGAAGCGATCGCTGTCCAGTAGCGCCATAAAAAGCTGGAAATCTTCCGGCTTGCCGTTGTGCGGAGTCGCCGTCATGAGACGCAGATGCCGGGTGATCTGCCCGAGCAGTTGGCCGAGGCGGTAGCGTTTGGTGTATTTGACCTCGCTGCCGAAATACGTTGCAGACATCTTGTGGGCTTCGTCGCAAACTATGAGATCCCAATCGGC
>Ga0302319_10026201_pt1 | contig 10284 bp, 6 predicted proteins | sample Bog_T0_2_FD_203319 | JGI IMG/M metagenome (GOLD analysis project Ga0302319, IMG submission 203319) | Peat permafrost microbial communities from Stordalen Mire near Abisko, Sweden - Bog_T0_2 | ecosystem: Environmental > Terrestrial > Soil > Wetlands > Peat | place: Sweden: Abisko, Stordalen Mire...
GGTCGTCGCGCCGGTCGCAGACACATAGACCACACGCGCGTTGGGCAGCGCATGCTGCAGGCGCAGACCGGCACGCCCTTGCTGCGAAGCCGCTTGATCGCCGCGTTCTCCCTTGCCGCCGCCGGCGTTCTGCATGGCGTGGCTCTCGTCGAAGACGATGACACCGTCGAAATCAGCACCCAGCCAATCGACGATCTGGCGGACGCGCGACACCTTTTCACCACGGGCGTCGGAACGCAGCGTGGCATAGGTGGTGAACAGGATGCCCTGCTCCAGCCGGATCGGCGTGCCCTGGTGAAAACGCGACAGCGGCGTCACCAGCAGTCGCTCCTGCCCCAGCGCGCTCCAGTCTCGCTGGGCGTCCTCGATCAGCTTGTCGGATTTCGACACCCAGACGGCGCGGCGGCGGCCTTTCAGCCAGTTGTCGAGCAGGATGCCGGCAACCTGGCGGCCCTTGCCGGCTCCGGTGCCATCACCGAGGAACCAGCCGCGGCGGAACCGCACGGTTTCTATGGCCTCGTCGGATGCGGCGGCGACGCAGTCGAAGGTTTCGTTGACGGTCCACGATCCGGCGAGAAAGCCGGCGTGGGCCTCGCCGGCATAGACCACGGATTCCAACTGCGCATCCGACAGCAGACCGCCGGCCACGATGGCGGGTGTCAGGTGGGGGCGGTAGGAGGGTTTCGGCGGTGCGACCGAAGCCATGGCCGCCGATTGCACCAGTTTGGTCGGATGGGCCTGAGCGCCGGCAAAACGGATCGACTGCAAACGGTATTCTTCATACAGCGCATCGGTGATGCGCGCACCTTCCATTGGTGTCCAGTCGAAGGTTTCATAGTCGAGTTCGACGGCCTCGGGTTCGGCGGTGTCGATCGCAACGGATGATGGGCGCGTGACGCTTGTGCGGATTGGCCGAAGGGTGCCCATGCGGGCGATCGGTGCCGCTGCGATGGGCGCCGCTGCGATGGGCGCCGCGATCGACAGCCGCTGCGGCACCTGCTGCGTCACCAGGCAAAGCAGGGCGGCGGCGTCCGGTGCGCGGCCTGATGACGTCGGGAAAGCGGTCGGATCGTCCGCCGGCCGCTTGTCGATCACCGTCAGGCGCGTGTCGATATGCGTGCCATGCCCGGCATAAACCGCACCGTCGATCGCGGTCGAGAACACCACGCGGCCGCGTTTCTGCAGGTTGACGAAGGCGTCGGTCCAGGCCGGATTATCCGGCGCAAAGCTCGCCCCGGTGATGGCGACAAGCCGGCCGCCTTCGGTGATCCGTGCGAGTGCGGAACTGATGTGGCGAAGCGTCGCGTCGGCCATGCGGCGATCGACATGGGGCATCGCCGAGAAGGGCGGGTTCATCAGTACGACGCTCGGGACGATGCTGACGTCGAGATGGTCGTCGATTTGCGCGGCGTCGAACCGGGTGACGGTGAGGTTCGGAAAGAGGCGCCCGAGGAGTCCGGCGCGTGTTTCGGCCAGTTCGTTGAGCACAAGCGTGCCGCCGCTCAGTTCGGCGAAGATGGCGAGCAGACCGGTCCCCGCCGACGGCTCCAGGACACGGTCCGCCGAGGTCATCGCCGCGGCGGTGGAGGCCGCAAGGCCGAGGGCGATCGGCGTAGAGAACTGTTGCAGACTCTGGCTCTCTTCGGAACGGCGTGTGTGGGTGGGGAGAAGGCCCGCGGTCTTGGCGAGCATCGGCAGCATCGCGGCGGGTGACGCGGCCCTGGCGCGCATGGCCGGACCAAACTTGCGCAGGAACAGGACCGTCACCGCCTCGCAGGCTTCATAGGCGACCTTCCAGTTCCAGGCGCCTTCCGCGTCGGAGCCGCCGAAGGCGCGCCCCATGGCGGTGCGAAGCGTGGCGGCATCGATGCGGCGGCCGCGTTCGAGATCAGGCAGGAGAAGACGTGCGGCTTTGTCGATACCGATGGCCTGGTCGATAGTGACCACGGCAAAAGCGGGTGGCGCGAGAGCGCGTGCGCGATTGGAAACGGCTGTCATGGAGGGATCCTCGGGAGAGCGGGTACGGGCTAAGCCGTCCGGGCACTCTCTCGACCCGATCGGCTCAAACCCGTCTCGGCCGCCCTCTGCCTCTCAGGGTGCCGAATGCGCCGCGGGAACCCGTCACGCGCACGCCCTGCGGTTCGGCCGGATCGAACCGCGCCACCCTGCAATCCGTTCATCGCGTGTTGCGTTGGCAAGCCACAGCAGCAGATCGCCGTGACACGTCGGTGAGACGTCGTTTGTCATCATGTTGCGCCTCAGACGATGAAGCCCGGCGCAGTGCCGGGCTTCGGATGGATTGAACAGGGGATGGGACGGCCGAAACCGCCCCGTCCGGCGCCTCATTCGGCTGCGATGGCGCTTGGATGAGGTTCGTCCGCCGCTTCGGCGGAAGTCTCATCATCGGCCTCGGACAGGAAGTCGGGGAGCGCCTCGGCTTCCCCGGTCCGGGCATCCGACAGGCTTTGATCCTCGGCGAGACGCAACGGCTCAGGCAGCCAACCCGTGCCTTGGAGCAGCCGCTCGGCCTCCTTCGCCATATCGCCCTTCTTCAGGTGATCGATGAGGCGAACCGCGTGCTCACCCTTCGCCTCGCGCACGGCTTCGAGGATGCGGGGTTTTGTGACGCGGCTGAGATAGCTGTCGACAGTCGGTCGCCAGCCGGCCTCGACCATGTCCAGCCCGACCGTCCGCGCGAGCCTGTCGGCTTGAGCCAGACGACATTCAACGCCGTGCACGGAGAGGCCGGGACCGCCATGGCGATCGGCCTTCTCGTAGAGGGCGTTGACGCCGAATGAGACGCAATGCGCCAGCAGCGCTCCCCGGCTGGTTTCGTCGAGAGCGGCGAGCCAATGCCAAAGTGCGGTGTCATCCTTCGGCAGGTCTGCTTTCCAGTTTTCGTGCCGCTCAGAGATCGCTTTCGCGGGCAGGCTGTCCTTCAGGTCCGTTGGCTGCAAAGCGAAGACGACCGGCCGCACGGAGGCTTCCAGGCAGCTACCGGCCCCGCCATGTCCGAAGGTGTCGAGACAGAGCTTATGCAGCAGCGCCGTCATCGCGGCGTGCGGGTTACTCGCAACCGCGTCGCGCAGCGCCAACGTCCGATAGGCGGTCAACTCGCTGACCAGGCGGTCCGGCAGCGGCTTCACCGTATCGTCCTCCTCGTCCTCCTCCGGTTTGGGGGATTGGCCGCCGCCGATGGTGATGACGGCACGTTGAACCGCCGGCACACCGGGTTCGGCGTCGGTCGGACCGGCGGCGATGCATGCCTCGTCGCCTTCCTGACCGGGCTCCACGACGGGCGCTTCGTCCTCGGGTCGGACATAGCCGCGATCGATCAACAGCGTGCCGTCGCCGGCGATGCTGACGAAGACGCCTGCGCGGGCGATGTCCGCCGGGTCGTAGTGAACAGGACGAGTCTCGAAGGCGGCAAGGGCTGTACTGATCTCGCCGAAACGCCGGTCTGCCGCTTCGGGCATTTCGTCGGCGCCCTCATACTCGGCTTCGAGCTTGTTGTACTCGGTATCCAAAGCCTCGATCGCCGCCTGCTCCTGGGGCGTCAGGTCGGCGACAACGCCTTCAATCGCGCGCAGCCCGTGGGTGTGGCCGTAGGGGAAGTCGATCGCAACCGCGATCCATTTCCAGCCCTCGGCGGCGATCGTTTGCGCCTCCGCCTTCAGCTTCTCGGTGGCCAGCCTGTCGAGCAGCGCGACATCTTGAAGCCAGCCCCCGTGGTCCTGCTCAAACAGGTCACGCAGCACCACGCCGCCCGCAGCCTCGTAGGTCTCGCGGCCAACAAAGATGGTTCGTCGATCGGACGCGCGCACCGTCGTCTCGGTCAGCGCTTCGCGGATGCGATAGGGCTGCTGCGACCAGGCGCTGGAAGCCGCCTGCCAGACCTGTTCCTGACGCTCGTGGTCGGCGGACACGGTAAAGGCCATGAGCTGCTCCAGCGACATGCGGTCTTCGGCATAGACGTCGAGGAGTGCCGGGGAAACCGAAGCGAGGCGCAGACGCTGCTTCACCACCTTGACGGAGACGAAGAAAGCGGCTGCGATGTCCTCCTCGGAGCGGCCTTTCTCGCGCAGGACCTGGAACGTACGATACTGGTCGAGAGGGTGGAGTGGTTAGGTTAGGCCGCAAGTGTCCTTTTGGTGGGCAGGGCCTTATAGAGCCTGGACTTGAGCCATGAGGACAGTTTTGGAGTGTCCTTCAGGATGTTTCGGGGTCTGTTTTCGGCGGCAGGACGACGGGTCTGCGCAGCTTCGCCAGCTCGCGCAACAGCCTGGCGTTCTCGGTTTCCAGCCGCTCCGCCCGCGCGTCGGCATCCATGGTGCGCTTGAGCAGGCCAGCATTTTGGCTGGCAAGTTTGCGTCGATCCTCGGCGAGCTCCGCGATCGTCGCCGCCTGGTCGCGCCGACGATCCTGAGGCGGCTCTGAGGCCGTGCTGGCCATGCGAGCGGCTTGAAGACTTGCGAGCGCCTCGAGGTAATCTCGATGGTTGGCGTAGATGGCGTTGCGTGCGACGCCAGCTTTTCGAGCAAGCGTGGCGACGGTCAGGCGCTGAGCAGGACTTTCGAGCAACCGCTCGAGCGCGCTCTGAAGTTTGGCCGCCGTGGCCTTTCGGCGCCGTTGCGCCGGTGTGGAAGCCTCATCCGCCATGGAAGGCTCCCTGACTCGCTGTGAGTCCACTCAGGATAGTGTTGCATTCATCGGCGCGCGTCTGGGCAAGCGCCCGGCTAGCGGGATCGAGGCCAGGGTGGTCCAAGAGCGCGAGATTGCGTTCGCGCCGCGACGCCCAGACCGGACGGTGTTTGTCGCTGACGGCGAAGTTGGGACAGGTCACGCACGCGCTTTGGGTGCGCAGCGCTGGATTGGGCCCATTCCGATCGCCTTGGCACGCGGAGCTTTCCTGCCGGTAGACACAGTAACCCCAGTCGCAGACGCCAAGCCGCATATCGGTGTCGCGAAGGACCTGATCGACGTAAGCGCGGATCTCGCTATCCACGGTTCGGCCGCGGAAGCCGGACCTTGCGGCGATGCGCCGGCCGGCTTGACCCGCGAGCGCCGACGCCGTCAGAAGGTCCTCCAGCACCGTGCGCGTCTCCTGCAGGGTCTGTGCGTCGATCAGGTCTGCAAGGTCGAAGTCCGTTCCAACATAGCTGCGATCCGTCATCACCCTGCTCACATGGCCGAGGTGCTCCCTCAGCGCCTCAAGGCCCGTGCGGTCGCGCTTGCCGACGAAGCGGGCGAAGGTCTTGCGGCCCTGGTGCGTGTTGAGCCGCCAGGGTCGGCCACGCCAGTCGGGCAGGCCGATGAATGGGGCGAACGATTTATTGAGCCGCTGCGCCATGCCGCCGGCGTTGGGCAGCGACACGCGGGCTGCCGGGCCGATCAGGCCCGTGCTGGCCATTATCAGGAACAGCTCCTTGCGGCCCGTACGGCGACGCATCGGCTCGGATAGTCGCTCCATCACCTCGATCGCCCGAACGACCGGCGCGGGCGCCACCCAACGATGCGCAAAGCCTTGGCCATCCGGTGAGATCTTCCAGATGCGGCCCACGAGGTAGGCGATGACTTCTGAGCCCTCGCCGGAAAGGCGATGCTCGATGCAGCCCAGGGTCAGGCCGACGATCTCCGAGTGGCGCGCGCCAACCAGGTAGGCGATGATGATGAAGCAGGCGTCGTAGACCCGGTCGAGGCGATGGCGCAGTTGTTTGGTGCTGGTGACCGGCTGCGCGGCCCCCGCCAGGGTCGTCAGCCTCTCGCCAGCCATTGCAGCTTGGACGGCGAAGCCTGACTTGCTCTGGCTGAGCCCGCTCCTCAGCGAGGCGTCGTAGACAGCCTGCGCCCTATCGCGCAGCGTCAGCACCTCGTCCGCTGGCGGGCCGATCAGCTGCAGCGCGGCGACAAGCAACGGCTGGGCGATCTCGTCCGGCGTGTGGACCCAGGCGTTGGCGCCGCTGGGTGACCGCTCCTGCGCCCGGCCTGCGAACGGCTCTTCGATCATGGGTTGGGCGAGCTTGTCGCCCTGCAGATAGATCAATCGCACCACGCGCGCATACTTGGCGCGCGTCAGGGCCCTGATGGGCTCGCCCGACGCTGCGCGCCGCAGGGCGATGGAGCCCATGAAGTCGTCGGCGTCGCGCGCCGTGAGTTCACCGAAGGTGGTCAACTGGCGCGCCGCCATCCAACGGACCAGGACCTTGAGCGATTTGAAGACTCCGGAGAGGGTCGCGTCCCGTGCTCGGGCCAAGCCCTGGGGCGGATCAACCTTGAGGCTCCATAAGAAGGCTTTGGCGTCAAGCTGCAGCGGAGCCCACCCCAGCTCGTTGAAGCTGCCCGCGCTCCCGAGGGAGAACCCCCAGTTCAAGGTGAAGTCAGCGCGGTTCGCCCCAGGCGGGATCTCATCGAGCTGCCATATATTGTCCGACCACAGACTGGTGGAAGAGACGCGGATTGTCGCTGCCGCCGTGCTGGCGTCGCCGGTTACAGGGGTCACGAGCTCACTCCAGCTCCGGCAACGGCGCCAGGGACGGCAAGACGGCCTGAGCCTGGGCGTAAAGGCCGGCGGGGAAGTCCGGCAGGATGGCGTCGGTCAAGATCGCCAGGCTCGGCGCGTAGAGTAGGCTGAACCGATGCGGATCGATCCGCATGCGTGCTGCCTCCAGCTGGGTCTTCGCCAACAAGAGCCGCGCCAGATGCTCCGCGTCGATCGGCACGACCAAGCCTGGGCATGCCAGACAACCTCCCAGATGGGCGCAGACCTCGCCTGGGGTCGAGCCGGGCGCGACGCCGGCCGTAGGATGCAGGCAGTCATGGGCGAAGCCGGTGGCGCGACCGACGGCCGTTGCGTCGGACGCCTGGGCCGGCTTGCCATCGATCCAGGCCACCATCAACGCCTGAAGGCGACCGATGGTCGTCTCGCGCATCGCGCGGGTCTCCGCGCCGCGCACATAGATCTCAGTCGTGGCGATGCTCGCGTGGTTCAACACGCTCTGGACCGCGACGATGTCGCCGCCCGCTGTACGGAAGTGCTCCATGGCGACCGAGCCGCGCAGCAGGATGGGAACCAGGTCCGGCAGCACCTCGCGCCGGCGGGCGGGATTGGCGCGGTTCCAGACGGCCGTCGTGGCGTTGGCGCGCGCGACCAGGCGCCGGATCGCCGCATGCAGAGTCGTCATGGGTAAGAGCGCGACCGCCTTTTGCTTCTCGCTCTTGTTCAAGAAGAGACGGCCCCGATCTCGCATCGGGGCGTGCTCGGCCAGTGGCGCAGTCATGGCGATCAGCTTGGTGATCAGGTTGGGCGCGGCGTAGGGTCGGCGAGTGTCGAACGCTCGCCGCTGCGCGCGTTTGGTCTTGGCTCCTGCCCGGAGTTTGGACCAGTCCACCACCACCATTTCCTCCTCCAGCGGATGAGGCACGAGACAGTCGCGCCGGAGCATCCGCAAGGGTTCGGGATTGGCGGCGAGCTGCACCGCAAGCGCCAGGTAGAAGGCCGCCAAGGAGTCCGTGGTCAGATGCAGATAGCCGCCGATCACTCGAAGACCGCCCAGCCGATTGACGCGAGACAGGCCCGCACCTGCCGCCAGCACCGCCTGGGCAGACGGCAGAAGGCCGTCGTCAACCGCGGCGACGGCGCGCACCACAGCGGCGAGTTCGCCAGGCGCAGCGTGGGCCTCGTCGCCGGCCAACATGGCGCGGCCGTCTTCGAACCGCGCCCAGGCCAGGTCGATCTCCTCATAGCAGTAGGCCAGCAGGATTTTCAGCAACGCCTCATTGAGGCGTGGGCGCGTTCGAGAAGAGCGCCCGGAGCGCGGGTAGGGATTGACCGGCAAATCGATGCGCGCCGGCAAGCTTGCCGGCCGATTGCGCTTGGTCCAGTTCACCAGTACGCCCAGGACACTGATGGACAGAGCCTTGACACGCAGAGCCCACGGCTCGCCGGCCCCGTTTTTCTGTCGATCCAGCCACACCAAGTATCGGCCGACCGTGGCTGTGGTTAGATCGCCGGCGTCGCAAACCGCGTCCTCGCGAGCAAACGCGGCGAACACCTTGATCTGCTGCCAGGCGCTGCCTCGGGTTTTCGCTTCCAGACCCGCGTAATGGTGACGGAACGCCTCCGCCAGCACCGCCGCGACGTCGGCGGGCAGGCCGAGTTTGTCAAAGTCGAACCGCTGGACCGGCGCGCCCCAGGCGTCGTTGAACACCACCTCGGCGCCAGCTTCGCGCGCTTCCGGCGCCGCGATGTCTAGGCGGCGATCGATTGCCCTATGCATCGATCAGAGCGCCATATAGGTAGTCGATGCTCTCGGCGAGCTCGCGCCCGTGCAGCTCGACGCAGCGCAGATAGATCGCCGTGCTCTGGATCGAGGCATGGCCCAGCAGCAGTTGGACCACCTTCAGCGGATTGATCAGCGGGTTCTCCTGCGCCCGCGCCTGCAACGCCGCCAACATGGTCATGGCGAAGGTGTGCCGCAGCCGATGGGGAGAGCCCTTCAACCCCGCGGCGGCGAAGGCGCGGGTGAACACCGCCGTCAGTCGCGCCCGGCTGATCGGCGCGCCCCGGGCGTTCAGGAACAGGTCCGCCGGCGCCTGATACGTGCGATCGCCGTGGCGGAGCCGTTTGATCAGCGCCGCCCGATCCTCGCCGATATACCAGTCTGTCCGATCCACCAGCCGCAGCGGCGGATAGACCACCCGCGGTCGATCACCCTTGGTGATGGTCAGGCCGACGCTCACCAGGGGATCGGTCTCCATACGCAACGCCGCGGAGTTCGGCACTTGGCGCACGACCAAGCCGCACAGTTCCTTGCGCCGCATGCCCGTGGCCAGAGCCCACTCGCCGATCAGCCGATAAGGCCCGTGAAGCTGCCCCAGGAACCGGCGCAACTCCGCCACCCGCAGGGGCCGCGGCAGCGCCTCCGTTTGCGACACGGTCAGCACATTGGCCCGCACCACGCCGGGCCGGTGATCAAGATGAGCCAGGAACGGCGCCTTGCCGCTGACCCGGACATCTTCAAAGTAGAACGGGACGGCGCTGATCCAGCCGCGTCGGCGGGCCCAGTCGTAGAACCGGCAGACGGTGCGGATACGGTCGTTGATCGTCGAGCGAGCGTAAGGCCGCTTGGTGTGGGGACTAGCGCCCTCCAGCATCCGGTTGCGGTAGGCGGCGACGACGCAGATGTCGATCTCACGCCAGTCCAGCCCAGATTGCTCAAGGCTGTCGAACCAGTCGTACAGGTGCTCGCCGTAAGTGCGCACAGTCTCGGCGGCGTGGCTGCGGCCTGGGATCGTCGCCAGCTCGATCAAGAAGGCGAAAGCCGGCTCGAGGATCGCCATTTGATCGTCGAGCAGGATTGGAAAGCCCGGCGGAATCCCCGCCACACCTGCGCTCGCGCGGATGATCATCGCCATCGTGTTCGCCCCCATCTCCGTCCCTGAACCGCCCATTCAAAACGGTGCGCCGGCGGCGCGAGTCCTCATCTCAGGGCGAGGGGTTCCCCTCGCGCTCTCCCGTTCGCCACGTGGCAGGGGTGCTGCCCCCAAGAGGGCCGCACCCCTTTGACAAGCTTGGGGAGTCGCCGCCGCCTCAAGCGTTGTCCTCGCAAGAGCTGCGGGAACGCTTGACCCGACGTCTGCGGCGCACCCCGATCGACCAGCAAGAGGACACTTTGTTGGGGGGTAATCTAAGAGTGGGGCGCGTTGGATATTTTCAGCGAGCGAATCATCTTCGCCGAGAATGTCAGTCGTCGGATCGCGCACAACGCAGGGCACAGGTGCGGTCTTCGTCAGACGCTTCTGCCGCACCAGCAGATCGAGCGCGCAGTAGCGGCGCCCGCCGGCCGGGATTTCGAACATCCCGGTCTCCGCACCGTCGTTGTCGAGCACCGGCCGGACGGTGAGGCTCTGGAGCAGCCCGCGCCGGGCGATGTCCGCTGCCAGTTCCTCGATGGAGACGTCGGCCTTCACGTGCCGGACGTTCGACGGGCTGAGCACCAGCTTGTTGAAGGGAATATCGCGTGAAGGCGACAGGACGATCTTCTGAACGGCTTTAGCCATTGTGGGGGTCTCCGCGACGGGCGGCCGAGAGCCTCTCTCTCAACCTCCAACCCGTCACGAACACGGGCGCAGCCCTTTTCCTCTCCGGTTGCCGCCGCATCCAGCCTACCCGGGGGCCTACCGGTGCGGGATCACCTCGCCGAACGGTGCGAACGTCCTCAGGGTGCTGACCCAGAGCACCGGGTAATCGGGCGAGCGACCGAAATCAGCGCCCTCAAGATCGGT
>Ga0302319_10026203_pt1 | contig 10283 bp, 6 predicted proteins | sample Bog_T0_2_FD_203319 | JGI IMG/M metagenome (GOLD analysis project Ga0302319, IMG submission 203319) | Peat permafrost microbial communities from Stordalen Mire near Abisko, Sweden - Bog_T0_2 | ecosystem: Environmental > Terrestrial > Soil > Wetlands > Peat | place: Sweden: Abisko, Stordalen Mire...
TACGGCGCCCGCCGCGCCGGTGCCCGGTTTTCCTCCGGTCCCCACTCCGGCCAGCAGCATCATAACTCCCGCTCCCTCCGCCCAGGCAAACAACAACGGAGCGACGCCGGCCATTACCTTTACCTACAGCGGCAGCGCCGGAACCAATCCCGGCACCATCGGCCCCAGCGACTTCACTGTCAGTTCCACCGAAGCGATTAATATCCCCGGCAACGTTCACGTCTACCAGAATTATCGGGATTCCGTCTCCACCGGAACCATCGTCCCCGTCGCGATCAATGCGCTCACTACCGAGGGCCTTGCCGACATCGTTCTCGACAGCGCCCGTCAGAAGCTCTACATCGCCAACGCCGGTCTGAACCGTCTCGAAGTCTACGATCTGAAACTCAAGGCGTTCGGCACGCCGATCAAGGTGGGCCAGTTGCCCATTTCGATGGCCTTCGGCAGCGACGGCAATACCCTCTATGTCGCCAACGCGGGCGGCGAATCGATCAGCGTTGTCGACCTGACGAAGCAGCTTCAGACCGGGCTGGTCGCCTTTCCGGCCATTCCGCTGAACGTTTCCGTCCCGATTTATTCGCCCGTCGCGATCGCAGTCAGCGCGCATGGCCCGATCTTCGTCATGTCGAACGGCACCACCGGCGCAACGCTCTGGAAGATCGACAGCAATACCGCGATCCCCCGAACCCTCAACTCCGCGATCTTCGGCGCTGCCACCACTACCACCGTTTCCGGCGGAACTTCGGCCACCACGGCCTACTGGAGCCTCGCAGCCACCGCCGAAGGGAACTATGTTTTTCTGATGACCGGGTCGGGAACCGGTTATATCTACAGTGCCGCCATAGACGATTTCACCCTGCGTAAGCCCATCTTCACCGGCACGCTTACCGGCTACCGCGGTCCCGTCGCCGCCGGCCCGCAGGGAGCCTACTATGCCGTGGGCGGCACATTCCTGAACGCCTCGCTTACACCGGTGCAGGGAAGTACGAATGCCTCATCTCCCACCGGCAGGCCCGTCGCCGCCGTTACCGCCGTCTCCGCCACTCAGGTCGCCCTTTTCACCACGCCCACCCGTACCAGCGCGACCACCGCCGTAACCGACGCCGGCCTCGTCGAGGTCTACAACCCGACCACTGGTGCTTCCACCACGAGCGCCGGAGCGCTCGAAAGCCCCGCCACCGTCGTCATCGGAACCAGTGGCGTGAGCCAGTTTGCGAGGACGATGGCTGTGGACCCGTCTTCCGAGACTGCCTACGCCCTCACCGCCACCGGACTTTCCATCGTTTCGCTCACTCCCGCCGCTTCCACCGCCGCCCTTAGGCCTTCAATCAATCCCGGCGGAGTCGTGAGCCTGGCGGATTTCACACCTGCTCTCGCTTCCGGCGGCCTGGTTACGATCTTCGGAAAGAATCTCGGCAGTCTGCAGACCGCCTCGCCACCGCTGCCCACCAGCCTCGGCGGCATGTGCGTCACCCTGAACAACGTGCCGATCCCCCTCGAACTCACTTCCGCCGGTCAGATCAACGCTCAGATCCCGGTGACCCTGGCGGCGGGAAAATATCCTCTCGTACTGCGCTCCATCCCGAACCAGGCCGAGTCCGCGTCCACCACCGTGACCGTTGCCAAATACGCCCCCGCTGTCCTGATGGCCGCGACCCAGCCATCCATAACCCATGCCGACGGCACTTATGTCGACGGCGCCCATCCGGCAGTCCGCGACGAGAAGCTTTTCATCTACGCCACAGGGCTCGGCCCCTCCACCGGCGCGCCCGTTACCACCGGAAACGCCGTACCTGCAAGCCCCCCCGCCGTAACCGGAACCGTACAGGTTTATTTCGGGAATCCCAACCTCAAACAGTCGCAGATGATTGTCGATTCGAGCGTTCTGATGCCCGGCTTTGTCGGCGTGGGTCAGATTCAGATCACCGTGCCGGGCTTCCACACCAAGGGCTCGAACCTTCCGGTCACGTTGAAGATCGGCGGCGTAAGCAGTTCCGTCACCGGGCCGGATGTGCCAATGGTTTCAGTGGATTAGCCAGCATGTCTCACAGCCATTCAGTCCGAAGCGCTCGTGGGGTCAGGGCTTCGGCCCTGCCGCCGGGCTTCCGCCCGGCGCGGAGCCGGTGCATCCTGTCAATCTCACCGTGCTCCCATCTTGCTCACCGGGCAGTTCCTGCGCAGGATTTCGGACTTTTCGGGTACTATTACGGTGTGGGGCCGGGTCCGGCGCCGCAAAACAGTAATCTGTAGGACAATAGAGAAGATCAAACTATGCGATATCTGACGCTTGCCGTTGTGGCTCTTACCCTTGCGTCCTGTAACCGGGATCCGAATTATCTGAAGAAACAGGACGTCGAGCGCGGCAACACGTACATGAAGAACGGCAAGTCCCGTGAAGCCATCATCATGTATAAGCACGCGATTCAGAGGGACCGCAAGTATGGCGAGGCCTACTACCGCCTGGCGCTGGCCTATCTGAAAGACGGCACCGGCGTCGCCGCTGTGCGTCCTCTGCGCGTTGCCGTGGAACTCCTGAAGCCGGGTACCCCCGAGTCGAACGATGCCATTCTGAAGCTCGCGGAAATCGAGGTTTCGGCGGCGGCGTCCGTGGAAAAATCCGACGCCCTTGTCAAGGAAGTCGAAGGCTACGCGGCCGGATTGCTGAAGCGCAACCCCAATTCCTGGGAAGGCCATAAGCTGAACGGCGATCTTGCGCTGCTGCAGGTCAGAAAGCAGCTTCAGGAAGGCCACGGGCCGGAAGCGAAGAAGATCCTCGCAGGCGCCATCACCGAATTCCGGACCGCTCTCCAGTACAACGCGGGAGATTATCAGGTCACGCTCTCCCTCGCCCGCGTTCTCGAAGCCGATGGCGAAACCGCCGAAGCCGAGGGAATGCTCAACGGTCTGGTCGATAAAGACAAAGAAAACCTGAGCGCCTATCTCGACCTCTACCGTCTCTACATCGCCCAGCGCAAGCTTCCCGAAGCCGAAGCCCTCCTGAAAAAGGCCATCAAGAATAATCCGAAAAACACCACGCTGCGCCTCGAACTGGCCCGCTATTATCTGGCCACCAACCGCCGGACGGATCTGATCGCCCTGCTAACTCAGATGAAATCGAATCTGAAGGATTTCCCCCAGGCGTACATTCAGGCCGGCGACTTCTTCATGCGAGTGGGTCAGTATGACGAGTCCATCAAACAGTTCGAAGAGGGCATCGCCAAGGACCCGAAAAACAAGATCAATTACCTGAAGCACGAAGTCGAAACCTACGTGCATTCGAACCGCATGCAGTTGGCTACCGCGAAGAACGAGGAGATCCTGAAGATCGATTCGAAGGATCCGGAAGCGCGCGGCCTCAAGGCAACCCTTTCGCTCGATAAGGGTGAATACGCCAGCGCCATGAGCGAACTGCAGTCGGTGGTCACCGCCCGTCCGCAGAATTACGTGGCGCACTTCAACCTCGGCCGCGCTCATCTTGGCAAGGGCGAGATCGAGCAGGCACGTCAGGAATTCGATAAGGCCGTCGAAATCCGTCCCGATTACGTGGTGGCGCGCCTCGCGCAAACGCAGGTAGCGTTGATGCGCGGCGACACCGATGGCGCCATGCACGATGCCGACGAACTGCTTCGCTACGTTCCCAACAGCATCGAAGGCCGCGTCATGAAGGCCGCGGCGCTGCAGCGCATGCAGAAATACGACGAGGCGCGCGAGGTATTGCAGCCGGCGCTCGACAAGAACCCGAAGGCCGTTCCGATCCTCCTCGAACTGGGCGTTCTCGATCTGCAGCAGAAGAAGCCCAAGGACGCCATCGATGTATTCCAGCGCGCCTACCAGGCCAACCCCGGCAACATCCGAGCCCTGCTGGGCGAGTCCCGCGCTTACCTTGCGGATGGTCAGATCGACAAATCCGTCCAGCTGATCGCCGACGAACTGAAAGCTCACCCGGAGCGTATCGATCTGCAGCGGGAACTGGGCAGTGCGCAGATGGCGGCGGGGCAGTTCCCGGCAGCCATCGCCACCTACCAGGGACTTCTGAGCAAAATCAAAGACCCCCGCCAGCAGGCCGGCCTCTGGATCGATATCGGACAGGCCTACCGCTATTCGGGCGACGTGCAGCACAGCGTTCAGGCCCTTGAGAATTCGCGCAAAGGCATCCCGGATACCGCTTCCAACGTGCGCAACCTCGGCATGCTTTACGAGGAACTCGGCCAGAAGGACAATGCGAAGAAATACTATGAGCAGGCCTTGAAGCTCGATCCGACCGACGCCTACGCGCTCAACAATCTGGCTTACTTCATCGCCGAGAATAACGGGAATCTCGACGAAGCTCTGGGCTACGCTCAGCGCGCCAAGCAGAAACTCCCCAGCTTTACCGAGATTTCGGACACGCTCGGCTGGATTTATCTGAAGAAGAACCTTACCGACAACGCTATCGATAACTTCAAAGCGCTCGTCGTCCAGGCGCCTCAGAATCCCATCTACCACTATCACTACGCGATGGCCCTCAACCAGAAGGGCGACCGCGAAAGCGCGCGCAAGGAATGCCTGACCGCTCTGGCGGACAAGCCCAACAAGCAGCAGGAAGACGAGATCAAGAAGCTGTTGTCGCGCCTCAGTTGAGAATTCTCGACGCCGGCTGCGGTATCAACAAGTATCCCGGCTCAATCGGGATCGATTACAACGCCTCGACCGCAGCCGACGTCGTCTGCGACCTTGACCGCTTTCCCTGGCCCTTCGCCGACAGGTCCTTCGACGGCCTGCGCGCCATCCACGTCATCGAACACCTGACCGACGTGGTTCGCACCATGGAAGAGTTCCACCGCCTGGTCCGTCCCGGCGGGCGCATCCGGATCGAAACGCCGCACTACACGGACTACAGTTCGTTTTGCGATCCGACCCACAAGCACCACCTGAACAGCTTCTCCTTCCGCTACTTCGGCGATAACCATGGCGGCTTCGGCTATTACACAGACGCAAAATTTCGTGAGATTTCCGTCCATGTAAAGCTACTGTCTTTCTGGAGATGGCTCGGCTTCGAATTCCTCGTCAACCGCTTTACCCGCTTCCGGAAGTTCTGGGAGTTCTACCTTTGCTACGTCGTCCGCGGCAAGGCCATGGAGTTCGAATTTGAACCCGTTGGCCCCCCTGTACAGCCTCGCCGACCGGCTGCGCTACCGGCGCCACCAAAATAACGGCCGCCGCGGCGAAGATCTGGCCCACCGCTACCTTCGCAAACGCGGTTTCATCGTAGCGGCCCGCAACTGGCGTCCGCCGCAGGGCGGGGGAGAGATCGATCTCGTCGCCTGGCAGGGCGACACTCTTGTCTTCGTCGAGGTCAAGTTCCGCACCTCCGGCGAGTGGAGCGCGCCCGAGCGCGAGATCGACCGCGACAAAATGCACACCCTGCGCCGCGCCGCCCGCGATTACATCCGCCGTTCCGGCACGGAAGATCCCCGCGTCCGCTTCGACGTGATCTGTATCACAGCGAACGTTGTGGATCACCTTCGCGACGCCTTTCCTCTGGATACAGAGGCGTAAGCTGTTACGGTATTTGGAGGAGGAATTCCCCCAATGCCTGCCCCTGCCGCTTCTCCCCTCATCTCTCTGCCTGCGTGGCAGGCCCTCGGACGCCATGCGGACGCGATCCGCGGTGTGCATCTCCGCGATCTGTTCGCCAAAGATCCTGAGCGCGCCGGCCGGTTCTCACGCGAGGCGGAAGGCCTGTTCCTCGACTTCTCGAAGAACCGCATCACCGATGAGACGCTCTCCCTGCTGCTCGATCTCGCACGCCAGTCGGGTCTTCAGGAACGCATCGCCGCCATGTTCAGTGGCGAAAAGATCAATCTGACGGAGAACCGCTCCGTGCTGCATGTCGCTCTGCGCGCCCCTGCCACCGAGAAGATCTTTTCGGACGGCGTCGATGTCGTGCCCGAAGTTCACGCCGTACTCGACAAAATGTCGGCCTTCGCGAATCGTGTCCGCAGCGGCGACTGGAAAGGCCACACCGGCAAGCGCGTCAAAACCGTAATCAACATCGGCATCGGAGGTTCGGACCTCGGCCCCGTCATGGCTTACGAGGCGCTGAAGCACTACAGCACCAGGGAGATCGGATTTCGTTTTGTATCGAACGTCGACGGCACCGATTTTGCCGAAGCCACGCACGATCTCGATGCCGAAGAGACGTTGTTCATCGTTTCCTCGAAGACCTTCACCACGCTCGAAACCATGACCAACGCCCGCACCGCGCGTGAGTGGACTCTGAAGGCTCTGGGCGATGAGAAGGCAATCGCCAGCCATTTCGTGGCCGTCTCCACCAACGCCGCCGAGGTGACAAAGTTCGGCATCGACACCGCGAACATGTTCGGCTTCTGGGACTGGGTCGGCGGGCGTTACTCGATGGATTCGGCGATCGGCCTTTCCACCATGCTCGCCGTGGGCCCCGACAGTTTCCGCGCGATGCTGGCGGGTTTCCACGCCATGGACGAGCACTTCCGGACTGCCCCGCTGGAACAGAATCTGCCGGTGCTGATGGGCTTACTTTCGGTCTGGTACAACAACTTCTTCGACGCGCAGACCGTGGCTGTGCTGCCGTACGACCAGTATCTGAAGCGCTTCCCTGCCTACCTCCAGCAGCTAACCATGGAGAGCAACGGCAAGTCGGTTACAGTGGACGGGACGCGCGTCGACTACCAGACCGGCCCGATCTTCTGGGGCGAGCCCGGCACCAACGGCCAGCACTCTTTTTATCAGCTGATCCATCAGGGGACCAAGCTGATCCCGTGCGACTTCATAGGCTTCGCGAAATCGCTGAACCCGCAGGGACCGCACCAGGACATCCTCACAGCCAATCTGTTCGCGCAGGCGGAAGCGCTGGCCTTCGGCAAGACTGCCGACGAAGTTAAGGCGCAGGGGACGCCGGACTGGCTGGTCCCGCATCGCACCTTCGAAGGCAATCGTCCCTCGAATATGATTCTCGCGGAGCGCTTAACCCCCGAAATCCTCGGAACGCTCATCGCACTCTATGAGCACAGCGTCTTCACGCAGGGCACCGTCTGGCAGATCGATTCGTTCGACCAGTGGGGCGTCGAACTGGGCAAGGTTCTGGCGATGAAGATCGTCCCGGAACTGGAGAGCGATTCGGCTCTGAAGCACGACAGCTCCACCAATGCGCTGATCGAACGCTACCGCCGAACGAAATAACCGGTGCCGCGCAGGCAGATGACGCGCCACCAGAAGTGCGGCTTCAATGCGTCATCGCGTAAATCAGATAATTGATTCCGTAGCGATACGCCAGCGCGGTCATATGCTCCGGATACTCCGGCGCATCCGCGTACTCCCACGCATCCCCGATGTCAGTATTGAAATTGACCGATACGATCATGCGGCCCTTGCCGTCGTTCATGGCGCGCCACGCGGGCTTCGTCCCGTAAGGCTGCTGCACTTCGACCGTGCCGCCCTCACCTCGCCGCAGATGGCGCGTGCCCGGTATGAACGACAGATCCTTCGACTGAATGTCGTAGAGGACGTGCATCACGGGATCGGTCTCGGCGATGTCGTCGATCGGCTTATCCGGAAACACCCGGTTCATCGTTTCGGTGAAAACCTCCCACTGCTCCGGGCCGGGACCCCACATATCGTCCACCATCAGAAAGCCGCCGCGCAGCAGATACTCGCGCAGGCGTGCGATCTCGGCGTTCGTCAGGCCCCACCAGCCGGTCTGGGTGGCGTAGATCCAGGGGTAATCGAAAAGATGCGGATCGGTCAGCGGCAGATGGCGGGGTTCACCGGTGGCCACTCGCGTCAGCCGCTCCACGCCTTGCGAGAAATGATCGTCGGCATCGGGCCAGTCCACAATCCACCAGCCGGAACCCTGCCCGTTGCGCGAACCAAAGCCGAAGCCGCGGTGGAACTGCGGCAGGTCCGTGTATTCGGTGCGGATAAAGTGGAACTCACCCTCTTTGGGGAAAACCGGCGTCGGACCGGCGTCATGGCCTTCAAAAAGGATGCCTCCGCCGCGTCCGCCGCCGAAGCGCTGCGCCAGTCCCGCCGCGGCCAGCATAAATAATGCCGACGCTTCAACACCAATCCGCCACCGGGCACGTCTCATCAATTGGTTACATCATTGCAGATTTTCGGGATTCGGGAGAGTCGTCGCATAACGGAAACGTTCAGACCCTCGGTCGCACCCGTAAGATTTGTATCTTGATCGGATATACTGCTAAATAAGGACGGTCCCAACTCGGCATGCCCCAAAAACGCCGGTCTTACTTCTTCATCCCACTGCTGGTTCTGATCTGCGCGCTGATCGGCGGGCTGTATGGCCCGAAGGTCCAGGTCGCATCCGCAGCCTCGTCTGACGACGATGTTAAGAACAGCATGCAGCAGTTCACGCGCGTCTACTCCACGGTCGAACAGAATTTCGCCGACCCGGTAAGCGCCGACAAGGCTATCTATAAGGGTGCCATCCCCGGCATGCTGCGCACGCTCGACCCCCACTCGAACTTCTTCGACCCGAAGGATTTCGAAGGGCTTCGTGAAGATCAGCGCGGTCATTATTATGGCGTCGGAATGTCGGTTGTGGGCCGCAACGGCAAGACCATTGTGGTCGCACCGTTCGTCGGTTCTCCGGCGTACAAAGCGGGACTCCGGCCCGGCGACATCATTGCCGAAGTGAACGACAAGTCCACGGAAGGCCTCGATTCGACCAAGGTAGCCGATCTGCTGAAGGGGCCGAAAGGCACAGCGGTTCAGATCAAAGTCATCCGGGAAGGCTACGACAAGCCTGTGGTGTTCAACATCGTTCGCGATGAAATCAGCCGCAAGAGCGTGCCGGAAGCGTTTCTCCTGAAGCCGAATATCGGGTACATCCGCATCGAGCAGTTCAATGAGACCACGGGACGCGAATTCGAAGACGCCCTGAAGGATCTCGATCAGGACACGCTGAAGGGCTTGGTTCTCGACTTGCGCGGCAATCCGGGCGGCTTGCTGACTGAGGCTGTTTCGGTGGTCGATCAGCTGGTTCCGAAAGGCGATGTGATCGTTTCGCACAAAGGCCGCGCTTCGGCCGAGCATGTCTACACGGCGCGCAACGGTAACCATGGCCGGGACTTCCCGATCGTCGTGATCGTGAACCGCAATTCCGCCAGCGCCGCCGAGATCGTTTCCGGCGCGCTGCAGGATCACGACCGCGCCTGGATTCTGGGCGACAACACCTTCGGCAAGGGACTGGTTCAGACGGTTTATCCGCTCATCGAAAACACCGGGCTCACGCTGACGACCGCCAAATATTACACGCCAAGTGGCCGGCTCATTCAGCGCGATTACAGCCACGTTTCGTTCTTCGACTACTACTACCGGAACAACACGGCGGAACGTAACGATAACGACGTGAAGATGACCGACGGCGGCCGTACGGTTTACGGCGGCGGCGGCATCTCGCCGGACGAGAAATTCACGCAGGAAAAGCTGACGCCGCTTGAGACGGAACTGCTTATCAAGTTCGCGTTCTCCGGTTTCACGCAGCACTTCTTCGCGGTCCATCGCGAAAAACTGCCTGCGGGCTGGGACGTGGACGCGAAGACCATGGACGAGTTCCACAACTGGCTGCTCGACCAGAAGACGGAATTCACTGAAGCCGATTTCACGAAGGATTACGACAAGATAAAGAAGCGCCTGCAGTCCGAGATTTACAAGACAGCATTCAGTGTGGATGACGCCGGGGCCTACGATACCAAGACCGACCCCGAAGTAGAAGCTGCGGTAAAGGCTCTGCCCAAAGCGGAAGCCCTGCTGAGCAGCGCGCATAAGATCGTCGTTGAGAGGATGAAAAAGTAGCCACGCCTGCGCAGATTGCAGTACTCGATGCAGGCGGGCAATATTGCCACCTGATCGCGCGTAAAGTCCGGGAACTCGGCGTCTCCTCTGATGTCTTTCCCAGTGACACGCCACTTGAAAAGCTGAGGGCCGCCCGGGGAATCATCATCTCGGGCGGCCCGAGCAGCGTTTACGACGATTCCAGCCCCACCATTGAACCGGCCATCCTTGCTGCCGGAATTCCCGTACTGGGCATCTGCTACGGCCAGCAACTGCTGGCGTGGAAACTCGACGGCACCGTTCGCCAAGGGGATAAAGGTGAGTTCGGACTCGCCGTCCTCGATCTGACGGCGCACGATTCGCAGCTATTGCGAGGCGTTCGGGATCATCAGCAGGTCTGGATGTCGCACCGCGACGTGGTTTCCATCCCTCCGGCGGGCTTTCGCGTCCTGGCGACGACTTCCACCTGC
>Ga0302319_10026205_pt1 | contig 10283 bp, 13 predicted proteins | sample Bog_T0_2_FD_203319 | JGI IMG/M metagenome (GOLD analysis project Ga0302319, IMG submission 203319) | Peat permafrost microbial communities from Stordalen Mire near Abisko, Sweden - Bog_T0_2 | ecosystem: Environmental > Terrestrial > Soil > Wetlands > Peat | place: Sweden: Abisko, Stordalen Mire...
GCGTCTTCAAATCGCGGATTTCGCCCGCGTCGGCTCTTTCCAAAACCTCGGCGAAGGGAAGTTCCAAAACTTCGATCTCCTCGCCTTCGTCCTCCATGCCGCCGCCGGCGGCGACGCGGTCCTGCGAATTGTAGGGCGCGACGAAGCAATAGAGTTTTTCGGTCGAGGCCGCCGGGCTGACGAAAGCCTCGAACAGCGGACGCAGGTTTTCGACGCGCAGGCCCATTTCCTCCATCGCCTCGCGCTTCATGCAGGCGTCGGGCGCCTCGCCGGGGTCGATGGTGCCGGCGCAGGCTTCGAGCAGGCCGGGGGTGGAATCATTCATATAGGCGCCGAGCCGGAACTGGCGCGTCAGCAGCAGCATTTTCCGCGCTGGATCGTAGGGGAGCAGCACGGCGGCGTCGGGGCGGCGAAACAGGTTGCGCTCATGCGCTTTCCAGCTCCCGTCCGCGTGACGAAACTCGTAATCGAGATGCGAAAACGTGTATTTTTCACGCGCCAGGATTTTTTCGTCGAGGCCGCGGACGCGGGGCTTGTCATCGTGAGGCTTGTCATCATGAGACATGGGGCACTGCCTGAATTGGTTACTGCCTGAATTGCTCGCGTAAAATGCGCTCTTCCATGGAATGGCCGGGATCGTGCAACAGTTCCAGCCCGATGGAATGATCGGTGGTGATGCGCACGCGCAGGACATTGCGGATTTCGAAATGGTCGGCCACGGCGGCGACCGGGCGCTTTTCGGCCTCCAGCACCTCCACGCGCACCTCGGCCTTGTCCGAGAGCAGGGCCCCGCGCCAGCGACGGGGACGGAAGGCGGAGATCGGCGTCAGAGCCATCAGCGGCGCGTCGAGCGGCAGGATCGGCCCGTTGGCGGAAAGATTATAGGCGGTCGAGCCCGCGGGCGAGGCGACCAATACGCCGTCGGCGATCAATTCGTCCAGCCGCACATGGCCATCGATGAACACGCGCAGCTTTGACGCCTGGGATCTCTGGCGCAGCAGCGAAACTTCGTTGATCGCATGGGCATCGGCTTTTTCACCGTTCAGTCCCTCGGCGATCATGCGCAAGGGATGGATGATCGAGCTTTTCGCCTGCGACAGCCTTTTGCGCAGGCCGGTCTCGCGGAACTCATTCATCAAAAACCCGACCGAGCCCCGGTTCATGCCATAGATCGGCACGTTGCGGCCCATGAATTTATGCAGGGTCTGCAGCATCAGGCCGTCGCCGCCAAGCGCCACCACCACGTCGGCCTCGCTGGAATGGACATCGCCGTAGCGTCCGACCAGCCGGGCCCGCGCCTCGTCGGCTTCGGGCGAGCCGGACGACAGGAAATTAATCCGCTCGAACCGGCGTCCCTTGTTCAATATATCGGTCATTTCACCCGCCGCCGCATCGTCCAAGGTCGAGTACAGGAATAGGGGATGGCGCTGGCAAGGGCAAGACGGCGAGGGCAATGGTGAAGCGAAGGGTGAAGCGAGTTCAACTTTAGTCATATGCAACAGGGATTTGGGCAAAAAAATTGTGAACGGTTGAGCTTGCTTTACGCCAATCCACTGTTTTCACGCTTGTCTTTGACACGGATCAAAAACTTCCTCTGCTCACGCTTGTGTGATACGGTTAAATCCGCTCTTATCGCTATGTGACGAGGGTGTTTCGCGCAGGAGTGGGTTTTGGAAACTTTGGCCGAGAAGGCTTTAGTCGATACCGTTTTCGGCCGGGTTGAAGCCGATCTGCGAACGATCGCCTGCACGCGGCCATGGCAGGGCTCAGGACTGGACTGCGGCGAATGCGATGTAAAGGGAATGAGCGTTTGCCGCGCGCTTGAGGCGGACGAATTCGAGGCGCTCGAACGCGTTGGCCGCAACCAGTTTTATCCCGCCAAGGCGACGCTTTTCGAACAGGGCCGCGATGCTGCCTTTGTCTACAACCTGACCGCCGGCGCGCTGCGCCTGTCCAAGCTCTTGCCTGACGGGCGTCGCCAAGTGGTCGGTTTCGCCATGCCGGGCGATTTTCTCGGTCTCGCCTTCCAGAAGACCCACATGTTCACCGCCGACGCCCTGACGCCGGTAAAAACGTGTCAATTCGCGCGCATCGGCTTTTCCGAACTGCTGGACGAGAAACCGCGGCTGTTGCGGGCGCTGATGGAATTCGCGTCGCATGAATTGAGCCAGGCGCAAGACCAGATGGTGGTGCTGGGCCGCCGCACGGCGGAAGAAAAGATCGCCGCCTTCCTCGTCGGCATGCGCCGGCGCTATGGCCGCATCCATGGGCCTTCCGTCCATGTCCCGCTGCCGATGACCCGGCTGGACATCGGCGACTATCTCGGCCTGACGGTCGAGACAGTCAGCCGCATGATGACCCGCATGGCGCGCGAAAAGGCCATTGTCATCGTGCCCGACGGCGTCCGCCTGCTCGATATCGCGCGGCTGGAGCATCTGGCCGAAGTGTGATCTCAATAGCGTATTCGACTGACCGGCGAAGCTGGTTTTTCAAAGGGGCGCGCGCCGCCCTGACGGGACCGGCGTTTTATGTCGCGCTCTCGCTGATGGGCGTCGGGAGTCTGGCGAGGTCGGCGGGATTTCCGATTGGCGTGGCGACGCTGTCCACGCTTCTTGTCTGGGCCGGCCCCGGCCAGATGCTGTTTTTCGGCGCCGTCGCCGCCAAGACCGCGCCTCCCGCCATCGCTCTGGCCGTCAGCCTGTCGTCGGTGCGGCTGCTGCCCATGTGCCTTTCCGTGCTGCCCATGCTGCGCCAGCCGAAAACACGGCTGTCCACGCTGGTCGCCGCCTCTCATTTCATCGCCGTCACTGTCTGGGCGGAATCGCTGCGCCGCTTGCCGGAACTGGAAAAGCCCGAACGCCTGCCCTTTTTTTTCGGACTGGCGTTCACTTGCATGGGCCTGACGACGCTTTCCACCGCGCTCGGCTATTGGCTGATCGGATCGCTGCCCGCGCCGCTCGCCGCCGGATTGATGATGCTGTCGCCAATCTATTTTCTCGCCACCACCGCGCGTTCGTCGCGCTCGGGCGCAGATTGGCTGGCCATGCTGGCTGGCGCGATCCTCGCGCCGCTGACCCAGACCTATGTCGGCGGCGGCTTCGACCTTCCGGCGCTGGCCCTGATCGGCGGCGGCGGCGCCTGGCTGCTGGGATTCTTTGCGCGACGGCGGGGATGAGATCAGGATGCGGGCGGCGGGGGAGCGAGCGGTTCTTGCGCCTCCGGCCTGTCCTCTTGGGGATTGGTCAGACCGGCCAGCATTTTCTTCAGCCCACGGGTGGCGCCATTGGCGCGACGCCGCGCGACGGCGGCCCGGCTGAGCGCATCGGCGATTTTTTCCCGTTGGGCCGGACTGATGAAATTGGTCGACCGCGTCGACATCGCGAACACTCGCCCTTCAAAAACACTGGCGCACCCTAACCGGATGGGATTGCGTTGTGTTAACGAAGTGTAAACGACGTTAATGGCGGGGGGAGGGGATGATGAGCCAGGAGCTTTGGAGCCAGGTCGATTCTTACATCGAAGAACGGCTGATGCCGCGCGACCCGGCCCTCGACGCGGCGCTGGCGGCGAACAAGGCCGCCGGACTGCCCGCCATCGACGTGTCGCCGCCACAGGGCAAGCTGCTGAATTTTTTTGTGCGCATGGTCCGCGCCCGTCGGGTGCTGGAAATCGGCACGCTCGGCGGCTATTCGACCATCTGTCTGGCCCGCGCCCTGCCGCCCGACGGCGTCGTCGTGACACTGGAGGCGCTGGCGGCGCACGCGGATGTGGCGCGGAAAAATATCGAACGGGCTGGCCTTTCCGCCAAGATCGATCTGCGCGTCGGACCGGCGCTGGACACTCTGCCGCTGCTCGCCAGCGAAGGCGCCGCGCCCTTCGACCTGGTTTTCGTGGACGCCGACAAGCGCGGCAACCCGGACTATCTGGCCTGGGCCGTAAAACTTTCGCGGCCGGGAACCCTGATTGTCGTCGATAATGTGGTGCGCAACGGCGCGCTCATCGATCCCTCGCGCGACGACGCCGACATTCAGGGCATCCGCCGCTTTTTCGACCTCCTGGCGGAGAATCCGCGTCTCAGCGCCACGGCGATCCAGACAGTGGGCGGCAAGGGCTGGGATGGCTTCGCGCTGGTGCTCGTCGAGAGCGGGCCAGAATGAGCTTTTTTTCCGGCGACCCCGCGACCGCGCCTTATCTGGCCCTGATCCTGCTCGGCTTCCTGCCGAGCGAAATCTGGCGGTTTCTGGGCGTTTTCATCGCGCGGCGCATCGACGAGGAGTCGGAGGCATTTTTGCTCGTGCGCAGCGTCGCCACGGTGTTGCTGGTTGGGGTGGTGGTGAAAATCGTTTTGATTCCGTCGCGCGAACTGGCGTCCGTGCCCATCTGGGCGCGTTGCGCGGCCTTCTCCGTAGCGGCGGGGGCCTTTTTCGCTGCGCGTCGCTCGGTCTTCGCCGCGATTGTCGCCGGCGAAGCGGTGATCATTTTGGCCGCGTGGCATTGGGCGAGTTGAGCCGACCAAGCTTTCGCCATCAAACCCTCATGGTGAGGAGCGAAGCGTCTCGAACCATGGGCAACCGCCCGGAACTCGATGAAGGCTAAGGGACGTTGTCCCGATCGCGGCTAACGAGACCCTCGCCCTTCGAGACGCACCTGCGGCGCTCCTCAGGGAGAGGGGGATTGCGCCTCAACCGGCCAGCGCGGCGCGGATCTTGTCGGCATGCGCCTTGAGCACGGCCGGGTCGGCCATCTTGCCGCCATGCGGGCGCAGCCCTTCGCCTTCACGGCGCGGCATCACGTGGAAATGGACGTGGAATACGCTCTGGCCGCCGGCCACTTCGTTGAATTGATGCAGCGTGACGCCGTCCGCAGCCATGGCCTTTTTCACCGCCTGGGCGATTTTCTGCACCCGCAGGATCAGCGCCGAAAGGGCCTCCGGCGGCACATCCAGCAAGCCTCTCGCGGCAACCTTGGGAATGACCAGCACATGGCCGTCGGAGCGCGGCATCACGTCCATGAAAGCCAGCACCGTCTCGTCCTCGAACACCTTTTCGCAGGGAATTTCTCCGCGTAAAATTTTGGCGAAGATATTGTTGGGATCGTAAGCGACGGACATGGGCGACTCCGGGCAGGAATTTGCCGGAACCGTGCCCAAGCGGGCGGCGGCGGTCAAGAGCCCTTCTTGAAGGGCGCCGCGTCGGCATAGTCCTCGATCATCGAGTCGACCGCGCGGGCCTCGCGCGCGAAAAAATCCGCCGCCGCCGCGGCAAGGCGCGGGTCGGCGAATTCATGCGCCGAAAAGGTCGGCACGGCCTCATAGCCGCGCGACAGCTTGTGCTCGCCCTGGGCGCCCGCCTCGACACGCGAAAGGCCGCGCGCGATGGCGAAATCGATCGCCTGATAATAGCAGAGTTCGAAATGCAGGCAGGGATGGTGTTCGAGCGCCCCCCAGTTGCGGCCGTAAAGCGCGTCGTCGCCGATCAGGTTGAGCGCCCCGGCGATGGGGCGCCCGTCGCGCATCGCTAGCACCAGAAGGACGCGGTCGGCCAGCGCGGCGCCGAGTTTAGAGAAGAATTCGCGGGTCAGATAGGGCCGGCCCCATTTGCGCGCCCCGGTGTCCATGTAAAAGGCGAAAAACGCGTCCCAATGCGCTTCGGTCAGATCGGCGCCGGTGATCCATTCGATTTTGAGCCCGCTGGCAAGCGCCTCGGCGCGCTCCTTGCGGATGGCCTTGCGCTTGCGCGAGGCGAGCGTTTCGAGAAAATCCTCAAAAGTCTTGTAGCCGCGATTGAAGAAATGGAATTGCTGGCCTTTTCGCAGCGACAACCCGCATTCGCCGAGAAAATTCCAGTCGGCCTCGTCGGGAAAAGTGACGTGCAGCGACGAGACGCCGCTTTTTTCGCGCAAGCTCCGCAGGCCCAGAACCAAGGCCTCGCGGGCGCCGGCGGGGGCGTCGCTGGCGACCAGCAGGCGCCGGCCGGGAACCGGCGAAAAAGGCGCGGCCACTTGCAATTTGGGGTAATAGCGCCCGCCGACCCGCTCAAACGCCTCGGCCAGCGCATGGTCGAACACATATTCACCCATCGAGTGGGTCTTGAAATAAGCCGGCGCGCAGGCGGCAAGCTTTCCCTCTGCCGTTTCGACCAGCACATGGGCCGGAAGCCAGCCGGTGCGGCCGCCGACGCATTTGGACGTTTCCAGCGCGTCGAGAAAAGCGTGGGTCAGGAAGGGATTGAACCGCTCGCCGCCTGCGCCCGAAAATACTGCAGGCGCAGGATTGGCGCAGGCGTCCCATGCTGCGGCGGGAACGGCGCCGATGCGGTCGATCTGGCTGATGCGAAAGGGGGATGAGGTCATTGGCGGCATCATCGCCTAAAGCCTTGGCCCGATCCAGCCGCTTGTTTTGGCGCCTTGATCGAAGCTTAAGCGGCTGCGGCGGTCACGCGGTTGCGCCCGGCGGTTTTCGACTGGTACAGCGCCCGGTCGGAGCGCCTGAACAAGGCGTCGGGCGTGTCGTCGGGCAGGCTTTCGGCAATGCCGATCGACACAGTCACGGCAATGGCGCACGCCCCTTTCTCGATAAGAAAGGGGGACCCCGCCACGGCTGCGCGCAGGCGTTCTCCGACGATTTTCGCCACCGGCAATCTGGTGTCGGGCATGATGACGACAAATTCCTCGCCGCCGAAGCGGCACATCAAATCGACGCCGCGCAAAGCGCGTTTTACCCGCGCTGCGAAAATTTTCAAAACCGCGTCGCCGGCGTCGTGGCCATGAGCGTCGTTGACCGCCTTGAAATGGTCGATGTCGAGAATCATCGACACAAGCGGGCGGTCCCTTTGCGCCGCCTGATCGAGCAGCGCGGCGACACGCGATTGGAGATAGCGGCGGTTGTAGAGGCCTGTCAGCGGATCGACCACCGCCAGTTCGATCGCCGCCTGAACATTAAAGCGCAAATTGTCGGCGTAGCGCTTGCCCCGGATCTGGGTGCGCACGCGGGCCAGCATCTCATTGCGGTCGATGGGGCGCAACAGATAATCATTTACGCCCAGATCGAGGCCGCGCAAGACGCGCTTGCGGTCTTCTGTATCGGCCAGCATCAGAAGGGGCGTATGGCGGGTGCGTTCAACCGAGCGAAACTGTCCGCACAGGCGCAAGCCATCGAAATCGGCAAGATTCAGGCTGATGAGGGCGACTTGGTAATCGGCCTCGGCGGCGCGAAACAGCGCCTCTTTCGCGTCGGTTTCGATATCGACCTCATAGGCGCCGCGTAGCGCCCCGGCGGCGCGCTCGGCGGAATGGGCGCGGTCGTCCACCACCAGAACCCGCCCGCCGCGCCCGTCGTCGAGCGCGGGTCTCAAGGCGGCGACGCCAAGTTGAGCCGAGGCGCCCGCGCGGGCGCGCAACTCATCGACCACCAGCTTGAGCCGGGACAAGGAGCGGACGCGCGCCAGCAGTGCGATTTCGTCGATGGGTTTGGTCAGAAAATCGTCGGCGCCGGCCTCCAGCCCCCTCACGCGATCGGCGGTCAGGTCGAGCGCGGTGACCATGATGACCGGCAGATGCAGGGTGTCGGGATCGTTCTTGAGCAGACGGCAGACTTCAAACCCGTCCATGCCGGGCATCATGACGTCGAGAAGGACGATGTCGCATTCGCCGCGCTTGCAGATTTTCAGCGCCTCAAACCCGCTGGTCGCGGTGATGACGACGAAATAATCGGCGGTCAGCCGCGCTTCGAGCAGCTTGAGATTGGGGACGATGTCGTCCACCACCAGCACCCGCGCCGTCATGGACCTCGCGCCTTTCAGTCGCCGATGAAGGCGCGGACCGTTTCGAGGAATTTGACCACCGAGATCGGCTTGGACAGATAGGCCTCGCAGCCGCCCTGCAACATTTTTTCCTCGTCGCCCTTCATCGCGAAGGCGGTGATGGCGATGACGGGAATGGGCGCCAGTTCGGGGTCGTCCTTCAGCCATTGAGTGACCTGGAGCCCCGAGACTTCCGGCAACTGGATGTCCATCAGGATCAGGTCGGGCAGGTGCTGGCGCGCCAGACCGACAGCCTCCACCCCGCTCCTGGTCTGCACCGTCTCGTAGCCATGCGCTTCGAGCAGGTCGTTGAAGAGCTTCATGTTCAGCTCATTATCCTCGACGATCAGAACCTTTTTCTTCATCTCATTCCGCCAAGGAGGCCGCCCATGCCTAAGGGGCCGATCGGACCAAAACTATGCGACATAAATTGACGAAAAGAAAATTTGCGCCCAACTTGATCCGATTAACCTTAAGGAAAGCCTTTTGACCTTGAAATCGCCCGCCCATGACCGCCGCGAAGGCGCAGAGGCCACGGCCGTCGCCGCCCTGGGCTTCCTCGTCGCCGAACCGGAGCGCCTGTCGCGTTTTGTCGCCTTGTCCGGTCTCGATGTGGCCAACCTGCGGAGTGCGGCGCAGGATGAGGGATTTCTCGCCGGAATTATCGCCTATGTCGCCGCCGACGAAACGCTTCTGCTCGAATTCGCCGCCGCCAGCGGACGGAAGCCGCAGGAGATCGCCGCAGCGCATCAGGTCCTCAATCCTGATTCTGAGGGTTAGTTCTTTTTTACGCGTTTTTCGTCACGCGAACCGGCAGTCCCTTTGCTTGAAAACGCTGTGGCGATTTGCCGAAATCCCGATTAGAACAGCGCGGACGCTCGCGTTTCAGCCTCGTTGGAAAGCGCTCTGGAAAAATCGGGAATTTTTGAATGGTCAAGATCGTTTATGTCAGCTCCTCCGGCAAACGGCAGGAGGTTGACGCCAAGCCGGGCATGACAGTGATGGAAGTGGCGACCAAGGCCGGAATCGACGAGATCGTCGCTGAATGTGGCGGCGCCTGCGCCTGCGCCACCTGCCAGGTCTATGTCGCGCCGGAATGGTTCGACAAATTGCCGCCGCTCAGCCCGATGGAAGGCGACATGCTCGATTTCGCCGTCGATCCGCGCCCAAATTCGCGCCTGTCGTGCCAGATCATCATTTCCGAAGACCTCGACGGGCTGACAGTCGAAACACCCGCCAGCCAGGGGTGAGAGGCGGCTATTAGCCGAGCGTCGACGAAGGCGAGAGAGGGCTCAGCTTTCCTTGTTTTTGTCGCCGCCGACCAAAAATGGCGCGACATCACTGATTCCCGGCGGCTTTCGCGCGAAAAACGGCATGGGACGGCAGACCGCCATGGCGGACAGACCGATTCGCGCCGTCAGCAGGCCGTTGAGCACCCCTTCGCCCAGCCGCGCGGAAATTTTCGCCGCTATGCCGTGGCCCAGGACCTGTTGCAGCAGGCTGTCGCCCACCGCCATGCCGGCGGTGATGGCGAGATGGGCGCCGACCGCGCGCGCCAGCCGCCATGCGCCGAGCAGGCCGGGGCGGCCGCCATAGATTTCGGCGATGCGCCGGATCAGCCGCAGGGCCTGGGCGGCGACGAAAATCACATCGACAATGGCGCGGGGGCTGATCGCCGCCACCACCGACACGCGTTTGGCCGCGTCGGCGATCTCCTTGCGCGCCGCATCGTCCAGCCTCGGCATGAGCTGGCGTTCGGCGATGTCGATGAGGTCGCGCCCGTCGATGATTTCGTCACGCAGCTCCTTGAGTTTTGCGCGGGCGGCGGCGGCGCGGGGATCATGCTTGTAGAGCGCGGATAATTCGCGCACCTTTTTACGCGCGAGATCGCTGTCGTCGGTTTCATGCGCCAGCGCCAGTTCGCGATGCAGCAAGGCGATCTTCCTCTGGCGGAAGATCGACTTGAGTTCCCGCCCAGCCAGCACCAGCGCCGCCAGCAGCGCGAGGGCGGCGAGGCCGAGGCCGATGACGCCGAGCGCGGCGGAGCGGGCGAACAGGGACTCGATCAGATTGCTCAGCCACAGGGTGAAGGCGAAAGACACGAGGCCGCCCAGCGCCGAGAGCAGGAGGCCGCTCCAGCTGAACACGCCGCCGCCCAGGAACCCTTGCTTTTGCGCCTTTTCGACTGCCTGTTCCGCCGGATCGAGCAGAAGCTCGGCCTCGATCCGATAGGCGTCGGGCTTTTCCTCGACGATGAAATCCGGCGTTGTCTTGGGCTGGTCGTCGAGGCGGAAGGCGCGCGGCCGAAATCTTCTCGGATCGATTCTGGGGTCGCTCATGTGAGCCGGTCTCCAAACAGGAACTGGCAGGCGCGGTCCAGCCGGATATGCGGCAGCGGATCATCCGGGCCCACGAGGGGCGGGCGGAAGCGCAGGAAGCGGAGATCGGCGTCGTCTTCCGGGATGGCTAGGCCGGCGCCGCGAA
>Ga0302319_10026207_pt1 | contig 10282 bp, 6 predicted proteins | sample Bog_T0_2_FD_203319 | JGI IMG/M metagenome (GOLD analysis project Ga0302319, IMG submission 203319) | Peat permafrost microbial communities from Stordalen Mire near Abisko, Sweden - Bog_T0_2 | ecosystem: Environmental > Terrestrial > Soil > Wetlands > Peat | place: Sweden: Abisko, Stordalen Mire...
ACCCGCGCAAAATCGTCGCCGCGATAGCCGATTTGTGAGCCTCCCTGAGAATGCCCGTACGCGCGCCGCTCCACCGCGATCGCCCGAGGTTTTGCCCCTCTTACATCTCGTGGCGTTAAGGGCCTCAAACATCAGCACATTTCCTGATCCCGCGCCGAAAGCGCCAGTAACGCGGTGACGTAGGGCCCGAACGAGCGGCTCACCTCCAACCGAAACTTTTGCGCCTCTGGCCGCCACAGCCCGACCTCGGATTTCATAAGCCATGTCCGCGTCGCCATGCCGGCGGGAAACGCCGACACATCCAAGTCCAGCGGAACCGCCGCGTTGAGCAACCGCTCCGCTCCGGGACCAGAAACTTCATAGGCGACCTGCCGATGCGAGACATCGACCAGCGTATGAAACACGCCGGCGAGCGCGGCCTCGAGTTTCGCGCCCAAATCCGGCGCGTCGTTTTCCGCGATCAGCAGCCATTCGTCGGGGCCTTGCCACAGCGCGGCGCGCGCGCCTTCGCTGGCGGAGCCGAGCGGCCGCGTCGGCGGCGCGACGCCCAACGCCTCCGCCACGGGCGCGACGACGTCCGCGCCGCCGCGCAGAATGAACCGCGTCGCGAACGGCGCCACCCTCGCGCGAACCTTCGCCGTATTCGGCAAAGCGAGCCCGCCGGGCGGCGAGCGACGAACGGCTTCAAGCGTCAAGGCGCGCGCCCTCCTTGTCGTAGAACACGGGCTCGACGATCTTCACCGGCCGCGCGGCGCCCGTCGTCATCGCATAGAGCGTGTCGCCCATCCGCGCGCGCCCGTCGATCACCAGCCCGAGGCTGAACGAACGCCCGAGCGTCGGGCTCATGTAAGACGAGGTGACATGCCCGTGCGCGGGCGCACCGGGCGCCGGCGCGGGAGTGCCGACGATCTGCGCGCCCTCGTCGGGCGTGAACGTAGGGTCCTCGCTGAGCAGCCCCACGAGTTGCTTGCGCGAGGCGCGTTTCAGATCGGGCAGGCTCAGCGAGCGCTTGCCGATGAAATCGGGCTTCGACATCGCGACCATCTTGCCCATGCCGAGATCGTCGGGCGTCACCGTGCCGTCGGTCTCCTGCCCGACGACGATGAAGCCCTTCTCGGCGCGCAGGATCAGCAGCGCATCGAGCCCGTAGGCGCAGGCGCCGTGCTTTTCCCCTTCCGCCCAGATCGCCTCCATCACCCCGAGCCCATAGTCGCTCGGCACGTTGACCTCGAAGCCCATTTCGCCGGTGAAGCTGACGCGCGCGAGCCGCGTCGGAACTCCGCGAATGTAGCCCTCGCGCACGCTCATGTGCGGGAAAGCCGAGTGGGAGAGGTCCACGCCAGTCACCAGTGGCGCGAGGATGTCGCGCGCGCGCGGCCCGTTGATCGCGATGGTCGCATAATGCTCGGTGATCGAGGTGAAGCGCGCCTTCAGCTCCGTCCACTCGGTCTGGAGATAATCCTCCATCAGCGCGAACACGTGCGCGGCGCCCGAGGAGGTCGTCGTGATGTGGAAGCGATCCTCCGAGAGGCGCATGACGACGCCGTCATCGTAGACGTAACCCATTTCGTTGAGCATCAGCCCGTAACGGCAGCGCCCGACCGCGAGCTTCGAGAAGGAATTGATATAGAGCCGATTGAGGAACTCCGCCGCGTCCGGGCCGACGACCTCGATCTTGCCGAGCGTCGAGGCGTCCATGATGCCCGCCTTGGCGCGCGTCGTCAGGCACTCGCGCCGGATCGTCTCTTCCTTGGTTTCGCCGGCGAGCGGCACGCGCGAGGCGCGTTTCCACAAGCCCGCCTCCTCAAAGATCGCGCCCTTCGCCGCGAACCAGGGATGCGCCGGCGTCTCGCGCGTCGGATCGAACAAGAGCTTCCGCGAGAGGCCGCCGAACACGCCGAAGGTGACGGGGGTGTAGGGCGGACGGAACGTCGTCAGCCCGACCTCGGCGATCTGTTTGCCCAGCGATTCGGCGGCGATGTCGAGCGCGTTCATGTTCGAGCTCTTGCCCTGGTCGGTCGCCATGCCCGTGGTCGTGTAGCGCTTGATGTGCTCGATCGAGCGCATGCCCTCGCGCGTCGCCAGCCGGATGTCGCGCGCGCTGACGTCGTTCTGGAAATCGACGAACGCCTTGGAAAGCCTCGCGTCAGCCATCGGCGCAACGATGCCGAGCGAGCCGCCGAAAGCGGGCAACGCGTCGGCGACGCGCGGCGGCGGTCCGGGCCGCACGCCGGCCGCCTCGGCGCCGGCCTTGAACCCGTCCGCGAGCGCGGGGCCGAGATCGAACATGCCGCAGCAGGCGCCGACGCTGGCTTGCGCCTCGGCGGGCGCGCCGGGCAGGAACGTCCGCGTCGCTTCGTCGAGCACGAGCTTGCCGCGCGATTGCGAGAACAAATGCACGCTCGGCGTCCAGCCGCCGCTCATCGCGATCACGTCGCACGGCACTCCCTCCGGCGTGCCGGGGCTTCCGTCGGACCAGAGTTTGGCGACGAGCGCCGCGTTGACGCGCAGACGCCCTTTCGAGCCGACGAGCACGGTGTTGGTTTCGACCCTGAGCCCCGCCCGTCGCGCGGCTTCGGCCAGCGGCCCGTCGGCGCGCGCGCGCGAATCCGCGATCAGGGCGATCTGGCAGCCGATGTCGGCCAGATCGAGCGCGGTGCGGTAGGCGCCGTCATGCGAGGCGGCGACGACGATCTTCAGGCCCGGGCTGACGCCGTAGCGCGTCGCCAGCACCCGCGCGGAATCGGCGAGCATGATGCCAGGCCGGTCGTTGTCGGGAAAAACCAGCGGCCGCTCATGCGCGCCGGTCGCGAGAATGACCCGCTTGGCGCGCACCTGCCACAGCCGTTCGCGCGGCGCGCGCGGGTCGGGTTGCGCGATATGGTCGGTCAGCCGTTGCTGCGCGGCGAGAAAGTTCTGCGCGTAATAGCCGAACACCTGCGTACGCGGCAGCAGCGTCACGCGCGGCGAGGCCCTGAGTTCGGCGATCGCCGCCGCCGCCCAGGACGCCGTGCTTCGACCGTCGATCCGCGCCTGCGTGTCGCCGAGCAGGGAGCCGCCCAATTCCGCCTGTTCGTCGAACAGCACGACGCGCACGCCCGCGCGCGCCGCCGCCAACGCCGCCGCCAGTCCCGCGGGGCCGGCGCCGACGACCGCGACTTCGCAATGCTTGTATTCGAAGGCGTAATGATCGGGATCGCTCGCCGTCGGCGCGACGCCGAGGCCCGCCGCGCGGCGCAAGATCGGCTCGTACAGATTTTCCCAGGCGCCGAGCGGCTGCATGAAGGTTTTGTAGTAGAAGCCCGCCGGCAGGAACGCCGAAAGCGCGCCGGCGGCCGCCATCGCGTCGCGTCGCAGCGATGGCCAGGCGTTTTGCGAGGTCGCCTTCAGGCCCTCGTAGAGCTCGATCTGGGTCGCGCGCAGGTTTGGCGTCACCCGGCCGGGGCCCGCGTCGAGCGTGACCAGCGCGTTCGGCTCGTCCGAACCCATCGAGATCGGCCCGCGCGGGCGGTGATATTTGAACGAGCGGCCCATCAAATGCACGCCATGGGCGAGCAGCGCCGTGGCCAGCGTATCCCCGGCGAGGCCCTTGTAGGGCTTGCCGTCGAAAGTGAAGCCCAACATCTTAGCGCGATCGACGCGCCCGCCCCGAGCCGTGCGGTACGCGCCGGTCATGTCGCCTGAAACCCCTCGGATGAATCGGTCATCGCGGCCCCCTCCGCTCCGATCTGTAACCCCATGGCGGCGCGTCGGGAACTCGCTTTTTAGCCGCGGGGAGCGGGAGAAATCAGATGCGCGTCAGACGGATGCGGCCAATTCCTCTTGCACGAGGCTCACCCAATAGCCGGCGCCGAGCGTCAGGATCTGGTCGTTGAAGTCGTAGCCGGGGGTGTGCACGTTGTGGAACGAACCGTCGGGATGCACCCCGGCGCCTATCAACACGAAGCCGCCCGGCCGCGCCTCCAGCATGAAGGCGAAGTCCTCGCCGGCCGTTTGCAGCGGCGCGTGGCCGGTGACCTCCGCCTCGCCCACCAGCGCCTTGGCGGCGGCGACGGAAATGTCGGTCTGCTCCGCATGGTTGACCAGCGGCGGATAGCGCCGGTCGTAGTCGACCACCGCCGTGCAGCCGAACGCGGCGGCGGTCGCGTGCGCGAGTTCGGTCAGGCGATTTTCGAGGAGATCGCGGATGGCGGGTGTGTAGGAGCGCGCCGTGCCGCGCGCGACGATTTGAGCCGGCATTATGTTCGGCGCGTTGTAATCGCCGCCGGCGATATGCCCGAGGCTGACGACCGCGGTCTCGACCGCCGGCACGTTGCGGCTGACGATCGTTTGCACGGCCATGATGAATTGCGCGAGCGCGACCGTGACGTCGGTCGCCAGATGCGCACCGGCGCCGCCATGGCCGCCGGTGCCTTTGAAGGTCACGGTCCAGGAATCGCTGGCGGCGAGGAACGGCCCCTTGCGCGTCGCGAAGCTGCCGACCGGCAGACCCGGCGCGTTGTGCATGCCGTAGACCGCGTCGACCGGGAACTTGTCGAACAGGCCCTCCTCGACCATCACCCGGCCGCCGCCGAGGCCCTCCTCGGCCGGTTGGAAGATGAAATGGACATGGCCGCCGAAGTCGGAATGTTCGGCCAGATAGCGCGCGGCGCCGAGCAGCATCGTGGTGTGGCCGTCGTGGCCACAGGCGTGCATCTTGCCCGGGATCGTCGAGCGATGCTCGCGCCCGGGAATTTCCTCGATGTTCAAGGCGTCGAGATCGGCGCGCAGCCCGATCGCGCGCTGGCCGGGGCGCTTGCCCTTCAGCGTGCCGACGACGCCGGTCTTGGCGATTCCCTCGACGACGTCGATGCCCCAGGAGCGCAGCTTCTCGGCGACGATTTTCGCCGTGCGGGTCTCCTCGAAGCCGACCTCCGGGTGTCGATGAATATCCCGGCGGATTTCGATCAACTCGGGCTCAAAGGCCTTCAGTTCGTCGAGGATGGCCGTACGCATCGCAAGCGCCTTTCGTTGGGAAACGAGGGCTTCAACCCTCCGACTTGGTTCGAATCCCCGCTTCGACCGCGGCGAGCGCCTCGTCGGCTTTCGCGCCGTCGGGGCCGCCGGCCTGCGCCATGTCGGGTCGCCCGCCGCCGCCCTTGCCGCCGAGCGCCGACGAACCGAGCCGCACGAGATCGACCGCGTTGAAGCGGGCGACGAGGTCGGCGGTGACGGCGACGACGAGGCTAGCCTTGCCGTCCTCGGCGGTCGCGACGATCGCGACGACGCCGGAGCCGATGCTCTGCTTGGCCTCGTCCGCGAGCGATTTCAGATCCTTCATCTCGACGCCGCTGACGGCGCGGGCGTAGAGCTTGACGCCGCCGACGTCGCGCACGGCGTCGTTCGCGCCCGAACCGCCGCCGCCCATGGCGAGCTTGCGGCGCGCGTCGGCGAGTTCGCGCTCCAGCTTCTTCTTGTCCTCGATCAGCGATTCCAGCTTTTGCGTCGCCTCGCCGGCCGGCGCGCGCAGCAAATTCGCGAGATCGGCGAAAGCGCGGGAATCCTCGGTCAGGCGCTTGCGCGCCTCCTCGCGCGTGCGCGCCTCGATGCGCCGCACGCCGGCCGCGACGGCCGTCTCGCCGATGATCGAGACGAGGCCGATGTCGCCGGTGCGCGCGACATGCGTGCCGCCGCAGAGCTCGACCGAATAGGGGCGCGGGCCGTTGTCGCCTTCGTCCAGCGTGCCCATCGTGACGACGCGGACTTCATCGCCGTATTTCTCGCCGAACAGCGCGCGGGCGCCCGAATTGCGCGCCTCCTCCAGCCCCATCAGCCGCGTGATGACGGGCTCGTTGCGCAGCACGATCGCGTTGGCGATGTCTTCGACCTTGGCGATTTCCGCGGCCGTGATCGGCTTCGGGTGCGCGATGTCGAAGCGAAGCCGTTCGGGCGAAACCAGCGAGCCCTTCTGCGCGACGTGGTCGCCGAGCACCATGCGCAAAGCCTCGTGCAGCAGATGCGTCGCCGAATGGTTGGCGCGCGTGGCGCCGCGCGCGGCGTGATCGACCTTGAGTTCGAGCGCCGCGCCGACGTTGAGGGTTCCCTCCACGACCTCGATTTCATGCGCGAAGAGGTCGCCGAGCTTCTTCTTGGTGTCGGTGACCTTCACGCGCACGCCGGGGCCGACCATCACGCCGACATCGCCGACCTGACCGCCGGATTCCGCGTAGAACGGCGTCTGGTTGAGGATGACGACGCCGTGTTCGCCCGCGCTCAGCGAGCCAACCTCGGCGCCGTTGTGCACCAACGCCGTCGCCACGCCCTCGGCGACCTCGGTCTCGTAGCCGAGAAATTCGGTGGCGCCGACCCGCTCGCGCAAGGCGAACCAGACGGTTTCCGTCGCCGCTTCGCCCGAGCCGGCCCAGGCCTTGCGCGCCTCGGCGCGCTGGCGCTCCATCGCGCTCTGGAAGCCATCGACATCCACGATCAAGCCCCGAGCGCGTAGGGCGTCCTGGGTCAGATCGAGCGGGAAGCCGTAGGTGTCGTATAGCTTGAACGCGACTTCGCCGGCGAGCTTGCCGCCCACGCCGAGATCGCGGGTTTCGTCCTCGAGAATGGTGAGGCCGCGCGCGAGCGTCGCGCGGAAGCGCGTCTCCTCGAGTTGCAGCGTCTCGGCGATGAGCGCCTCGGCGCGGATGAGTTCGGGATAGGCCTGACCCATCTCGCGCGTCAGCGCGGGCACGAGGCGCCACATCAGCGGATCTTTCGCGCCCAGGATCTGCGCGTGGCGCATCGCGCGCCGCATGATGCGGCGCAGCACATAGCCGCGGCCCTCGTTGGACGGCAACACGCCATCGGCGACGAGGAACGAGGACGCGCGCAGATGGTCGGCGATCACGCGATGCGAGACCTTGTGCGGGCCGTCGGCGTCGACGCCCGTCTCCTCGGCGCTCGCCCGAATCAGCGCGCGCATCAGGTCGATGTCGTAATTGTCGTGCTTCCCCTGCAGCACGGCGGCGAGGCGTTCGAGCCCCATGCCGGTGTCGATCGAGGGCCGCGGCAATCTCAGACGCTCGCCGCCCGGCAAGGTCTCGAACTGCATGAAGACGAGGTTCCAGATCTCGATGAAGCGATCACCGTCCTGATCCGCGGAGCCCGGAGGGCCGCCCGCGATCTTGTCGCCGTGGTCGAAGAAGATCTCCGAACAGGGGCCGCAGGGGCCGGTGTCGCCCATCGCCCAGAAATTGTCGGAGGTCGGGATGCGGATGATGCGCGAATCGGGCAGGCCGGCGACGCTCTTCCAGAGATCATAGGCCTCGTCGTCGTCGTGGTAGACGGTCACGGAGAGGCGGTCCTTCGAGAGGCCGAAGTCCTTGGTGATCAGGTTCCAGGCGAGTTCGATCGCGAGCGGCTTGAAATAGTCGCCGAACGAGAAATTGCCGAGCATCTCGAAGAAAGTGTGATGGCGCGCGGTGTAGCCGACATTGTCGAGGTCGTTGTGCTTGCCGCCCGCGCGCACGCATTTTTGCGAAGTCGTGGCGCGGTGGTAGGGGCGGCGCTCGACGCCGGTGAAGACGTTCTTGAACTGCACCATGCCCGCGTTGGTGAACATCAACGTCGGATCGTTGCGCGGCACGAGCGAACTCGACGGCACGATCTCGTGCCCGTTCTTGGCGAAATACTGCAGGAAATGCGATCGAATCTCGTTTACACCGCTCATGTACGCCGGGCCTTCAGGGTCGGGAGCGCGCGGCGCGGCCAAACGAAGGCCGCGCGCGACGACGCCGGGGATGTCGTTCAAGAGTCGAGTGTTTCCACGCGCGCTCCCGGGGGTGGCGCCGAAAACCCTGTCTCTCGATTTGCGGTTCTAGAGCATGACGAAGCAAAGTCCAATCGGAGCCCCGTAACACCAAGGCTCTTCGACCGCGACCGCCCGCCTCACGCCGAGGTTCGCGGTCATACGCGGGCTCGACCCGTGCATCCAGGAACCACTGCAGCCGAAGGGGACGCGATGACTGACGAATGGGCGCGCTTGGATGCACGGGTCAAGCCCGTGCATGACGAATGGGGGCCCGCTCGACACTCTCGCGCGTCCAGAGGCCGCGCGTCCTCAAATCTCCGCAACAAAAAGGCCCCGTCGCCGGGGCCTTCACAAAGTTTGGCGTCGCGGCCGCGCCGACGGAAACCGGCGCGGCCGCGCGCGCTCGACGCGACGCGAGACAACACTCCCTGGCGGTTGAGCGCGCCCTTGAAAGGGGGGACGGACGCGCCCAAAGGAGCGCGTTCAGGCGTCGGCGACGTCGGCGTCCGAGGGATCGACCTGGTCGAGGATCTGCTCGGCGATGAGGCCTGAATTCTCGCGAATGCCCGCTTCGATGCGGCTCGCGATGTCCGGATTGGCCTTCAGGAAGGCTTTTGAATTCTCGCGGCCCTGCCCCAATCGGGTGCTGTCGTAGGAGAACCATGCGCCCGACTTCTCGACCACGCCCGCCTTGACGCCGAGATCGATGAGTTCGCCCACCTTGGAGACGCCCTCGCCGTACATGATGTCGAATTCGACCTGCTTGAACGGAGGCGCGACCTTGTTCTTCACGACCTTGACGCGGGTCTGGTTGCCCACGACCTCCTCGCGGTCCTTGATGGCGCCGATGCGGCGGATGTCGAGTCGCACGGAGGCGTAGAACTTCAGCGCGTTGCCGCCGGTAGTGGTCTCGGGCGAACCGTACATGACGCCGATCTTCATGCGGATCTGATTGATGAAGATGACCATCGTGTTGGAGCGCGAGATCGAGGCGGTGAGCTTGCGCAGCGCCTGGCTCATCAGCCGCGCTTGCAGGCCGGGCATGGCGTCGCCCATCTCGCCCTCGATTTCGGCGCGCGGCGTCAACGCCGCGACCGAATCGATCACGAGAACGTCGATCGCGCCGGAGCGGACCAGCGTATCGGTGATTTCGAGCGCCTGCTCGCCGGTATCCGGTTGCGAAATCAACAGGTCTTCAAGGTTCACGCCGAGCTTGCGGGCGTAGACCGGATCGAGCGCATGCTCGGCGTCGACGAAGGCGCATACGCCGCCTTTTTTCTGAGCCTCGGCGATGACATGCAGCGTCAGGGTCGTCTTGCCCGACGATTCCGGGCCGTAAATCTCGATCACGCGCCCGCGCGGCAGTCCGCCGACCCCGAGCGCGATATCCAATCCGAGCGAACCGGTCGGGATCGTTTCGATTTCGACCGCCTTCTGGTTCTTGCCCAGACGCATGATCGAACCCTTGCCGAACGCGCGTTCGATCTGAGAGAGCGCGGCGTCGAGCGCCTTGGTCTTGTCCACGAAATTTCCTTCCACGACGCGAAGATTGGCGTTGGCCACGGCAGGTCTCCTTCTCTCACGGTCGGCGCCGCCAAGGCAACAACACCTCGTCGAACCCCTCTGAACGCCAAAGTACATGGTTTGTTCTCATGCGCAAGTTCTTTTTTTGTTCTCATGGATCTTCGTTATGACGTGAAGACGTTGGATAAATTTTCGGCTTTCCGTTGCGACGAAGCGACTTGGACGAGCGAACATGTTCCGCTGCGGCAGCGGCGCGAACGATCTGCGCGTTTTTGTCGCGCCGGCGCCGGCAACGCCACGCCGCGTCCTCTGAGCAAAAGCCGGCGCTTGACTTGCCCCCGAGGCGAGAGGCGAATGCGCGCCAATGTTTCGACTCCAAGGAATCGCCATGACGTCTGGTTCGCTCGCCCTCGCCTTCGCCGCCGCGTTTTCCGGCGCGGCGCTCTACGTCAACGTCGTGGAGCAACCCGCGCGGCTCGCGCTCGACGACAAGGCGATGCTGAGCGAATGGGGGCCGAGCGATCAGCGCGGCGTCGCGCTGATGGCGGGCCTGTCGCTCATCGCGGCGGTGCTGGGGCTCTCCGCCTATTTCGGCAGCGGCGACGTGCGCTGGGCGATCGGCGCGGTGTTTGTCGTGCTGAGTTGGCCCTACACCTTCTATGTGATGGCCCCGCTCAACAATCAGATCATCGCCCTGACCTCGCGCGACGTCGGCGCGGCGCGCGCGCTGGTTCGGCAATGGGGCCTGTTGGAATTTGGCCAGACCGCGATCGGAATCGTCGCCTGCGCGATTTTCCTCTGGGCGCTCTGATCACCCGACGACTTGGCTTTCTCCGAAGTTTTCGGTCCATTCGCGACGAAGGCGGTTCTCGAACTCCCGGCTTGTGTCCGTTCCCACGCGCGCGAGTCGCCGTGGCGGATCGAGGACCGTGGGGGTCAGTTTCGCCGTCCGGAAGAATTCATCGAGATATTCAGGAT
>Ga0302319_10026208_pt1 | contig 10282 bp, 7 predicted proteins | sample Bog_T0_2_FD_203319 | JGI IMG/M metagenome (GOLD analysis project Ga0302319, IMG submission 203319) | Peat permafrost microbial communities from Stordalen Mire near Abisko, Sweden - Bog_T0_2 | ecosystem: Environmental > Terrestrial > Soil > Wetlands > Peat | place: Sweden: Abisko, Stordalen Mire...
TCGGCGTGGCCGCGGCGGATCCTGACGTTATTTCCGCCCCGGCCAATGCGGTGCCGGCACGGGAAATCCCGATTCTCACCAGCACCGATCAGGCCGGCAATTCCGCGGATCATTTCCAGGTCACAATCAATCCGCTCACGGTGCGGCGTGCCCCGAACGCGGATGGGACGCTTGCGGATTCGGCCAATGAGTACGTCGATTTTGGCTGGCATCTGCCGCTCTCGAGCCTGTTCACGATCGGGTACGACACCGGGGTGAATGCTTTCCGTCAGGACCAGACTATTTGGGACGATGAGGAAGCGACTTCGGAGATCACCTCCGCGCTCGTCAACAAGGCCAGCCTCGCGGTCCAGACCGGCACGTCTCTGAAATGGACCGGCTATGTGCAGGGCCAGCGGAGCATCACCGACGGCCAGCCCGGCTACTCGGACGCCACCAAGTACGGCACGGAAGCCGCATGGACCCCAGTCAAGGATGTCACGACCGTGAAAGTCGATGCCGCCACGCAGCAGACGATTTCCGACTTCAACCACAGCATTCTGGACGAGGATCTTTACACCGCGTCGCTCGATCAAAAGCTCCCTTACATTCCCGTTACGCTTCACACCGCCGGCTCCGCCACGGATGACACGGCGCCGCTGCTGGCCGCCAATGACAAGGAGAGCACCATTATCGATGCATCGCTTCTCTGGAAGATCGTTCCAAGCACGTCGTTGTCCGGCGGCACGCAGTGGCAGGAGACCAACGTCCCGGCGACGCTCACGCTGCAAAACAGCAACGTCTATTTTACGCAGATCGCGGTACAGGCGTCGCAATCATGGCTGGTGACTCTGCGCGCCGCTCACGACCAAAAGAGCGCGACGGCCAGCGGGCAGTACCTTTCCGCCGGGTATGACGATATTGTGAGCCTCGGGCTCACCTGGAAGCTGGGAGACCGCTTCAATGCAGGCGCGGGCCTGGACTACCGCGTCTTGCAATCGCAGACGCCGGCGCCTGGCCAGACGCCGCCGCCGCCGGCGAGCGTCTCGGTTTCGGCGGGTGGGAGCTTTTAGCGGTTTTGGAAATGGACGGGGTGGACGACGTGGACGGGGCTTTAGTTCAGCAGTTGATACCAGGTGTTGCGCTGGTGCGCCTCGTAGCCGGCTTCGCGGACGAGGCCCTCGATGTCTTCCTTCTTTAGGTGGAACGTGGTGCCGGCGGCGCTTACGACGTTCTCTTCCATCATCACGCTGCCGAAGTCGTTTGCCCCGTATTGCAGCGCGATCTGGCCGATCTTCGGGCCCTGCGTCACCCAGGAGCTTTGCACATTCGGGATGTTATCCAGGTAGATCCGGCTCAGCGCCTGCGTCCGGAGGTACTCGGCGCTTCCGACTGTCTCCGCCTTGAGCACTGTGTTTTCCGGTTGGAACGTCCAGCAGATGAAAGCGGTGAATCCATGCGTCTCGTCCTGCAGCTCCCGCAGCCGTTGCAAGTGCTCGATGCGATCTTCGACCGTCTCGACATGGCCGAACATCATTGTGCAACTCGAGTTCAGGCCGAGTTCATGAGCAATCCGCATCACCTCGAGCCATTGGCCGGTCTTGCACTTGAGCGGCGAAATCCGGTCCCGCACGCGGTCTACGAGAATCTCCCCGCCGCCGCCGGGGATCGATCCCAGGCCGGCTGCCTTGAATTTCGTGATTACGTCCCGCAGCGGCATCCCGAAGACCTCGGCGAAGTGGTTGAACTCCGGCGGGCTGAACCCGTGAATGTTGATGTGCGGAAATTTTTCGCGGAGGTGCGCCAGCATGTTGAGATAATGATCGATCCCGAGCTTCGGGTGATGGCCGCCCTGGAGCAGCACCTGCACGCCGCCGTTGTCGGAGAGTTCCTGCATCTTTTGGTCGATCTGCTCGAGCGTCAGCACGTAATGATCGTCGTCCTTCTCCGTCCGGTAAAACGCGCAGAACTTGCAGTACACGTTGCAGACGTTCGTGTAATTCACGTTCCGGTCCACGATGTAGGTCACGATCTCGGCGCCGTGCCCGTCGTAGGCGTCGCGTTTGATCTGCTTGCGCCGAAGATTGGCCAGCTCGCCCAGCTCGTGGAGCGGCATCCGGTAGAGTTCGAGGGCTTCCTGCGGCGAGATGCGTTCGCCGGCCAGCGCCTTGTCCACGGTTGAGGATTCGAGAACGGTATCAGCCATCGGGCGGGATTCTTGCATGTCTTCCGATGCGTGTCGAGGCAGGCGCTTGCCTTCGACGCAGCGGCGTGGCAACTTTTCCGAAGGATGAGTGACAAAGACGTTGTGATCGAAACCGTTCGGCGGATGCCCGAGGTTGCGACCTTGGAGCAAATCAGCGAAGAGATTGCCATTCTGGCCGCCATTCGCAAGGGTGAGGCGGCGGCGGACGCCGGACGAGTTACGCCGCATGACGAGGTCCGGCGGAAGATTGCCTCATGGATTTCCAAGTAGTTTGGACGGATCCGGCGCTCGCCGATTTAGAGGAGATCGTCGTTTACATTTCCCAGCACGATCCAGCGGCAGCCGGGCGAGTTGGTAATGATATTGTGGATCATGCGGAGACGTTGAGGACATTCCCGTTCATTGGGCCGACGTATCCTCGCGGATCGCGCGGTGGCAATCGAGAGATTGTCTGTGGCAATTACCGGATATTTTACCGCGTTTCCGAACAGCAGAAGCTCGTTGAAATTCTTACAATCTGGCGCGGAGCGCGTGGCACACGAGAAATTCGCGCGGATTAGCAGCACGCTCAGAAACCCAACTCCTACCTCCCCGGCGCCATCTCCAGCAGGAAGCCTTTCAGATATTCGGTCTCCGGAAGGGTTGCGAGGATGGGGTGATCGGCGTTTTGGCGGTAGGTCTCGAGCAGGCGTGCGGAGCGCTTCGCGTCGACGAGCGACTCGGTGATCATTTCGCGGAACAAATCGGCGCCGACGTGGTGGGAGCAGGAGAAGGTCGCCAGCAGGCCGGCCGGGCTCAGGAGCTTGAACGCCCGCAGGTGGATATCCTTGTAGCCGCGCATCGCGTCGTGGAGTTTCTCCTTCGTTTTTGTGAAGGAAGGGGGATCGAGGATGATCAAGTCGTATTGCGCCGCGTCGGCTTCGCGCTGCTTGAGGAAGTCGAAAACATTTGCCTCGACCGTTTCGATGCGCGCCTGGTTCCGGCTCGCGTTGGCGGCGATCTGCGCGGTGGCCTCGGCGCTGATCTCCACGGCCGTTACCGCCGTCGCTCCCGCCTTTGCGCACGCCAGCGAGAACGCGCCCTGGTTCGCGAAGCAATCGAGCACCCGCCGCCCTTGCGCCCATGCCGCCACGGCCCGGTAATTCTCGACCTGGTCGAGGTAAAATCCGGTTTTCTGCCCGTGGAGCGGATCGATGTCGAATTCGAGCCCCAATATCTCGACCCGCTGCACCGTCGCTTGCCCGTGGAGCACTCCCGTCCGCATTTCCATGCCTTCCGCCCGGCGGACGGGCGCGTCGTTGCGTTCGACGATTGCGAAATCCGGTCCGGCCAGCTCGGCGGCTTCCTTTTTCAGCGCCTCGACGATCAACTCGAGCCGCTGGTCCATCGCCAGCGTCAGCGTCTGCACCACGAATACCGCTCCATAGCGGTCGACGATCAGGCCCGGCAGGCCGTCGCTCTCGCTCCAGACGAGCCGGCAGGCCTGCATGTCGATCTTCCGCCGCCGCCGGTACTCGATGGCCTGTGCCAGCCGGCGCTGGAAAAAATCGAGATCCAGCTCCTGCCGCTGGCGCGAAAAACGCCGCGCGACGATCTGCGACCGCGAATTGTACATCCCCGTGCCGAGCAGCCGGTCCCTCCCGTCGCGGATGGAGACGATCCCGCCGTTGGCCGGCTCGCCGAAGGACTTGAGGATTTCGCTCCCGTACACCCAGTCGTGGCCGTGGAGGATGCGCGCGCGCGGTTTTACGATGATGCCGGCCATGGGCGATTAATACCGGATGAAGATGCGTTTTCCCTAAAACAAACAGCATTTTCTTCCATTTGCGTTTTGCCCATTGGGCGGAATTGTGCGAATTTTCGCAAGCGTTCCACCCCGGATGAACGGAAGCGTGCTTCCGCGTGTCCAACCCGCCAGCCGCTACATCCATGCCCAAATCCCGAGCCGCTATTTTTGTTTGCTGGATCGCTCTGGCGGCACCCGGCGCTCTCGTGCGCGCGCAAAGCCCCGCGCCCTCTCCCGCAGCAGCGCTGTTGGCGCACGATCTCCTGCACCAGATTGACGACGCCTACGTTTCGGTTTTTGAAAAAGTCGCGCCGGCCGTGGTCGTCATCGAGGCGGACAAAAAGCCCGCCAGCGACGGCCAGGATCAGAACTTCGACTTTTATTTCCATTCCCCGGAGTCGGGCGAGGGGAACCATGCCCCCGCGCCGGAACCTTCGGTGCGCAGCGAGGGGTCCGGCTTCATCATCCGCCCGGACGGCTACATCTACACGAATTATCATGTCATCGAGGATGCAGAGAAAATCGAAGTCAGGCTGCGCGACAACCGCCGTTTCGTTGCCCGGGTCGTCGGCGCCGATGAGCACACGGACATCGCCGTACTTAAGATCGACGCCACGAATCTTCCCGTCCTCACCCTTCTCGACAGCGATAGCGTCCGAGTCGGCCAGATGTGCTTCGCAATCGGCATCCCGTACAATCTCGATTTCTCGTTTTGCCGCGGGATCGTGAGCGGCAAGGGGCGGGGCGAACTCGCCAGCACGCCCGCGAATTTCCTGTACGAAGACTACATCCAGACCGATGCGTTCATCAACCCGGGCAACTCCGGCGGGCCGCTCTTCGACATCGATGGCCGCGTGATGGGCATGAACACCCTCATCAACGGGCTTGGCCGCGGCCTTTCCTTCGCCATCCCCTCGAACATGCTCAGCGACGTGGGCGGCAGTCTCATCGCCACCGGCCGGGCGCCGCACCCCTGGCTTGGCGTCCAGGTCATGAGCCTGAGGGATCAACTCGATGACGATCCCTCCGGAGCCGAGCGCTACAGCGGCCTGGAGAGCGGAGTTTGCATCAAGACCATCGAGGCAAACGCTCCCGCGTACAAAAGCGACCTGCGGCCCAAGGACGTTGTTACCAGGGTCGATGGTGTCTCGGTGCTTACCGCGCACGATTTGCAGCGCGAGATCCTCCGCAAAAAAGTCGGCCAATCCGTCGATCTCAGCGTCTGGCGCGATGGCAAGACATTCGATATCCCGATTGTGACCGATGAAATGCCGGCCGATCTGACCCAGGTCGCCGAGGCTCACGCCAGAGCCAAGTTCCGGCCTGGCGATAACGGCAGCTACGGGCTGCAGTTCCACCCAAGCGCCCAGACCCAGACGGTGCGCGATAAGATCAACGCCGAAGCCCTTGTAATCGCCGTACTCCCCGACAGTCCTGCGGGCCGCGCCGGAGTGCGCGTGGGGGATATCGTTACCGCCGTCGACCAGAAGGCGGTTACCGACTCCGCATCGTGCCTGGAGCTTCTCGCGGCCCATCGCGGCGCCTCGGGACCGATGCTTTCCATCAATCGCAACGGCCAGAAAGCGAGAGCCCTGCTCGATACAGGCGGCTCCGAAAAACAATAGCCCGGCAAAATCCAGATTTCCTTGGTTGGGCGGCCGGTGTCCTCGTGGCACCGGCCGTTTTTCTTTTTTTACGATTAAACCGGACATTTACGGGCGATCGTGTTAAGCCCGGTGGCAGACGCTTTTAGATGAATCAGAAGCTAATCGCCGAGATCGGGAAGAGCCAGAGGCTGGAGATCATCAATAAACTCAAGCGCACCCAGGGCCTGTCCGTGGGCGAGCTGGCCGAGCAATTGGGCATGAGCTACATGGGGGTCAAGCAGCATTGCGTGGACCTCGAGGCCGAGGGGTACCTGGACACTTGGCGCCGCGCAAAGGGCATTGGCCGCCCGGAACTCCTCTATCGCCTCACCGAGCGCGTCCACGGCCTCTTTCCCGCCGCCAGCAATGGCATGACCATCACCCTGCTCGAGAACGCAAAGGCCCTCTATGGCCCGGCTGCCGCTGAGAAGCTCCTCTTCAGTGTTTTCCAGAAAAAAGCCGAAGCCTACCAGGGCAAGGTCCGTGGAGAGACCGTTGCCGACCGGGCGGGAAAGCTCGCCCGCATCCGCGATACCGAGGGGTGCATGGCCGAGTTCGAGCAGGATGCCGCGTTCATCCGCATCGTCGAGCATCATTGCCCCATCCACGACCTGCTGAAGGCATTCCCGATCGTCGCGCGGCTCGAGGCGGAACTCTTCACCCGCGTCCTTGGGGCCACCGTGCAGCGCGAGGAGGCGCGTGCGTCCGGGCTGTATCGGTGCGTGTTTACGCTGCACGCCAGGGCGAGGTGAGTTCGAAATTTAATTTCCCTCTTGCCATTTTCCATCATCCCACTACCTTCCTCCCTCCCATGCCGAAACCCATTGCACGCAGCAAGACGAAAAAAGCCGTTTCCAAGCGATTCAAAATCACTGGCACCGGCAAGGTTTTGCGGGCGCAGGCTTCGCGGCGGCACCTGCTTTCCTCGAAGAGCGCAAAGCGTAAGCGCCTGCTGGCCAAGTCCGCGCTGGTGCACAAAACCGATGCCGCGCGCGTCATCAAGAACTTGCCGTTTAGCCATTAAAGCCATCGGAGCCATTAGTTAAACGGCCCCGTCCATCCGTCTGCCGGCCTCAAGCGCCGGCAACTCAGCGAGTGAGGCAGGATGGACCGAACACCAACTGAACAACTCGCTGAAAGAGGACCCGGGCCGATAACTCCCGGGACAACAACATGCCAAGAGCCACCAATGCTCCCGCCTCCCGCGAGCGCCGCAAACGCGTCGTAGACAAGGCCAGGGGATTCCGCGGACGCCGTTCGAAACTTTTCCGCTACGCCAAGAACGCGGTCATGAAGGCCGAGTACTGGTCCTATCGGGACCGGAAGACTCGGAAGCGCACCTTCCGCTATCTCTGGATCGCGCGCATCAACGCCGCCGCCCGCGCCTACGGCCTGACCTACAGCCGATTTATGGAGGGCCTCAACGCCTCCGGCATCACGCTGGACCGCAAGGTCCTCGCCGATCTGGCCGTCACCGATGAGGCCGCCTTCAAAGCCATCTTCGACACCGTCGCCAATGCGCTGAAGGACAAAGCCGGCAAAGCCGCACCAGCAGCCGCCTAGTTCCAGTCCGATTTTCGCAGAAAACGGTGAGACGGGGAATATCCTCCGATCACCGTTTTTCTGTTTAAACGACGCCCTTCGGTCCACAACGTCCATCCCGTCCACTTCGTCCATCCATGGAAGCAACCCTCGAACAGCTCCGCACACAGGCCCTCGCAGAGCTCGATGCCGCCGGCAGCGAGCCCGCCGTCGAGGCCGTGCGCGTCAAATACCTTGGACGCGCCGGTTCGATATCCCTGCTCAGCGAGGGGATGAAAACCGTGAGCAAGGAAGACAAGCCCCGCATCGGCAAGCTCCTCAATGAAGTCCGCTCGCAGGTCACCGCCGCCATCGACGCCCGCAAGGCCGCCCTGCAGGAGTCGCGCGACGCTGCCGCCTTCGCCGATCTGGACACGACCCTCCCGGGCGCCCCCGCATGGCGCGGAGCGCTCCATCCCATGACTCTGCTTCTGGACCGCGCCGTCCGGATTTTCCGCCGCATGGGCTTTGCCCTCGCCGATGGCCCCGACATCGAGACCGAGTGGCATTGCTTCGATGCCCTCAACACCCCGCCCGATCATCCGGCCCGCAACGAGCAGGACACCTTTTACCTGCCCGATGGCCGCCTCCTGCGCACCCAGACCTCGACCATCCAGGTCCGCACCATGGAGGCCCAGCCTCCTCCGGTTCGCGTCATCGGGCCGGGCGCCGCGTATCGGCGGGACGAAATCGACGCCACCCACCTTGCGCAATTCAACCAGATGGAGGGCCTTTACGTGGATCGGGGAGTCACGCTCGCCGATCTCAAGGGCACGGTGGAATTCTTCTTCCGCGAGTTGCTCGGCAGCGCGGCGCAAGTCCGCTTTCGGCCCCATTTTTTCCCGTTCACCGAGCCGAGCTTCGAGATCGACATCAAGGCGCCCGCGCTCGGCGGCGACCGGTGGCTGGAACTGGCCGGTTGCGGCATGGTCGATCCCGCCGTCTTCGAGGCCATCAACGCCCGGCGCGGCGACAACGCCTACGATCCCGAAAAAATCAGCGGTTGGGCCTTCGGCTTCGGCATCGAGCGCCTGGCGATGATCACTTCCGCCGTTCCCGACATACGGTACTTCATCGAAAACGATATCCGGTTTCTGGAGCAGTTCCGGTAAACGTATGGAAAATTCGAAATTCGAAATTCGAAATTCGAAGGAATTGTGGCGCGCGAGGCACGCCATCGATTCGGATTTTCGAAATCTATTTATTCGAATTTCGAATTTCGAATTTCGAATTTTCCCATGAAAGTCTCCCTTGCCTGGCTGCGCGAGTTCGTCGCCCTGCCTCCATCCACCCAGGAACTCGTCGATCTGCTCACCCTCGCCGGTGTCGAGGTCGAGGAGGTCCGCCAGCGCGGCGCGGACATCGCGAATGTCGTGATCGCTCAAATCCTTGAGTCCGCCCAGCATCCCAACGCCGACCGGCTGAGCGTCTGCAAAGTCGATGCCGGCAACGGCCAGACGCTCCAGATCGTTTGCGGCGCAAAGAATTACCGCGTCGGCGACAAGGTGCCGCTCGCCCTTCCCGGCGCCGTGCTTCCGGGCGACTTCAAAATCAAGGTTGGCAAACTTCGCGGCGTTGAAAGCCACGGCATGATGTGCAGCGCAAAGGAACTCGGCCTCGGCGAAGGTGACGAGGGCCTTCTCATTCTCCCTCCCGACGCTCCCGTTGGCGATCCGCTCTCGAAGCTCTTTCCGGCCGATGTTATCCTCGATCTCGAGATTACGCCTAATCGGCCCGATCTCCTTTGCCATTACGGCATCGCCCGCGAGATTGCCGCGCTCCGCTCGATTGCGCTGGAACCGGCACCCTTCCGGCACATCAGCCCTGCCGCGGGCAGTGCGCGCGTCGCCATCCATGCGCCGGAACTTTGCCCGTTTTACTCCGCGCGCCGCATCCGTGGAGTCAAAGTCGGACCCAGTCCGGGCTGGCTTCGCGCCCGCCTCGAGGCCATCGGCATCCGGTCGATCAATAACATCGTCGATGTCACCAACTTCGTGATGATGGAAATGGGTCAGCCGTTGCATGCCTTTGACGAAGCGCGGCTCGCGGAAGGGGAAATCCACGTGCGCGCAGCCGCCTCGGGCGAATCCTTTCACGCCCTTGACGGCAAGGTCTACGGCCTTGGGCCAGCCGACCTCGTGATCGCAGATGCCCGTTCGGCCGTCGCGATTGCAGGCGTCATGGGCGGCGAGGAGAGCGGCGTCACCGATGCCACCGCGGACATCCTCCTCGAGAGCGCCCTCTTCAATCCGCAGTCCGTCCGCCGAACCTCGCGCCGGCTCGGTCTCGCCAGCGACGCCAGTTACCGCTTCGAGCGCGGCCTCGATGCCGCCTCGATCCTCGCCGCGTCGGATCGGGCCAGCCAGCTCATCGTCGAAGTGGCAGGCGGCATTGCGGAGCCGGGAATCGAAACCGCCGGCCAGGCTCCGGAGACCACGCGCGCCGTCACGTTGCGCCCGGGTCGCTGCTCCGCCCTTCTTGGCGTCGATGTCCCCGAGCCGCGCATCGACGCCATCCTCGGCGGATTCGGCCTTTGCAAACAGGCCGATGCATCCTGGCTCATCCCGGCCTATCGCCAGGACCTCGCTCGCGAGGCCGATCTGATCGAGGAAGTCACCCGCTGTTTCGGCATCGAAAATATTCCCGGCTCTGTCGGCGGCCATCCCGTTCCCGCCAGCCCGGCGGATGCGGTGCACGATTTTCACTTGGAATTGCGGCGGCGTCTTGTCGGGCAGGGCTTTTTCGAGGCGCGCACATTTTCGCTCATTTCCGAGCGCGCGGCGCAGGCTGTTTCCGGTGAACTGATTGCACTTCGCAATCCGCTCGTCGAAGACCAGGCTGTGCTGCGGCCTTCGCTGATTCCCGGGTTGCTGGCCGCGCTCGAACGCAATCTTCGCGGGGGCGCGAAGTCGATACGGCTATTTGAGTTGGGGCGGGTGTTTGGGAAAAGGACGGAAGGGACGGAAGGGACTGAAGGGACGCAAGGGACGGAAGAGAGCGTGCGACTCGCGGGTCTCCTCACTGGCGTTGCGCTGCCGGCTTCGTGGTGCGATCCGGCTCCGCGCAAGAGCGGTTTCTTCGATC
>Ga0302319_10026210_pt1 | contig 10280 bp, 8 predicted proteins | sample Bog_T0_2_FD_203319 | JGI IMG/M metagenome (GOLD analysis project Ga0302319, IMG submission 203319) | Peat permafrost microbial communities from Stordalen Mire near Abisko, Sweden - Bog_T0_2 | ecosystem: Environmental > Terrestrial > Soil > Wetlands > Peat | place: Sweden: Abisko, Stordalen Mire...
TGCCGGACTGGCGGAGCATGGCATCCACCAGCGTGGTCTTGCCGTGGTCAACGTGGGCGATGATGGCGATGTTGCGGATAGCTTCGGCGGTCGTGGGAGTGCTCACTGCGTAGGGGTTTCCTGTTCTGGGCTGCTGATGTTCGAGGATGCGCGGTGATGCGGCGCGGAAATAGCTCTCGTGGGGAACGCGCTGACCGCTGACGATTCCAGCGAAAATTGCGTTACTTCTAGTCTACCAGTACCAGCCCGATGCGCGGTAACGATTGCGTCCTTCCCATCGCCCATAAGCCTTTCTCCCACCCGCCGACACCCACTGTCGCCTCGGTTCCGCGCCAATCAACAAAGCACCCGCGCTCTTCCCTCCACGCTAAGCCCCCAGGGCCGAACCCTGAAGATGGGCAGATAAACTCTTTTCTCTTCAGATTCAACCGAAATAAGGGCTACTCTGAAGAAGTATCACGGCTCCTGGAAGGCTGAGGGCGTATGCCTAAATCCTACGAAAAGGCAGTTCCGAACCCAAAGCCCTCCATCTGGGAATCGAGCTCTTCTTCGTCTTCTATTAATGATTATGATTTATTAGAGTCGGAGATCGAGCGGATGGAAAGTGGGACCTTCCGCTGGCTCCGCCACCCCTCACCACTCGAAGAACACTTCGAAGCAGCCTCTTCCCAGGTGCGTTCCCGGCGAATATGGATCGAAGGCATCTTCTGCGTCGCGCTCTTCAACGGCTTTCTGCTAGTCGACTACCTTCTCTCTCCCAACAACTTCAGCCATTTCCTCATCGTAAGACTGGGATTCGCCACCCCCCCTGCCATCCTAGTCCTCATCTTCCTGCGAAGAGGAGTATCCAAAGTAGTACGAGAAGGCATGGTCGTTGCTGTCTTCGCAATCTTTGCCTTGAGCCTCTTGTATCTGTACTCCGATATGAGCGCCGTCGCCTCCTCGTATTCTGTGGCAACCCTCGCAATTCTCCTGCTTTTCACTAACATCGGACTGCGGATCCGGCTTATGTACGCCATCGCTGCATCGGGAGTTTGTGTTGCCTTTGCCCTAGTCTACCTTTCGATGGATGCGATGCTGAAAGTCCCGGAGAAAGTGGAAGGCGTGGCACTCCTCCTCTCAGCCATCGCCCTTTCGCTCATCGGAAACTACAGTATCGAACGTAGCGAGCGGCTCAATTTCCTGCTTCGCCTGCGAAGGGACCGGGAATATGGAGTGCTGACCAACGCCAATGACGCACTTCTTCGCATCTCCTATGAAGACAGGTTGACCGGCGTTGCCAATCGAAGACACTTTGACTCCTTCTACAAAGGGATCTGGAAAACTTGTGTCGCCAGTAAATCCCCCTTGTCGGTCATCATGATTGATATCGATAACTTCAAAGCCCTCAATGATCTCTATGGTCATCCGTATGGGGACGCGGTTCTCCGGCGTGTGGCAGCTTTACTGAAACATTGCCTGCGCATGGAGGGAGACTTTCTGGCACGCTACGGCGGTGAAGAGTTTATTGTCGTACTTCCGGATAGCTCCACCGAGGCGGCCTCCCGCGTCGCGCAACGCATTCGCCTGCTCATCGAGGTAGCAGGCAGCCCGGCAGTCAACCGGCGAACCACCGATGGCCATGGCTGGTCAACCGTGAGTTGTGGCGTAGCTTCCACCTTCCCCATCAAGGAAATGGACCTCAACGATCTCATTGCGCAGGCGGACAAGGCACTCTACCAAGCCAAAATGCAAGGGCGCAATCGGGTCTGCTTTGCAGACGAAACCCAGGTTGATCCCGCCTCATAGCCGTGAACTCCAGCTCCATCGGCCGCACTGGCTACGAGGACCTTCGACATCCCCTATACTGAAATCTCCATGGACGACATCTCGCCAGAATCCACTCTCCGGCCCCAGGCTGCGACGCCGTGGAATTACAAGTTGGATCATGCGTTCGACGAGATGTTCGCCGCTCAGAATCAGCTGCGCGAGCACTACGGTCCCCTCCTCGAGCACTTCCTCGCCCTTCCCCAGGACGAAGTTCAGCGCCGCAAGCAGGCCGCCGACCTCAGCTTCCTCAATCAGGGCATCACCTTCACCGTCTACGGCCGCGAAGAAGGCACCGAAAAGATCTTCCCCTACGACCTCCTCCCGCGCATCATCACCAGCGCCGAGTGGGCCAAGGTCGAGCGCGGTCTCACCCAGCGCATCACCGCCCTTAACCTCTTCCTCAAAGACATCTACAACGAAGGCCGCATCCTCAAGGACGGCATCGTTCCACGCGAAATCGTCTACTCCTGCCAGCACTTCCGCCGCCAGATGTCCGGCCTCCAGGTCCCTCGTAACGTCTACATCGCCGTCTGCGGCACCGACCTCATCCGCCTGGAAAACGGCGATTTCGCCGTCCTCGAAGACAATCTCCGCGTTCCCTCCGGCGTTAGCTACATGCTCACCAACCGCCGAGTCATGAAGCGCATCTTCCCCCAGCTCTTCCGAAACTACAACGTTCGACCCATCGAGCAGTACACCCAGCTCCTGCTCGGAACCCTGCGTTCGCTCGCCCCCGAAGGCCGTCCCGAGCCCAACATCGTTCTTCTCTCCCCCGGCGTCTTCAACTCCGCTTACTTCGAGCACGCCTATCTCGCCCGCCAGATGGGCATCGAGCTAGTCGAAGGCCGCGACCTCGTCGTCCACGACAACGTCTGCTACATGCGCACGACATCCGGTTTGCGGAGGGTGGACGTCATCTACCGCCGTGTCGACGACGACTTCATCGACCCCCTAAGCTTCCGTTCCGACTCCATCCTAGGAGCCGCCGGCCTCTTCAATGCCTACAGAGCCGGCAACGTAACCCTCGCCAACGCCTTCGGCACCGGCGTCGCCGACGACAAGGCCCTCTACGCCTACGTCCCCGACATCATCCGCTATTACCTCAGCGAAGAGCCCGTCCTCAACAACATCGAGACCTTCCTCTGTACCCGCGAGAAGGAACGCAACTACGTCCTCGCGAACCTCGACAAGCTGGTCGTCAAAGCCGTTGGCGAATCCGGAGGCTACGGCATGCTCATCGGCACGCAGTCCACCGCCAAGGAGCGAGAGCTCTTCGCCGAAAAGATCAAGGCCAATCCTCGCAACTATATCGCGCAACCCACGATCAGCTTCTCCCGAGCCCCCTGCCTCATCGGCGACGAGCTAGAGCCCCGCCACGTCGACCTCCGCCCCTACGTACTCTATGGGGACAAGGTCACCATCGTCCCCGGCGGCCTCACCCGAGTAGCCCTCAAGCGAGGCTCCCTCGTCGTCAACAGCTCACAGGGCGGGGGAAGTAAAGACACATGGGTGTTGAGCTAATCGCCGCACGCGTAGGCAGGTTTCGCAACCTCTTGCCTGCGCCCGTTCCTCAAAGGGCTACGTTTTGGTTCCTCTCCCGTCAAACCTTCAACAATAAAAAGTTGAAAGAGGCAGTTGTGCGTTGCGTAGTTAAGCTGTTTTGGGGTTGTCTTGTTGCTTGTATCCTCGTCTCATCCGGATGTTTCTCGGCCCACGCCGACTCTCCCAAACCTCGGGTCATCGTCTTTGTCCACGGCCTCCATGGCAGCCGCGATACGTGGCGAGCCTCCAACGGCGCCTACTGGCCGGACCTTATACGCACCGACCCACACTTCCACAACTCCGACGTCGTTGTCGCCGAATATCCAACCCCTTCCATGCGCGGCCGCTACTCCACCGCGCAGCTCGCGGAGATGCTTTGGCAGTCGCTGAACAAGCAGCGGGTGTGGGAGCACCACGACATCGTCTTCATCGCTCATAGCCTCGGCGGTCTGCTCACCGAAGAGATGCTCCTGAACCATCCCTCCGACGCCGCGCACGTATCCTTTATCACCTCCTACGCCACCCCGCACGAGGGCTCGTTCATCGCCAGCTTCGCGAAGATTTACGACAGCGATCCATTGCTCACCGACTTGAGCGACGCCGACGATAACAACTTCCTGGTAAGCCTTGAACAGCGCTGGCGCAGCTCGCCCTACGTCCTCGGCATCCATCGCTACTGCGCTTACGAAACGCAGGACACCGCAGCCGGAGCCGGCATCGGCCGCTATCTCCGCGCTCGCACCCGCGTCGTCAGCTTCTACAGTGCGACCTATGGATGCGATGTCGATACACCCCCGCAAAAGGTGAACACCGATCACATCGACATCGTGAAGCCGTTGAGCCGGCAGTCCGATGCGTATACCTTCTTCGCCAAAATGTATCGCAACAACCCAATCACCAACATCACGGAGACCGTTCGCGACTACAAGGTCTCCACACTCTATGTCGCCTGCGATCGCACCAACTCCGGAGACGACCTCCAGGTGCCGATCGCGCTCAATCCGACGCAGCACGAACAGCTCACCGCCGCCACCGCTGAATTTATCGACTCCCAAAAGGTGAAGGACGACCCTTCTATCGCTGTAACAAAGGTCGATCCCTTAGGCATCGCCCATATCGCCTACTCCTTTCGCGGGCGTGGACACGAACTCGGCATCTTCGGCTGTCCCATCGGCCACACCTCCATCCTTGTGCACTTCGTCGTCCGTAGCCGCGTCCCGCTGGTCGAATAGAGGAAAAGGATGCCCCGAATGGTTGAAGCTAGTTCGACACCACCCAAAGCTCGGAGAGCAAATTCCATCGCATTCGCTCTCAGCGCACTTTTCTTGATCAGCGCCTTGGCTGGCAACGCCCAGCGCCTCGTCCTGATAGACCAGGACGGCTCCGGCCCCGGTGGCTCGAACCAGATGTCCATGATGGTCCTCCTTCAATCCCCGCAGGTCAAAGTCCTCGGTATCACCATGGTCAGCGGTAACGCATGGGAGCCCGAAGAGGTCCAGCACACCCTGCGCATGCTTGAGCTCATCCATCGCACCGACGTCCCCGTAGTTCCTGGCGCCATCTTCCCTCTCCTCCGCACCGAAGCCGAATCCAGGAACCAGACCGCCGCTATCGGCAGCTTCCCCTGGTACGGAGCCTGGGGTGACCTCGCCAAACACACCAGCATGCAGCCTTACCACGGCCCCTTCGTTGTTCCCCCTCTCGAAGAGGGCAACCCCACCACCCGGCCCCTCGACGAAGATGCCGCCCACTTCCTCATCCGCCAGGTCCACGCCCACCCTCACCAGGTCACCATCTACGCCGCTGGTCCGCTCACTAACATCGCGCTGGCCCTCGCCATCGATCCCCAATTCGCCGAACTCACGCAAGGCATCGTCATCATGGGAGGCAGCCTCAATCCACGCACCGATGATCCGGAGTTTGCCACCCACCCAAGGCACGAGTTCAACTTCTGGTGGGATCCCGAAGCCGCGCACCTCACCCTCCGCGCCCACTGGCCACGTATCGACCTCACCGACGTCGACATCTCTATCAAGACCCAGTTCACCAAGGCAATGCTCACCCAAATCGCTGAATTCCATACCCCCGCGGCCCAGTACATTGCCCACTACACCCACGAGTTCTACTACCTTTGGGATGAACTCGCCGCTGCCGCCTGGATCGACCCGAAGATCATCACCAAAGAGACCCTCCTCTACGTCGACTGCGACACTTCGCACGGCCCCGACTACGGCGACACCCTCACCTGGACCTCCGCCAACAAGCCAACCCTCCCCGGCCCTGAAGGCGACATGCAGCCCGTGCACTTGCAGCAAGATCTGGATACTACGCGCTTCGACCGCATGTTCGTTGATTTAATGAAGGCAGCCCCCGTCCAGCAGTAACTGCAAATCGAAAGTCAGTGTAGAGTGAAAATTTACCAGCAATTCAAATTCAGGGGAGGGCCCGACCGCATGCTCTCACGCGTCGCCGATTCACTGTACTGGATGAGCCGCTATCTCGAGCGCGCCGAGCACGCTACACGCCTGCTCGATGTGAACCTCAACCTCATGCTCGACGAAAGCCCCACCAGCTCCGACCATCGCTGGCTGCGCATGCTTCACGCCCTCGGCAACCCCAAGCGTCTCAAGTGGAACGGCAATCCCTATGAGCTCGCCCGCAACCTTACCTTTGACACCTCCAACAAGTCCTCGATCGTCTCGTGCATCATCGCCGCGCGCGAGAACGCACGCCAGGTCCGCGAGCAGATCTCCACCGAGCAGTGGCAGAAACTCAACTCTCTCTACATCGAAGTCACCCGCCCAGAGGTCAAGAGAGCCATGCAGATCGAGGCAACCGTCGACTCCGGTGAAGGCCCCACCGCCTTCCTGCAATCCATGATGGAAGCCGTCCACCAGTTCCAGGGCGTCACTGACTCAACCATGTCTCACGGCGAAGGCTGGCAGTTCATTCAGGTCGGTCGCTACCTCGAGCGCTCCGCCGGCACCCGCCTCCTCCTCGAGGCATATCACGAGGATGTCTGGGCCGATCCCGACCGCGTTCCCGAAGGCAACGAGTATCTCGATTGGATGGGCCTTCTCCGCTCCGCCACCGCCTTCGAAGCCTACTGCAAGGTCTATACCGCGGACCTCACCCCCGAGCGCATCCTCGAGTTCCTTCTCCTCGACGCCGAATTCCCCCACTCGCTGCGCTTCTCCATCGATAGCCTGCAGTGCGCTCTCCTCGCCATCGAGCAGAAATCCGGCAAAACCCGCGCCGAAGAGCTCCACCGCATCGCCGGCCGCCTCAGCGCCTCCCTTGGCTTCGCCAGTGTTGACGAGATCCTCATGGGCGACCTCGTAGAATATCTGCACGGCATTCAACGTCAATGCCAGGCCATCCATCAGACCATCTACCACCTCTACGTGGACTATCCCATTCAGGCCGCGCTGGCTGGCTAAACCGAACCACAGGGTGTACAAAGAGATGCCAAATTCCTCTAAGCAAATGCAGGAGCGACCGATGTACTATTCGATTCGCCATCTGACCAAGTTTCTCTACAAGTCTCCCGTCAGCGAAAGCATTATGGAGACGCGCATGCACCCGCGTTCCGACGCCCAGCAGCGTTGCCTGACCTTCCACCTATCTGTCAGCCCGCGATGCCGCGTCTTCAGCCACCGCGACCACCTCTCCAATCACGTCCACCACTTCGACATCCCCGGCCTGCACGGCCAGCTCGTCATCGTCGCCGAGTCGCTCGTCGAAATGGCCAACCACGCCGAAATCCCTGACTCCCTCGGCCTCGGCTCCTGGGATGAGCTCGACCGCCTCGTCCACGAGGGAGATTACTGGGAGATGCTTCTCCCCAGCGAGTTCGCCCGCTTTACCCCAGAGCTCGAAGACCTTGGCAAGCACCTCGGCCTGCGCCGCGAAGGAGATCCCCTCAGCGCCCTCCACAAGCTCAACTCTCAGCTCTACGAATACTTCGACTACAAGCCGAAATCCACCAAGGCCGACTCCCCCATCGAGCTCGCCATCTCCACCCGCGCCGGAGTCTGCCAGGACTTCTCCCACATCATGATCTCCCTCGTCCGCTCTCAGCTCGAGATCCCCTGCCGCTACGTCAGCGGCTACCTCTACCACGGCGACGCCCACAAGGACCGCTCCGAAAGCTCCGCCACCCACGCCTGGATCGAAGCCTTCCTCCCCGAGCTCGGCTGGATCGGCTTCGACCCCACCAATAACCTCGTCGCCGGCGACCGCCACATCCGCACCGCCATCGGCCGCGACTACTCCGACGTCCCTCCCACCCACGGCATCTATCGCGGCCGGACAAAAAGCGAGCTAAGCGTAGCCGTCCGCGTCGAACCCAGCGAAGGCACCCCACCCCTCGACCGCGAACTCCCGGTCCCCGAAGAGTGGTCGGTCCTGGTGGAAAAAGCCCAGGCACTCCCCGAGCAGCCCCCACCCATGTCCCGCCACGCCCAGCAAGCCCAGCAGCAACAGCAAGACAAGTAACTTTCCCCCGCCATCGGAATCGAAGTTTCCGCAAACGCTTTGCGGTAGCAACTCATCCCAGACGACGCCTTCATCTCCGAGACTCCGGATCAAAAGGCTAATTTGAGGAGGGCGGCCCGTATCTTCCTGCACGTGACCGGCCTCTCCCAAACTATCCCCAGCTAGTGTCAGCTGTCAGCAACTACCACGAGTAGATGCCATCTTTGTGGATGAAGCTCCCGGTTGGACCGTCGCTGGGAAGTTGCGCAAGGCGCACGATCGCGATAGCGCCTTCTTCCACCGTTTGCGGCCCGCTGTGGTTGTTCAAATCGGTAGCGGTATAACCAGGGCAGGCAGAATTGACCTTTATCTTGGTCTCGCGCAGGTCATAGGCCAGGTCCACCGTAAACATGTTGAGCGCGGCCTTCGACGCGTTGTAGGCGAGAACCTTCGCATGGTAAAACGGCGAATCCGGGTCACTGTTAATGGCAAGCGAGCCGAGCCCGCTGGACACATTCACGATGCGCGCATCCTCCGCTGCGCGAAGTAGAGGCAGCAAGGGCTGCGTGAACGCCACCGTGCCGAAGAAGTTCGTTTCGAACGTGCGCCTCAGCGTCTCGAGGCTGACATCGCTGGCGTGGCCATCTTCTTGAGCGAAAATACCTGCGTTGTTCACCAGAACGTCCAGGTGCCCAAACTCCTCGCCGATCTGCTTCGCCAGCGCCACCGCACTTTCGGAGGCACGATTCAGGTCTGCCGCCACGAAGCGCACATCCAGGCCTTCTCCACGCAACTTTTTGGCAGCCTCTTCTCCTCGCGAAACATCCCGAGCTCCCATCAACACCGTGAATCCCGCGCGTCCCAGCTGCCGGGCTACCTCGAAGCCGATCCCCTTGTTTGCTCCCGTGATCAAAACTACCTTTGCCATGGACTCCTCATGACGGCGCTGATTTGGAAGCGATGCCACACAAAGGTGTACATCGTCCACCACCATCCTGTACAACGTACATCTTTGTTCAAGGCCGCGTCAAGATGTACAGTGTTCTTGATGGCCTATCCGGCAAAGACTGATCGAGAAAGTGTTTTGGCCGCTGCTCTGGAGCAGGTTGAAAGCGAAGGCGTCGAAAACCTCGCAATCCGGTCCGTGGCAGCCAAGCTCGGACTAGCTCCAAATGCGCTTTATCGGTACTTTGAGAGTCTCGCAGCTCTGCAGGCAGCTTTGGCAGAGGAGGCTCGTCGGCAGATGCTCGAGGTCATGCGGAAGGCCGCCGGTCGAAAGGGGCCCTCCGAGACCATCCGCGCCATCTCTAAGGCCTACCTCCGCTTCGCTCAACAACGACCTCGCGTGTTCGCCCTTTATCTGGAGACGTCCGGAGCTGACGCGCACACCCCGCAGTGCACTCGGAACACAGAATTTTTCTTCGAACAAGTAACCCGCGTCTACGGCAAAGAGCGGGCGACGAAGGCCTCTCATGCCCTCTGGGCTTTTCTTCACGGTTTAGCTGTGCTGCTCGACGCTGGTGTCCTGCCTCCAGAAGATGCATTCACCAGTCTCAAGTTCGGCCTTCAGATATGGATCGACGGCGCCATAAGCCCGTTGAAGACTAACTGACTAAAAATTGCATCTCGCATCTATTGAGAAGTTCGGCCCGAGTCACCAACTCCGCAAGGCAGCTCATCGGAAAGTTCGAGCGATCAGCTGCCACCGAGGCAAACCCTTGCAGAAGTCGACCGTAAACGTCCGCCGCACTCCTACAGGTTCATCTTCTTAAACACCCGCTCCGGAATCACCCGGATCACCGCCATGATCACCCGCCAGATCCCCGGCACGTACACCACGTCGTCGCCGCGATCGATCGCCTTCACCAGGCTCGCCGCCACCGCCTCCACGTCCGCGAACTTCCCGTTGCCCTTCATCCCCTCGGTCATCGCCGTCTTCACCGGCCCCGGCTTGATGGTCATCACCTTCACGCCTTCGCGATCGATCCGATTCCGCAGTCCATCCACGAACGTCGTCAATCCCGCCTTCGAGCTCCCATACACATAATTCGACTTCCGGCCGCGCTCGCCCGCAACCGACGACAGCACCGCCAGGGTTCCCGCATGCCGCTGCGCCGTGTAATTCGCCAGCCACGTCAGCAAGCTCACCGGAGCCACAAAGTTGGTATGCAGAACCTGATCGGCCGCGGTAAAACCCTTCTCCGCATCGACCTGATCCCCCAGGACTCCCAGAGCCAGGAACGCCACATCGAGCCCACCCAGCGAGTTGATCGCGTGTGCCAGCACCTCCGGATGCGCGCTCGTATCATCCAGATTCGCCACCGCACTCCCCACATGCGAAGCTCCGCGCGTCTTCGCATCGGCCGCGACAGCCGCCAGCTTATCCGCATTGCGCGCCACCAAATAAAGCGAGTCACCGCGGTTCGCCCACAAGCGTATGCAAGCCTCTGCAA
>Ga0302319_10026211_pt1 | contig 10280 bp, 6 predicted proteins | sample Bog_T0_2_FD_203319 | JGI IMG/M metagenome (GOLD analysis project Ga0302319, IMG submission 203319) | Peat permafrost microbial communities from Stordalen Mire near Abisko, Sweden - Bog_T0_2 | ecosystem: Environmental > Terrestrial > Soil > Wetlands > Peat | place: Sweden: Abisko, Stordalen Mire...
ACCCGGCGATCAACAACGCGTGAAAGATGAAGGAAATCGTCAGGTTGACCTTTGACGAATTTTTCTTCTTTTTTGGTTGGGACTGCGGAATCATTTTTTCTCGGTTTCAGTCGCCAGGTCCACTTTGACAATGTTGGCCTGCTGGCACAAATCCAGCACCGCCCGGATGTCCTTATAATGCGTCTTGGCGTCCCCGCGCACGATAATGTTTAGATCCGGATCGTTCTCCCGCAGATTGAGCAACTCCTGCAACAGGTCCGTGAGCCGAATCTCCTTCGTGTTCAGGTACAATTTCCCGTCGGCATCCAGGGAAATGTAGTTGGCTTTGCGCGGCGGATCCTTCTCGTGTTTGGAGGCGGACGGCAGTTTCAGGTCCGTGTCCTTGACGGGCGGGATGGTGGTGATGATAAAGATCACCAGCAACACAAACGCCAGGTCCAGCAGCGGTGTGATGTTCAGTTCCGTCAACGATTCGTGGGCGGAATGCGAACACTTTTTCATGTCACGTGACGTTTCAAGGCCTCGGCAATCTTATCCTCGATGTCCCGGCTATCCACGTAGGCGTGTTCGATCTGGTTGGCGTACCGGCTGGCGAATCCGTCCAACTCCATCGTAATGTGACGAATGGTCGTGACCATGAAGTTGTAGCTAAACATGGCTGGAATAGCGACCAGCAGGCCGGTAACCGTCGCGACCAGCGCCGCGGCCACGCCGGGGGCCATCGCTGTCAGGCTGGCCTGCTGCGCCACGGCAATGCCTGCGAAAGTAGACATGACACCCCAGACCGTGCCCAGCAGTCCGATGAACGGGCCTCCCGCCACGGCCGTCGAAAGAACGATCATTCCCTTTTCCAGCGACATGGCTTCGGCGGAGGCGGCTTCTTCCATCACCACTTTGACCGCCTCGAAAGAGGACGCGCTGATCTTGACAGTGTTGGCCCGGGCCAAATGATCGGTATTGCCTTCGCCGATCCCGGAGCTGGTCACGGTCGTGACGATCACGGGATTGTTTTTCAGGTGATAAGCGACTTCCTCGGCACCGCGTTGATAGAGTTGATAGGCGGGTGCGCCGTCAAACTCCTCCCCGCGTTTCTGAATGTCCAGCGGATCGCGCGTGGCGCTGTAGGCTTCGAAGAACTTTTTCGCCGCCCGTCGCGCAATGATGAGTTGCCGGACCTTCGTAATAATGATCGTCCAGCTAAACAAGGAGAGTAAAAGCAGCACCACAATGGTGGCCTTGCCCTCGGGGGTGGCTTTCTCAATGGCAAATTGCAGCGCGTTTTGCGCCAGCATGGGTTCAATGGTCATGATTTATGGCTTCGGTTTGGGGGTTAATTTTAGTCCGGGTGAAATCTAAAGTGATTCAGTTCTTCTGCGGCAAAATCACCGTCACGCGGCTCACCCTTTGTGCCAGCGTGATGCCTCGCTTCTTCTTTTTAAGATCGTCGTCTTCATCCGCGGTGTTGGCGCCCGCGGTCGACGCATCCTCCGCCGTCGGCGCATTGTCTTTGGGAGCGTTCGATTGTGGAATTCCCTCGGTGGCCCCGCTCGCATCGCCGGTGGCGGAGACGGAACCGCCAATCAGCGAAGCCGTGATGGAGTCGCCGCTGACGTCCACGCTGCCGCCGCTGATGACCGTCCCCGAGACTTCACCGGCGGCATTGATGCTGACATCACCGCCGCTGAACGCGGTCACATTCACGTTTTGCGCGGAATTGATGTCCACGCTGCCGCTGCCGATGACCAGGCCGTTGATGTTACCGCCCGCCTGCAGCTTGATGTTGCTGCCGATGATGCCCGATCCGCTGGCGTTGATGTCCTGTCCGGCATTAACCGCCAGAAAGGCTCCCGCCGGCGCATTGTTGTTGAACGCGATTTGAATGATGCCGCCCAGACTGGCATTCACACTGCCGTTGGGGGCGTTGATGGTAATGTTGCCTAGTGTGGCGTCCGAACCGACAATGGTCGTGGCCAGAATGCCACTGCCGGGGATCGTCGCCGGAAGGCTCGCTAACTGGCCTGACGCCGGGTCGATTTCGAGGGAATTCAAGGTGACGTAGCCTTCGCCGCCCGTACCGGCGTTCACGTCGCCGGTTAATGATTTAATGTTCAGGTTGCCGCCGTCGTAGGCGGCGATCCGCGACCCGTCCACATTAATGTCGGCGCTCGCCACGGTGGTGATGGTTCCGCCGCTGGTGGTGAAAATTCCCTTCGCTGTGTCCGGGTCGCCAAAGGTGGTTAGTTGTCCGCCCACCTCCAGCGTGCCGCCGACATTCAAAGTGATTCCACCCAGGTAGCTTTCGTTCGCGATCTTGGTCGAAGTCATTTCCAGGTTTCCCGCCGTGGTGACCGAGATGTTCGCCCCGTCGGGGGAAATGGCCGCCAGTGCGGCATCCGGCGCCATCACGGAGATGCCTCCGGAAATACCGAGATCAATGCTGCCGGCGCGGATGTCGAAATTACCGGGCCCGGACAGCGCGAGTCCGTTGTCGCCCAGCGACGCGGTCTGACTGTCGGCATACAACTGCATCATCGTGGCTTGCCAGGCCGCCAATGGCGCGCCCGCAAAGATGGCGTTGCCATTGGCGTCGGTCGGATTGAGGAGGGATTGTTCCGTCGCCAAACTCATGACGCCAATAAACGAAATCGTGCCGCTTGAGGCGTCATAACGCAGGGTTCCGGCCAGCGTCGCATCCCCGGTGATGAGGTCGTCAAAAACGCTAGCGGAGATCGCGCTGGACAAAGTTTCGCTCGTCAGATCACCGCGGTAAGTAATGTCGCCGCCGACCTTGATCAAAGTTGTTTGCGACGGGGAAAGGTTTTGCCCGATGAAACCAAAGTTGTAAGTGTTCCCTGCGACATTGATTTTGGCAAAGGTCGGCACGGTTAGGGCAAAGCTGTTGATGTCGCCGGTGATTTTCAGCCTTATCGGATTGGAATCATTCAAATGCAGCGGGGTCGCGGCATCGCCGGAGGCGAAGGTGGTCCAGCTTGCGGAACCGCTGTCCGACATGGTGATGCCGGTGAGCGTGGTCGAATTCGCTGTGGTCGCGCCGTTTAAATCGCCGCCATCGCGCGTGGTGATTTCCAGCGAACCTTCGCTGGAAGGATAGAGAATGATGGATTTGTCAAGCGTGACGCCGCCGGCGCCGGCATCGAGCGAAAGGATCGGCGCATAAATTGGCGGCATGGTTTGATTTTGCCGGTTCACGCGGGGCAGATTTTCGCCGACCAGCTCAATCGCGTTGCCCGCCCAGAAATTTGCCGCCGCCTCCGGGGCATAGTTGAAGAGGAAGGATTGCAGTGAATTGAAAGTGCCGTTGGGATTGTTCACTTCCTTCAGGTAGATGTCATTCGCCGCCCAGGCGTTCCACGAACCCTGGATCAAACTCAGGGTCACGGGGCCGTTCGCGCCGGACGCGGACCCGATGTTGCCCTTGCCGCCGGAGTTTTGGGTGACTTCCGTTTCCAGGGCGCTTAGCGTGGCCGCAAAAGCGGCGGGGTTCGCCGTGTGATTTTGTAAGTTGCCCGCCTGTGCGCTCGATGCCAGCACGCCCGCGAGCAGCGTGCCCGTGCCGCTGGCCAGGGTATAATTTCCCGTGATCTGGTTGCCGGCGATGACGGTCACGTCGCCCCCGCCATAAGTGCCAGATGCCCCGGGCCACTGGCTGCTGCTGGGAACCGTCGGGATGCTGACCACATCATCGCCCGCGATCAAGGTGACATCGCCGCCGGACGCCGTGGCCATGCCGCCCAAGACCGCGTTGGGCCGGGCCCCGGAGGCGGTGAAAAGATAATCGCTTGTCTGCGTGCCGCCGCTCGTGCTGCTGCCGTTGGAAGTGCCCGCATTGATGTCGCCACTCAACGCGTTCGCATAAATGCTTCCGCCGCCAGTGGTGAATACCGAGCCGGAACCCACCAGTATGCTTTGTCCGGCTTGCAAGTTCACCGAACCGGCCGACAATTGAATCGTGCCGTTCTGTGACAAGCCACTGCCGCCATTCAAATAAATATTCCCGACGCCCGGTTGACTGGCATTGTTATTCAAATTATAGCCCGCCTCCAGCGTGGCCGACCAGTTGTTTGCGTCCAGGATTTTGGAATTATTCCCAAACGTGATGTCGCCCCCCGCTTCCAGCGTCAATTGCCCGGCTGATTCGCCGGTGCTGCCGCTCAAATTCCAGGTTGTGCCCGCGCTCAAGGTGATGTTGCCGGTCGCCTGCAACAGGATTTGGGAAAAAGTGGCAAACTCGGAATTCACATTGATCGCGCCATTCGCGGTTGAAGTGCCCAGCGTGATGTTGACCGGGTCGAGCGTAAATAAGCCCGCGCTCCAACCGTCCTGTGCCCGGGCATCCAGAGCAGAATTCAGTGACAAAATGTCCGGGGCGCTCACTTCAAGGCTGCCGCCATTGCCGCCTTGCGCTCCGCCGGCGACGGAAATACGGCTGCCCGCGTTGTCGCTGAATGTGTTTCCCGATTCCACCGTGACCGTCCCCCCGGAACTGCTCGCCGCGGAATCGTCTCCGCGCGCCAGAATTTGCGAGCTGACACCCAGGTTTACTTGATTCGCCGCCACCAGTTCGATGTCGCCATTCTGATTCTGGATGCTGTCAGCCTGGATCAGGCCATCCTGGTTCACGACCTGGGCCTGCAAGGCAATGGTGCCGGCATCGGCGGTGATTTCGCCAAAATTATTGATCGCCCCGCCCGGTACTTTCACCGTCGCGCTCAGGCCGCGTCCGTCGGGTCGTTCGCTCACCAGCACGCTTTGCCCGGCGTAGAGCCCGATGCTGCCTCCCGTGGCGCTCAAACCACCCTGGTTGTCAATCTGTTCCGCGATCAGAAAGAGCGATTTACCGCCGCCGGCCTGGATCTGGCCATAATTGATAATGCTGGCGGTCGGCGGCATGCCGGTGAACACCCACGCGCCATCGGCGCCAAAATCCGGTGCCAGCGGCGCCGTCGTGGCGATGAAACTGCCACCCACTTTGATCAGGGAATTGGGCCCGAAATAAAATCCGTTCGCATTGGCGAGAATCACCGTCCCGTTGGCGTTGAGACTGCCGAAAATTTGCGACGGATTTGCGCCGCCGATTTCATTCAGCACCACCGAATTGGCCGAGGGCTGGATGAACGTCGTTGTTTCGCCCGCTTGAATGTTAAAACTGCTCCAGTTTAACAGCGCGGACTGGCTGGTGGTGACGTTCAATTGTGCCCCGTTTTGTTGTGTGCTCGCCGTCCCGGCGACGACGCTCAAACCCGTTGGGTTGGCCAGCAGGTTTTCATTCCGGGCGATGGCGCCCAGGGCGCAGACCCAAAACCACGTGTGCGAGTTGAACGGTTTGACGATGAGGGGATTGATGATCATGGCAATTCAAAATTGGTAGCCCACGCTGAAATAAGCCTGGGCGCCCCGGGCCGGCGTGGTGGGTGTGGCGAGCAGCGCGTAAGCCAGGGTCAGACGTGCGTCGAAATGGCTGCCGGCCGTTAGGTAAAATCCCGCGCCCGTTCCCCATTGCCGGATCGCCGGCTGGGTGGAATCAAGCAGATAAACCTCGCCGTAATCCATGAAGACCGAGCAGCGCAGATAGGCCGGAACCTCCCCCTCGGCCGTGGGAAAATACCCGGCTGTCAACGCCGGCGCGCGCAGGTCGAACTGCGTCCGCCAGCCGTTGTCCCCGTAACTCTGGCCGGCTTGATAGCCGCGCACGCCGCTCATCCCGCCAAGGCCGAATTGTTCGTTGCTGATGAGCGGCTCGCTCGCCCACTGGCCATTGGCATTGAGGAGCACGGACCAGTTGGCTGGCAGATCTTGCAGGCGCGCCAAGCCGGCGTTCAGGGTGGTGTAGTTTCCCCCGGCTTGGGGCGAACCGGCGACGGCCTGAAATTCCGGGCGCGCCGAGGCGAGCGCCTGCAGGAAGACATTTTCACTGAAGCTGAACGTGGTGCTGCCGGTCTTATCCGGCCGGGTTCCCGCCCAACGCCACGAAACCGGCAGGTAATAAAGGTCGTTGGCTGAATTGTTGGCCAGCGCAATCGTCTTGTTCGTCACCAGGATGGGGTTGCCAAATGAATCCAGTGCGTAGAGGTTGAAATAGGTCAAATTTGTGCTGTAGCTCTTAGCTTGGTACGCTTTGTATTCCAGGCCAAACTGTAACGAGGAATTGATGCCGAGAAATTCGCGCAACGGTTCGGTCAGGCGCAACCCGGCGTCATCGTTGATCGTCGGCGTGTGCGTGGCCGACTGCTGGGTGATCTGGGCCAGCGTGTTCGTGAAGATGGTTTGCAACGGGCCGTACAGCACCGGCGTGTCGGAGCTGGCGCGCGACGCGAAAAAGATCAGATCCGCATTTCCCGTCGCGGGCGGCAGATTGAATCTGTGCGTGGCTTCATCGTAGCCGAACGTCACCGGCAAATTCTCGTAATTCTCCCGCAGACCCTCCCCGAAGCCGAGCGGCAGGCGGTAGTATCCGCTGTAACTGGCGATCATGGGCTCGTTATATAGGTCATAACTTCCCGACTTCCCTTGTTGCGGCGAAAAATTATAGTCGATGCCGACCTGATGATCGCGCTGCCACAGATTGTCGTATTGCAGGGCAGTGTCCCAACGCAGCAAAGGGGTGTTGGGTGTCGAGTAATCGTTGATCGCCAGATGGCCGTGCAGGGGAAACTGGTCTTTCACCTTGAGCGTGAGTTCCGTGGTTCCCGGTTCGAAACCGGCACCAATGACCGGGTAAATCTGGCGGTCCTGGTTTAAATTCGCCCGGTCGAGTTCCGGCTGAAACCATTTTGTGTTGAGCAGAATGTTGGTTGTGAGGCTCGGCAGCGCGTGGCGAATGTTGGCCGCGCTGTAATAACCGTTTCCCGTGACCATAATGGCGCTGAGCTTCCCCTCGATGACTTTCACGCGCACGATGCCATTCGTGAGCTTTTGCCGCGGCAGCGTCACGCTGATGGTCGGAAATCCCAGATCGCGATATCGCAACTGCAGCTTGCCCAGGCCCTTGCGGATGCGGGCAAAGTCCACCTGGCCGGTGTAGTTGGTCAGAAAGTTGAATTCTTCGCCCGGCATTACCGTATTGCCTTCAATCTGATAGCCGCGGACCTCAATCGTGGGTTTTCTGCTTCCGGGCGCCAGGAAGAGGTTCGTCACATCCGCGCCCAGATCGGACTCGGTCTCGGCTCCGGACTGAATGATTTTGACCATCACCAGACCGTTCGTCAGGGTCTGCTCGGGAAGCGTCACCGTGACCGCGGGATGCCCGGAGCGGCGATAAAGCGCTTGTAGCTTGTCCAGGCCCTGGCGGACGCGCGCCATATCCACGCGGCCGGTGTAATTGGAGAGCATGCCGATTCCCGCCGGCGGCAAAACCGTGTCGGATTCGATCCGGTAAGCCTGTACCTGCAGCGCGGGCAGGGTCACCGGCAAGGCGTTAGTGGCCGCGGGCAGGGGCGCGGCAAATAGGTTTTCGATCACCGCCGGAGAATGGTCCTCCCCCGCGGCCGTGGAAAAAGCACTGGCAAACACGAGCATTAGGATCGGTCCGGCGTGAAATCTCATTTGCTGTGGTGGTCCTCTCCGCAAACTAAACCGTGGCGGCAGGTCCGGCATTAATCGCCGGGCCTGCCGCGCGGGATCGTTGTATTCTTGGTTGAGTTGTTTTATTGGGCGCTGATGCGGTAGAATTCCGCCGCCACCCCCGTGTTGGTATGGCTCAGCGTGTCGGTTTTTCCATCCCCCACCAGCGTGGTGGCGTCCACCGGCCAGCTCGCCGCCGGCGCGCCGAGCTGATTCGTGTACGCCACGGAATAGGTGTTGCCCACCGTCGTGGTGAACTGAATGGTGCTGGCATTACCCGACCGGCTGATCCCCAGGATGGTGGGCGGGCGCGGCCCGGCCACAAACGTTAACGTGCCGTTCGTGGTGATGGTGAAGGTGCCGATCAACTTATCCGGTGGCGAATTTGGATAGACGCTGGTGGGTTGAACCGCCCAGAAATCAAACGTCCCCGGGATGGTTTGCTCGACCGGCACCGTCGCGAACGGCGCCTTGCCGGCCCAGGTGGCGATGCTGTTGAAGTTGCCGCCGGAAACAATGTAGTCATAGGATGCCCCGCCCAATTGGGGATCGAAGGGACCGATGATGTAGGCATTGGTTGGATTGGCCACGGCCGCCGGCACGTTAAACGGATTTTCCGGCCGGACACCGATGGAGTTGATCGTGCCGTGCAAGTTGGCCGTCCACGCCGCCGAACCGACGTTGTAGGCGCTGACGTTTGGATCAAGGCTGCTGATCCACGACGTCGGCGTGGGATTGGACGGGCTGGTGGTGGCCGCCAGGATGATTTTCACACCGCTCAAGCTGGCCCCGAACTCGGTGGTCAGGAGGCTCGGATCCCACCCGGTGATGGAGGTCGTGTAGCCGTTGGGCTGGCCCAGCAGGTTGCTGATACTGCCCAAATCATACTCGATGTCGTTGTGACCGGTTGCGCGAAAAATCAGCAACAGATCCCCGTCGCTATACGACCACGCCCGTGCCTGCGGCGTTGCCAGCAAGGCCCATAAGGCCAGGGCCGATAAAATTATTTGTTTCATACAGTGTAATGCCATTCAAGGTTGCGGTTTCGATCATTGGAAGAAGCCGGGCAGCGGGGTGATCTGGCCGCCATCCGATCCGCGCTGCACCTGCAGCGCGGCATTCGGGATGAAGTTGTTGACGAAAATGGGGCTGGTGGATTGGAACGTGGCATTGGTGACCAGCCCGTAAAATGCGTTGATCACCGCCAATTGTTGCGCCGAGGGCGCGCCCTGGCCGGAAGTCACGTAATAATAATTTTCGTAGCCCCAGAGCGGGTAGCTGCCGTTGATCACGTTCGTGGCGGAATAAGGCACGCCCTCATAAGCGAGGGGCGCCGTGCCTTTTTTGATGTTCTGCACGGCCACGGTGCCAATGGAATTGGTGAGAACCAGCACGGTGGCGGTCACCGCCCCGCCCGAGGTCAGCCCGGGATCCGCGCTCGTGTCCAGCACCGGTTGACCCAAAGCATTCGTGTAATACGTATTGATCGTCTGGGTGTTGTAGATGTTGAGGTCGATTTCCGTGCGGACGGCCGCCTCCTCATTTCGGCCTACAAAATACACGTGGTTGGTGCTCGTGCCGCCAAAGTAGGTGGTCGGCAAGGTCGAGTTCTCCAGGGACCACGCCTGCCGCTGGGTCAGGTTTGTGATCGCCGCGGTGTCCGCAGAATTGGTGTTCTTGATGAATACTAGCGGAACGACATAGGTTGGCAGCGCCGTGAAACCCGAAGAATTGACACCCACCACATCCGGGGTCGTCGCCGAATCAACAAACGTCGGCACCTGCGGATTCAGTGCGCCCGAACTATAGTTGGTATCCACTGCGCTCGGGGATTGGTTCAGCAACGCTTGCAGGCCGTCAATCGCGCCGTTGTTCAGGTTGATGTCCAGCGTAATGGTCCCGTATCCGGCAATGGCCGGATTCGCGCTCGTGCCGGTGAATTGCGCGATGGCGGATGACCCGCCGCCGGTCACCGTGAAGCTGCCGCCGTTAAAGAGGTTGGTGGCGCGGTCGTAAATCACGCTCTGGCTGGCACTGCCGCCTTCCAGAAATACTTCGACATTTGCGTACGAGGCCGGCGTAAGGACCCAACCCGCAATGGCGAGTCCGGCGATCAGGATGGATTTCAGGTTCGATGTTTTCATAGGTTCACAGTATTGGTCTTGTCGTTTCGGTTTTTTCAGTTTAAGAACGCGTCCGCGCGGGTGGAGTCAGTGCTGCCTGCCCAAGCAGGCGGCGGATTCCAGCAATGTCAGTTTGACGGCTGAAATCGGGCGCTGTTTTGCCCGCTGCCCCGTTCGCAATCACACGGTTTCATTCGTTCTTGCTTGAAGAACCTCCGGTGAACCGGTCAGTCTTCGAAATGGTTGGTTAATAGCTACGCCTCCTTCAAAACAGGTCGGCAAATGTTTTCAAGCCGGGGAACTCAAACTGGCGAGGTCATCCGAGTCGGTGTCGATGTCGGCAAAAAGCCACGTCGAAAGGTATCGCTCGCTGGAGGAAGGCACGACGGCGACAATCGTTTTGCCATTGTTTTCCGGGCGCTTGGCCACTTGCAACGCGGCCCAAATGATGGCGCCGCTGGAAACCCCCACAGGAATACCATCCAATTGGTTTACTTCCTTCGACACCGGGCCGGAATCCTCCTCGTTCACCTTGATGGTCTCGTCCAGAATCTTCGTGTTGAGGTTCACCGGAAT
>Ga0302319_10026212_pt1 | contig 10279 bp, 8 predicted proteins | sample Bog_T0_2_FD_203319 | JGI IMG/M metagenome (GOLD analysis project Ga0302319, IMG submission 203319) | Peat permafrost microbial communities from Stordalen Mire near Abisko, Sweden - Bog_T0_2 | ecosystem: Environmental > Terrestrial > Soil > Wetlands > Peat | place: Sweden: Abisko, Stordalen Mire...
AGAGTTCCGTCACTGTTCTTGACCGGCTCGCATATATGGGAAAGCGAGGAATGGGCGCTCTGGAGTTTCGACCTGCGAGAGGAGCTCACAAAGAAAGCTCGGCTCCCGTCGAAATGAAAGAGCTCGTTGAAGAGGCCAGGCGCCTTGTCCAGGGAACCCTCTCAGTCGACCATGAAGCCAAAGCCGCCCTCGCCAACATCATCAAGGTCGGCACCTCCGCCGGCGGCGCCCGAGCCAAGGCCGTTATCGCGTGGAATCCGGCAACCGACGAAGTGCGCAGCGGACAATTCGATGCCGCCCCAGGATTTGAGCATTGGCTGTTGAAATTCGATGGAGTAGGCAAAGATGAGGAACTCGGAACCGGCGAAGGCTACGGTCGAATTGAATTTGCATACTATTTAATGGCAACGGCCGCAGGCATCCGGATGTCGGATTCGCGCTTGCTCGAGGAAAATGGACGCGCCCACTTCATGACCAGGCGATTTGATCGTGAAGTGATTGGTGGAAAGACTCTGAAGCACCACATCCAGACGCTGTGTGCAATCAATCATCTTGACTTTCGCCAACGCGGAACGCACGATTACTCGCAACTCTTCATGACCGCCAGCGAGCTCGGCCTTGACGACGAGGCGATGAGCCAGATTTTCCGTCGTATGGCATTCAATGTAATGGGGCGCAATTGCGACGATCACACCAAAAACTTTGGATTCATTCTTCGACAGGGACAACCGTGGAATCTTTCCCCAGCCTACGATGTCACACACGCCTACAACCCCATCGGTGAGTGGACCTATCAGCATTTGATGGCGGTCAACCAAAAGTTCAAAGACATCTCCAGGGCGGATCTTCTTGAGGTCGCCGATCGTTTCAGCGTAAGAAAGCCCGAAAATGTCCTGGCGGATGTTCGCAGCGCCATTGGCAGTTGGCCCCAATTCGCAAAGCAGGCGAATCTCCCTCCATCTCTCCAAAAGCGCGTTGCCAACGACTTACTTCAGCTATAGCGCAACGAGGAGACCTCTGCCGAGCACCGGACAACGCCGCGGGCAATAGAGAGACTGAATAGAGGGCCAGGATACAAATTCCCCCTCCCCGAAAATATTTTCCCAAACTTTGCAGTCTATTTCGCGGAAAAGAGGACAATCATCCTATGCACACCCTCTGCTCACCCGAATCTCAGGTCTCCAAGCCGGGAAAAACGGGTTGAAAACAGGAAAATGGACCCTGCCACCCCTCGGGTATTCGTTGCAACCCAATCAAACCACAGGGATTACGCCGGAAATAACCAATTCGACGGACACAAACAAAGGACTTACAGTCCACTAGTCAATCGCCGCGGGAACCTCATGCAGCCATCCCGGAGCCTTCAGCAACTCCCGCGGCCTTGACCCATCCGCCGGACCAACCAGCCCATCCCGCTCCATCAAATCAATAAGATGCGCCGCGCGCCCATAGCCAATCCGCAGCCTCCGCTGCAGCAGGGAAGTGGAAGCCTTCCCAAATTCAAACACCAGTTGCACCGCATCGTTGAACATCGGATCGTTCTCATCCGGATCGGCATGCGATCCATCCAATTGAACCTTCTCTTCCTTCGGCGATTCCAGGAAGCCCTCAACATATTCCGCCTGCGCCTGCGACTTCCAGAACTCCACCACCGCAGCCGTCTCTTTTTCGCTAACATACGGCGCGTGCAACCGCTGCAACCGGCTCGTCCCTGGCGGCAGAAACAACATATCGCCGCGTCCCAGCAGGGCCTCGGCCCCGTTCGTGTCCAGAATCGTCCGAGAGTCCACCTTCGTCGCCAGCCGGAAGCTGATTCGCGTCGGCACATTCGCCTTGATCAACCCCGTAATCACGTCCACCGAAGGCCGCTGCGTTGCCAGAATCAAATGAATCCCAACCGCTCGCGCCATCTGCGCCAGTCGCGTGATCGACTCTTCCACATTCGCCCGATCCAGCATCATCAGGTCCGCCAGCTCGTCAATAATGATCACAATGAACGGCAACGGCTCATTGTCTTCCGACTCCTCAAACAGCGACGGCATCGAGCCCTCAAACAGCTTGTTGTACTGGTCGATATTCCGCACCGCACGCGACGCCAGCAGCTTCAGCCGCCGCTCCATCTCCCGCACCGCGTTGCGCAGCGCGTTCGCCGCCAGCTTCGGCTCCGTAATAATCGGCGTCAGCAGGTGAGGAATCCCCTCATACATGCCCAGTTCCACCCGCTTCGGGTCAACCAGGATCAGCCTTACCTGTTCCGGCGTTGTCCGGAACAGCAGGCTCATAATCATCGCGTTAATGGCAACGGATTTGCCCGACCCCGTCGAACCGGCAATCAGCAAATGCGGCATCGTCGCCAGGTCCGCCGGCACAATCCGCCCGTTGATGTCCTTGCCCATCGCAATCGTCAGCTTGGTCTTCGACTTGGCGAAAACCTCTGACTCCAGCACATCTCGCAGGTGAATCGTCTCCCGGTCATGGTTCGGCACTTGTATGCCAACCGTCGATTTGCCCGGCATCCGCTCAATCAGAATGCTCTCCGCCCGCATCGCCAGGCAAAGGTCGTCTGCCAAACCGGTCACCCGCGAATACTTCACCCCGGCTTCCGGCTTGAACTCGTAAGTCGTAACCATCGGCCCGGTATTGATCTGGACCACCTGCCCGCGCACGTCAAACTCCGCGCACTTCTCCACCAGCACGCGAGCCTCTTCGCGCAGCAGATCTTCCTTCACCGCCAGCGGCGCTTCGCCGGTATTCAGCAATGTGCTCGGCGGCAGCTTGAATCCGTTCACCGACTTCGGAGCAACCGTCACCGTCCGCGTCTCGGCAGCCGCACGCCCATGAATCGCAATCGGCTCCGCGCGCGTCGGCAGCGGCCCAGAAACCGGTGTTGCAATCGGAGTCGGCATCGGTATCGGCTCGGGCCGGCCCGTGTGCGACTGCACGGGCACAGCGGCCTCAACTGCTTCCTCGGCAACCGCCTCCATTCCTCTGGAACGTGGCCGCAAGATCGGCACTCCAGCCTGAGGCAGCGCCTCGGCGGTACGTTCCCAGATGCTGGCTCTGCGAGCCGGCATCTCTTCCGGGCTCTCATCTCCCGCCGCGGGCATCGCCGCCCGCTTGAACGCCGGCACATCGTCGATTGCGTTCGAAGCCGGATCAGCCTCGCGGTTTTTGTTCCGCCGGAACAGGTTAGCCAACCGGCTTGAGCGTGCAACTTCCGGCTCCGCCTCAGCTTCCTCGCGCTCCTCCGCGGCCCGCTCCGCCTGCAATGCAGCCTTGCGCTCGGCGCGTTCCTCCCGCCAGTTATGCCAGCGGTCGCTCCAGCTCTGCGCCAGAACCCAGCGATCCTCAATCGCTTCCTTCAACGCCCAGAAGCTCACCGCGGAGGCGAAGTAAACTCCGACTCCGGCCAGAATGATGGAAATAATCCACGCGCCCTGAATGTTGACGTATTGCACCAGCATCCCAGCCATCAGCCGCCCCACCACGCCCTCCGCGGGCACCAGGTGCAGCCACCGCCAGTGCCACGGCATCAATCCAAACACCGCCGGCACGCAGATAAGCGCCAGCACCGTGCCCGCCCACCGCAACCAAGGCGATCCACCCGGCCGCGAGTGCAGCCATGTCCACCCCAGCCCACCCAGCCACAGCGGAATGAAAAACGCCGTCAGCCCCAAAGCCTGCAGCATCAAGTCACTCATCCAGGCGCCAAACAAGCCCACCCAGTTATGCACCGCGTGCGGCAGCGTCGGGTCGGTAGAAGTATTCAGCGATGGGTCAGACGCATGCCAGGTGGCGAGGGAAAGGAGCACCAGCAGCGAAACAAGCAGCAACAGCACCCCGAGAAACACGTTCAGAGGGCGATTTCGCGTAGGCGAAAGAACAATAGATACTGGTTTCATGGCTTGGACGCTCCCGCTCTTCTCACCCGCTCAGGATTCTGCCGCGAGCGAGCCAGGAAAGCGGACGAAGAGTCCCAGAGCAGCCTCTATTATCCGGGAAGGGAAGGCGAATCCCAGGCAAAAACCAACCAGGGGGAACCATCGTGTGGACCCCCTGAGCGGCCCATGTTCGTGTCCCTTAGAATGGTGACAGGGAGCAGCCATGAGTGACGGCCGCGAAGAGCGCGAAGAGCAGGAAAGGCGTCGCCAGCAGGAAGAGCGTGAAAATCGCGAAGACCGCCTCGACCGCTACAAGGACGATCAATGGGTTCCGGAACGCCAGGAATCCTAACTTTGCTCATTCAATGAAACGACTGTCATCCTGAGCGAAAGGGGCCCCAAACGTACTCCAGCCCCGGGGTCCCCGGCGACAGGTCTTCGTCGCTGGGGTGGAGGTTGGGGGTGGTGAGTCGAAGGACCTGCATTTGCTTTTCGGGCTCTCCCTCAACGGCCGATAAATCTGTCATCCCGACCGAAGTGGAGGGATCTGCGGTTGCTCCTAAAAAAGCCTCACCCCTCCAACAACCTCAGCACATTCTCCGTAGTATCCGTCTCCCCGATCCGCGGAAAGACCTTCTCCACGCTGTGCCCGTGCGCTTCAACGTCCCGATCCGTCATCGCATCCACCACAAACGCCACGTTGTAGCCGTGATCGTAAGCGCTCCGCCCGGTCGACTCCACACCCGCGCTGGTCGAAATCCCCGCCAGAAACACCTGCGTCACTCCGCGATCCCGCAGCAGTTGATCCAGATTGCTTCCGATAAACGCACCCACGCATCGTTTGCTCACCAGCAGGTCTTCAGGCTGCTGCCCCAAAGCCGGGTCCAGTTCCGTCCAGTCCGCCGGGAAAGCAAACTTCGGTCGCACCGCCTCGGTCCGTCCCGACGGCGGCGAAACCACATTCACCAGCACCACCGGTAGCCCCTTGTTCCGAAACGCCCTCGCCAATTCAGCGGATCGAGCCACAATCTCACCCGCCGGATGCACCGTCGGCATTCCGGTAATCCCTTTTTGCAGATCGATCACAATCAGTGCCGCGTGTTCGTCCAACTGGCTAATCGGCATCGTTTCTCCCTGGGTATTTCGGCCGTTCGCTCAGTTGGACGGCCTCAAGACGCCCTTAGTTGCCAATGAACCGCGCACCCCAAATCAGCAGTGCCCCGCCAAGCAAGATGCGGTAAATCGCAAACAGTGCAAACCCGTGCTTCCGAACCCACTGCAGGAACCACTCCACCACGCCCAGCGCCACAATAAACGAAACCACCAGCCCGATCAGCAGCACAATCCACCGTTCCCCACTCATGACCACATGCGCAGCCGTGCCCGCCGCCACAGCCGCCTTTGACGGATGAATTTCCTTAATCAAGTCCCAAACCGTCGCCGCGAACATCGTCGGAATCGACAGCAAAAAGCTGAAAGCCAGTGCTGTTGGCCGGTCCATCCCCACCACCTGACCGGCTGCAATTGTTGACATCGACCGCGACGTCCCCGGAAAAATCGCCGATAGCGACTGGCAAAGCCCAATCCAGATTGCCTGTCCCAGGCCCATCTGCTCAATGTCGGTAGTCGAAGGGTCCTGCCGCGCCGCCCATGCGTCCACCACCCACATCACAATGCCGCCAATCAGCAGCGCCAGCGACATCACCGTCAAATTGCCCAGATGCTGATCGCTCCATTTGTGCAGGGCCAGCGCCGGAACAGAAGTGCAAAAGAATGCGATCATGGTCAGCGAGATCGGATGATTGACCCAGGTCCGGTCTCCGTTCTCCCCACGCGGAAACGTCCGCAGAAACTCCACAATCCGCCCCAGAAATAACAGCGCCAGCGCAACAATTGCCCCCAACTGGATCACAATTGTGTACATCTTCCAGTAAGCGTCATCCAGCGGGATTTTCATAAGCGCTTCGGCAATCCGCAGATGTGCCGTGGAACTGACAGGAAGAAATTCGGTCAAGCCTTCAACAATGCCAAGCAATACAGACTGAAGATAGGGATTCAAAAAGCCTCCAACGTTTTTCGATTTAGGACAGCATCTAGAGTTCTTAGTCTAAAACTCACCATAAAACAACGACTGTCATCCTGAGCGAACGGGGCCCCAAACGTTTTTCAGCTTGGGGGTGGTGAGTCGAAGGATCTGCATTTCTTCGTTCGCGCATCTTACAGTGAACTTCTTGTACACGACACCATTGGAGCGATTCCGAATCGCTTATTGAAGATCAATACCGTAGACAGGAACACCTTGGTCTAATTTGAACACCAGAGCCCCGGCCCGCCAAGTGAAATCGGATTGTGCGAATTTATCCCGCAGCCGCGAAAGCAATTCATTCGCCCGGCTGTGCGCCTCTTCCGCCTTCTTTTCGTTGCCATCGGCGGCATACATGTCCTTCAGTACCGCCTGGCGATACACCGCCTGGTAAAGCGCCTGCGCTGTCCGCGGTCCATCCGGAAACTCCTGCGCAAACTTCTCGTAATACTCCGCTTCCTTCTCCGGACATTTGGGCGACCCCTGCCAGTCCCCGCAAAGCTTATTGTCGATCAGCTCGTAAGCCGCCATATCCGCCCACCGCGTATGAGGGTAAAGCTTGAGAATCTTCTTCATCTCATCCTCATCCATCTGGTCGCGTAGGTAAGGGTCGCGCTCCTTCGCCGAAGGCCGAGTTGCCGCATCCTGCTTTTGAATTTGCCACTGATCGTCCGCGGCCCGCCACATCGCATCCGGAACCAGCGGCGAATTCGGGAACATCTCCACCAGCCTCCGATACAACAGCCGCGCGCTCGTCGCCGCGTTTGCCGGACCTCTCGGATCGGACGCAAGCGCCTCCTGATTGGCCGCCGCGCCCATCAAAATCTGGTCCCCGTTCGGGGTATTCTCAATTACTATTCCCTTGGCCTCAATCCAACCGGAAACCGGCGGCGGTGTCTCGTCTGTCCCAAACATCGGAGCGTCCTTCGACTGCTGCATCTCTTCAATATCCGTGTTGGCATATACCCGCAGCCATGGCCCGCTCTTCTCGCCGACAACCATCTCCCGCCCAATCTGCACCCGGTCCACCTTCTGCGTCGCGGTGTCCGGCGAAATATAAAGCACCGTAATCCGCAGTGCCGTAGCCCGCGGCCCCGCCATCGGTTTTTGCAGGTTCGACTTCTTCTGCCCCAAGACGGGCAATGCGCAAAGTGTCAACGTCAGGGTGAGGGAAGTGAGCAGTCGCGTTTTCATCACGGAAACCATCCTACTGGAACGACGTTGCGCCGGGTGTGAAGTGAGCCTTCGATTAACTTGATAACAGCAGCGATCCCTGTGCCCCATTCAACCCGCGCTCTTTGCGGAAAGGGTGGGAATCAACATCCTCACCTCTCCATCAAAATCTCCGCCAGCATGGCCGGATCAACATTCCCCCCGCTCACAATCGCCACCGCCGTCCGATACTCCGGCAGTTCCGCCCCATGGAACAGCAACGCCGCCGCCGCAACCGCCCCGCTCGGCTCCGGAACCAGTCGCGTAGCCGCCACAATCGCCCGCATCGCCGCCCGAATTTCCGCCTCCGTCACCGTGATAATCCCGTCGACAAACGCCTGAATGTTCGTAAAGTTCAGCTCCCCTACACTCTGCGTCCGCAAGCCATCCGCAATCGTTCGCGAAGTCAGCTCCGCGCCCCAGGTCACAATCTTGCCCGTCCTGAAGCTCTCCGCCGTGTCGCCTGCCAACTCCGGCTCCACGCCATAAACCCTCGCTCTCGGGTTCAACTGCTTCACTGCCGCCGCTACCCCGCTCAGCAATCCACCACCGGAAACCGGCGCAAGCACCAGGTCCACGCCCGGCAGCTCTTCCACAATCTCCAACCCGCAGGTGGCCTGCCCGGTAATAATCTGCTCATCGTCGTACGGCGGAATCACAACATATCCAAACTCCCTTACCAACTCGTCCGATTTCGCCAGCCGCTCGCTCGACGCCACCCCAACATCCACAATCTCTGCGCCCATGCTGAGCGTCGCCGCCCGCTTGATTGCCGGAGCGTTCGACGGCATCACGATCACCGCCTTCGCACCTACCGCCCGCGCCGCATACGCCACTCCCTGCGCATGGTTGCCGCTCGAGTAGGTAATCACCCCCCGCCCAATTTCCTCAGCCGTCAGCTGCAGAATCTTGTTCGCCGCACCCCGAATCTTGAACGCCCCAATCGGTTGCAGCGACTCCGCTTTCAGATAAATCTCGCGCGCTGTGCCATGCCCGCTCAGCCCCGGAAACTGGGCCCGGACCAGAGGTGTTTTTACTGCGATTCCAGCGATGCGGGCGGCGGCGGCGCGAATATCTTCAACAGAGGCCAGAGACTTTTCCATGCCTCCATTATCCGTCATGAGCCGTGTTTTCAGTGCTGGGTGTTGGCAAAGTAGCCGGCGGTAGTGCGCACGGTTGCGCCAGGCTTGTTCACCGTGAGCCGAAGCGCATGCAACTCGTCGTTGCGGTCCGGCGGCGGCGCTTCAAAGGCCACGGTATAGTACAGAGCGGTGTCGCGGAGCACAGTATTCAACTCGCCTAGCACATCCATTCCGTTGACCTCTACCAGCCCGCCGGAGTGTGCCGCGAGCACCTGGAGCGCCAGGTCGGGATAGGTAGCCTGGTTTACGTTCGAGATCGGCTTCAGGTAGGTCTGATAGTAGAAGGGGTTGCTTTGTCCCAGGTGATAGGGATCGAGGGCGTAAAGCACGATGTGCGCCGCACGGAGGTCGTTCGAAAAGGTCTCAACCCCGCGAAAAATCTGGCGCTCTTGCTTCTCCGTGACATCCATGCCGGACCAGGGCAGCATCGGCCATCCGGGGCTCAGAAGGAAGAGAAACTTTCGTCCTGACACGGTGGTCTCGTATTCCGCCAGCTGCCCCAACTGCTCCAGTGACCATTGCAGCCGGTCCGTTGCGCCCCAAAAGCCCGCACTTCTTCCAACCAGACGCAGTTCCGACTTGGAGTTGGTGAGCGAAGCAAATAGCACGTTCCCGTCCAGCGTCGCGGTCTTCTCGATTTTCAATCCGCTTTCCGACAGCAGCGCGAGGGTTGTCGGGTGTTCCAGCCGGCCGTCGTCCTTGGTCAGAAACTCGCCTAACTGCTCGCGCTCCCTGGCCACTACATCGAACCCGGTGTTGATGGTGTCGACCACAATCACAATATGCACCGGGTCGGGCGTTACATTGCGCGTGTCGATCTGGCGCACGTCCAGGATTTTCGCCGGCTGTTTGTTGTCCAGCAGCGAAAAATCCGCGGCCGTCAATCCGGTGACATTGTGTCCCAGGGTGTCGGTTACCTGAACGTCAATGGACATGCGGTTCGCGTCTCCGGGCGCGGGACTGGGAGTCTGATTGGCCGGAACAGGCAGCGCAATGTTGGGGCTCTGCGCATGGCATGGAATGCCGGAGGCGAAGGGCATCAGTAGTAAAAGGAAGATCGGAATGGAAGGCCTGGCCATGTATTTCCTTTTCATCGTGCTACCTCTGCGGGCTCTTATCGCCCCGCCGACTCTTTGACTGCAAGGGACGCGTGCGGTTATTGCGAACCTAGAGTATTTGGGCAGGTTGTTTGTGTATCAACGTCCCCCTTACTCTCCCGGAAACCGCACTCCCAGCGCCTTCCGCGCCTCTTCCAGCAGCCGCGCCATCCCCAAACTCAGCGCATGCGTAATCTCCGGGCTCTCACGCCGCCCCTCCCGGATCAGCTCGCAAAAATGCTCGGTCTCATAGTTGAATCCGCCGCCTGCGAACGGCTCGTCCAACTCCACCACGCGCCCGCCCAGGTAATGAACCGTAGCCCGTCGCGGATTCCACCAGTTCGCGTGGATCAGCACATACCCGCGCGGCCCTGAAAGCATCGCATCGCCGTGACTCAATAGGTCCAGCCCCGTATGCAGCTGCGCAAACCCACGCTCATGCTCGGTGTGGATCAGCGCCAGCGTGTCCACCCCTGCCGCCGAAACCCGCCCCAGCGCATGCACGTGCTTTAAGTCGCCCAGCCAATCCAGAGCCAGAAACGCTTCATACGGCCCAATCCCAAGAATTCCGCCTCCGCCCAGCTCCCTGAAATGCAGCGGATACTCCGGAGCCAGGCTTGAATCGCAATGCCCCGCCCGCACCAATCCAACCGGACCAATCGAGTCAACTGCCAGATGCTCGCGAAGACGCCGGTAAAGCGGGAAAAATGGCGGCTTCATCGCCTCCATGAACAGCCGGTCATTCTCTCGCGCCGCGTCCAGAATCTCCACCAGTTGCCGCTCATTCAGAGCCGAAGGCTTCTCGCACAACACATGCTTCCCAGCCCGCAGAGCCTTGATACAAAACTCAGCATGCGTATCCGG
>Ga0302319_10026214_pt1 | contig 10279 bp, 9 predicted proteins | sample Bog_T0_2_FD_203319 | JGI IMG/M metagenome (GOLD analysis project Ga0302319, IMG submission 203319) | Peat permafrost microbial communities from Stordalen Mire near Abisko, Sweden - Bog_T0_2 | ecosystem: Environmental > Terrestrial > Soil > Wetlands > Peat | place: Sweden: Abisko, Stordalen Mire...
GTCGTAGATGATGGTGGGCTGGATGAGGTGGGCTTCGGCGACCTCCTCGAACAGTTCAGCGATCTTCTTTCCATCCACGGGAAGCGCAACTCCCGGTGCCCACTTTGCAATCGCGTCGCGCATCGACAGCTTCGTCCACTTGCTTAGGTCGATCTCAACATCATTGAACGTCGTCTTCGTCGTCCCGTTCACTTCCATCGCGACGAACTGGATCAGCTCTTCGGTCAGGTCCATCAGGTCGTGGTAGTTGGCGTAGGCTTGGTAGAACTCCAGCATGGTGAACTCAGGGTTGTGCTGCGTGCTGACGCCTTCGTTGCGGAAGTTGCGGTTGATCTCGTAGACGCGGTCGAGCCCGCCGACCACCAGCCGCTTGAGGTACAGCTCCGGCGCGATGCGCAGCGAGAGCGGGATGTCCAGCGCGTTGTGGTGCGTGGCGAACGGGCGCGCGGCAGCGCCGCCGGCGATGGTGTGCAGCATCGGCGTCTCGACTTCGAGGTAGCCGCGCGCGTCAAAAAACTTGCGCATGGCGCGCAGGATGGCCGCGCGCTTGACGAAGGTCTCGCGCACCTCGGGGTTGGTGAAGAGGTCCACGTAGCGCTGGCGGTAGCGGATCTCTACGTCCTCCAGGCCACTCCACTTGTCGGGCAACGCGAGCATCGCTTTGGTCAGGAAGGTGATGCTCGCGACTTTCAGCGTGAGCTCGCCGGTGCGTGTGCGCATGAGCGTGCCGCGCACGCCGATGTGGTCGCCGAGGTCGAGCAGCTTGTAGAGTTCGAAGAGGTCGTCGCCGACGTCGTCCTTGCGGACATAGATTTGTAGCCGCTCGCCGCCCTGTTGCAGCGTAGCGAAGCCTGCCTTGCCCTGCACGCGGATGGCGAGGATGCGCCCGGCAACCGCCGCCTCAATGTGCTCGGCTTCGAGCGCCTCAGCAGACTTTGGTTCTCCGGCGGCGTCGAGGCCCAGCGGCAGGATCTGCGGAATGGTGTGCGTGAAGGCGAAGCTGTTGGGATACTTGGCAGCGGTGTCGGTCAGCGTGGGGTTCTTCGCGCGCACAAGGGCCGCGATCTGCGCGAGCTTCTCGCGGCGGAGCTGGTACAGGTCCTTCTCGAAGGGGCTTTCGTACTGGGGCAACGGGCGGCTCGCTTTGCGGATGATGTTGACGCTTCAGTATACGAGGCCGGGACGACGGAAAAACAAAGACGAACGCAATGGACGCGAAGGAAAGACGCAAAGTTCGCAATGTATCCAGCGCGGGTGATACGGTTTAGTCGATGGCAGATGAGGGCAAAAATAAGGGAACGCTCGGCGACCTGGTGAAGGCCGAGTCGATGGTTCAGCTCGCGCTGATGCTGCCCGCGGGGTGTGTGATCGGCGCGCTGGGCGGGGCCGCGCTGGACAAGCACTTCCACACCGGCTGGATCGCCGTGGTGGGCATTCTGCTGGGTGCGGCGGCGGGGTTCATCGGCATCTACCGGACTGCCTCCCGCGCGATGAAGAGGGATGGCTGATGGCGGGTCTGGAGGGCTTTACCGAGGGCGATGTTCGCGCAACGCTGCTGCGCAGCCTGCGGCTGCTGGCTGGGTTGACCGTGGCCGGCATGGCGCTGGTCGGATGGAAGCTGGGCTGGCGCAGCGCTGTGCTGCTGCTGGTGGGTGCGGCGATTTCGGGCTCGGGCGTGTGGGAGTGGATGCGGCTGATGAGCGCGGTGATGGCGCGCATGGATGCCGGCGGCGCGGGCAAGCCGATGGGACTGGTGTTGACCGGGTTCTTCCTCAGGCTGGGACTGGCGATTGTGGTGCTCTATGTTAGTCTTAAGTTCTTGAATGGCTCCGTGATTGCACTCGCTTTGGGGCTCGGACTTGGCTTGATTTCGCTGACGTTCGAGGCTGTAAAGATGGCAAGAACGTGGACGGTTTGAAGGTCTAAAAGCCATTCTGTTTGTTTTTCTATATGCCGAATCAGCTTGCCTTCACCCATCTTCTGAACCGCCTCTTTGCCACGCCTGTGGATGCGCTGCTGGCAGCGGTACACGTGACACCCAAACACTTGCAGGCGCCGATACCCGATTCGGTGGCGATGGAGTTCCTCGTCTTTCTGCTGCTGCTGGCCTACTTCATCGCGGTGCGCCTTACGCTCAGCGTGGAGACGCCTGGGCCGGTGCAGCACCTCGCCGAGATGACCCACGGCTTTGTCGCCGAGCAGAGCGAGCAGATCATCGGCCACGGGTCAGAGCGGTTCGTCGGCTACCTGACCGTGCTGGGCCTGTTTATCCTGCTGTGCAACCTGATGGGTTTGGCCGCGCCGTGGCTGGAGTCACCGACGGCGAATGTGGCCGTACCGCTGGGACTCGCGCTGGTTACGTTTATCTACTACCACTACTACGGCATCCGCGAGAACGGCTTTGGCTACATCAAGCAGTTTCTGGGGCCGGTGTGGTGGCTGTATCCGCTGCTCTTTCCCATTGAGGTCATCTCGCACTGCGCGCGCGTGCTCTCGTTGACGGTACGTCTGTACGCCAACATGTTCGCCGGTGATCTGCTCACGATTGCGTTCTTCTCGCTTGTGCCGATCGGCGTGCCGCTGTTGTTCCTGGGGCTGCACCTGGGCGTTGCGGTGGTGCAGGCGTATGTCTTTATGCTGCTGGCGATGATCTATCTGTCGCTCGCGGTGTCGCATGAACATTAGGGGCAGTCAGTAAGGAGTAGTGAGTAATGAGTAGAGCTTGTTCTACTCCTTACTCACTATCCTCTACTCCTTTGCTTCTTCAAGATCCCAAGGAGGGGTGCTCCCTCTCCAAGGTGTGCACTACCGCCGATCCAGCGTGAGGGGGCCAGCACGGTGAGCCTCAACCACCCACTGGCGGCGAGACTAACGGGGGCATGGAGCACTATGGTCACCACAATGCGAACGATGAAGTATGTATTTCTCTCCCTGGCAGCGATGCTGCTGGCAACTCCTGCGTTTGCGCAGGGCACCGGCGAAGCAACCAGCCCCTGGACGCCGATTGCGGCGGGTCTGGGCATGGCTCTGGCGGCAGGTCTCTGCGGTCTGGGTCAGGGTCGCGCGACAGCTTCTGCGACGGAAGCCCTGGCACGTAACCCCGGCGCTCGTCCTGGAATCTTCACCTTCCTGATTCTCGGCCTGGCGTTCATTGAGTCGCTGGCGCTGTTCACCTTCGTCATCATCTTCCTGTACGTGAAGTAAGGCAGGGATTAAGGAATAGGGATTAGAAACACGAAAGGCCTCCGCGCTCGCGGAGGCCTTTCTGTTGCTGCGTAACGCTAGCGCGCCGTGGGGTCGGAAGCGGAGACGATGGTTGTTGGCGTAGCGCGCTGCACCAGGTGCAGCAGGCGGCTGGGCAGGATGCCCAGTGTGAGCGTCGCCAGTGCCGTCGCCACGAGCGCTATGGCGGTAGGCACCGTGACCTTGCGTGGCGCGATGCTGGGCGCCGCGTCCGTCAGTGGGCGCGAGTAGATCGCAGCCAGCAGCCGCAGGTAGTAGAAGCAGGCGATGCCGGAGTTGATAAGCCCGACGACCGCAAGCCACGTGTAGCCGTCATGGATCGCGAGCGAGAAGACGTAGAACTTGCCGAAGAAACCGGCGGTGAACGGAATGCCGATCAGCGACAGCAGGAAGAAGCCCAGCAGCGCGGAGAGACCCGGCCGGGTGAGCGCCAGCCCGGTGAAGTCCTCGATGGAACGCAGCCGTTCGTCAAAGCCGGAGAGCTGGGTGAGCACAAGGAACGCGCCGACGTTCATCGCCGCGTAGGCGGCGACGTAGAAGCAGGCGCCGGAGACGGCATCCTGCGGGAAGGTGGTGAAGGCCACCAGCAGGTAGCCGGCGTGGGCGATGGAGGAGTAGGCGAGCAGGCGCTTCACGTCATGCTGCAGCAGCGCGCCGAAGTTGCCGATGCACATGGAGGCAACGGCGAGGACCTCGATCAGCAGGATCCAATGGCTGCGATACGTGCCAACGCCGTTGAAGAGAAAGCGCAGCAGCACGGCGAAGGCCGCGGCCTTGGGCGCGGTGGACATCAGCCCCACGACCGGCGCGGGCGCGCCCTGGTAGACGTCCGGCGTCCACACATGGAACGGCGCGGCGGAGACCTTGAACGCGATACCGATGACGATCATCGCGACCGCCAGCAGCGCAAGGCGCGGCGTCTGCGTGGTGAGCAGGCCGGCGGCGATGGGGCCGATGCTCGTCGACCCGGTCGCACCGAAGAGCAGGGCGATGCCGTAGAGGAAGAACGCGGTGGCGAAGCTGCCCAGCAGGAAGTACTTGATGGAGGCCTCGGACGCCGTGGCGCGGCCCTTGCGGAAGCCGGCGAGGATGTAGGTGGAGATCGACGAGATCTCGAGGCCGATGAAGACCATCAGCAGTTCGACGGCAGAGGTCATGAACATCATGCCGGTGGCGCCGAAGAGCACCAGCGCGAAGTACTCACCGCCGTGGGTAATGGGGGCCTCAAAGTAATCGAGCGAGCCCAGCAGCGTGACCAGCACAACCGCCGCGATGAGCAGATGGAAGAAGATGGAGAAGGTGTCAATCTGAATCGTCGCGTAGAACGCCGTGATGGGGCCCTTGGCGTTGACGATGTGCAACTGATAGAACGCTGCGAGGCCGGCGGCGAACGTGCCGGCGATGGCAAGCCAGCCCAGCGGGCGGCGCGTCTTGCCCGGGGCGAGGAGCGGCTCCAGCAGCATGATGCCGACAGCGGCTACGGTCAAGAGTAGCTCGGGAAGAACGGCGAGGAGGCTGGGGGACATTAGCGGGCCTCCTGTTGGGCGATGTGCGGCTGCGAGCCAAGAGCCAATACAGGGGGCTCTCCACTGCGCGCTGCGCGCTCCGGTCGAGATAACGCTGCTTGGGTAGGTTTGGCGGCAGGTGCTCCGAAGGTATCGATGGCTCGCATCCACATCGGAGAAGCCAGCCCCATCACGAGAAAGAGCACAGCGAAGGGCCACAGCTCGGCGTGTTCGCGCGGGCTGAGATCCCAGCCTTTGACTTCCTCAGGGCGCAGGCCCGGTGCGCCATAGAAGACGCGCTGAATCATCCACAGCATATAACTCGCGCTGAAGATCACACCGGTCGTGGCGAGTACCGTCCAGCCGATGTGGTGCGAGACCGTTGTCTGCATCGCGCCGGTGAGGATGAGGAACTCGCCGACGAAGCCGTTCAGCATGGGTAGCCCGATGGCCGCGAGCGAGACGATGACAAACATCGTCACCATCCAGGGCAGCTTGGCGGCGAGCCCGCCGTAGTCGCGCATCTCGTAGGTGCCGTAGCGCTCGTAGAGCAGGCCGAGCAGGATGAAGAATGCTGCGCCGATCAGGCTCTCATTCAGAATCTGGAAGATGCCGCCGTCCACGCCCGCCACGGTGAAGGTGAAGATGCCCAGCACCACAAAGCTGACGTGCGCCAGTGTTGAGAATGCGGCCAGCTTCTTCAGGTCATTCTTGATCAGCGCGATCAGCGAGCCGTAGACGATGCCGACCGCGCCGAGCGCTATCAGCAGCGGCGCGACGTGGCGCGACTGCTCGGGAAAGATGCCGAAGCTGAAGCGCAGGATGGAGTACAGACCAAGCTTGCCGGCCAATACCATCACGGCAGCGGTGGGCGCTTCGGAGACGGCCTCCTGCAGCCAGCCATGCAGCGGGAAGATGGGCACCTTCACCGCGAAGGCCACCAGAAACACCAGCGAGCAGAGCAGCAGCGCCGGTGCACTCGGGGAGATGGTGTGCGCTGCGGCCAGCGCCTGCAGTGCCGGCAGATCGAAGGTGCCGGTGCGCGCATAGAGCCACAGGATCGCCACCAGCAGCAGCGCTGACGGGATGAAGGCGTAGAGGAAGAACTTGATGGCGGCGCGGCGGCGGTTCTCGGTGCGGCCAAAGGTGGCGATAAGCAGCGTCATCGGCACCAGGGAGAGCTCCCAGAAGCCGTAGTACAGAAACAGGTCGAGCGAGACGAAGATGCCGAGCATCGCCACCTGCTGCAGCAGAAAGAGCGTGTAAAAGAGGCGCGTGCGGTGCTTGATGGTCTTCCATGAGGCCAGCACGCCGATAGGCGCGAGAAAGCCCGCGAGCACAATCAGCCACACGGAGAGGCCGTCCACGCCGAGGTGGTAGCGGATGCCGGAACCGGCGGCGCCCAGCGTGATCCACGGCAGGTTCTGCTCATACTGGAAGCTCCCGGGCGCTGCCGCGTAGTTGAAGTGGTAGACCAGGTGCAGCGTCAACACAAAGGTAATCAGCGTGACGGCGAGAGCGCCGATGGCATGGGTCTTGCTGCCTGCGCGCTCCGGCAACAGGGCGAGCACACCTGCGCCCACGAGCGGAGCGAGCAGGATGAGCGTCAGGATGTAGTGATCGAGATTCATAGTTTGTGACTAGTGAAGCAGTGGATGGTACCCGAAGAGAACGATGACGATGACGCAGGCCGCGCCGAGCGCGAGCCATCCTGCATAAGAACGAATGTTGCCGGACTGCACGCGGCGCACCAGCCAGCCCACGCCGCCGGCGCTCTCAGCGAGCACCCATGCAGAGCCCTGCACGATGCCGGTGTCGACCAGGCCATTGAGGAAGACGCGCGAGACACCCAGCAGCGGCACCACGATGCCGCGCTGATAGATCTCATCCACCCAGTACTTGTGGTCGAGCAGGTTGTAGGCCATGCGGGTGTATGGGTTGGCTTCCACCAGCTTGGTGGACTTGCCCGGCTCGCGATAGTACAGCAGCCATGCAAAGTAGAATCCTGCTGCCGCGGTGAGCACAGAGACCAGCGCGAGCAGCACTTCCGTGGTGCCGCCGGTTGCAAACTCCGGATAGAACGCCTGACCGGCGGGCATGGGATGGAAGACCGGATGCAGGAAGTGTTCGATCTCATTCTCTCCGCCGAGCACAAACGGAACTCCCACCCAACCGCCGATGATGGCGAGCGCTGCAAGGATGACCAGAGGGAAGGTCATCATCGGCGGCGACTCGTGCGCACCGTGGTGCGGCTCAGGTTCGGCCTCCATGACCAGCGTGGTTTCTTTGCGGGCGTGGACGGCCGCGCCATGGGCGGCGTGGAGGTCAGGAACTTCGCTGTGGCCGTGCTGCGACTCGTGTGGCTTGCCGAAGAAGGTCTTGAACCACAGGCGGAACATGTAGAACGACGTGAGCCCGGCGGTAATCAGGCCCACCAGCCACAGAAGGATTCCGAGCGCGCCGCCGTGCGAGAAGACCTGGAAGAGAATCTCATCCTTGGAGAAGAAGCCGGAGAGTGGCGGAATGCCGGCGATAGCGAAGACGCCCGCGCTCATCGTCCAGAAGGTGATGGGAATCTGCTTGCGCAGGCCGCCCATGCGGCGCATGTCCTGCTCGCCGCCCAGCGCGTGGATGACCGAACCCGCAGCGAGGAAGAGCAGCGCCTTGAAGAAGGCGTGGGTCATCAGGTGGAAGATGCCGGCGGAGTACGCGCCCACGCCGCACGCCAGGAACATGTACCCGAGCTGCGAGATGGTGGAGTACGCGAGCACGCGCTTGATGTCATGCTGCACCATGCCGATGGTGGCGGCGAAGAGCGCGGTGAGCGCGCCGATGACCGCGACCACGGTGAGCGCGGCGGGTGCGTGGTCAAACAGTACATGGCAGCGCGCGATCATGTAGACGCCCGCGGTGACCATCGTCGCCGCATGGATGAGCGCGGAGACCGGCGTGGGGCCTTCCATCGCGTCCGGCAGCCATACGTAGAGCGGAATCTGCGCGGACTTGCCCGCCGCGCCCAGCACAAGCAACAGCGCAATCGCAGTGAGGAAACCGCCGCTCATGTACAACGCAGGGATATGTGCGAAGACCGTATTGAAGTCGAGCGAGCCGAAGTGCGCGATCAGAAGAAACATCGCGAGCAGGAAGCCGAAGTCGCCAATGCGGTTGACGATGAACGCCTTCTTGCCGGCGTTCGCCGCGGAGTCCTTCGTAAAGTAGAAGCCGATGAGCAGGTAGCTCGCGAGACCCACGCCCTCCCAGCCGACGAACAACAGCAGGAAGTTCGAGGAGAGCACCAGCACCAGCATGAAGAACATAAAGAGGTTCAGGTAGCTGAAGTACCGCCAGTAACCCTCCTCATGCGCCATGTAGCCCACGGAGTAGATGTGGATGAGAAAACCGACGCCGGTGACCACGCCGAGCATCACCAGCGTGAGGTGGTCCACGCTGAACGCAAAGTCAACACGGAAGCCTGAGACCGTAATCCAGTGATAGGCAGAGGTCGCAAGCGTCAGCGGAGCATCGGCGGACTTCATGGTGATCCAGAGCCACGCCACCAACAGCGCCGGCAGCGCCGTAAAGAGCAGTGCAATGCCCGCGACGCCACCGCGCGGCAGCTTGCGGCCCAGCGTCCCGTTGAGCAGGAAGCCGGCGAAGGGCAGTATCGGAATGAGCCAGAGCAGTTGAGGATTCATGCAGGGTTCAGAAGCACTTAATTCTTGAGCAGGTTGACCTGGTCCACGTTGAGGGTCTGGCGCACACGGAAGAGCGCGATGATGATGGCGAGCCCGACCGCAGCCTCAGCGGCGGCGACGACCATCACGAAGAAGACGAAGATCTGGCCGGAGATCTGGTGCCACTGGTGCGCAAAGGCCACGAAGGTCAGGTTCACGGCGTTGAGCATCAGCTCAATCGACATGAAGATGGTGATGATGTTGCGCTTCATCAGAAACGCCGCTACGCCGATGCAGAAGAGTATTGCGGCGAGCACCAGGTAGTAAGCGATGGGGACCATCAGTCTTTGTCCTTTCGGATTGAGCTGTCGAGCGCCTTTAAACCCCAACACAGAAGAAGGACCAATCCCAGGCCACCAGCATCGCGCCAAGTGAATGGCCCCCGGACAACGCCTCCGAACTCTAGTTCCATGACCATGGCTAGAGCTCCTTCCGCGCGAGCACGACCGCGCCAAGGATCGCAACCAGGATAAGGATCGATGTCACCTCAAACGGCAGCAGCAGGGAGGTGAAGAGCGTGTGCGAGACCTCGGCGATGTTGGAGCCTGCGCCGGTAACGCTGTCGCCCAGCCGCGCGAACCCAAGCCGGTGGCGCTCTGAGAGGAAGACAAAACTCAGAAGGCAGAAGATCGCGGCTGCGCCGGGGAAGCCGGCGATGGCGGCGATGCGCGAGCCGTGAGTGTTCTCTTCCTCGCCGGCGTTCAGCAGCATAATCACGAAGACGAACAGCACCATGATGGCGCCGGAGTACACGATGACCTGCGCGGCTGCGAGGAACTCCGCGCCCAGCGACCAGTACAGCACCGCCAGCGACATCATCACCACAATCAGCGACAGTGCGCTGTGGATGGGATGGCGCTGCAGCAGCAGGTTGAGCGCTCCTGCGACCGCCAGCAGACCGAAGATGGTGAAGAGAGCAATTTGCATCGTGTAGAAGTGTGTCCGTGCCTTTGATTGTAAATGCGTTGCGGCTCAGCCGTGGTACGCCAGGGCCAGTGCCGTGAAAAGGATGTTGAGAATCGCGATGGGCATCAGGAACTTCCAGCCGAAGCCCATCAGTTGGTCGTAGCGAAAGCGCGGCAGCGTGCCACGCACCCATATATAGAGCAGCAGAAACGCAAACACCTTAGCGACGAACCAGAAGACCGGCAGCGCCGCGGCGATGAACCATCCATTGCCGAAGTGGTCAAAGAGGTGGCCGAAGGGCGAGCCCGCGCCGCCAAAGAACAGCAGCGTGGCGACGCACGCGACGGTAATCATGTTGGCGTACTCGGCCATAAAGAACATGGCGAACTTCATGGAGCTGTACTCGGTGTGGTACCCGGCGACGAGTTCGCTCTCAGCTTCGGGCAGATCGAAGGGGCTGCGGTTGGTCTCGGCGTACGCGGCCATCAGGTAGATAAAGAACGCGACGATCTGGAAGCCGCCCAGGATGTTCCATGACCACATGCCGTGCGCGGACTGCGAGGTGACGATTGCGCGCAGCGAGAGCGACTGAGCGCGCATCACCACGCCGACGAGCGACAGCCCCAGCGCCAGCTCATAGCTCACCATCTGCGCGGTCGCGCGCAGCGAGCCGAACAGCGAGTATTTATTGTTGGAGCTCCAGCCGGAGAGCGCAATGCCGTAGACGCCAATCGAGGTGATGCCGAGGATGACGAGCAGCCCGATGTTGATGTCGGCAACCTGGAAGATGTCCACGCCGGTGCCTTTGACGAGCGTGCGCGCGCCGAACGGCACCATGGAGATGGAGACCAGCGCGCAGCCCAGAGCGATGATCGGCGCGACGACAAACAG
>Ga0302319_10026216_pt1 | contig 10277 bp, 7 predicted proteins | sample Bog_T0_2_FD_203319 | JGI IMG/M metagenome (GOLD analysis project Ga0302319, IMG submission 203319) | Peat permafrost microbial communities from Stordalen Mire near Abisko, Sweden - Bog_T0_2 | ecosystem: Environmental > Terrestrial > Soil > Wetlands > Peat | place: Sweden: Abisko, Stordalen Mire...
CTCATTTGGGATCCTCGAAGAGTGGCAGCGGCGCCTCGAAGAGGTCCTGCTCCACGGGCCTGCGACGCTTGCGTCCAGGCGCTGGCTTTTCGCCGTCTGAAAGTGCATGGAAAAGAGCGCGCCGCCAACCGCGTTGGGTATCGCTTGGCAAGCCAGCCTCCGCCACAGTCATGGCAAAGAGCCACCAGCGTTCTTCAGGACGCAGCGCAGCCCACTTGTTGCAAATGACGGGGATCAACTCCTCGTTCGCAGTCTCGGCCGCCCAGGCAAGCACACACAACTCCTTGCCGAGCAACCGGTCAACAAGGTTGATTCCGCTGTGCCATCTGCCGGTGACAACATTGGCCGCTTTGAGGCGGTCGTTGAACTCGCGGCGGGCAGTGTCCGCAACCCCAGACCAGACATAACGAGCGAGCGCTACCCGCTCTTCCTCGCGCGGAATACCGCCCTCCAGGCCTCTATAGCCGTAATCCTCAACGATGACGACTGACTCGCTCCGCGAATCTGGAATCTCTACACGAAACAAATGAGCGCCAAAACTGACTGGTGCGCCGAAGTCTACGGTCGCTGTCTTTTCGCTCATTGTTCAACATCTCCTGTGTGCAACTCAATTCCGAGCTTCGCGGCAAAGTCCTGTAGATCATGTCCAGAGGGAAAATGCCCTTTGCGGAAGGTCATATTAACCGGTGTATCGGGTGGGAACTTCTCCAACACCTTGGTAAGCAGCGATTCAATGAAACCTGCTTCTACCGGAATATCTCCCACATGCACAGCGATCACTTGGTTGCCCTGACCGACGTTTAGCATGATGCCTTCGAATGTCGCAGATTTATCCGCAGCCTGTTTGAGGCCCTCGAAGGTCTTGGCGCGCGAATCAAGCTTGCGCCCGCCGCGCGAAACCAGATGGCCAGGTTTTACCTGGTCGATCTCCAGGCCTTTCTTGCCCTTGGCCGGAAAGTGAAAGTCTTTCTTGGTCTCAATCTTGTCGGACTCGGCAAAGGCACGTAACAGGACCTCGCCATCTCCGATAAGGATGGGCCCCTCGTAGGTTGTGCCATCGCGCGGTTCGCGGCCATCGAGTGAATATCGAATATCGCCCTTGGGGGCGACAAACAATTCCACGCTACGCTTTCCATCCTTCTCAGAAAGCTGGTTCCGCAGGACCAGCTTGTTGGTCCACGTCACCGGATCGCCGGTCTCATATTGACCGGATGGATCGCACACGAGGAAGTTCACGCGGCGAGCAGACGTGGTGTAGCTTTGATCCTTGAGCTGCGGACTCGACTCTGAAACTGGCGCGTCCTCAGCGTAATGGATGCGCGGCGCGGGGCCGGCATTCTGTGGATTGACGCGAAGACGTACCGCTCCCTTGTCGTCGGGCTCGGACTCGGCGATGGCCTGAGCTGAGGTCTGCTTCTTCTTAGGACTCTTCGTGACGTAGCCATTGCCGAGATCTTCCCAGAGTCCGCGGTTGCACGCGAGAGACCTGAGAGTGTCAAGTCCTTTGGGAGGGAGCCAACTCATACCGGCTTGTTCTGAATAACGGTCAGTTACGTCAGCCCAGCGAGCATCGTCCTGGTTATCTGGCCAAAGCAAATCCTGTGCCTTGTCACGGATAGCATCGAAGTCTTTGGTGACATCAAGGTAGAGCTTCAATGGGTCAGAGGTCAGCGTTCTCTCGATCTGTTCCTCGCCGTTGAAAGGCTTGGCGGCATCGCGTGTCATGTCCAGCGCCTTGGAGGCAAGTTGAGCCGGCTTGCCAGCTCGCTGAATCGGAAACAGAACCTTGTCGAAAAGGCTGAGAATCGTGGAATTGAAGTCTTGTTCGTAGGCCTGTTGCTTTCGTTCCAAGTCTTCGCGCTGTGGATGTCCCTTTGGAATGCGGCCATCAGCCTTTTGCGCGGCAAAGAGTTGGCGCGCAGCTTTTTCTACGCTGCCCATCGCCGTCTTTTCTCCAGTGAGGACGCACAAGTTATTCTTCTGGCTCAAGCCGTCGAAGAACTTCTGAACCTCCTCGGGCGGGATCTTCGAGTCAGGGCTGACGACAAGAAGCATGCGTCCCCTGCGCACACGATCAGCGACGTCTTCCAACTTTGGCAGCGGCAGCACATCTTCATAACAGGTCTTGCGCGATGCTTTGAACATTTCACGCAATCGGTGCCGGATCAAATCGTCAACCTGATTCTGCGGCGCATCATGGGCAAGGCTTTGCAAGAGCTTTGTGAGATTCTCTTGCCGATCAAAGTAGTAACGGCCTTCTGGAGTGTGATGCACATACCATGCAGCCTTCTCCAACTCCTCAAAAGCAGCCAGGAAGTCCGACGGCTCGCGCAGGGGAGAGACAAGGCATTCAACCATTTCCTCGCGAGTGAGGCCCTTCACTGCATTGACTGCTGTAGAAAGGCTGGCAGTGAGCAGCAAAGCGCCAATCTGAGTTGCTGCCTCTTTTCCGGTCTGCAGGTCGATGATCTGGGCGTGCGCAGATTGTTGGGCATCCCAAAGATCCTTCGCAATCACGTCGCGCATACCGGAAATCTCTGTCAGTTTGTCGCGCACTTCTGCGATGCTGAGATCGAAGTGTTGCGCTCCAATCAGAAACACATCGTTTGCTTGGCGATCCCAGACCGACCGGAGCAATCGGGAAACCAGTTCGATCAGTCCGCGCGTTTGCTTGAACTGCTCGTTTTCCTTGAACAACGCAATGACGTTCTTGAGCCGCGGGTGAAAGGGATAGGTTGCGGCGATCTCGTCGGCAATCGCTTCCGCGCCGCGATCAGCGGTCTTCGATTTGGCGGCCTCTTCCAGCTTCCGGCCAAAGATCTCAGCAATATCACCAATCTCGGCCTTGTCGGGAAGTGACTTGAAGAGGCGTTTACGGAGGATGTCGTAGACCTCATTGGCTGCGAGGTCAACCGGCGTGATGATACGTTCTTGGCGTCCCACTTCCGCGCGTGCGTCTTCAAGCGCTTTGTTGATAAGTCGGGCACCTGAATCATAGGCTGCCGCGAGGTCGGAAACAACGACGCACACGTTCTTCTTCTTTCCTGCGGCTGTGAGCAAATTGGCGAATGCCCGTGTAGCAATATCAGCAACCGTGCCATTCCCAACTTTCTGGGTGTCCAGGTAATGGAAGTACGGCGGCATCTCATCAAGCAGGATCAGAACGGGCTGGTCGCCATCGAAAAGGTTAAGCCAGTCCTTCTCGTCCGGGGCCTTCGGGCCGCTCGTCCAGAATGCTCTGAACTGGTCCCCCTTCCCAAGTTGGCTGGCAATCTCGCCCCAGAAGAAATGGTCAGGATTGTTGCGGCCGTTAAAAGCAGCGATTTTCGACGTACCCAAAGCCGAGGCGCCTGGCATTCCAGCACAATACTTCTGGCGCAGCGCTGGGTACTTGGCAAGCAAGCCGAAGCCAACAAGCAGGTGCGTCTTGCCGCCACCCATTGCCTGTTTAAGGTGAAAGACAGCTTGAGATGAGGTGCCAGCCAGGCGCGCAATGCCCTCAGTGATGAGGTCTTGCATACCTTGCGTGATGAATGTCTTCTCGAAGAACGCTGTTCCGTTGCCCTCATTGTTGATCAGTTCATCAAGTTGCTCGATCTGATCGCCGAGTTTGATGGAAAGCGCATTGTCCTGTAATTGGCAGGCGTCTCGTACTGTCTTCATTGTGGTGTCACTTTCCCCGTAAGGTGCCTATCGTCTCCCGCAGTTTCCAGACCAACCCTGTCCGATTTCGCCAAATCTGGTGCCGAGTTCGCCGGACAGAAGAATTTGCTGCTACAGCACAAATCTGGTTAACACTCATTATCGCTTCTTGGACGCAGCCAACAGGTCGGCAACATGCTTCTCTGCGGCATCACGGACCACCCAAGCCAACGACACCTTTTTCTGCTGAGCGATTTCCTCCAGAGTTCTGTAGAGATCGGGCGGGAAGCTGATTGACGCCCGAATTGCTGTCCTTCGTTGAGTCTTCGGGCTCCCTTTCTGCGACGATTTCTCTCTCATGCAGGCCTCTCTCGGTACTGTCACCACTTTACACCACTTTGGTGACATTGCGCCGTCGAATCCTCCTCCCCACTCCGCTAGACTTCGCCCCGACGGTCCATTAAACAGAGATGGCCGCCTCGCCTGACCCAGTTGAGCCTTGGTTTTCCCGAATCTTGACTGGAACTACATCACAGCTGAGGGCGTCATGCGCCGGCGCCAGAGGTTTCTCGGCACGATCAGAGGAATCGTTAAGTGCCACGGTGTCGGTGCAGGTGCGCGGCAGGTTCACGGCCGGACTCCTGCTACTCGGCCAACGGTGCCATCATGCTCCACGCGACATTGGGAGTAAAATCCTCCAATCGAATGGACTTTCTCACCGATCCTCGTCGCGATGCACATACGACGTTCGTTGGGTTTGTCTTCCAGGTGAACGTGACGGCCCTGCGTTGGCTCAATTTGAAGCCGGGCCAACATCTTGAGCTTGAAGCCTGCGAAGACATAGATCTGATCCAAAAGGTCGCGAGGACGGTCTAGGATTATAAGATGATGGCATTCAGCTTCATTCACGCAGCGGACCTTCATCTCGGCAGCCCTCTGGTGGGCATCACTGCCAGAGACCCGGCGTTAGCTCCACGCTTGGCTGCGGCCAGTCGCGACGCCTTTGCTGCGCTCGTCGGCCAAGCCATTGCTCTCCGGGTCGACTTTTTGATTGTCGCTGGCGATGTTTACGATGGCGAGTGGAGGGATACGTCTATCGGTCTCTTCTTCAATCGCCAAGTCTCTCGTCTGATTCGTGAGGGAATCCGCGTTTACACCGTCCGTGGCAACCATGACGCGGCATCTGTCGTTACCAAGAGCGTCAGGCTACCCGAAGGGGTCTATGAGTTCTCCTCTCGATCAACGGATACTGTTCTGCTTGACGATTTGAAGGTTGCACTTTCCGGTCGCAGCTTTCCAGACCGTGCTGTGCCAGAGAACTACGCTGCTTCTTATCCTCCGGCGCGGTCGGGTTGGTTCAATATCGGTGTGTTGCACACCTCTTGCGATGGCCGCCCCGGCCATGACTCTTACGCCCCCTGTTCGCTCGACGATCTGGTCAGCAAAGGCTACCAATACTGGGCGCTTGGTCATGTTCATGCTTATGAGCTGCTCCATTCTGATCCTCATATCATTTATCCCGGAAATCTTCAGGGGCGAGGTGTTCACGAATGCGGAGCAAAGGGTGCGGTATTGGTCAAGGTTGATGGTGACGAGGTGTCTGTCGAGCGGATTATCGTGGACCGCGCGCGCTGGTTCGATCTCGCTATCGACTTGCACGGAATGAGCCACGTCAGCGAGATTTACGACCGACTCGGAATACTTATCCAACCACTTGTGATGGATGCGGAAGCTGACGGCGAGTCCCGTCTCCTACTTGTCCGCATCCGCCTTCAAGGCAGTACAAACCTTCACGCCACGCTACATGCCAGTAAAGAAGATCTCCGCGATGAGCTTCAATCAACCCTACAGCACTATGGTCAGGAGATATGGCTTGAGCAGTTGAGAATCGAAACCACTGAGCCAGTTCAGATTGAAGCTCAAGCAGGCCTTTCCACTGATGCATTTGATCTTCGCTCTACGCTCGACACCATCGTATCTACCGGCGTTTTGGAAACTGAGGCGAAGCAGCTCGCGGCGGACATTGTCCGCAAGCTTCCTGCCGGCGCCTCTGAGGAAACTATCTTCGGTGAGTTCAACGTTGAGAGTCTGATTGCGGATGCACGCGGACTTTTACTAGAGCGATCCGGCGCCGGAGAAGGAGGGATATCCTAGATGCGTATTCTCTCCTTGGACCTTGAGCGTTACGGCCCCTTCACAGACCGAACTCTTGTTTTCAACCCAGCCGCGCGATTACACGTCATTCATGGCCGCAACGCGACAGGCAAGAGTTGCGCGCTCGCAGGCATTACAGACCTTTTCTTCGGCATCGAGGCTCAGACTCGCTACTCATTTCTCCATGAAGGAAAGACGATGCGCCTGGGTGCCACGCTTCAGGACCGCAATCTCTCCGCCCTTGCATTTAAGCGACGCAAGGGGAATAAGAATGTTCTCTTCACTCCCGCCGGAATCTCTCTCGACGACAATGCACTCCATCCGTTTCTTGGCAGTCTCACTCGTGCTGTGTTTTCGCACGCTTTTGGGCTCAACAGCGAACAGCTTCGCGCAGGCGCCAAGGAAATGCTCGATAGCGAAGGCGAAGTCGGCGCAAGCCTTTACGCTGCTGCGTCCGGCCTCTCTGGCATCACGCGCCTTCGCCGTCTATTGGATGAAGAAGCAGCGAAGGTATTCAGGCCCGGACGAGGCTCCGACAAACGTCGATTCGATCAGGCAGCCGATGCCTACACCCAAGCGCGTTCAGAGATTCGTAGACTTACCCTGCGTGCCGACGCACTCGAAGCGATGCGGAAGGAGATCGAAACCTTCACTTCCCGTCTGATTTCCCTTCAAAAGACGCGCAAAGCTGGCGGCATCGAACACGCCCGCCTGACTCGTCTGCGCACCATCGCGCCACAACTCCGCAGCCTCGATCTTCAGCGGGACGAGCTGGTAGCCCTTGATGATCTTCCAGAGCTTTCCGATCAGGCTATCAGCCGCCTGCGAGAGGCTATTGAGGCTTCGGAGGAATCCCGCCAGAAACATGATTCCGTAGCCAATGCGCTTGAACGCTCAAAAGGTACACTCGGCAGCATAAAGGTTGATGCTGCTATCCTTGCTCACCAGCCCTCGGTACAAGCGCTTCAGACGGATATCGGTAAGTACCAGAGCGCCAAGCGCGATCGCGCTCGGGTTAAGTCAGAGGCTGAAGTAAAGCAGGGCGAGATCAACCAGATGGCCGCCCGCGTCGGCATAGCGGAGGACCGACTCGAATCTGCTCAGCCTACCGACGCTGCGCTTGCGGAACTGGAAGATTTGATCGAGAAGGGTAAGGAGCTCACCCGCGAACGAGCAGCAATAGAGAAATCCATTGTGGCTGGTGAACAGAAGCTCGAAGACTTGAAGGCAGGTCAGAGCGCCGTTGCATTACGTGATCCCGCAGCGTGGCGCTCCAGATTCGATGCCATTGCGTCAGACCGAGCGCTTCTCGACAGGGAACGTACACTTGCTCGTAATACTGCCGTGACTCGCCGCAAGCTCAATGAGCACGCCGCGCGCTTGTTGCCGCCCGTACTCGATTTGGATCATCTTGCCAGCCTCTCGCTTCCATCGTCAGAGAGTTTGAGCAGGATGGGAGAGCGATTCGTAGAGCTGGAAGACAAGCGCCGTCAGTTGGAGCAAGAGGCTGCGGCACTCGATTCCGCCATCGAACAGGCGCAGCAGCATCTGCTTGCCTTTCAATCCGGCGAACCGATTGCCTCCGCGAAGCGCATTGCAGAGGCTCGGCACAAGCGAGAGCAAACTTGGCTACAACTCAGGCCGGTGATCCTCGGTGACGATACGAGCCTTCCAGTTGCGAGCCGACCTACAGTTGTTGAACTGTATGACACTCGCATCGTTGACGCCGATCGCCTGGCTGATGATGCTGCCCGTGATGCGAATCGGGTGGCGCAGTACAACGCCGAGCAAGAGATGCTGAAGGATAATCGGCAAAAGCGTTTGAAAGTACAGCAACAGCAGACGCAGAATGTCCTGAACCTTCAACTGTGCAACTCCGAGTGGATTGCCCTCTGGAGTTCTATCACGGCATCTCCTACGCCATCGAGCGAAATGGCCTCATGGATGAATGCGATCAGGCTTCTTTTCGACCAGCGTAATCAACTCGTCGCTGACGAGGCAGAACTGGCAACACTCGAGCCGCGGATACGCGAACTTCGGACCGCGCTCAATAGTCTGGGGCGCGAGCTTGCGCTCGATTCTACGGCAGACCTTTCAATCGATAGCCTTCTCAACCTTCTCGACAATCACCTGAAACAGCTCGCCAAATCCTGGAATGATAACGCTGTCAATGCGCGCTTGGAGGAAGAAGCTTCCAAGCAGATAGAGCGCTTTGAGTCAAAGCTAGCGACGCTCACTGCGAAAGAGAAGACCTGGTCCGAGTCTTGGAAGGTCGCTGTGGCTGCTACTGGCTTTGAGGCCCAGGCGAGCACGGCTGCTTTAGATGCCGCAGTCAAGGTGTGGCGCAACCTTCCTGCTCGCCGAATTGCGCTTGATTCAGACAGGAAGCGAGTCAACGGCATGGATCGCGATATACACGATTTCGAGGAAGAGGTCACTCGCCTTACTGAACTGATTGCGCCTGACCTGCCGCCGCTTCCTCCCGTTGACCAAGCACGCCAGCTAGACAAGATATTGGAGTACCAGGCCGGCCAGCAGCTTCTCTACAAGACTGCAGAAGGGCAGGTCCAAACCGAGACGCGTAATCTTGAAGTCGCCGTAGGTGATGCCGAGCGCGACACAAAGCTCGTACTCACTCGAATGTCTGAGCTTGCACTCGCAGGTGATCCCTCCCTAACGCTGGAGCGCCTCGAACGTGCTGCTTCGATCCGAAGCAGGATCGCGGCATCTCGTGCGACGTTGCTCGCGCAATCGGACGGATCCCCCGAAGATCAGCTTCGTGCCGATCTAGCAAGTTTTGACTCCGAGACCGCCCTAATCACCATTCAGCAACTCGCGCAGGCATTCGAGACACAGGATGCAGAAATCAATAAGGTCTATGCCGAATTGTCAGCGGCAGAGAAAGCGCTCTTAAACGCAGAACTTGGCTCCGGCGCCGAGGTTGCACTCCAGCAAATGAAGTGTGCCGAAGTCGAACTCGAAGCGGCAGCCCGCGAGTACCTCACTCTCAAGTTGAGTGCCACCATGCTGAATCGCGTCATAGACGAGCATCGCACTGCACAGTCAGCGCCGCTGATGCACTCTGCCGGTGTTCTCTTTCAAAACCTTACCAATGGCGCCTTCACGCACATCGACCAAGAATTCGACCCCGACAACGATGATCGCCCCCAACTGGTCGGCGTTCGCGACACGGGCACAACGGTGAACATTGATGGCATGAGCGATGGGCAACGCGACCAGCTCTATCTCGCTCTTCGCTTGGCTTACCTTGACGACTATGCCCACAAGAGCGAACCGATCCCTTTAATCGGGGACGACATCTTCACTACCTTTGACGAACCCAGCACCCTCGCAGGTCTGCTCGCTCTAGCAGACATTGGCGCCCACCTTCAGCCCATCCTCTTCACCCATCACCGCTTTGTTGTGGATCTCGCACGACAAGCACTGGGCGACCAAGTGGACATCATCGACCTGTAAGGAGATTGTTGATCCATCGAACATTCTTACATGGTCAAGCAATCCGTAAATGGATACCTCGCTTGACCTGCGCGCCAGGGACTTCCTCAAAGCGGGTGGCGGCTTCCTTGATCGCGTCATTGCTTGGTTTATCGTCGCGGATGCAGGTTGCCAGCTGCTTCGATGTGTCTTCTGGAAGAGCCGCCAGAATGGTTTGCCAGAGACGTCCTGGGATGCGAAGTTCCAGATCGCGGAATGTGATTGGAACTTGACCGGCATCGGTGATCTCGACGGAATCCTGGCTGTTCTTCTGCAATCGCAACGTGAACTCCTTGCCTTCGATCTTCTTGAGTCCCCGTGCGGCCAGGAAATACAGCACCATATTCTTCGTGCCTACGATCTTCGCATCAGCAGAACGCGCGCGCTTCTGGAAGTGTTCTGCCTGCTGGCGGCAGTATCTCAGCCGGCTGTCCATCAAGGTCAGGAACCGCCCGATCCGGTCCACCTTGTCGCTCTCGGCCTGACAGAACTGCTGGAATCGTTCCAGCAATTCCGGTGACGCGGTGCCGCTATCTTCGGCTTCTTCTTCAATCTGATCGAACAGCGAATCGAGTTCCTGGTCGATCTCGAACAGCGTGTTGACCTCGCTCATTGCGGTCTCTCCAAAAGCTTGACTGACTGGCAGCACGGCCTGAGAGCCATGCGGCGGAGAATGGTTCATGCGGCCATTTGCAGGCCGCACACTTGGGTGCGCGCGGCCTTGTAGGCGAGTACGTCGGCTCGGGTCTGGAACGGATGTCGGCTGTGTCCCCTGATCCATTGCCAGTGGATGTTCATCCGCTCGTTCATCGCAAGCAGTTCTCTCCAGAGCCCCTGATGCTGCAACGGAGTGCCGCGGCTGTTACGCCATCCCTGGTTCTGCCAACGCTCGACGTGGAAATGCATTCCTTGGATCAGCAATTCGGAGTCCGAGCAAAGCTGGACATGAGACCTGGCGGGGATCGTGTGTAATGCCTCGACGGCTG
>Ga0302319_10026219_pt1 | contig 10277 bp, 7 predicted proteins | sample Bog_T0_2_FD_203319 | JGI IMG/M metagenome (GOLD analysis project Ga0302319, IMG submission 203319) | Peat permafrost microbial communities from Stordalen Mire near Abisko, Sweden - Bog_T0_2 | ecosystem: Environmental > Terrestrial > Soil > Wetlands > Peat | place: Sweden: Abisko, Stordalen Mire...
GCGGTGGCGCACGCGCAAGCGCGGTCGGTGGGGATGAAGGCCACCGCGGCCTTGACAACCCTGGCCGCGTTTTCAGCGTTTTGGTGGAGCACGGCAACAATCTCTTCAATCGTCACCGAGTCATGGCCCTCGCGCCAGCAATCGTAATCAGTAACCATGGCAATGGTGGCGTAACAGATCTCCGCTTCGCGCGCCAGCTTTGCTTCCTGAAGATTGGTCATGCCGATGACGTCCGCGCCCCAACTGCGATAAAGGTGTGACTCGGCCTTGGTAGAAAACTGCGGACCCTCCATGCATACATAGGTGCCGCCGAGTTTTCCTACTACGCCCACGGTGGCGCAAGCCTGGGCCGCAGCCTTGGCTACCGTGGCGCACACCGGATCGCCAAACGCTACGTGGCCAACAATGCCGTCGCCGAAGAACGTCGACACGCGGTGAAAGGTGCGGTCGATGAATTGGTCGGGCATGACAAAGTCAGTGGGCTTGTGCTCTTCCTTGAGCGAACCGACTGCGGAAACCGAGAGGATGCGCTCGACTCCGAGTTTCTTGAATGCGTAGATATTGGCGCGGAAATTCAGCTCCGAAGGCAGGATGCGGTGGCCGCGTCCGTGACGAGCGAGAAAGGCTACCTTTCGGCCTTCCAATTCGCCCAGAACAAAAGCTTCAGAAGGATCGCCAAACGGCGTCTCTATGCGTTCTTCATAGATGTTGGTGAATCCCGGCATGGAATAAAGCCCGCTGCCGCCAATGATGCCGATCTCTGCCTGACCCAATCTTTGCTCCTTCTTCAATCCAGCTATCATGGTTGAGACTGCGGGTTGCACGGCCTGGACGCTGATCCATTGCAAACATCTAAGTATAAAGGCTGGGCTACACCACTTCAGAAACTGCCGTAGCGCGAAACCAATGTCATTGCGCCTGGATCCGCTTTCGTTATTTCTCGTCCACAACGGGAAGTTCCACCGCGCTGGCTTCTCCGGCGGCGTGGTAGACGCGCTGCGTGGCCTTTTTGTAATCCTCCGGCTTGGCCCAAAAGATGTTGCTCACAAATGTCTGCGGATTGCGGTCATAGAGCGGGAACCAGCTTGACTGCACCTGCACCATGATTTTGTGGCCGGGGAGAAACACGTGATTGGTGGGCGGCAGCTCAAACCGATAGGTCAGCGGCTTGTCGGGCTGTATCGCCTTGGCCCGTTCGAAGCTCTCGCGATAACGCCCGCGAAAGATATCCATCGCCACCGAGAGCTGATAGCCGCCCAGTTCGGGATGATCCGCCACCTGGTCAGGATAAACATCGATGAGCTTGACCACCCAGTCAGAATCCGTCCCGCTGGTTGAGGCCACGAGGTTGGCTATCGCCTGCCCGCGAATATGCAGCGGCGCCTCAAGGGCCTCCGTCGTATAACTCAAAACATCTGTGCGCCCAGACGCCTCGCGCTGGTCGTCAACCAGCCACTGAATCCACGTCAGCGGCGGGTCGTATCCGACGGGCTGGCTGGGCCGGGCGCGAAAGGGCACCGGCTTGGCCGGATCGGAAATATACTCATCGAAGATCTGCATTGAAGCGCCTGTAACCGGCGCGGGCTGCGTGGTTCCGCTGGACGCGGGTGCGGTCGGCGCATCGAATCCCGCCTTGAATCCCGCCTGCAAATAGAGTGCCCTGCTTTTCGGCTCAACCGGCCACGCATCCAGGCCCTGCCACCGATTCGCACCGGTCTCAAACGCCGTCACCTTGGCCACTTCACCATCGGATGGCGCATCGTCTCTTAAATAGTGATCCAGAAACGGGCGCAGCACGTTTTGCCGAAACCACGTTCCCGTGTCCGACCCGAACCGTATTGCGCCGAGCGACGCCGCATCTTCAATCTCCTGCCCGTGGTGCCACGGCCCCAGCACCATGTACACCTTGTCATTCGCCTTATCCAGCGGCTTGATGGCCTTGTACACCGCCATCGCGCCGTAGATGTCTTCCTGGTCCCACAAGCTGTGTACCAGCATTATGGGAACTTTGATGCCTTCCTCCCTGAAATCCTGCGCCAGCACTTTATCTACGGCCTGCTCGCTCCAGAACGCGTCGTATGCGGGGTGCTCCAGGATCCGTTTCCAAAAGCCCATCTGCTCCAGCCCGTGCTGTCGTCCTAACTCGCCGGCCGAACCCGCCTCCATGAATAGGTCGTAATCGTCGAAGTGTCCGCTCCACCATTTTGCGCCGGCGTCATTTGCTCGCGTTCCTTCCTGCTCGTAGATGTAGGGCATATTCTGCTCGCGAAACGCGCCGTTGTGGAACCAGTCATCGCCCATCCAGCCATCGACCATGGGATTCATGGGCACGGAGACTTTGAGCGCCGGGTGGGGATGCACCAAGGCCATCAGGGGCAGAAACCCATCGTATGAAATCCCAAGGATCCCCACTTTTCCGTTTGTCTCGGGAATGTTTTTGATGAGCCAGTCGATGGTGTCGTAGGTGTCAGTGGCCTCATCCACGCTGGTCGGATTCTGCGGGCCATGAATGGGCCTGTTCATTACGAAGTCGCCCTCTGACCCGTACTTACCGCGAATGTCTTCCGCAACGCGAATGTATCCACCCTCGATAATCACGTCCGTGGCATTGTCATACCCATAGAGTGAGGGCCCCAGGTGCGGACTATGCAAGATCGTGGTCAGCACGTCGGCACTGTATGGCGTGCGCGTCAGCAGGATGGGCGCGTGTTGCGCACCGCCAGGCACCAGGATCACCACGTGCAGCTTGACCCCATCGCGCATGGGGATCATCGCGTCGCGCCGTGCGTAATCGAAACCTGCAGTCGCCGGTTGAAGATGCCCAGGCGTCTCACTTGGATAGTTCGGATAAAGCGGCTTTTGATTCTCCGTCTGCGCAAATGCAGACGCAGCGAAAGCTATCGACGCAGCAACACCAAGTGCGAAGCGAATGAGCATTAGAGTGTGTCCTCAGGTTTCGAACGGCAGGGTTCGATTGGAACGATTGTACGAGGTTATCCCAGAACGGCCGCGAGCAGCAGCGTCATACCCAGGCCGGCGACGGACAGCACGGTCTCAAGCACCGACCAGGTTCCGAGCGTGTCCTTCACTTCCAGCTTGAAGAAGGATTGGATCATCCAGAACCCGGGATCGTTGACATGCGAGAGGATCAGGGACCCGGTTCCGGTGGCCAGCACCAGCAGTTCGGGACGGACTCCGGCATGTCCTGCGAGCGGCGCGAGCACTCCGGCAGCCACTGCCATGGCCACCGTGGCCGACCCCATTGAAATCCGCACCACTGCAGCCAGCGTCCACGCCAGCACCAGGGGCGACATGTGCGCCCCGAGCGCCAAGCCGACGGTGGCCTGCGCGGCACCGGAGTCGCGCAGAATCCCGCTCAGCCCGCCCGCCGCCGCCAGGATCACCAAGACATTCGCGATGGGCTCGAACGCCTCAGACGTTACCTTGCGGAGGAGTTCGCGCCCATGATGCCGGCCAGTTTGCACGCGGCCGCCGAGGGTCAACAGGGCCACCAGAACCGCGAGCAGGAGCGCGATATCCGGGCTACCCACGAGGTGCAGGATCTGATTGGCCGTGCCTCCCGCCGGCGCCAGCGAGTCTGCCCAGCTACCGAGGCAGATCAGCGCCACCGGCAGGAGAATTGCTGTGGCAGCGCGGGCCGGTCCTGCTGGTTCTGGAATTGGCAATAACTTTCCCGAAGCCGCGCGCGCATCGCTCTCCGCGTCTTCTTCCGCCGTAGGTGCGAATACCGTTGTCTCCGCATCCACCGCGGGCGCCAACCCCTGGGCTACACGCCGTTGCCACCGCCGCATCAGCACCCAGCCCACGCCCGGCCCGGCGAGCGCGGCTGACGGCAAACCGGCCATCAGTCCAAACAGAATCGTTTTTCCCAGGTCAGCGTGATATTGCGTTGCCGCCAACATGGCCGCCGGATGCGGAGGCAGCACGCCATGCACGATGGAAAGCCCCGCCAGCAGCGGCACGCCGACCAGGATCGGCGGCTTCCCGCTACGCCGCGCCGCCTCCGCCACAATGGGCATCAGCAGCACCAGGCCAACCTCAAAAAACACCGGCATTCCCACCAGGATTCCCAGGAACATGAGCGCCCAGGGCAAGCCGCGCGGACCGAACCGCTCGACGAGCAGCCTTCCCAAAGCAGCCGCGCCGCCGGAACTCGCCAGGAGCTTGCCTAGAATCGCGCCGAGTCCCAGGACGATGGCAATGTGCCCCATCAGGTTCCCCACGCCGGCGGTAAACGACAGGGGAACCTGCTTCAAGGGCATTCCGGAGGCCACGCCGAGGCCGATTGCCGCAACGGCCAGTGCCAGGGCCGGATGCAGCCGCAGGCGGGCAATCAGCAGCAGCAAAACCAGCACCGTTCCGGCTGCGCAGCCGAGCAGAAACCAATCGTGTGGGGAACCAGCCGTTGGAGTCACCGGCAGATTATTCCACATCCGGCTGCGCGGGCTCCAAAAGTGATGGCTGCCGCAGAATCGCTGGCTGGACCTGCGTTTGCACGGCGACACCGCTACGCAGCGTTTGCATGACGACGCAACTGTGTTCTGCGGTGGCAAGGAGCATCCTTATCGTGTCTTCATCGACGTGATCCTTTGTTTGCAGCCGTACACCGCAACGCATGCGCTGAAAACCCACAGGAACCGCGCCTTCTACCAGCAGGCAACCGCGCACGTCGCATTCTGCAGTGACGTTCACTTCCAAAAACTCCAGGCGAATGCCACGATGATCGGCGATCATCCGCAACGTCGAATCGAAGCAAGCTGCCAATGCCGCGCACAGCAGATCGCCAGGATTCGGGTTGTCGTGAAAGCCACCCACGGCCCGATGAATTCCGAATTGCACGGGTGCGTCGGCGCCATTGGCAGGCACAACGACGCCGTGGAACGGATCCCCACCGCACGCGCTTACGGTCTGCGCCCCGTCGCTGATCCAGGCGTCGGCGGGAAGGCTGCGGTAATGCTCCCGCAGCGGGTGTTGTCGCTGCTGGACAAGGCTTGCTCGTCTCGCGCTCATGTACCCTCCGTTTCGTATGAACTCTACACATGCAGGGTGACATAGCGCTGCGGGCGTGGTCATGAGGCGCCAGTCATATATCGAATCAAATTCCTGGTGGGGCAACCGCGATTATCAGGACGCAGGTCCCAGGTTGGGGGCCGCTGCAGCTAGTTGTCGCGGCCGAGGCCGGCCTTTCGAGCCATCACAATGGCCTGCGAACGATGCTGCAAACCGAGCTTGGAGAAAACGCTAGTGACGTGATTGCGGACCGTCTTCTCGGCGATATGCAGGCGATGTGCAATCTGAGCGTTGGTCTGACCTCGTGCAATCCAGTCTAGAATCTCCCTTTCGCGTGCGGTCAAAGCAGCGAACTCCTGCGGCGCGGAGGTATCGATCTGCTCATCCGCAGCAAGGAACTCATTCAGCTCTTTTTTGAAAATCAGCCACGCCGGCTCATCGGCACGAAGGATGTGGTTCTTGCCTTCGAGCGGCAGGAAGCGTGCATTCGGTATCGCTGCGGCGAGGCGCCGGCCCGCCTCGAACGGCACCATGGCATCGCCCCGCACATGAAAAACAAGCGTGGGTGCAGTGACCTTCAACGCGTCGCTGCGGATGTCGAATTTGTTGAAGGCATTCCATAGTTGGCAAGCCGTTGGCGCCGACGCGCTGTGCCGCTGCAACTCACCGATCCACTTGAGCTCGGGTCCGGCACCTTCTGGCATCAGCAGATTCGCAAATAGTTCGCGAAACGCCCCGGCCTTCCTTCCCCAACCGGTTTCGATCATTTGCGAGAACGCCTGTGCCTGCCTTGCCAGCTTCTGTCCCGCGTCTTCCACGAAGGCACCATAGAGGTAGCTGTCGTAGAGCACCAGGCGACTGACACGCTCAGGATGGCGAGCCGCATACGCGACGGCGACCGCCCCGCCCTGGCACAAGCCGATCAGTGGAAAGCGACGAAGCTTGAGTGCATCGGCAACCGCCTCGAGGTCCGTCACCATGGCATCGAGGGAAAAATCGGTCACGTCCCGATCGGAAAGACCCGAGCCTCGCGGGTCGTAACGGACAAGCATTCGCCGTTCAACGAGGGCCTGGGACCAATGGCGCCAGACCGGACTGTCCCAATCGAGCTCGAGGTGCGTGAACCAGTTGTTGACGCGCATCAGCGGAGGACCCTCGCCTGCCGTCGCAAAAGCGATGCGCACCTCGTCGCGTGACCTGCAGAAACGTATTCGTTGTTTCATTCGCAGTCTGCCGCCCACAATCAACCAGCTCGCACTTCGCGTCACCACATGATACAAGGATCGAACGGGGAAGGATGACCGGGAAAAGGCTGAACGACCGCTATCCCCACGATCGACAGGCAGCTTCGGGCACAATGCCCCTGGCCTCTACCGTTTCTCTACCCGGGGCCCAGATTCGCCGTCATATTGATCCGACGATCCTCCCGCTCCATCCATTAGCGTCCCACCGCCTCTACTGCGACTGACTTTAACGACCGGACACTCCATTTGTTCTCAAAAGCGGACAGTCTACTTTCTAACGACACTGAGGGATAGCCGACTATCCTCCCACGATCACATCTCAGGCGGGTGGCGCCGGTCCCGGTGAGATCTCCAGACCATGCTGAGGGTGCCCCCGGTCCCTAGCAATTGGGGGCCGGGGATGAAAGCACGACGCTGCCCAAACTTTTCGGTTGGCGTATTCTCGCAATGTATGAAAGGCCAGCGCATCCGTTATCAGTAAACGGGGGAGTTTCACTTCCTCACCTTCAGTAGTTTCCGGCGTCAGCCATACCTATCGACCGATTCGCCGGTCCCCAAAGGCGAGGGACCGGGGGCACCCTTAACTTGATAATGCGCGGTACGAGATCAGGGCCACCCGCCAGACCGGAAACTGGGCAATGAGTGTCCGCCGGCACACATTCCGCTTGCGCACCTCTGCTACCATAAGGACGATTGCAGTTCCTGCCGCCTGACAACCTGTTTTCCTGCCCGATAGGGCCCGAGCGCTCCGGCGGCCGAATGACCCAGAAAGATTCAAGAAGGAGAATTGACTATGCCATTAGTCTCCATGCGGCAACTCCTCGACGAGGCCGCCAAGGGCGGTTACGGCGTCGGCGCGTTCAACGTCAACGATATGGAACAGATTCAGGCCATTATGGAAGCGGCCAAGGAAACCAGGTCCCCGGTCATCATCCAGGCCAGCCGCGGTGCGCGCCAGTTTGCGCAGGACCGCTACCTTTTCCACCTCATCCTGGCTGCCAGCGAGCTGTACCCCGAAATTCCCATTGCCATGCACCAGGATCACGGCAATAGCTTTGAAACCTGCAAGAGCGCCATCGAACTTGGCTTCACCTCAGTGATGATGGACGGCTCGCTGCAGGCCGACGGCAAGACCCCCGCAACCTTTGAAGAGAACGTCGCCGTCACCAAGAAGGTTGTCGACTACGCTCACGAGCGCGGCGTCACGGTCGAAGGCGAAATTGGCGTGTTGGGCGGCGTTGAAGACGGCCACGGCGCAGGCGGTTCCGGCCTGGATCACATCACCGATCCCGACCAGGCAGTCGAATTTGCCGAACTCACCGGCGTGGATGCCCTGGCCATCGCCATCGGCACCAGCCACGGCGCTTACAAGTTCACCAAGAAGCCAGACGGCTCCGTCCTCAAGATGGATGTGCTGCTGGCCATTCACAAGCGCCTGCCCCACACCCACCTGGTGATGCACGGCAGCTCTTCGGTTCCCAAGGACCTGCAGGACATTATCAACCAGTACGGCGGCAAGCTGAAGGAAACCTGGGGCGTGCCGGTTGAAGAAATTCAGCTCGGCATCCGCAACGGCGTGCGCAAGATCAACGTCGACACCGACAACCGCCTCGCCATCACCGGCGCCATCCGGAAGGTGTTGTGGACCCAGCCGGAGAAGTTCGATCCGCGCGACTACATGAAGCCCGCCCGCGAAGCCATGCAGAAGGTGGTTGCGCAGCGCATGACCCAGTTTGGACAGGCAGGCCACGCCGGCGACTACAAGCCCAAGCCGATTACCGAAATGGCCAAGGGCTATGCCAACGGCACGCTCGACACGCGTCCCTCTCTCACCACCCGCTAACCCGGGAAACCGGCGTCACCGCAGAGGCCACTTCGCACCATGGGAGTGGCCTTTGCACTTGGTTCATCGATCGAGACTTCACCGTGCAAAATCCCGTCGAATCCACTCCACCCTGTGTTATTCTCCGCGTGTGTCAACCGTCGCTCCGGTCCTGAAGTCGCAGGTTTCCCGTCACTCCGTGCTGGTGCGCGTGACTCACTGGCTCACGGTCCTGTCCTTCTTCGCGCTGCTCGTTACAGGCTTGGAAATTGTGATTTCTCATCCGCGTTTCTATTGGGGCGAGACGGGCAATGTGAATACCCATCCCTTGTTCACGATCCACATTCCGGCATCGCGGGGTACGGTTCCCACCGGATACGGCTACGAATGGCCGGACGAGAATGGCTGGAGCCGCTACCTGCATTTCCAAGCCGCATGGGTGCTTGTACTTACCGGCCTGGTGTATGGGATGTCAAGCCTGTTAAATGGGCACTTTCGCAAGAATGTTTTCCCCGCGCCGCCCGATCGAACCTGGCGTGCTTTCCGCAACGTGATTGCGAAGTATCTGCGAGGTGCCCCGGCGGATGCGGCGGAAGAACACACATATAACGTGGTTCAACGCATGGCCTACCTGTGTGTGATCTTCGTTCTGTTTCCGCTTGTCATCTGGACAGGTCTCGCGCTCTCTCCCGCATTTGATTCCGCGTTTCCGTGGGCCGTCAACGTTTTCGGCGGCCGCCAATCCGCGCGCACGCTGCACTTCTTGGTTACCTGGCTTCTGGTTTTTTTCCTGGTCGTCCACGTTTTCATGATTTATCTGGCAGGATTCTGGAGCCGCATGCGGGCCATGATCACTGGCCGCGCTGCCGAACCGAAGGAGCGCCCATGAGCAACATCACGCGCCGCAAGCTGATTACCACTGGCCTGGCCGCAACGGCGGGCGTGGCCAGTCTTGCCGTGGGCGCGCGGGTAGCCCGTCGCTATGGACTCATCCCGCCGGATCATGGTGGCGTCTTCGGTCCTGGCGAGACGCTGGACTATGCTGCTCAACGGCTTCTAACTCGGCATTCGCTGGCCCGCGAGTTTCCGCGCAGCATGATTTCGAAGGCTCCATTTGCCAACGCCATCGCTCCGCCCAGCGATTTATTCAAGCGCCTTCAGTCCGGTGGTTTCGTCGATTGGCGACTTAAGGTGGACGGAATGGTCGCCCATCCGGGATCGTTTTCGTTAGCAGACTTAAAGGCGGTTTCTCTGCGCAGCCAGATCACAGAGGTCGTGTGCGAAGAGGGCTGGTCTTACATCGCCGAGTGGATAGGGACGCCTCTGGTGGATGTTCTCAACGAAGTTGGCATCCTGCCGCAGGCACGCTATGTCGCATACTTCTCGATCGAAGGCGATTGGTGGGACAGCATCGATATGGCGGACGCCCTGCACCCGCAGACCTTGCTGACGTGGGGCATGAATGACGGCGACCTGCCTCCCGGCTTCGGCGGGCCGCTGCGCCTGCGCGTGCCCCGGCAGCTAGGCTACAAGAGCGTGAAGTACGTGACCAGGCTGACCGTCACCGACTCAATGAAACGCTTCGGCAAAGGTCTAGGGTCCTCCGCGCCGGAAGGTGGCTACTCCTGGTATGCGGGCATTTGAAACGCAGGCGTGGCCATCGCGATTGCTGGTATCGACCCTTGCCGATGTTCTTGCGCAAGAGTGATCTTGATTTTCAAGAAATGCTTAGTCGCAACGCCGCACGGCCAGTACGGTCATGTCGTCGAAACGAGGAGTGCCGTTGGTAAACGCGCGCACATCGTCAAGACAAGCGGTGATCAGCTCTGAAGGTCGCCGTGCAGCCTGCTGGCGTACCAACGTCATGACGCGGTCAACTCCGTATTCATCGCTCTTGCCGGGAGCTTCTGAAAGACCGTCGGTGTATAAGAAGAGCGTGTCGCCGGGTTCCAGTTGGACGCGCGTGGCGGAGAACTCGGTTTCCATGAACATCCCCAGCGGCAAGCCGGTGGAATCAATGCGAGATACGCCGCCGCGCCCTGCGTGAATTGCTGGGCAGTGGCCGGCGTTATGGATTTCGACCTCTCCGGATGACTTGGCCAGCCCGCAGACCAGCGTGGCGTACTGGCCCGCCAAGGCAGATTCGCAAAAAAAGCGGTTGACGTGCGCAACAATTTGCG
>Ga0302319_10026220_pt1 | contig 10277 bp, 17 predicted proteins | sample Bog_T0_2_FD_203319 | JGI IMG/M metagenome (GOLD analysis project Ga0302319, IMG submission 203319) | Peat permafrost microbial communities from Stordalen Mire near Abisko, Sweden - Bog_T0_2 | ecosystem: Environmental > Terrestrial > Soil > Wetlands > Peat | place: Sweden: Abisko, Stordalen Mire...
CGTTCGCATGGTATAGGCACGCCATTGAATGTAAGCCACTTCCCGATTGCTGGAATAGGTCTGCCATCGCGCAAGGTTGTGCTGGTGAAGTGGTAGTAAATCGTCTGCTTCTTCACAGTTTAACCTCTTTCTTGGCTGCTGCTTTCAAGAACTCCGCTAACGGATCGAAATCGTCCCGGTAGCGCGTAAGTGCCTCATCCATCGCAACTTCGGGAGAGATGTGCTTTGCTAGGGCAATCAATCTCAAATGGAACTCCAGCGCGGGATCGATGGCGATTTGGTTCTCTTTGCGCTTCATGTGGCTCCGATCCGGTTTACAAATATCCCCAGTACCGTATTCCTGATTCGATCCAGAGAGGCGTGAGCCCATCAAGAACGCTCTCGGATGCGGGGACGTAAAACCCAGTCCATTCCGGGCGAATCGCGCCACCCTCGTCAACGATCTCGCAAGCCACGATGTTTGTTGCTTCGTAATCGCGCTTCGTGAAGTGCTTATTCTTGAATGTGTTGCCCATTTGCATCTCCTTAACTGCTTCCAATTATCGGCTCATTCTAAAACGGCGCAAGATAACAAAAGTACCGTATCGCTTACTTTCTGGTAACACGTTACTGCGTGGGTGTAGAATGCTGAACATGGCGCGCTCTACCGAATACACTCCCCAAGTAGCTGACTTCATTTGTTTGCGGATCGCAAACGGGGAATCGGTTCGCAAGATTTGTCTCGACCCTGATATGCCTGCAAGCTCGACGATTTTCAAGTGGCTTTCTGAGCAAAAGACTTTCTCGGAGCAATACACGCGCGCTCGTGAAGCGCAAATGGAAGTCATGGCGCAGGAAATCATTGATATTGCTGATGATGGCTCAAACGATACCTACGTCGATGATGATGGAAACATGCGCACAGAGCACGACGTTATTAACCGTTCCCGGCTCCGCGTGGATGCGCGCAAGTGGCTGATGAGCAAGCTGGCTCCAAAGAAATACGGCGAGAAGGTCGATTTGAACCACTCCGGCGAAGTGGCGATCAAGCGGGTGATTGCGGATGTCTAACAACATGTAGTAAGCTAACAGCATGTTGATAGAGGAAGCATTACGCCAGGCTACCGATGCGCAGATCAAATCGGAGTGGGCGCGGCGGACTCAGGCCATGCGCAAGAGTCGCAAAGGTGGAAGACCTAACACTGAGACGCCGGCGCATGCGGCAGCCCCTCCAAATATAGAAAGCATCTCGACGCGCGATAAGTACCCTCGAAAAATGTGGCCTGCAAATGAGCCGCCATGCTCCGACTGTGGCGCTCTGGTCGGCCACCAAAAGTGGTGTAAACTCAAGTCGAGGTGATTTCATGCCATCCTACGGAGCGAGTCAGACTGCGGCACTCTATCAGGGAGCGCCTATTTCGGTCGTCAACAATGCGGCCACGGACTCTGGAATTACGACCAGCCAAGCTCTTGCTGTTGCCCCACCGCCGAATGGTGCCGGACTGACTGTAATGATCGTCAACACAACCAATCAGCAGGCGACGGGCCAGTTCGCGTTTCAGGATACTGCGGCAGATTATCAGAACCTTTCGGGCTGCATTGTTCCTCCTGGCGCTTCCTTAGCCTACAACTTATCAACTGGCTGGCTGCGCTTCACGTTCGCCATCGCTCCTACGTCCGGCAGTTTGGTTGTTTCGAGGTGATGTGGCCGACGAGGTAAATATGCAGCTAGACGAATTCTTCGCAGCGGTCTGTGAAATGGTGAATCGTGGCGTCGATCCGCAACGCCTCAGAGAAGAGCTGGAATGCGCCGTTAAAACTTGCCCTAATCAGATCAGCTCGTTCCCGCTCCCTCATTTTGTGACAGATTCTCGTGTGCCTCCAGGTGAAATCAGGATTGGCAGCTACGACGGGCCTGTTTTGATGAAAAACATCAAGGTGGACTAGTTGGCTGGCGCGATAGAGGACGTTCGCCTATCGTCGCTGATGGGCCTGACGCCGAAGCAGCTTGAATGTCTCAAGATCACTGACCTTTACCGCTTCGTGCTCTACGGTGGCGGCGCGGGCGGCGGCAAGTCTTACTTGCTACGATGGTGGTGCTTAAGGCAGCTATTCAAGCGGTACGCCGCGACAGGCATCCTCGGCCTAACGGTAGGTCTTTTCTCAGTCGATTACCCCACGCTTCAGGATCGGCAAATCAGCAAAATAGAGCGAGAATTTCCAGAGTGGATTGGGCAGACCAAGCGCACCGAGAAAGAGGGGCTGTGCTTCTTTGTTAAAGAGGAGTTCGGCGGTGGGCGGATTGCGCTGCGCAATCTACAGGACCCGAACAGCTACAAATCAGCCGAGTTCTGCGATATCGCCGTCGAAGAGCTAACCGAGAACAAGCGCGAGGTCTTTGAGGATCTGGTGCTGTTCCGGCTGCGCACGCCTGGTATCGTGCGTCCGTGCTTCCTTGGGGCGACAAACCCGACCGGAATCGGCTTGCAATGGGTCAAGTCTCTATGGCCTGATCACAAGTTCCCCAAAGAGCTAAAGCATCTGGCGCATGAGTTCAAGTTCGTTCCGGCGCTGCTTTCAGATAATCCTTTCCTTGGTCCCGACTATCGGCAGTCGCTCGAAGGCTTACCTGATAAGAAGCGCAAAGCCCTACTGGACGGCGACTGGACTATTCCCGAAGGACAATACTTCATCAACTTCGAGGAGTCGGAGCGCAAGGTTCCCCACGCCATCTGTATGCAGATCGTGCAAAGCTGGTGGACGCATTGGGGCAGTCAGGATTGGGGCTTCAAACATCACAGCCCATTCCACATGCACGCAGTGGGGTTCGTCAGCCCCGAGCAGGCCCGATTACTCGGCAGGAACTGGGATGCACCGCGGCGTTGCGTGTTTACCATCTTGGAACATGTCGAAAGTTTAGGAGATACGGGCCGTGACGAGGTTCAACTCGCTGCGACGATTCAAAGCCAGATCGGGGCGCAAAAGCTCAAGGCGTGGATTCTGTCGAGCGATGCTTTCGGGGAAAAGACCAGCCAACGCACGGCGGCGCAGCTTCTATCCTCGGGCGCTCCCAATCTTCCCGAACCGCAGCCAGCAAACATGGGACCAGGTTCTCGCGTGGTCGGCTGGCGCTTCATGTACTCTTTGATTCAGGATGATTCGTGGTTCATCTCCGACATGTGCCCAGAGGCTCTAGCGGCGATCCCATCGCTCGAATACGATTCAGATAAAGGTGGCGAGGATGTGCTCAAGACCGAGCACATGTACGACGATGTGGGCGACGAATTGAGATACGGCTTGCAGGATATGCTTGGAACGACTAAAGTTCCAATGGAAGTGCGCAGGTCCGAGTTAGCGGCCACCATCGTTGAACCCGGATCGACACCAACGGCGGAGCAGGTTACCGAACTGGCGATGGCAATGAAGCGTTTTGGGGCCAAGGAGCGAAATAAGGGTAAGCGGAGGACGCGATGGTCGGCACGATAAAGAGATGGCTAGGAATCGAGGCGCTGGAACGTGAGAATCTGACGCTGGCGAGAGCATTGAAGGCGGCGCATAGGCGGATCGGAGAAATGGAAAAGCGCGTCGAGAACGAGCGCCTTTGGTTTGCTAAGCAATGCGATGAATTACGAAATGGATTAACATCCGAACTTAAGAGCCTAGACGAGCCTTTGAATCAATGCTTGGCGGACGGAGAAATTGTCATCGCTCTCGACAAGCGCGTCTTGGAACTCGAAAAACATTTGACATCCGAAGCCGCTAGGCCGAAAATTGAACCGAAACCAAAGCGCACCACCTGGAAGCAGTTCCGCTCCGCTGCTGAAAAGGCAAATGATTTAGAGGAGATCGCATGAACAATGAGCAGAAAGCCGTTCTGGATGCCGTGGCTAACGAGCGTTCAGGGCAGCTTCAACCTCCGCCTCCCGCTATCACGCTCGAATCCCTCCACGCGCGCCTGACTGCCGTCGAGAATCACCCGGCGCTGAGTATTCCAGCCCTTCAACCGACAGAAGAGGAATCCCATGGCTGAGTCCCTTTCGCGTTTACGCAATCCCCGCCGCCCAGAGCCGATGGAAGAGAAGAAGGCTCCTGAGCATGTCGATACCGGCGAGCAACCAGAGGGCGATCACATGCACGCTGCCGCCGAATCTCTCCACGCTGCCGAACCTGGATCGAAACACATGGTCGTGTCGCATGACGGCTACGGCATGAAATCGCACGGCATCGACGAGCAGGGCAAGCACGAGCCCGAACAAGGTGCTCACGATCACGAGAACATTGAAGAGCTTAAAGCCCACATGGGAAAGTTCTTCAACGAAGAGGAACAGGAACCAAAGGACGACGGCGGCGAAGAGCCGGAAGAGGACCAGAGTTTGTACTAACCGGGCAATCAGCCCTTGGAGAATGAAATGAGCCTCAAGAATCCGACTTTCTTTGCCGGGATGTTTCGCGCCGCCGCTTATGCCTACGGCGTCAGCGGTTCCGGCGTAGACGCGCTCCAGGTTGATTTGCCTGGTGGCGTAGGAGCCAACACTTCAACCCAGACGCTATCGCTGGCTTTCGGGATCATTACCCTCAATGACGGCACAATCCTTTCGCCGCTCAACACCAACGCCAATGTGACAGTTGGACTTGGAGCGAATGCCGACACGGTAACGCCATCGGCTGTGAGCAATGGCACGCCGCAGGTTTACCAATCAAGCAACTTCACCGCTGCTACCTATGCCCACGCACACGGCACGGGCGATCCGGTAGCCAGCGCAACAGTCGGCCTTCAGGAAGCTATCAACGATTGCCACGCGTCTGGCGGCGGTATTGTGATTGTGGATGCCGGATGGTACCAACTCGGCGGAACGGCTGGCATTCTGGCAGCGGCCACCATTCCCTCTGGCGTGACGGTCACCGACAATCATTTGGGCGGAACTGGCATCTACCCAATCCTGACCAACACCACCACGCTGACCAATGCGCAGGTTCTTGGGATGCAAGTCACTCCAGTTCAGTTGATTCCTGCCGGCGGGGCCAACACCGCGATCATCTTGGATCAAGTGGTTCTGGAGAATCTGAACACCGGAACCGCCTATGCCAACGGCGGAGCAATCGGAGCGTATTACGGGAACAGCAACCTGACTTATCCGGCATCTACCACCGTTGCGGCTACCTTCCTGACTACGCCGACAGCGACCGCAATCGATGTGCTGACGGGGACATATACCTCTGACTTGGGCGCTTATGCGATCAATGCGGCGGTGTATATCTCGAATGCCAGCGCGCCGTTCATCACCGGCACCGGGACGCTCAAAGTAACCGTGACCTACCGCGTGGTCGGTGGTCTGTAAGAACGGATGCCTTCGGTATCCAAGGCGGAACGACGGGTGATGGCTATCGCGGAGCATCACCCGTCCGAACTGTATCCAAGAAATCGCGGGCTGCTCAAAATGAAGAAAAGCCAGCTTCATGAGTTCGCCGACACTAAAGAGAGCGGATTGCCGGAGCGTAAGGGCAGCATGATTTCGGCGCGGAGGAAGAAATGAGCCTGCTGACAGCAAAAAGGCGCAACGCCCTCCCCGGCAAAGAATTTGCGGGGCCAGATCGTTCCTACCCCATCCAGGACGCTTCTCACGCTAGAAACGCTCTCGCCCGCGCATCCGGTAAGCCAGTAGAGGCAGAGGTTCGCGCCAAGGTCCATAGTAAATATCCTGACATTGGCGAAGGAAGCATGGTTTCCCGCCGAAAGAGATCGTAAGCCATGATAAATGCTGCCGCGCTCTCGCCGGAACAGAAGCTCGACTACATTCGCGACCAGATCATCGAGGTGCGCTCCAATCTCAGGACGTACCTCTCGTGCCCGTACTGCGGCGGGGAAAACACGCCAGTTGATGAGCATGTGTGCTGCAAGCTATTTGGTGACGCTGCGCTGGCCGTGATTGACCGCATGGACAAACAGGCAGCAATTGACTTCATTGGGCAGGTTCAAGACAAGGCGGCACGCAACTAATGGCGACGGCACCCACGCTCGATGAATCCAAGTTGCCGAACGACGGCACACAGTCTGTCGAGGATCATCCTGAGCAGATTGACGAGCCAAACGAGCCGCCAAACTACGGTGAGCGCAACTGCTACCTTCCAGAACAACTGAAGAACGCGCTCAAGGTTGCTCTTGAATCGCTAGGCACCAAAGAGCTTTACGACCGCCGCCGCGAGACGATGCGCGATGCGCGAAACCGCTACTATCGCCGCGGATTACAGCACATCTACGAGAACTCGCAGACGGGGATGTATACCGCTGGAGTGGCGGGAGAGGCCATCACGGTTGGCAACGGGCTATCTATCGAGTGCCCGCAATACATCGGCGACTACAACATCATTCGCCCCACAGAACTGATCATCGAATCGGTGCTGACGCAGAATCCCCCCGGAATCGACTTCCGCCCAAAGACGCAATCGACCGAGGACTTAGAGGCCGCTAACACAGCAGAAATTTACCGCGAGTTCTTTGACCGATGCAACGATTCCAAGGGCATTCAACTCAAGATCGTGCAGATGATGTGCGAGTCCGGGCGCACCATTATATCGGTCGAAACCGAGGCCAATGCCCAACTCTGGGGACTCAATGATGAGGGAGAGGCGAAGCAGAACGAAACGGCCCACGTTTGGGGCACGCTCGAATCTCAGGTCTTCCCCATCACGGCGAAGTCTCAGAACGACCTCGATGCGGTGATCCTTTATAACGACCCCACAATCAATTCGGCAAAACTCCAGTATCCGCACCTCCTCAACGCAGATGGAGAATCGAAGATCAAAGGCGACGTATCTGGAATCTGCGAGGATGCTTACAAGCGGCTTGCGCGTTTGGGCATCTTGCAGGGAACCCGGCGCTACCGGCAGATTGGCGATGCGCTTACCCATCTGACCGTGCGGGCGAACTGTTACCTCAGACCGTGCAATTTCCTCGACAAGAAGTTCGACGATCCATACGAGCTATTTGGCGGCGATGAAGAGAATGGCATTCCAGAAGACAAGCCAGAGCAGAATGAAACCGAGGATGGCAAGCCATTCACCGTTCGCGACAAACTGAATCAGCTTTTCCCGCAAGGCGTTCACTGCGTGTTTCTGGGAAAGACTTACGCTGAATCGTGGGCTGAGTCGATGGATGACGGCCTGACTATCGGCTTCCCTTATGAGGGCGATGGCATGGCCCGCGAAGCGATCATGGATGATGCCATTGTCATTCAGGATTTCTTCAACGACATCATGAATTCGCTGCGCGAAGCGCAGGATACCGGCTGGCCTCGTACTTACATTTCCGCCGAGGACGAAGAGTTCGACGCAATTCAGGATCAGCGGTCAGAGCCTTACGCGTTTGCGCTGAAAAAGGCACGCGCCGGTCAACCCCTTGAGGCGGATTTCTTCCGCGAACCAGACTTGGTACTCCCCGCCTCTCTGGTCGAATTGATGCAATATCTGGCAGGCCCATTCCTGCAATTTGTGCTGGGCACCCCGCCGGCACTCTTCGGCGCTTCAATGGAGGACCAGAAAACTGCCTCCGGCTACGCGCAGGCCAAGAATCAGGCGATGGGCGTCAAGGGAATCCCGTGGGCCTCGATTCAACAGGTCATGGCGCGGATGTACTATCTGGCCGCGCTCAAGGCTTCGAAGAATCCCGATCATGCGGAGCAGATTTTGGTGCCCGTGAAGGGTGAAACGCAGGTTTTGAAGCTCGAAAGACTGTCTAAAGGGAATTTTGGGGCGTTTCCAGACGAAGATTCGAGTTTCCCTGAGTCCACATCGGCAAAACGGGTGCTTTTGCAGCAACTCATGACCGTTGCCATGCAAAATCCGACCATTTCCGCGCAGCTTTTGGGCGATGTCTACAATTGGGAGATCATTTGCCAGATTTTCGGGTTCAAAGAGCTTCAACTCATGGAAGCCGAGGCCGGAAAGAAGCAGATGCGAGAAATCGAAGAGCTTTTGCAGGCTTCTCCGATCCCGCCGAGCCCGGAAGAGGTTCAAGCATTCGCCCAGCAGCAGCAAATGGCGCTCCAGCAACACGCTGCACAGGCATTGGTGGCCCAGCAGCAAGGGTTGCCGGAGCCGCCCGCTCCACAGCCGCCCAAGATGATCGATTTCGGCGAAGGCCAGCAGTACCCCGAAGACTTGCTCAAGCCGAGCATCGAGGTCGAGGATCTGGACTTCCACCAGTGGGAAGGCCCATGTGGGCAGGATTGGCTCTCGACCGAGGCGTGCTGGCGCGAGATCAATGTTGGTCGCCCTGGACCAGATGGCACGCCGATGCCGAACGTGCTGGGCGTCGAGAATGTAAAATTGCACGTCAAGGAGCACTTGATGCGAGCTGCGGCGATGATTCAGGCGCAGCAGCAGGCCATGAGTGCGTTAAGTCCACCGAAACCCGCCGCTGCACAGCCGCCGAAGGCTCCCGCAGCGCCGCCAACCATGTGAGGAGAACGACATGCGACCAAGTGAAATCGCAAAGATGCCAACGACCATTACCTTCAACGGCTGCATGTGCGTACATGAGAGCATTCTTCGCAGCTTTCAGACGCTGCAATTCTTAAAGAAGTGTCTGGCAAGTAACTGGCCCTCGGAGGCAATTCTCACAATTATTGACACAATCGAAGCCAAGTAAGGAGAACGAAGCGATGCTGACCATCGAAGACTGCGCAAATATTCAGGATATATTCAGGAAAGCAGAAATCCACACCGTTTCTCATCCCAAATTTGGGAGCGAGAAGGTATTCACCGTCTTTGGAAAAGACGGTTCTATATCTCCAAACGGACGATGCTGCCTTGGACTTATCTTTGAAAACCGAGAAGATGCCGAATGTCTCCTCGGAATCATCGAAATGCTGAAAAAGTAAGGAGAACGTATGCCCGGAGAAGCCCTGTTAGACGCCCCTGTAGAGGAAACCGTAGATTCCAGCGTAGACACCGGAGACGCTGGCGCGCAGACTGACGATTCATCTGCACAAACTGGTGATTCGACACAGCAAGACGACGGCGCGCACGGCGCGCAAGACGACACTGCGCCGGTAATCTCCGATGCCAATGGTCAGCTCAAGCTCTCGGAGACGGCCAAAGCCAAGCTGGACGAAATCAAGGCAGAAAATCCCCGCCTCGCACGCGAGATGCGGGCCGCGCTGTTCGACCGGCAGATGCTTGCCCAAAAGGGCCTCACCGTCAAGCAGGCGCTCGAAACTATTGAGTCTTACGAGGCTGAGGGCGGTTCCGAGGCCGTGCAGCAGGTCAAAGCGGAACTTGGGCAGTGGAAAGACTTGGACGCTGACTTTCAGGCTGGCAAGCCCGAGTTTGTGAACGACATTGCCTCCGGGAACCCCGAAGCGTTTACCAAGCTGGCACCTGTGGTGATGAGCAAGTTTTCGGAGCTTGCGCCAGAGCACTTTGCCTACGAAGTTGCCAAAGTTTTCGCGTCCGACATGGCGGCGAGCGATGTCGTGCTGACCATGCGCCTGATGCAGCGCGAAATCGGCCTGTTGCCGGAAGCCAGCCGAGGGGAAGTACAGAAGCTCTGGACTCAGCTTGCGGCCTATGTAGATCGGGTGAATGGGCTGGCAAAGACGCCGCCCAAGGCAGAGACGAAACCTGCGGATGTTCCACGTGGAACTTCGGAACCGGACAACTCCCTCACTGTTGAGCAGTTCGCGTGGGAGCGCGCGAAGGTCAAGGAGGCCGTTACCAGAACCGAGTTCGAGAAGAACGCGGCTGGGCGCAAGTTGTCCGAGGAGCGCGTATCGGCCATTCAGGAGCTTTATGAGAACGCCCTTGATAGGCTGGTAAAAGCAATTCCGGGCCACACGGCCAAGGTTGACCGCTTTCTGGCTGCAAAGGACAAAGCCGGTTATCGCAAGCACATGGAAGCCGCTATCCGCTCCAAGGCTCCCGAGGCGATGGCCGCAGCGTTCCGCAAGGCTGGCATCGGAGCAAAGCCTGGGCCTGTGGCGAAACCCGTGGCGAAACCTGCCCCCGGCGCAGCCAAACCCGCTCAGGCGAATGCTGGCTTTACCCGCACAGCCACGAAGCCCGACAAGAACCAGATCGACTGGCCGCGCACCAAAGCGGCACGCAGGACGGATGCCGACGCGAACCGCTACGTGATGCGGAACGGCGAGAAGTTGATTTACCAGCGATAGGAGACGGACGTGGAACGGATTGCAGGAGCCGTGAAGTGGTTCAAGAACGACATCGGCTATGGATTCATTGCCCCCGACACGGGCGGCAAAGACGTTTTCGTGCATTACTCGGCTGTCCAGATGGACGGC
>Ga0302319_10026223_pt1 | contig 10276 bp, 4 predicted proteins | sample Bog_T0_2_FD_203319 | JGI IMG/M metagenome (GOLD analysis project Ga0302319, IMG submission 203319) | Peat permafrost microbial communities from Stordalen Mire near Abisko, Sweden - Bog_T0_2 | ecosystem: Environmental > Terrestrial > Soil > Wetlands > Peat | place: Sweden: Abisko, Stordalen Mire...
GCCGCACCGAGAGCCGTGGGGACGCTGGTGGTGACGAAAGTCGGCTTCGGAGCAGGCGATGAGGCGATCGAATTCGACGCGATCACAAATAGGCCGTTTTGGCCCCCGCTAGCAGCGGCGGCTGTAGCGGAATACGGAATCCAGAACCCGCCCGAGCCGCTGCCAATAGTCGTTGCGCAGGAGATGGCAACGTTGGTGATGTTTGACGTTCCCACGATGCCGGAACCATCGCTGACCGTGCAGGTCTGGCCGGTAGGCTGGGTGCCCACGGTTACAGCATAAGCAGCGCCGGTGACAAGCGATGTTAAGAAATTAAACGGGCCATTGGTGGTCACCGTAAGGGCGTCTCCGCCGTTATCCAACAGGACGACCGAGGCGCTGCTGGCCAGTCCCGACACTGTGCCGCCGAGTATGTATTCGTGAGTTAAACATGAAACCCTAACGCTGCTAATGTTTGTCGTTCCAACCGTGTCCGAGCCGCTGCTCACTGTGCATACCTCACCGGTGGGCTCCTCAGTGCCGACCGTCACGGCGTAAGCAGCACCGCTCGCGAGTGGTGTTGCGAATGTAAACGGGCCATTGGCGGTCACCGTCAGGGCGTCTCCGCCGTTATCCAGCAGGACGACCGATGCGCCGCTGATCAGCCCGGAGACGGTGCCGCCGATGGTGTATACGTTGGCAGCGCAGGAAACGACTACGCTGGTAATGTCTGCCGTTCCCGCCGTGCCCGAACCGCCAATCACCGTGCAGGTTTCTCCGGTGGGCTGGGTGCCCACGGTCACGGTGTAAGCAGTACCGCTCAGAACCGGCGCTAAGAAATTAAACGGGCCATTGGCGGTCACCGTCAGGGCGTTTCCGCCGTTATCCAACAGGACAACCGAGGCGCCGCTGAGCAGTCCCGAGACGGTGCCGCCGATTGTGTATTCGTGAATTATGCATGAGACGCTGACGTTGGTAATGTTGGCTGTTCCAACCGTACCCGAGCCGCTGCTCACTGTGCATGTCTCACCAGCCGGTGCCGTATTACCTACGGTCACCGCGTAAGCGGCACCGCTCGCAAGGGCTGTCTTGAATGTGAATGCACCATTGGCGGTCACCGTCAGGGCGTCTCCGCCGTTATCCAGCAGCATCACCGATCCGCCGCTGATCAGCCCCGAAACGGTGCCACCGATCGTGAATGAGTTCGCAGCGCAGGAAACGGCAACGCTGGTAACATTGGCCGTTCCCACGGTGCCCGAGCCGCCGCTCACAGTGCAGATCTCGCCAGAGGGCTGAGTGCCGACGGTCACCGCATATGCAGCTCCGCCGGCGAGCGATGTCGCAAACGTAAACGCGCCATTGCCAGTCACCGTAAGAGCATCTCCGCCATTGTCCAGGAGGATGACCGATGCGCCGGTGCCAAGCCCCGAAACGGTTCCGCCAATGGTGTATGTGGTTGTGCTCGGAGGGGGGTGCTGCTCCCTCCGCATGCCGTCAACGCAATTAATGGCAAAGAAACGATGATAATCCGGATTTTCTGAATGAAGTCGGGGCGCATGAACGTTCTCCTCAATTAGAGTTCGCAGGTTGGGTCGCCACTCGCGTGGCAAGAGCGGCAGACAGAACCGCAAGCTGAACCCCGCCTTCAGACAGAAAAGCGGAAAGCGAGAGCGAATCGCCTCATCGAAGCAACAGAAACTTTTAAGCGCGGGATTTACAGGCCATGATAGAGAGCGATTGGAACTGAAAGGCAATTCGCTCGACGATCACTATCGAGTTGCAGGAATTGGGGATAAATGGCGTTGACTACGGACACGCGAGCGAATAAGCTGAACCTGAAAAGGGGCAGGTTGAGCCACATGGCCGATGACCTCTCCGGCCAGGTAACCGAACTTTTGCAGCACTGGAGGCAGGGCGACGAAAAAGCTCTCGCCGATCTTTTGCCTCTGGTTTACAAGGAGTTGCGGCGTCTGGCCCATTATCACCTTCGGATGGAACGGTCCGACCACACGCTGCAGAGTACCGCGCTGGTTCATGAGGCTTACCTGCGACTGATGGGCAGCGAGCCGTTGGAGCTTCATAACCGCGCGCATTTCATCGCTGTTGCTTCGCGGCTTATGCGGCAGGTGCTTGTGGACTACGCCCGCGAACGTAGAGCGTCGAAGCGGGACGGCGGATGCAAGATCACTCTGGAGCATTTGGGCGCGGTGGCGCTCACCGGAGATGCCGAACTCATTGCCCTCGACGATGCCCTTGAAGAGCTATCCCGTTTGGACGAGAGGCAGGGGAGGATCGTGGAGATGAAGTTCTTCGGAGGGTTGACAGCTCCGGAAATATCGCAGGTGATGGGACTCTCACGCGCGACTGTCGACCGTGACTGGGCCACGGCACGGGTCTGGCTGCATCGTCAAATGAGCAGGGCGGCATCGCCATGACCACGACGAAGGTACCCTGGCAGCAGGTCAAGGAACTTTTGCATGAGGCAATGCTTCTCGCCCCGGAACGGCGAAGCAGATTTCTTGACGAGGCATGTTCGACGAACGATTCACTGCGTGCGGAGGTCGAATCGCTTCTTGCTGCCGGCGAAGATGTCGGCCTCAGCTTCCTACAATCCGTGTCGCAAGGAGGCGAATCTGACGGGCACGGAATCGGCACTGCGGGTCGCCTTGCGGAAGGACAGGTCTTCTCGGAGCGTTATCAGATTTTCCGCAAGCTTGGTGAAGGTGGCATGGGGCAGGTCTGGTTGGCAGATCAGATCTCTCCTGTTCGGCGCCAGGTCGCCCTGAAGCTCATCAAAGCCGGGATGTACGATGAAGCCGTCGTGCAGCGCTTCCAGTCTGAGCGACAAGTGCTGGCGATCATGGATCATCCGGCCATCGCCAAGGTGTTCGACGCCGGGACGACGTCGCAGGGCCAGCCGTACTTGGTGATGGAGTACGTCCCGGGACTGCCCATTACCGAGTATTGCGATCAGAACAAGCTCAGGATCAGGGAGCGACTTGACCTCTTCATTCAGGCCTGCGAAGGCGTGCAACATGCGCATCAGAAGGCCATCATTCACCGGGACCTGAAGCCGGCAAACATCCTGGTAATCGAGGTGGACGGCAGGCCGGTGCCGCGCATCATCGACTTCGGGTTGGCCAAGGTAACATCGCCGCTGCTAACAGGAGAAACCCTGGTGACGCAGTTCGGGCATTTTATGGGAACGCCCGGATATATAAGTCCCGAGCAGGCCGATCCCGGTATTCACGACATCGACACGCGCACTGATGTCTATTCGCTGGGTGTCGTGCTTTATGTGTTGCTGACAGGTTTGCAGCCAATCGATACGAAACACTGGAAGCAGCAGCCGGTGGACGAACTGCTGCGCAAATTGCGAGAAGACGAGCCGCCTTCTCCCAGCGCGAGAGTGAACTCGGATCGAGACACATCGGAGGCAACTGCTCAAGCGAGGGGCACAGAGTCCAGGCAACTCGTGAGCCAGCTGCGCGGCGATCTTGACTGGATCACGATGAAGGCACTCGAGAAAGATCGGAGGCGGCGCTATGGCACACCCTCGGAAATTGCCGCAGACCTCCGCCACTATCTTAACCATGAGCCGGTCGGTGCGCGCCCGGCCAGCACCGGCTACAAGGTGCGAATGTATCTCCGGCGTCACGCGGCGTTGGCAGCCGGAGTAGCGGCCGTGTTTGTGGCGTTGGCCGGAGGAATTGTCGCCAGCACTTTGCAGGCAATTCGAGCCGAAAGAGCGAGCAAAGCGGCGTTGCAAGAACGCGACCGGGCCGTCCAAGCGGAGGCGCGGACTCGCATCGAACGCGACCGGGCGACAGCGGCCCACGAGGCCGCTATGCGAGATCGGAACAGTGCGGTGGAAGAGAAAGATCGGGCAGACTACGAAGCTGCCTCCGCGATGGCGGTGAACAACTTTCTTCAGGATGATCTCTTGGAACAGGCGAGCGCGTATAAGCAGGCGCGTCCGAATTCAAGGCCCGATCCCGACCTGAAGGTCCGCACGGCACTGGACCGCGCCGCCGCCGGGATCGAAGGCAAATTCGACAAGCAACCTTTGGTCGAAGCATCCATCCGGCGGACGATTGGCGTCACGTACGTCGGTCTTGGCATCTATCCGGAAGCCCAACTACAACTGGAAAAAGCGCTGGAGCTGAGGCGCAAGGTCCTGGGTGATGAGCACCCCGACACGTTAATGGTCGACCAGAACCTTGCCTCAGTTTATATCGATCGGGGCGAATACTTGAAGGCCGAAGCGCTGTATCGCAAGACTCTTGCGACCCAACGTCGAATGCTGGGGGAACAAAACCCTGACACGCTGACCAGCATGTTCGGCCTGGCCGACGTGTACGAGCACGAGGAGAAGCTCGCGCAGGCTGAGCCGCTGTTTACCAGCGTCCTCAAGGCTCGCCGTCGCGTCCTGGGCGACGACAATCCTGCGACCTTCGCCAGCATGTACGCGCTCGGAATCTTATGCGAGCGACAGGGCAAATTTGCGCAGGCCGAGCCGCTCGTGAAGGATGCGCTCGAGAGGCAGCGCCGGAAACTTGGCGAAGGTCATCCCGAGACGCTGCTTAGCATGAACAGTCTTGCTTCCTTATACGGCAGCGAACACAAGTATGCGCACGCCGAGTCTCTCTACTTAGAGGCGCTTGAGATCGAACGCCGCGCCCTCGGCGAGGAGCACCGCAACACGATATTCACGCTGAATAGCCTGGCGTTTTTATATGACGCTGAGGGCAAGTATGCGCAGGCCGAACCGCTTTATCTGAAGACGCTCGAATTCCAGCGCCGCGTGCTCGGCGATGAGCATGACGACACGCTTTCGACCACCTTCAGTCTTGCCACCTTGTTTAAGGAGGAAGGCAAGTACGCACAAGCTGAGCCACTTTTCCTCAAGACGCTCGAAATCCAGCGCCGACGAGTCGGCGAAGAACGTCCCGACACGCTGCGCCTTACCAACAACCTGGCCGCTTTATACGCGACTGAGGGCAAGTATGTGCAGGCCGAACCTCTCTTTGCCAGGGTCTTCGAAATCTGCAGTCGCGTGCTTGGGCCAGAAGATCGTCACACTTTGCTAAGCATGAACAATCTCGCTGAGATTTACGAGATGCAGGGCAAGTATGCGCAGTCAGAACCTCTGCTGACCAAGGCCCTTGAATTGAGGCACCGCACGCTGGGCGAGGAAAACAGCGACACCCTGGTGAGCATGGAAGCCCTGGGCAAGCTCTATCGCTGCGAAGAGAAGTACGCACAGGCGGAACCTCTCCTGACCCAGGCCGTGGAGGCTGAGCGGCGTGTACTTGGCCAGGAACATCCCGAAACACTGAACAGTCTTGACGACTTGGCATTGCTGTATCGTGGCGAACGCAACTACGAAAAGGCCGACGCTCTCTTGGCTTCTGTTCTGGAAGCGCGACGCCGAGTATTGGGACCAGCCCACCCGGATACGACCGATGCGATGGTAGAGCTAGCGGAGGTTAGGCTCCAAGTGAAGGACTATGTTGCCGCCGAATCGCTGCTCCGCGAAGCTCTCCGCAACTACGAGAAGACAGCTTCCGACTCCTGGGAGCGATGGCACAGCCAGAGCCTGTTGGGCGCAAGTCTGGCTGGCCAAAGTAAGTTCGCGGAATCGGAGGCGCTGTTGGTATCCGGACTTCAAGGCATGGTCGATCACCAAGCCACCATTCCATTTGAAGACCGCCCCGCATTGACACAGACTGGGGTGTGGATCGCCCAACGTTATGAGAGATGGGGAAAGCCAGAGAAAGCTGTCGAGTGGTGGAATCAGCTATGCCAAGGCGGGGGTTCTGCATTGCGAGGGAGCGAATGTTCGGCGGAGCGTACAGTCGCCGGAAAATCCTAGTGCCCTGAGTCCGACAATCAGACCTTGCTGCCGACCTTCCGCGCTTCATGTGGCTCGTGAGTAGTGGAGATCGGCTAAAGAATCAAGCAGGCCGACCGTATATTCGACTTGATCTATCTTTGCTTTAAACCGACCTTATCTCATGTCTCCTTTGCATTACGAGTCGCGCCTCTCGCGGCTTCGCAGTCCCTTAGTATCTGCTCTTCCTTTTTTACTTCCCCGTCGCGGTCCCTAGTTCTAGCAGGCACCCACGAACCGCTCCCGTTCGAGAGGAGCCCTCCACACTTTCAAGTGAATTCGTCCCGACCAAGGTAAGCATCGAGCGAATTCGTCGCGTTTGAATTCACTAATACAGAAAGAGATCCGTTTGGGAATCCATTAGTGGAGATTGGGTCGACTGATCCGGCATCAGCCCACCTGATTTTCGGGATCGCGAATTCTCATCGGAGCTTCCCTCAGCCGATGTGCGGAAAGTGTGCCGAAGAAAGGGTCCATTGATAAGGAGATAGGTGGGACTCGGATTTCAGCTTCCAGCCTGGGGGCCGCGGCGAAGGTCAGTTCACGGGATAATGCGGAGAATACGATGAACGGCTTTGGACTTGAATTTTGTGCAGCCCGCCGGCAAAACACTGACCGCGACGAGGGTCGCGGAAATCGAGTCAATTTAGATATTTAACTTCTGGCGTTCTCGATGCAATCCACACATGTTGAATCATTTGCGAAGCGCCAAGCCTGTTTTTGGTGAGAACTTTCTCTGCAAATCTGGACAGTTTTCCCGCAAACCTTCAGACGACAAACGGCCCTAGATGTCCAGGTTCTTCACATCCAGCGCATTATCTTCAATGAACTTCCTTCGTTTTTCAACATCTTCGCCCATCAGCGTGGTGAAGATTTCGTTGGTTTCAACAAGGTCTTCGAGCTTCACTTGCAGCAGCGTGCGGTGTTCGGGATCCATCGTGGTCTCCCACAACTGGGTCGCAGTCATTTCTCCAAGTCCCTTGTATCGCTGCACGGAGTAGTCCTTCTTGCCCTGTTCCACGATGTACGCGAACAGTTCCCGTGCGGTCGCCTTCTCTACCGGCTCACGCGAGGCGCGAGCAGCGCGGCGAGCCTGTTTGGCCTCCGCTTGTGCTTCGGCACCCTCTGCTTCCGATGTTTCGCCTTCCTCCGCAGTCACTTCCACGGTGGCTGCCTTAGTGGCGTACTCAATCAGGAATGGTGGTTCAAGAAACTCCTTGATCAGCGTGTACTTGGTCATCATCTGCCGGAACTCGGGGCTCGATGCCAGCGTCCAGTCGATGCAGCGCGTGGCGCCTTGCGTGTCAGTAAAGCAGATGGACCAGGTATGATGCTCCTCGTCTTCCACCAGGTCATTCACCTTGATTTGGAAGTCGTCGGCCAGTTCGCTCAGCTCCTCATGAAGCCGCGCCAGCTTGGGCGGAACTTCGCTTTCGGCCTTCGATGCAAAGTCGGCGCGATGCACGAGCTCCGCTCGCGCCAGCAACTCGGTCAGTTTCTCGTTGCGGATTCGCTTGTCGACCCGTTCCACAAAACCCAGGTACTCGTCCAGCGTGGCCATGAAGCGGGTCAGGTCGGCGCCCTCAATGCGGCTGGCCATCTCGCCGTGGCGCACAATCATTCCTTCCGAGGCGCGGTTCACCATCACCTTTACAAACTCGCGCTCGTCCTTGATGTATTGCTCAAAGCGGCCCTTCTTGATCTTGAACAGCGGTGGCTGCGCGATGTAGATGTTGTCGCGCTTGATCAACTCTGTCATGTGGCGGAAGAAGAACGTAAGCAACAGTGTACGAATGTGCGAACCGTCCACGTCGGCGTCGGTCATCAGGATGATCTTGCCGTAGCGAATCTTGGTCGCGTCAAAGTCGTCCTTGCCGATGCCGCAGCCGAGCGCTGTAATCATGGCGCGGATTTCCTCGTGGCCCAGCATCTTGTCGTAGCGCGCCTTTTCGACGTTGAGGATTTTGCCCTTCAGCGGCAGAATCGCCTGGAACCGTCGGTCCCGGCCCTGTTTGGCCGTGCCGCCGGCGCTCTCGCCCTCAACCAGATACAGTTCGCACCGATCGGGATTGCGCTCGCTGCAGTCAGCCAGTTTGCCCGGCAAGCCGCCGCCATCCAGCGCGCCCTTGCGGCGGGTCAAGTCGCGGGCCTTGCGTGCCGCCTCACGCGCGCGCGCCGCCTCAATTGCTTTGTTGATGATTCGCTTGGCGACGGGCGGATTCTGTTCCAGGAACATACCCAGCCGCTCGTTCACAAACGCCTGCACGGTCCCCGCAATGTCGGAGTTCAATTTGCCTTTGGTCTGTCCCTCGAACTGTGGCTGCGACAGTTTCACGCTGACCACGGCTACCAGCCCTTCGCGCACATCGTCGCCGCTGAGGTTTTCCTTCATGTCTTTGAACAGGCCAAGCTGCTGGCCAATCGCGTTGATGGTGCGGGTAAGGGAGGTGCGAAAGCCTGAAAGATGCGAGCCGCCGTCAACCGTGTTGATGTTGTTGGCAAAGCTGAACACGGTCTCCGAGTAGCTGTCGTTGTATTGAAGAGCGATCTCAATCTCGACGTTGTCGCGCATCGCCTCCATCACGATCGGCTTCTCATGCAGTACTTGCTTGCCGCGATTCAGATGTTTCACAAATTCCGCAATGCCGCCGGCATACTTGAACTCGGCTCTACGCGCTTCCCCGGTTTTCGCGTCGGCGGTACGCTCATCGGTCAGCGTAATCTCGAGGCCCTTGTTCAGGAAGGCCATCTCGCGCAATCGCTGCGCCAGTGTGTCGTAATTGAATTCGGTGACGGTGAAGATGCTCTTGTCGGGCAGAAAGTGCACCTTTGTGCCGCGCCGCTTGCTGGTTCCCGCCTGGCGCAACTCGCTGGTGGGTCCGCCGCAACTGAAGTCCATCTCCCACGTGTGCCCGTCGCGCCAGATCTCCACGTTGAACTCCTGGCTGAGCGCATTCACGCAGCTCACGCCCACTCCGTGCAAGCCGCCGGAGACCTTGTAGGTCGAAGCGTCAAACTTACCGCCGGCATGAAGCTTGGTCAGCACTACCTGCACGGCAGGCATCTGTTGACCGTTGGGCAAGTCCATCATGTCCACCGGAATCCCGCGGCCGTCGTCGACCACTGTGATCGAGTTATCCACGTGGATTACGACGTCAATCTTTTTGGCATAGCCGGCCAGCGCCTCATCCACGGAATTGTCCACCACCTCGTAGACCAGATGGTGCAATCCCATTTCACCGGTCGAGCCGATATACATGGCCGGACGAAGGCGCACCGCCTCCAGTCCTTCCAGAATGCGGATATTTTCGCCGGTATAGCTGTCATTATCGCCGTGGATAGGAGTGGTGCTCAATACATCAGTCGCCATAGGGTCCATTTCGCAGGGCTTTCGCTTTGGGCTCCGCCGGAAGCGCGGTTGCCGGACTGTGTTTTCCGGGTCGGATTTCTGGGACTAACCGCTTGAAAGACGGGGGTTTTACGCGAATTTCCCTGTCGTTATTTTAGCACGCAGAGAGGGTATTCGGGCGGGAGAAGAGAGCATCTTAACCGCAGTCACCCTTCGATAGATTATCGACGAAGCATGTGACGTTAGTAATCGGTAATGTTACCAGTCGTTCATTTCGATGAAAAAGATGGACTTGCTGCCATTTTTGCTCTACCATTTTTGTGTTAGGACAGACTTTCTTCGAGTCAATTCAAATCCTCAAGGGGTTACTAATTATGAGACTTGCCGTTCGCATTCTTGCACTGACCATCGTCTTCGCAGGCGCCGCTGCAGCCACGTTCTCTTCCTCGACCACCAAGGTCATTGCGAGCCACCAGTCGGCCACCTCTGCATTGCCGACTCCCGGTTGCGGCCCTGGCATTTGCCCTCCTGAGCCGCCAGATGGCGACGGGAAGTAGTCGCTTGACCCAAAAGATGGGTAATAGCACGAAAGTATCAGAAATATCACGACTCTGCGGTTGAGTAGCAGGGGACTTTGGCGCTATTCTGAGATAGATCTCTCAGGACGGTGCCGGGCCCCTATGTCTTCAAATGTCGCAATGTCCGCCATGAGTGTGGCCGAGTTTGGCCTCTGGACCGCGCTCGCCTTCCTATTTTGGAAGAAGAATCTCCAACGTCGCTTTCCGGCAATGGGAGCCTACCTCGTGCTGCGGGTCGCATCAACCCCCGTTTTGCTCGTCCTTCTCTATGTCGTATCCCAGCCATGGGGACGTCATTATTATCCGATCTGCTTTTTTCCCTATTGGGCGGTCTACATCGCGAGCGCGACGCTTCTGTTCTTCGTCTCCATGGAGGTCTTTCGGTCCGCGCTCCTCGCGTTCCCGGGCCTGATGAAGTTCGGGGTTGTGGTCTTTCGCTGGACGGTGCTGGTCTCCGTAATCGTGGCTGTCTCCTCA